>Ga0065165_1000925_pt1 | contig 37691 bp, 33 predicted proteins | sample AraplaMF_Cvi_mMF_FD_63813 | JGI IMG/M metagenome (GOLD analysis project Ga0065165, IMG submission 63813) | Arabidopsis root microbial communities from the University of North Carolina, USA - plate scrape MF_Cvi_mMF (version 2) (version 3) | ecosystem: Host-associated > Plants > Roots >... | reverse complement strand
GATTATCCGGGCCAGACGGCGGCGGGGATGCTCGACGAGCTGCTGCGCCTGCCCTTCGAGCTAACCATCTCGCAAAGCTTCGGCTTCGTCGATCGCCAGGCGGCTTTGGGGAAGATGAACCTGGCGCTCAGGCGGATGCGGTCGGCAGAGGACGAGGCGGTGAGCCTGCGCGCCGACCTCTCGACCGCCAAGGACGAGGTCGCCGCGGGGCGGGCCGGGTTCGGCGAGCATCACATGACCATCGCGGTGCGCGGCGACAGCCCGGCTGCAGTCGATGACGGCGTGTCCGAGGTGCAGGCCGCGCTCGCCGATCTCGGCATCATCGCGGTGCGCGAGGAGATCGCGCTCGAGCCGGCCTTCTGGGCGCAGTTCCCGGGTAATTTCAAATATATCGCCCGCCGGGGGCTGGTCTCTACCTCCAATTTCGCGGGGTTCGCCAGCGGACATAATTTCCCGCAGGGCGAGGCGAACGGCAATCATTGGGGCGAGGCCGTCACCCTGCTCGAAACCACCGCGGCCGGGCCCTATTATTTCAACTTCCACCAGGGTGATCTCGGCAATTTCACCGTGATCGGGCCCTCGGGCTCGGGCAAGACGGTGGTGCTCAACTTCCTGTTGGCGCAGGCCCGGAAATTCGCGCCGCGCATCATCTTCTTCGACAAGGATCGCGGCGCGGAGCTGTTCATCCGCGCCATCGGCGGGCGTTACGACCTGCTTCGCCCCGGCACGCCCTCGGGCCTCAACCCGTTGCAGATCGAGGACAATCCGGTCAATCGCCAGTTCCTCATCGACTGGATCGCGCTCCTCGCGGGCGGCGCGGACATCGACGAGATGGCGCGGATCAAGGACGCCGTGGACGCGAACTTCGACCAGCCGATCGAACACCGCCGTCTCCGCCACCTCGCCGAACTGTTCCGCGGCGGCCACCGCCCGCACGCCGCCGACCTGTGGGCGCGGCTGCGTCCGTGGTGGGGCGAAGGCGAGCGCGCCTGGCTGTTCGACAACGAATGCGACCTGACCGATCTCACCGCCGACGCGGTCGGGTTCGACATGACGCAGATCCTCGACGATCCGGCGCTGCGCACCCCGGCGATGATGTATCTGTTCCACCGCGTCGAGGAGCGGCTCGACGGGACGGCCGCGATCATCGTGGTCGACGAGGGCTGGAAAGCGCTCGACGACGACGTGTTCGTCCGGCGTATCAAGGATTGGGAAAAGACGATCCGCAAACGCAACGGCATCGTCGGCTTTGCCACGCAGAGCGCGCAGGACGCGCTCGAGAGCCGCATCGCCAGCGCGATCATCGAGCAGGCCGCGACGCAGATCTTCATGGCCAACCCCAAGGCGCGCGCCGACGATTATATCCAGGGCTTCGGGCTGACCCCGCACGAATATGAGCTGGTGCGCACCTTGCCCGACAACGCGCATTGCTTTCTGATCAAGCACGGCGCGGAGAGCGTCGTCGCCCGGCTCAACCTGAGCGGCGAGAAGGACATCCTCACTATCCTCTCGGGCCGCGAGCGCACCGTGCGGCTGCTCGACCAGATCCGCGCGATCGAGGGTGACGATCCCGCGGCGTGGATCCCGAAGCTGCTGGAGGTGGCGTGATGGGCCCCTGCCCCGCACTCGACGGCGACGCCTTCCTCGCCAGCCTGCTCGGCTTCATCGACTGCCAGGCGCAGACGATCGGATCGGGCGGCTATCAGGCGCTCGCCGCGCCGGGATCGACGCTGTCGCTGTTGCTCACCGGCATGCTCACGCTGTTCGTGGCATTTTTCGGCTATCGCATGCTGCTCGGCCACGCGCCGAGCGTGCGCGACGGGGTGATGGCGCTGGTCAAGATCGGCGTCGTGCTCGCGCTGGCGACGAGCTGGCCGGCCTATCGCGCGCTCGTCTATGACACCGCCTTCCACGGGCCGGCCGAGCTGGCCGAGGATGTCGGCCGCCCCGCGGGCATACCCGGCGCCGGCGGCGGGCTGGTGACGCGGCTCGGCTATGTCGACAATGCGCTGCGCGAGCTCGAGCGGCTCGGCCCCGGCAAGAAGGAGACCGGCAAGACGCAACTGCGTTCGCGCATGGTCAACGGCCAGAGCGTGATGGTCGCCGAAGCCGAGCAGGAGCCCTCGAGCATCTTCGACGGCTTCGCGCTCGGCGCGTCGCGGCTGGTGTTCCTCACCGCGACGATCGCCGGCATGGCCTCTGTGCGCGTGGTCGCGGGGCTGCTGCTCGCGCTCGGGCCCTTCTTCATCGCTTTCCTGCTGTTCGAGGGCACGCGGAGCCTGTTCGAGGGCTGGATCCGCGGGCTCGGCGCAGCCGCTCTGGGCGCGCTGGGCGTGACGCTGCTGCTCGGCATCGAGCTAGCGCTGATCGAGCCGTGGCTCGTCTGGCTGGTCGGGCAGCGCGAGAACGACCTGCCGATCACCGGCGCGCCGACGCAATTGCTGGTGGTGGCGCTGATATTCGCGCTCGCGCTGCTCGGCGTGCTGGCGATGGCCGCGCGCGTCGCGATCGCCTTCCGCCTGCCCGCCGCATGGCGCGCAACGTCGATGCAGATCGTCGCGGGCCTGCGCGGCGAGCAGGCGACGGCACCGCGCTTTAGTGCCGGCCGCGAGCATGTGCCCGCCGAGCAGCGTTCGCGCGCCGCTGCGGTGGCCGAAGCCGTCGCCGCCAGCCAGCGCCGCGAGACCATCGCGCAACTCGCCACCGCCGGTGCGCCATCGCGCGCCGCGACCAGCGCGCCGGCACGCGACCTGCCGGTGACGGCACCGGTGCCGTTGGGACAGACTTCACGCCGCCGCACGCAGACCCGGGTCTCCGCCAGCGCCGGTCGACGGGATTATCGGGGATGAAGATGAAGGCCCGCGAGGCGCTCGACGCCTATTACCGGGAAGCCGGCAGCTGGGGACAGGACCGGCAGGACGCGCTGCGCGGATCGCGCCGCACGGCGTGGATCGTCGCGGGCGTGGCCTCGGGCATCGCGCTGATGGAGGCGATCGCGCTGATCGCGCTGACGCCGCTCAAGACGGTCGAGCCCTATACCCTGCTGGTCGACAAGCAGACCGGCTTCGTCCAGGCGCTCAAGCCGATCGATGCGCAGCGCATCAAGCCGGACAGCGCGCTGACGCAGTCTTTCCTCGTGCAATATGTGATCGCGCGCGAGAGCTTCGACATCGGCGCGCTGCAGACCAATTACCGCAAGGTCTCGCTCTGGTCGCAGGGCGATGCGCGATCGGCCTATGTCGCGGGCATGCAGGCCGCCAATCCGGACAGCCCGCTCGCGCGCCTGCCGCGCAGCACCACCGTGGAGACGCGCGTGAAGAGCGTCTCGCCGGTCGGCACCAATGCCGCGATGGTGCGGTTCGAGACGGTGCGCCGCGACGCCGGTGGGCAGGTGCAGGCGCCGCGCGCCTGGGTGACGGTGATCCGCTACCGCTATTCGGGCGAGCCGATGAAGCTCGAGGACCGGTTCGTGAACCCGCTCGGCTTCCAGGTGACCAGCTATCAGCGCAATGCCGAAGCGCTGCCGCCGGCCGAGGTCGAATCCGCCGCCCCGCCCGCGGCGACGGCGCCCGAAGGTGCGCCTCAACCTGCGCCGGGCGCCACGCCCGGCTCGCCGCTCCAGACGCTGCCGGCGCCGGCCAACCGCGCGCCGGCTCCCGCACCGACGCGGCGCACGCCGAACGGCATGGAGGTCACGCTGTGAGGCACACGATCGCCGCACTGCTGCTGTGCGCGGCGCTGCCGGCGGCGGCACAGGTGCGCCCGCAGCCGGGCGGCGGCGATCCGCGGGTGCAGTCGGTCGATTACAATGAAGAGCAGGTGGTCACGCTGCAGGCGGCGCCGGGCTATCAGATCACCGTCGAGCTCGCCCCCGACGAGCATATCGACAATGTCGCGGTGGGCGACAGCGGCGCATGGCAGGTGAGCGCCAATCGCCGCGGCGACCATCTGTTCGTCAAGCCGATCCAGGCGGGCGTCAGCACCAACATGGTGGTGGTGACCGACGTGCGGAATTATGCCTTCGAGCTGGTGCCGCTGGGCGGGCCGACCCCCGACATGGCCTATATGGTGCGCTTCCGCTATCCGTCGCCGCCGGGCGGCGAAGGCGCCGCATCCGAGGCGCAGGCCCAGGCCGCGCCGGGCCGCTACAAGGTCACCGGCGACCACTCGCTGCGCCCGAGCGGAATCGATGACGACGGCGTGCACACCTATATCGAATGGCCCGCCGAGCGCGCACTGCCGGCTGTCTATGCGCTCAACGATCAGGGCAAGGAGACTTTGGTCAACGGGATGATGCGCGACGGGCGGCTGGTGATCGACAGCGTCCAGTCGCGGCTGGTCTTCCGCCTCGACCATCATATGGCGCGCGCCGACCGCGTCGCTGCGAGCAAGAACTGATGGCGAGCGCCGCCCCTCCCTCCCCGCCGACGCCCGGCGATCCGCGACGCAGCGGCGAGGCCAACGTCCTGCCCAGCGTCGCCCCACCGCGTGGTGGGATCTCGGGCTGGATGATCGCAATCCTCATGGTCGTCGTGGCGATGGTGCTGTTCGCGGTGCTCGACGCGCGCCGTCGCTCGCTCACCGCGCCTGCGGTGCGGCCACGCACCTCGGACAATGCCGTGGGGGGCGGGACCAACGTGGCGCCGCTCTACGTGCCGCCGGTGATCGTGCCGGCGCCGCCCGCACCCGTGGTGGTCGCACCGCCGCCCCCGCCTCCCGCCCCGCCCCCGCCGCCGCAGATCGTCTATGTGCCGCAGCCGCCGCAGCAGCCGGTGATGGCTGCGCCGCCGCCTCCGCCGCCGCACGTCGCCGCCGAGCCGGCGCTGGTGATCGATGCCGGCGCGCCGACTGCGGCTCAGGGCGCCGGCAATGCCTCCGCCGGGTCGGGAAATGGCAATGGCGTCCCGACCACCCCCGGCAATTCGATCACCGGCGCACGCACCGGCGCGGGCACGCTCGCCAACCGCTCGACCACGGTGCCGCAGGGCACCCTGATCCCAGCGGTGCTCGAAACCGCGCTCAATTCGGACCGCGCCGGTCTCGCTCGCGCGGTCGTCCAGCGTGACATCCGCAGCTTCGATGGCACCCGCGTGCTGATCCCGCGCGGCAGCCGCCTGATCGGCGAATATCGCTCCGATGCGCGCCAGGGGCAAAACCGCATGCTGGTGATGTGGGTGCGGCTGATCCGGCCCGACGGCGCGACGATCGCACTCGGCTCGCCCGCCAGCGACACGCTCGGCGGCAGCGGGATCAAGGCCAGCGTCAACACGCATTTCCTCGAACGGTTCGGCGGGGCGATCCTGCAATCGGCGCTCGACATCGGCGTCAACCTCGCCTCGCGCTCAAGCGGTTCGCCGGTGATCGTGGCGCTGCCGGGGACGGTCTCGGGCGCGGCGGGTCAGATCACCCAGCAGACGCAGATCCCGCCGACGCTCAAGGTGAAGGCGGCGACGAGCATATCGGTGTTCGTGGCGCGCGACCTCGACTTCACCGGCGCCGAGTATCGCCGATGAGCGCGGCCGCGGCGGAGGCCGGCGGACAGGTCTATCTCCGCTCCTATCTCGCGCCGCTGACCGGCATGCTGGCGCGTGCCGACGTGACCGACATCTATGTCAATCGCCCGGGCGAGATCTGGGCGGAGACCTTGGGCGGGGCGATCGAGCGGCACGAGGCGCCGGGGCTCGACAGCGCTACGCTCGAACGGTTGGCGCGGCAGATCGCGGCGCTCTCGCACCAGGGGATCAGCCGTGAGCATCCCCTGCTCTCGGCGACTTTGCCCGACGGATCGCGCGTACAGGTGGTGGCGCCGCCGGCGACGCGCGGGCCGATGGCGATCGCGATCCGCAAGCATCTCGCTTCGGATCTCCGGCTTGCCGATTACGTCGCGGCGGGCGCGTTCGAGGCGACGAAGCGCGGCAAGGTGACGGGCCCGTCCGAGGCGGACGCGCGGCTCGCGGCTTTGCTCGAAGCGGGCGACATTGCCGGCATGCTCTCGGCGGCGGTGAAGGCGCGCAAGAACATTCTCGTGTCGGGCGGCACCTCGACTGGCAAGACCACCTTCCTCAACGCCCTGATCCGCGAGATCCCCGAGAGCGAACGGCTGATCCTGATCGAGGACACGCCCGAACTGCACGAGCATCATGCCAATCTGGTGGGGATGCTGGCGGTGCGCGGCAGCCTCGGCGAGGCGCGGGTGAGCGCCAACGACCTGCTCGCTGCCTCGCTACGCATGCGGCCCGACCGGATCATTTTGGGCGAGCTGCGCGGCGAGGAAGCCTATGCGTTCCTCCGCGCGATCAACACGGGGCATCCCGGCTCGATGACCTCGGTCCATGCCGACAGCGCCGAGCGGGCGATCGAGCAGATCGTATTGCTGGTGCTGCAGGCAGGCACGCAGCTCAGTCGCGACGATGTGCGGCATTATGTGCGCAGCACGGTGGACGTGTTCGTCCAGCTGGCGCGCGAGGGCGGGAAGCGGCGCGTGGCCGAGGTGGTGCTGTCGGCCGGGTGAGGCTCAGCCCGCGGCGAGGCTGGCAGCGGCAAGGATCGCCGCGCCCAGCGTCGGAGTCTCCACCTGAGCAAACCGAGGAACGATCAGGCAGATATCCTTCTGCATCGGGAGCGTAATGACATCGATCGGGGCGGATGCACAGTCATGACGTCATCGATTGGCAATCGCGGCCGGGACGGTTAGGCAGACCTCCAGGGGAATGCTTTGACATTGGGCAAACAGGAAGCGATCGCATCGAGCCAGCCCGGCGCGCCACGCGGCGTGGCGGCCGAGTTCGGCTTCCTGATCGACTTCTGCCGCCCTCGCCGCACGCATACCGCCGCGCCCGGGCTCGACTGGGAGATCATCGGGCGCGGGCTCGACCGGCACGGTCTGTCGCGACTGATCCCCGAGATGGTCGCTACGCCCGGGCTGGTACCCGCCGCCGCGGCAGAGCAGTTGCGGGCACTGCAGCGCGAGCAGGCGGCCGCCGCGCTGGCGCAGATCGGCGAGACGGTGCGGCTCTGCGCCTTGCTCGATCAGGCGGAGGTGCGCTTCCTGCTGATCAAGGGACTGGCGCTTTCGGTCCAACTCTACGGCCAACCCGGATTGCGCGCGAGCAAGGACATCGACCTGCTGGTCGAACCCGGCGCCGGGCCGCGCGTCGACGCTGTGCTGAGCGCGATCGGCTATGCCCGCCCGGAGGAAGATCTCGCGAAGGACGATCTGCCCGGCTACGTGCCCAAGGAGGTCGGCTATCTCAATCATGCGCGCGGCATGATGGTCGAAGTCCATGTGCGGTTGACCGAGAATGACGATCTCTACGCGACCGACTTCGAGGATCTCTGGGCTTCGCGCGAAACCGTGACCGTGGGCGGCAGACCGTTGCCCACCATGGCGCGCGAACGGCTGGCGACCTATCTATGCGTGCATGGCGCGCGGCATTGCTGGGCGCGGTTGATGTGGCTGCTCGACATCGCTCCGTTGACGCGGACGCCCGCGGAGATAGATGCCGCGCTGGCCGATGCGCGCCGCCATCGGCTCGAACCGGTGATGCTCCATGCGCTGTGGATGCTCCACGCCTGGTTCGAGCATGATGTGCCCGCAGAAGTGCTCGCCCGCGCCCGGACAAGCCGCGCGGTGCGGATCCTCAACCGGCTGGTCGCGATCTTCCACGCCGGCCCACACTGGTACGCCGCGCCCGGCCGCCGTTCGTGGCGGCGCTTTTTCCAATATTCGGTGCTGGGACGCATCGCGAGCTACAGCATGAAGCCCGAGCGTGGCTATTGGCGGCAGCAACTGGCGTTTGACCTCATCTCGCCCGCCGACCGTACGCTCGTCGCGCTGCCGGCGCGGCTCGACTGGGGCTATGCGGCGATCCGCCCGTTCGGCTGGCTTATCCGGCGGCTGCGCAGCTAGGGTAGGGCGATGGACGAGTCACATAATCCTGACAAGGACAGCGCCCGTGCGGAGCAACTGCGACTCCTCGAACCGCACGTCGAGGGCCGGCCCGAGGCGATGGTGGCGCTCGCCCGCCAATATGCCGCGATCGGCGACAGGCCGGCGGCGATCGATCTCGCCGCCCGCGCCCTCGCCGGGCTGCCGGGCGACAGCGACGCGGCCACGCTCGCGGCGGAACTGCTGAGCGACGGGGTGCCGTCGTGGCATTTCGGCCTCCTGCGCGACGAAGTCCGCAACCGTGCCTATGACGCCGCGATCCGCCGCGCCGTCACGCCCGGCTGCACCGTGCTCGAGATCGGGACGGGATCGGGCATTCTCGCGATGATGGCCGCGCGTGCCGGCGCCCGGGTGGTAACCTGCGAGAGCAACCCCTCGGTCGCCGCCGCGGCGCGCGCGGTGATCCTCGCCAACGGGCTCGCGGACCGGATCACCGTGATCGACAAGCCCTCCTTCGCGCTCGACCCGGCGATCGACCTGCCTGGCCCGGCCGACGTGCTCGTATCCGAGATCGTGAGCAACGACCTGCTCAGCGAAGGCGTATTGTCCGCGCATGGCGATGCCGTCGCGCGGCTGCTCAAGCCCGGCGCGCAGGTGATCCCCGCGCGCGGCCGGGTCCGCGTGGCACTGGCGCATGACCGCCATTGGGCCGATGCGCGCATCTGTACGGTCGAGGGATTCGACCTGTCGCCCGTCAATCGTCTCGCACGCCCCTATCGTGAGGTCGGCACGGGGAGCGCGCGAATCGAACTGCGCAGCGCGCCCGCCGACCTGTTTTCGTTCGATTTTGGCACGGCCGGCCCGTGGCGCGACGGCCGCACCCGACTTGCCCTGCCCACATCGGGGGGCGTGGTTAACGGCGTGGTGCAGTGGATCGCGCTCGATCTCGACGATTGCGGAATCTATGAGAACAGCCCGGACGAAGGGGCGCGATCCTGCTGGGCGGCGTTGTTCTGGCCGTTCTCACACCCAGTAGAAAGCCACACGGGGGAAAGTCTGACTATCGGCGCATACCATACCGAAGACCGTATTCGTCTGTGGCGCGAGCAATCTTGTGATTCGAATTGATAGCGGTTAATGCGGAAAGGTCAGATAGGGGTAGATGACAACTCTTTCGAGGCAACATCTTCGAGAGTGAAAAAGGGGATAATCGATGAATAAACCCGAAGAACAGAATGTCACGGGCGTCGAAGCCCGGGCCGAGGAGGCTTGGATCAAGCCGGAAGTGACCTCGTTCGCACCGGTGCGCGCCGCTGAAGGCATCAGCTACAATCCGACCGACGGCCTGACCAACCTCACCCCCTAGTAGCGCCAATGCCCCGTTTTGGGGCATCGCCCGTTACTGCCGAGCGAGCCTGGTTCCGATGGGGCCGGGCCGCAGGGCTTTGTACGAATGATGGACGAAGCCGTTCGTGACGACTGCAAACAAGCCCTATGACCTCGCCACGGCGGCGCATGATTATCCCGAATGGTCGGGCACGCCGGCGCGGAGCATCCTGATCTGCACGCACCCGCGCTCGGGCAGCACCTTGCTGGGCGAAGCGCTCTATTTCGCGGGCGATCTGGGCTGCCCGCTCGAATATTTCCATGTCGGCTTCCGCCCCCGGCTCGAGCAGGAATGGGGTGTGCACGGCACCGCCGATTACACGCGCGAAATGTGGCGCCGCCGCACCACGCCCCGCGGTACGTTGTCGATCAAGCTGATGTGGCGCGACGTGCAGGAACTGGCGGTCGAGCACGACCCCGACGGCCTCGCCGAGATCGAATCTGCGCCGCCCGAAGCGGTCTCGCCGGAGACCTATCGCCGCGTCGCGCGGCTGATCGTGGAACTGCTGCCGTCGCCGCTCTGCATCCATCTCTACCGCCGCGACCGCCTGCGCCAGGCCGTGTCGGCGATGATCGCCACCCAGACGGGCCAATGGCGCTCGATCCCCGGCGCCGAGATGCAGCGCGTGCGCGAGCCCGAATATGACGATGCGACCGTCACCCGGCTGATCGGCTATTCGGATTTCTGCCACGGCCATTGGCGCAACCTGATCGCGGCGATGAATGCGCCGGCCTTTTCGCTCACTTACGAGGATCTCGTTCGCGATTATGCGGGCAGCGTCGGCAACCTGCTCGGCGCCTTGGGGAGCAATGGCTCGGTCCAGCCGATCCGGATGCGCCGTCAGGCCAATCAGGTATCGGAAGCCTTTGTCGCGCGCTATTTGCAGGAGCGCGGCATTCGGGCCGCCTCGTGAGCGAAGCGCCGCGCGACCGCGAGGGCCCTGCCCCGCCCCATCTGATCACCGATGATTTCCTGTCGCCGGCCGAGCGCGGCGATCTGTTGCGCTGGGTCCAGGACAATCGCGACCGCTTCCGTCCGGCGAAGACCGACCAGGGCCTGCGCACGCTGGCCCGCGACGCGCTCAGCCTGCGCGATCTCGGTCCCTGGGCCGATCTGCTCCGTGAGCGCGCGCTCGCGCAGGTCGCCGACTGGATCGCCCGTCTCAAGGTGACGCGGTTCGAGGTCAGCCGCGTCGAGCTCGAACTCGCCGCGCACAATCACGGCTCGCATTTCACGATCCACAGCGACACCTATCGCTCGGACATGCCCAGCATGGGCGACCGGATGCTGAGTGCCGTCTATTATTTCCACGAGGAACCCCGGCGCTTCTCGGGCGGCATGCTCCGCCTGCACCGGCTCGGCGCGCATGCCGGCGATCCGGGGATCGACGTCAGCCCGGACCATGGCCGGCTGATCGTCTTCCCCTCGTGGTGGCCGCATGAAGTGCTGCGCGTGTCATGCGAATCCGGCGCGTTCGAGGATTCGCGCTTCAGCCTGAATTGCTGGATCCACCGCGCGCGGGGGAATTAGGCCGCGCCGACCGTCAGCAATCCGCGATCCTGCATGTCCGTGACGAATTCGGCGACGTCGCTGCGGCACGTCTCGGGCGCGGCCTTGAACATCTTCTGCAGCGCCGCGCACAGATCGCTGAACGATTTGGGCTGCTCGACCAGGCTCCAGATCCGCGCTGCGGACTTGTTGAGCTGGAAGAAATAGCCGCTGTCGATGTCGATCAGAATCGCCTCGTCCATCGTGTCCGCGGCGACGACCGAAGCGCTCCGGCTGATAAGGTCACTGTCCTGAATCACCCTGATCTCCCCATAAATCCTTACATTCCAAAGGCATGCCGTAGCCACATATCGCCGGCGAGCGCAAACCAAACCGGCCCCATCGGCCGGTTCGGCACCGGCCCGGTCGAGCCTTCGCGCCGCCATTTGACGAACGGCTCGTGCAGCGCGGCGATCTTGTCGCCGTCCATCCACCCCATCTTGACCGGCAGCAACTCACCCGGCGGCCGCTCCGCGAGCAACGCGCTGTGCGCGTCGACCGAATGGTTGATGAACATCGCCTTGGTCGTGCGCGTCCGCACGAACTCGGGCAGGGTACCGCGCATCGCCTCGCGCAGCACCAGCTTCTTGTAGTTGAGCACGCGCAGATGATTGCCGTCCGCGCCCATCATGAACCGCGTCATCCGCGCATCGTGGAAGGGATGGCGCACCTCGACCCCCTGACTTTCGGCCCAGGAGAGCGCAGATTCGGAGATGAGCTGCCGGTTGCCGTGCGTGAACACGGCATAGCGCGAACGCTCGGCGAACCTGGTGAGGCCGGGCCGCGGAAGTTTCCGGTGCCAGCGGTCCTCGAGATCGACCTGGTTCGTCCATTCGGACCGCAGCCATTCGACTTTGGGAATTCGCCAGTCGAGATGCGGCTGGACGAGAGCACGGCGGTAGCGCGGGATCACGATCGGCCGGCCCGCGGTGACCATGGTCTTGGCGGCGGCAACCGGCCAGGGCGCATCGGGCCAATGCTTGCGCCCATGCGCGAGCAGCGAGGGCCAGCGGCCGCTGAGGAGCAGGTCCGGCCAGTGCGACAAGGATCCGTTCATCCAGTCGTCGCCGCCCTCCCCGGTCAGCAGCACGCGCCGGCCGTCGGCCTTGAGCACGGCGACGACGCTCGCCATCGTGTCGAGCGCATTGGGGCGGACCGGCAGATGATAGGTATTCGCGGTCCATTCGCGCGCCTGCTCGATCGAGAAAGGCGTCGAGCCGACGACTTCGGCGGTGATGCCGAGATGCTCCTCGACCGCGCTGCTCCACGGCGTCTCGTCATGCGGCTGGCCCGGAAAGCGCGCAGTGATCGCGCCGATCTGCTGGTCGAGCTTGCCGGCCCGGTAGAGCTCGGTCGAACGGCACACGATCGAGGAGGAATCGAGCCCGCCCGAAAGCTGCGAGGTGACCCGCCCGTTGCTGCGGATCGCCGCGGTGAGCGCCTGATCGAACAGCGCGCGGAATTCCTCGACATGGTCTTCCATCGAGCGGCCGGTCCAGTCCTCGAACGGGCCGCCATGCCATGCCCAGAGGCTGGTCTGCCCGTCCTTGAGGATCACCGCGCCGCCCTGCGGCACGCGCTGAATGTCCTGCCAGAATGTGTCGGTCTCGGAGACGAAGCGGCCGGCGAGGAATTCGGCCATCGCGCCCTCGTTGATCCGCCGTGGCAGCTCCAGTCCCTTGACCAAAGTGCGCGCATCGGTGGCGAAGGCGAAGGTCTTGCCGTCGAACGTCCATTGCAGCGGACGCCAGCCCAGCGGCGAGCGGAACAGCGACATCCGGCGCTCGCCCGGCTCCCAGATCGCGATCGCAAAGTCGCCGACCAGCTTGCGGACGAATTCGCGTCCCATCTTCTCGTAGAGCGCGAGCGCGAGCATGCCGTCGGGCGCGTCGCGCAGCCGTTCGTTCCCGATCAGGGCGATCAGCTCCGCCCGATTGTCCATGCGGCCGTCGAGCAGCGCCACTGCGCCGGACTCTCCGATGAAGGGCTGACTCTCGCGCGCCGCTTCGTGCGTGGTGACGTGCGCGAAGCGGATCATGCCGATCGGGCCCGAATGCCATTGCGACGCGCCGTCCAGCCCGCGCGGAGGCGCCGCGGCGATCATCGCATCGAGCGTATCCGCCGCTACCGGGCTCCCGTCGACGTGCAGCAGTCCGGCAATGGCACTCACAGGCGTCCTCCAGAAAGTCGCCACATCACTCGGAAACCAGCAGGCCCTTGCCGAGCGCGAGCGCGACGAATTCGTCCACATCCTGCTGGACGGCCGCGACCGGCGCACGGTGCGCGGCGGCGATCGCCTCGCCGATCTCGCCCGGCTGCCTGCCCTCGCCCAGAGCCGTCCAGATCGTCGAGGCCGAGGTGTTGAGCGCGTGATAGCTGCCGTCGCGATCGTCGAACAAAGTGATCGCGGTCCCGCCCGGTACCCACGAAATCCAGGAAGCGCATCGGATCGTCATTCGAACACCCGTCCCCCGCCCGCACGACGTGCGGCCACTGCGTGGCGCGGATGCACGACCACGCTCATCACGATCTCCTCGTGATCGATCACGAAGCCGCGGTCAAACAGCCATTCGACCTCAGCTGTCAGCTCCGGATCCATGCCGTGGCGGGCGCGCGGCTTGCGCAATTCGAGCAGGGCCGCGCGCTGCGCCTCGCTCAGGCTGGTGAGCGTCTGGCGCGCGATGGCACGCGTGTCGAGCACGAACGCCTTGCCGTCGCGCTCGAACAACTGGAGTACCGGCGCCTTGGCCACCGCCCAGGACTCACGCCAGGCGCTGATCGCCGCGCGCAATTCGGCGATCAGCTCGGGCCGGTCGAGCAGGTCGGTGCGATAGTCACCGACGAAATGATAGGCGACGTCCTCGACCGCGACCTCCGCGGGATACAGCGCGCGATAGGCCGGCTGCGGCGCGATCGGCGCCACGCCCATGCCCTCGGGATCGGCGAAGAACGGGCTGTAGCGATCGATCACGATGCCGGTCGAGCAGGCCGGCGGGAACAGATGATGCAGCTTCGGCATCAGCGCGATCGTCGCGGCATAATCCTCGGCGCGCTCGCCCGGGAAGCCGTAGAGGACGTTCCAGAAAACCTGCAGGCCCACCCCGCCGCAATGGCGCAGCAGCGCGATATTCTGGTGCGCCGACACGCCCTTGCGCATCAACCGGAGCACGTTGCTCGACAGCGATTCGATCCCCGGCTGGATCGCGACCACGCCGCCTTCGACGAGCGTGTCGACCTGCGCCTCGCTCAGATTGGCCTTGATCTCGTAGAACAGACCGAAGCGCTGCGGCGCCTCCGCGAGTTTGGGGAGCAGATCGTCGAGATAGCGACGCGGCATGATGTTGTCGGTCAGCATCACCCGCGGGACGTCCCATTTGCGGAGCGCGTCGAGCTCATCGAGCACCTGCGCGGAAGGCTTTTCGCGGAAATCCATGCCCTCGGCGTTGAGTCCGCAAAAGGTGCAATGGTTCTTCGCACCCCACCAGCAGCCGCGCGACGTCTCGGCGAGCAGGTAGCGCGGCAGGAAGCCGGGCAGTGCGCCGCTCGCCTGCAAGGGCCGCAGCTGGGCGAAGAAGTCGTCGAAGTCGGGCGGGAACACCGCGCGCATGTCGCGGATCGGCTCGTTGACCACGACGCGCTCCGCCGGCAGCTCGCCGCGGCGGAGCCAGGCCTCGCAGAAGTCGGGGAAGTCGACATCCGCCTCGCCCGAGAAGAAATGGTCGATCCACGGAAAGGCCCCGGCGAGCCCCTTCGCCAGTGGGCCGGCGACGTTGGGGCCGCCCATCACGGTGATGATGTGCGGTGCACGCGCCTTGATCCGTCGCGCCACCGCCGATGCCGCGAGATTCTGCTGGAAGGACGAGGTGAGCCCCACGATCCGCGGCCGCAGCGCGAGTACGGTTTCGACCAGTTCGTCGAGCGCGGGCTCGATCTCCGGCGCCAGCTCGCGCTCGATCGCGTCGAGGTCCGGCCGCAGCGGCTCGGCCGGCGGCAGGCCGGCGGCCTGTTCGGGCGGATAGGCCAAGGTGCGGAACAGACGCTCGCCGAGCCGGAAGCGCATCGGCGAATCATAGACGGCGTCGTAGCGCGCATGCCCCACGCGCGCCCCGAGCATCAGCCCGCCATAGACGATGCGCGTCGGGAATCCCCTTCTGGCACAGGCGCTCTTGAGAATCGCGGTGCCCAGATTGGGGTGATGCAGCGATTCGAAGGGGGGAACGACGAGGCAAATGTCGACGGTCGATCCAAATTCGCTGTCACCCATGCCCCTCCTGCCATCTCCGATCGCCGTCCCAGAGCCTTCCTTCTACCGGCGCGCGCCCGAAAATATCAATCGGTTGCGCAGCGCCGCCGCGTTTGCGATGGCCGGTCGACCCTTCGCGGTCGGGGGAGCAGGCGTTGACCTTCAAATACCATTTCGGCGGCGTCGAGATCGCCTCGGAAATCCCGCTGATCGGGTTGCGCCCGGCGCGGGAGGGCGGCGTGCATGCACCGACGATGCGGGTGATGGACGGCGGCGGCGAGGCGCCCGCGGAAGAGAAGCTCCATTTCGCGTGGAACGGACGGTTCCAGATGCGCCTCGGCGAGGCTGGCGGCCGTTGGCTGACGGGCTCCCCATGGGGCAGCTTCGCGTTCGAGCGCGACGCTTCGGTGGTGCACATTCATGGCGCGGATGGTCCGGACAATGTGATCCTGATGGACCTGTTCCGCCGCCGCCTGCTGCCCCGGCTGGTCAAGCTCCGCGGCGGCGCGACCTATCATGCCGCGTCGCTGGCGCAGGACGACAAGGGCGTGCTCATCATGGGTCCGTCCGGCGCGGGCAAATCGACCATGTCGGTGGGTCTCGCTGCGACCGAGGGCTGGGACATCCTCGGCGACGACATGGCGCTGATCTGGAACGACGGTGCCGAGACGATCTCGCCGGCCGCGGCCGACGTGACGATCTGGCCGCAATCCTGCGCCGGTCTGCAACTGCCCGAGGAAGATTGCGAGCCGCTGCTCGGCTATGACGGCAAGCGCGTCTATCATCCACGCCGCGCGCGGCGGCTCGATCCCGTGCCGCTCGAAGGCATCTTCTTCCTCAACCGCAGCCCGGATTGCGCCGCCCCGGTGCTCGAACGTCGCACGCGCGCTGAGGCTTTCCAGCGCGCGCTGAGGCAGATCATCTATTTCAACCCGAACGGCGACGCGGCCGAGGAACGCATCCGGTCGGTGACGCGGCTCAACACTATCCTCGGCCGGGTTCCCGCCTGGACTTTGACCTATCCCGCCTCGTTCGACGCGCTCCACGCCGTATCGAACACGCTCTCGGCAGCTTTGCGGGACGGCTGAGGATGCGCTGGCTCGATCCGGTAATCCCACCGCAGATCGACCATGCGGCGCGCGTCGCCGCCGCCGAAGCCCTGGCTGCGGCGCATCCGCTGGACATGGCGGCGCCTCGGGCGCTGGGCGATGCCTGCTTCGCGGCGCGCGACTTCGCCCGCGCCCATATCGTCTATACCGACGCGGCCGCGCGCGATCCCGACGGGTTCGACCACTGGGCGAGGCTGGCCGAAGCATGCCTTTGGGCGCGTGAACCGCGAGAGGCCCTGCGCGCAATCGAGCAGGGCCTGCGGCGCGCACCGGACGGAGAATTGCACCTGCTCCGCGGCCGCGCGCTGCGCCAGCTCGGGCTGGACGGTGCCGCAATCGCCGATTTCGAGCGCGCGCTGGCGCTCGGTCCCAATTTCCACGCACCACTAAAGGCGTTGCTCCGCCCGCTGGCCAAACGCGGCGATCCTGCTGCGCTGCTCGGCTTCTGCGAGGCGCTCGATCCGCAGCATCGGCACAATGCACTTGTGCTCGGCTATCGCGCGGCGGCACTCAGCCAACTGGGCCGCGTGGAGGAAGCCTGCGCGCTCGTCGATCTCGATCGCTACGTCGCATGGGCGCCCCTGCCCCCGCCTCCAGGCTATGCGGACATCCCGGCATTCAACCGCGCGCTGGCCGATGAGATTCTCGGCCATCCGCTGGCGGAATCGTCCGATCCCGACGTCTCGGTCGACTATGCCGCACCGGTCGGCCCGGCGCTGGGCGCACTGCGGACTGCGGTGCGCGCGCAGATGGAGGCCTATCTCGACCGCTTCGACGAAATGAGTCTCGACCGCGCGCTGCCGGCCCCGCCTCCCGCGGCGACGATGCGGATGGGTATCACGGTGCTTCGCGCAGATGGCAGCAACCGCCAGCATCTCCATCCGACCGGCTACCTCTCCTCGGTCTATTATGTGCGCGTGCCCGAAAGCGTGCGTGCCGCGAATGACGGCCGCGGCTCGCTGCAGATCGGCCCGTGCGACCAGCGCACCAGAGGCCATCGCGCCTGCTGGGGCGAGCGGCTGATCAAGCCGGTCGAGGGCTGGCTGGTGATCTTCCCGTCGCACTTGTTCCACGACGTCATCCCGACGCGCACGCTGGAAGCGCGTATCTCCGTTCCACTCGATCTCGAGCCGGTCTGGCACATGGCGTGAGCACGCTTCCGGCTCGCGGCCTGCGGCGTTGCACCGCAGGCCCGCCGAGCTGTCAGGCGACGCCGAGCTTGCCGCGCTCCCCGCTACGCGGTGCCGCGAGTTCCTCGGGCGTGACGAAGTCGGCGAGATCTTCCACCTCGAAGAAGGGCCGGATCTCGATCACGCTCGAGCCGGGCATGGGATTGGGGCAGCGCTTTGCCCAGGCCAAGGCCTCGTCCATGTCCTGGACCTCCCAGATGGAGAAGCCGGCGACCATCTCGCGGCTCTCTGCGAACGGGCCGTCGGTGACGATACGATCGGCGCCGTCACAGGTGATGCGCTTGGCATGCGCGCTCGGCTTGAGGCCGGCGGCGGCGACGAAGACGCCCGCCTCGACCAGTTCCTCGGTGAACCGGTCCATCGCCGCGAAGGCTTCGAGCGTTTCGGGCGTTGGGGCCATGCCCGCTTCGCTATCCTCGGTGGCTTTCACGAACACCATCACACGCATTGTCGGTCTCCTTGTTGAGCCGGCCGCATCGACCTGGCATCGGAACGACGAACGAAGCTTTCCGAAATCGACAACAGTCCTGCAGATTTTTTCAAATCGGGGCTAGCCGGGGCGAAGCGGGGCGGCGCCTCGACCGGCGGCGACCGTGCATCCCATGCCGCCGGCTTGATTTATAATATTAATGCGGCCAATATTTCCTCGCCAATTATGTCGTTATCGTAACAAGTTGCAGGGAGAGAAGGATGCGTAAGGGGCTTGCCGGCTGGCGAATGCTCGGACTGGCCATGGCCGCGAGCCTGTGCGGTGCCACCGCCATCGCGCAAACCGCGCCGCGCGAAGTGCCGCCAGGCGCCCCCGAGACCCCCTATGTCGATCCGGCCAAGGCCTATCTGTTCGCGCACATGACCAGCGAACATTATGGCGTGCTCTATTATTCGGTCAGCGTGGACGGGCTGCACTGGCGCCGGCTCAATGGCGGGCGGCCGGTATCTCCGGACTATCACGGCCACGCCTCGATCGCCCGCGCGCCCGACGGGCGCTATTTCCTCGTCGGCAACAAGGGCGACGACGATCCCCTCATCCGCTTCTGGACCTCGACCGATCTGATCAACTGGGTGCCTTACGGCACCTATCAGCCCAATCTGTCGAACATTCCGGGCCATCCGCACACGCTGCAACGGATCGGCGCGCCGAAGCTGTTCTTCGACAAGGCCTCGGGCAAGTTCCTCCTCACCTGGCACACGCCCAACGTTCCGGGCAACGACCAGGACCCGGAGCGCTATTGGGCGAGCCAGCGCACGCTCTACGTGCTGTCGAAGGATCTGAAGAAGTTCGACGCTCCGCCGAAGCTGCTGTTCGACTGGAACATCGCGACGATCGACACGATCGTGCGGCCGAACGACGACGGCAAGGGCTATTGCGCGATCATCAAGGACGAGCGCTACCCGTCCTACAACTGGACCACGGGCAAGACGGTCCGGATCAGCTGCGGGCCGACGCTGCTCGGACCCTATCCTCAGCCCGGCCCCTCGCTGAGTCCCAATTTCCGCGAGGCGCCGACACTAGTCCGCGCACCCAACGGCCAGGACTGGCTGCTCTATTACGAGCAATATGCCGGCGCGAGCTACGGTCTGTCCAAGGCGCCGCGGCTGCAGGGACCGTGGTATCAGGTGTCGGGCAACAGCAATGTGGCGGCGTGGGATCGCTATACGATGCCGGCCGGAACCCGGCACGGCTCAATGATCGAGATCAGCCGCAAGGAATATGACGCGCTGGTCGCGGCATTCCCCGAAAGCCCCTCGATCGACAAATAGAGGGTCTCGCCGGCCGATGCATCCCCATCGGCCGGGCCAGGGATTCGGCGTTACGGCCGACATGGCGCCGACTCGGGTCGTGCCTCGTAAAGCCGGGCGGCGCGTTTCGCACATTGCAGATCGGAGCGGGCGCGATGTCGCCCCTCCGATCCGTTCGCGCGTTCGGAGCGCGAGCTCTGAAGCTGCCACCGGTGTCCGGAGCTTCGCGCCTCGAATAAACATATGATAAATATGAGCTTTTCGGTCGTTACGCTAAAGCACTGACTTCATGTGACAATTTCGCCACATCTCGGCCAATTGATGACTTCCCTAGCCGAGACGAACTTGTCGGGGCCGCCGCGCCTGTTATGAATGATCTTATTAATAGGCCGATGGCCGAGTGCGTATCCAGGAGGAGAGTGATGAAGGGTCCCGCAGTTTTCAAAGCCGCCACCGCAATGGCGTTGGTGCTTACGGCCGCGCCGGCTTTCGCGCAGGAGGCCGCCCCGCAGGACGCCGCCGCTCCGGCGGCTGACGACCAGTCGGAAATCATCGTGACCGGTCAGCGCGCCAGCCTCGGCCAGGCCGCCCGGATCAAGAAGGATTCGGACAACGTCGTCGACTCGATCGTTGCCGACGACATCGGCAAGTTCCCCGATCGCACCGTTGCCGCCGCGCTGCAGCGCGTTCCGGGTGTGCAGGTCCAGGTGGGCGACAATAACGAGATCGTGTTGCCGATCATCCGTGGCCTCGGCGACGTACTCACCACGCTCGACGGGCGCGAGATCTTCACCGGCGTCGGCCGCACCTTCGCCTATCAGGACCTCCCGGCGGAATCGCTGGCGGGCGCCGACGTCTACAAGACCAGCTCGGCGCAGCTGATCGAGGGCGGCGTGGTCGGCCAGATTGACCTGCGCATGCACAAGCCGTTCGATTTCAAGGGCTTCACCGTCGCCGCCAATGTGCGCGGCATCTATTCGGAGAATACCGGCAAGATGGGCCCGAACCTCGGGCTGCTCGTCGCCGACCGCTGGAACACCGGCATCGGCGAGATCGGTGCGCTACTCGACGTCTCCTATTCCGATACCGACTTCAACCGCCCGATCGCCTTCAACTGCGACTATCGTAGCGGCAATCACGGCCCCAATCCGGTGGCCGGCGGCTCAGCCGGGATCGCGGCGCCGACCTGCGTCGGCGGCCTCAATCAGGAAGGCAATTACAAGCGCTACCAGGCCAATGGCGCGATCCAGTGGAAGCCGAGCGACAACCTCCAGGTCGATCTGAGCGGCCTCTACACTGCCTATCGCTCGAAATGGGCGAGCGTGTTCCTGATCAACGACCTGTTCTCGGGTCCGTTCAGCAACGTCCAGACGACGGGCGACTGCCAGGATTATGACGTCGGCACCGACGGCTTCTACGCCACCCCCTTCCGGTCGGACGGCACGCCCAATCCTTCGTACAGCGGCCGCGAGCATCTGTGCACCGCCAAGAGCTTCAACGTCACCAACAATGGCGGCTTCACCAGCACCCAGGCGCACAACAACCGCACCGATCTCTACCTGCTCGCGGGCGGCCTGACCTACAATACCGGCGCGCTGACGCTGAAGGGCGACCTTTCGTACCAGCACTCGCTGATCCGCAACCAGAACTTCATCCTCGACATCTTCAAGAAGGGTAACGGGATCGACACGACCGTCATCAATCTGAACGATGGCGGCGGGACGGTCTATCTGGCCCCGGGCCTCAGCGACGCCACCAATTTCGCGATGTCGCCGCTCAACCAGGACAATGTCCGCGACACCGGCAGCGAGCTCGCGGCCAAGTTCGACGGCACCTACGAGATCGGCTCCTTCCTCAAGAACATCCAGTTCGGCGCCCGCTATGCCGATCACAAGGCGCAGCATCGTCAGTCGCTGGGCGGCACCTGCGGTACCGTGTGCGGCACGCTGGTCAGTGACGTCTCGTTCCTGCCCGCCGACTTCCTGACCTTCGCCTCGGGCATTCCCACGGTGAACAACGGGCTGGGCGTCATCGCCCCGAGCCAGGAGTGGCTGCGCGACCCGGCGCTCCAGGACAAGCTGCGCACCTATTACGGCCTCGGCACCGGCTGGCCGGAATTCCAGCCCGAGCGCTCGTTCGACGCGCAGGAGAAGACCACCTCAGCCTATATCCAGGCGGCCTATGAGTTCCCGATCAGCGGCCCGATCACGGTCGATGGCCTGGTCGGTCTGCGTTATGCCCACACCAACCGCGACATCGCCGGCGCGGCCTTCGTCACGCCTGCGGCCACTCCGGGCAATCCCGATCCGACGCCGGTGCTGACGCCGTTCAGCGCCTCGACCACGGACGACGACTTCATGCCCAATGCCAGCGCCCGCTTCCGCTTCGGCGGCGGTCTGCAGGCGCGCCTCAGCTATGCCCGCGCGATCGCGCGCCCTGATTTCGGGTCGCTCAACCCCGGTCTCAGCTATCTGATCTCGACCAACATCCTGATCCTGCCGGCGGGCAGCGGCGGCAATCCGGACCTCAAGCCGCAGAAGTCTGACAGCTATGACGCCACGGTCGAATATTATTTCGGCAAGGACAACTACATCTCGGTCGCCGGCTATTACAAGGACATCAGCGACCGCGTGATCAGCCAGAGCAGCGTCGAGACGATCGACGGGTTCAACTACAACATCACCCGCCCGCGCAACATCGGCAAGGTGACGCTGAAGGGCGTCGAGGTCAGCGGCCAGGCGTTCCTCGACTTCCTCCCCGGCGCGTTGGGCGGACTCGGCGTGATGGCCAACTTCACGCTCGCCGATAGCGAGATCAAGGAAGACACCGATCCCCGAATGATCGGCCGCGAGATCGGGGGCGTGTCGCGTTACAATTACACCGTCGGCCTGCTCTACGAGAAGTTCGGCGTCACCAGCCGCGTGGTCTACACCCACCGCTCGAGCTATTATGACGAGATCTACGGCGGCACGACGCTGCGTCCGGCCGAGGGCGCGGTCGCGACCTCGTACGAGCCGAACCAGCTGGTGTTCAACCGCGTGCGCGCCGGCGGCCGTCTCGATGCGAGCATCGGCTACGAGGTGGTCAAGGGCATCACCTTCAGCGTCGACGCCACCAACCTGACGCACAACCATTATCGTAGCTATTACGGTCGCCCGGAATTCCCGCGCGACGAGCGCTTCGACGACTCGACCTACTCGATCGGCATCTCGGCGAAGTTCTAAGGTACTGGACCGGCCGGCTGCCGCAGCCGGCCGGCAAGGAAAGAGGCCGCACCGGATCCGATCCGGTGCGGCCTTTTTCGTAAGGCAAGGCTGGATTAGGCTGAGAACACCCGCCGCCCCAGTTCGACCCGCATGCGGTGCGTGCCCGAAAGCTCGGTCGTCCGCGCCGCGATCGTCTTGAGGAACTGCCATTCGCCGGTCACGCGCTGCGGCGTGATCTCGATCATCATGTAACCGCGCTGACTGGTGTCGGCCCATTTGAGCTCGGGATTTGCGGCGACGAAGCCCTGCGCGACCGTCCGGGGATCGGCGCCGCAGCTGCCCTCCATGCCGTTCGAGGTGACTGCCTGCCCGGCGAACTCGACGCCCGCGGGCTTGCCGTCCTCGGCCAGCGCATAGGCCCAGGCATTGTGGCTGTCGCCCGACAGCATGACGAGGTCGGCATCCGCCGCCTGCGCCGCCTTGAGCAGTCGCGAGCGCGCCGCGGGATAGCCGTCCCAGCGATCCATCCACATCGGCAGCCCGTTCTTCGCCGCCCGGATGCTGTTGCGGAAATTGCTGACCGCGCCCTCGCTCGAGCCCGGCCGGAGCCAGTCCACCGCCTGCGCGGGCATCACGGTCCGCCCGAGGATCGTACCCATGCCGATCAGCTGCCACGGCGCGGTGCGCGTATTGGCCTTGAGCTGATGCGCGAGCCAGCTCTCCTGCGTGGTGCCGAGCATTGTCGCGGAAGGATCCTGCCACGGACCGTCGCGGAAGGCCTTGAGCGCCGCATCCGGATCGGACGCCTTGAAGGCGGCACCGATATCGGCCTGCTGCGTGCGCGCGAGCAGCCGCGATTCCGTGCGGTAGAGCGTCGCGAGCGTGCCGAGCGGATAGGCTTTCCAGGGCTCGTCCGAGACCGGCATCCACTCGCGATAGACCTGCATCGCGGCGGCGCGGCGTGGGTTCCAGTCGCCCTCGGTCGCCGGCTGGTGGTTCTGCGCCCCACCCTCCCAGCTGTCATTGGCGGATTCATGGTCGTCCCACAAAGCGACCATCGGCGCGATCTGGTGCAGCCGCTGCAGGTCGGGGTCGGCGCGGTAGCAAGCGTAGCGCAGGCGATAATCCGCAATCGCGAGGAGCTCCCGGTCGGGATCTACGCGGCGTCCCTCGATCGGCTTGGCGTGGGCATTGTCATATTCGTAGATATAATCACCGACGTGCAGCCACAGGTCGAGGTCGCGGCGCTCCGCAGCATGGCCATAGGCGTTGAACCAGCCATTGGGCAGGTTCGAGCAGGAGAAGACCGCAAGCCCGAAGCGGCTGGCCTTCCCCACCGGCAGCGTCCTGGTCCGCCCCACCGGCGATTTGCTGCCGTCGGGACCGACGAAGCGGTACCAATAGACGGTTCCCGGCTTGAGCCCGTCGACCGTGACCTTCGCGGTCCAGTCGCGAAACGCGCCGGTGCGGACGGTGCCGCCTGCGACGATCTTCGTGAAGTCCGGGTCGAGCGCTACCTCGGCATCAAGCCGGACGAAACTGCCGTCGGACGGGCCGACGTACCGCGTCCATAGCAGCATGGAATCGGGGCCGGGCTCGCCGCTCGCGACATTGTGCGTGAAGCCGCTGGCGCCCAGCACGGCGGCGAGGCCACGCCCGGCAGGCAGCAGCAACGCACCGAGCCCGAGGGTGCCGCCCAGGATCAGGCTACGGCGGTCAACAGTCAGCACCATGGCAGCTCCTCAAAATCAAAAAAGTCCCGCGGCCGTCATGCGAAAAGAAACGGCCGCGGGACAGCGGGGACCTAGAAACTGGCCTTCACCGCCGCGCTCCACATCGAACCATAGATGCTGTAGAGCTGCACGCGGTCGCGGACGTTGGAATAGACGATATCCGGCGCATTGAAGATGTTGCGGCCCGCCACCTGCAAGGACCAGGTCTTGTTGAGCCGGTACGAGGCCGACAGATTCCAGAGCGTCCGCTCGTTGTGGTAGAGGATGCCGTTGGTCGCCGTGGTCGGCGTGTTGGTCAGCGCGCTGGTGCGGTAGGTGCCGATATAGCTGCCCGTCATCTGGATATCGAACGGCCCGCGATTGTAGCGGACGGCCCAGTTCGCCGAATAATCCGGCGTCGAGACGCGGGGACCGTCCGGATCGACATAGGTGAAGGATCCGCGCACACCGAAGCCCTTCAGCGCGCCCGGCAGGAAGGTCAGCTGCTGGCTATATTCGAGGATCACGCCATTGGTGGAGCTCACGCCCGGCTGGTTGAGGGTCGTGGTGATCGTGTAGCCGTTATATTCGTCGGGAAGGCCGACCAGGCTCGGATCGGTGACCTTGGCGCTATATTGCATGTCCTTCACGTCGAGGCGGTAGGCCGAAACCGCGACGATACCGGCGTGCGGCAGATAGTGCTGCAAGCTGAAGAAATATTTGGTGACCTGCTCGGGCTTCAAATTGCGGTTCGGCGCGGTGACCGTCAGCGCGGTGTCGTTGACGGTGAGCGCCCCGCCGAGATTGCCATAGTCCGGGCGCAGGATCGCCTGGCTGAAGGCGAAATGGGCGATCGTGTTGCGGTTGATGTCGTATTTCAGCCCGCCGCTCAGGAACCAATTGTCATAGCCGAAGCTGTTCCAGAGCTGCTCTCCGTTATAATATTGATAGTTGATCGCATCGACGGTGCCGGAGGCGCAGCCGCAGGCCGCGGCGTTGAACGCGCGCGATTGCCCGACCGCCGCGCCTTCCTGCGTATGTTCGTAGCGCAGGCCGACGTCAAAGCGGAGCCGGCCCCAGCTGCCCTGCAATTCGCCATAGGCCGCCTTGATGGTTTCGCGCACCTCGTGCGTGGAAGTATATTTGCGCGTCAGGCCACCGGTGACGTCTTCCTTGAAATATTCGGGATGCTGCACGAACAGGTCATAGGTCGCGTAGTTGCTGTCGGCGCGCCAGCCCTGGCTGTTGAAATTGCCGGCATCGAAGCCATTGATCAGGAACTGGTAGTTGCTGGTTGCCGGCACGGTGGTCGGGCCGCCGAGCGTGGCGCCGATGTAATTATATGAGGTGTAGGCGCCCTCGTCGGTCCGCCAGTGGTTGGTGCGGATCCCGACACCGCCAAGCAGGTCGAGATGCACCGCGCCGGCCTCGAACTTCTTTTTCAGGTCGAGATTGCCGCCATATTGGGCGTCGTTGGTGTGCGACACGGGATAGCGGATCGAGGTGGCCGAGTTCACCGGCGTCCAGTTCGCGGGATCCGACCAGGATTTGCCGGCGGTCTGGGTCAGATAATAAGCCGGGGTCTGGGTATCGGCGCGATCGAGCGTGAAGCCGATATTCTTGTCCTGCGTGTCGTCGCGCTGGAAGAAGCCGTCGCTGCCGAAATTGGTCGCCGCATAGGAATAGCTGCCGCGCAGCGCGACCTCGAAGGTGTCGCCTTTATATTCCAGCTTGGGGTTCGCCATCACGACGTGCTGCGGATTGTAGCGATGCGAATATTCGGTATCGACGCCCGCATTGGTGTTCTGCGGCACCACCAGATGGGTAAGCGTGGAATTGGCAGTATCGATGTAGCTCGTCGTCGTGCTGCCGTATTTCAGATACGTATAGCCGTTGTAATATTCGACGTCGTAGAAGGAATAGCCGCCCCGTAGCGAGAAGGCCAGGCGGTCGTTGAATTTATAATCCAGCGCACCGTTGAAGGCGGCACGGTGCGTGAACTTGGGGCCGGCACGCCACATCGTCTGATAGGGCAGAACCTCGCCGGCGAGCGGGTTGCCCTTCGAATCCTTGTTGGTGCCGCTGTAATAGGCCCAGTCGGTCTGGACGCGGTCCTGCTGGACGAAATTGGCGTTGAAGCTGCCGTTGAGCGCGATGCCGAGCTTGCCGCCCATGAAGACGTCGGCATAGCTGATCTGGCCGCCTGGGAAGACCGTCGCATGCTTTCGGTCGTCCGGGGCGTAATAGGTGCCCAGCGTCGAGTCCGAGGTGGCGACTCCGCTCAGCTGTACCTGCAGAAGGCGCTTCTTGAGCTGGAAGGCATATTTGGAGACGAGGTTGACGTTGCCGCCCGGCGCGTCGGCATCCATGCGCGCCGATAGCGTGTTGTTGAGGTCGATGCGGGTGATGCCGGTGATCGACATCTGGGTGAAGCTCGACTGGCGACTGCTGGGGCTCGCCGAGGCCAGACGCGCGCCGTCCTGGGTGAAGGTGGAATATTTCGAGTCCAGGCCGCCGATGCGTACCGCGTCGGTGTCGACCTCGACATAGTCGAGCGAGATGCCCGGCATGTTCTTCATGAACTCGCCGACGTCGTTCATGGTCAGCGCGCCGAAGGCGTCCGCGTCGATCGATTCCACCGCGTTCATTGCCACCCGACGCTGCATCAGCGCGGCGGCTTCGCCCGAGCGCGCGCCGGTCACGATGATCGCGCCCTCGTCCTTGCCGCGGGAATCGATGGCCTGCGCCTTCATGCTGACATCGACCCGCGCCGGCAGCGTGCTGTCGATCGCCACGCTGACATGCGTGTCCTCGAGGCCGGCATAGCGGACGGTAAGCTCGGCGGTGCCGGCGGGCACGCCGGTCAGCGTGAATTCGCCGCCATCCCCCGAGACGGTGGCGATGCTGGTGCCGTCGACGCTGATCTGCGCGTTGCTGACATAGGTGCCCGTCGCCTCGCTCAGCACGCGGCCGCGCACGATGCCGTTGCCCGCCGTCTGGGTCTGCGGCTCGGCGGCCTGCGCGTGCGCCACAACCGGCAGCTGCAGCGCGACGGCCGCCGACGCGAGCAGGAAGGCACGCGAGCGGGCGCGAGCGAGAGGGTTCGAACGAACGTTGGATTTCATGAAAAGGCCCCTTGGTCGGCGGTCGATTGCCGCCCCTTCGAAGGCCAAGAGTCATTCGCGGCCGGCTTCCGTGACCGGTTCGAAAAATATTTTTGTGCAGCGCACTACGGCGCGTTCCTGCCATTCCCGGCGGTACCCAGATCGGCCTCGGTCGCCGACACGAACGGCGTCCTGGCGTCGCCGGTCCAGCGCATCAGCGTGAGGTTGGCGGTCTGCCGCCCCTGCTCCTTCGCATTCACAGCGAGATAGAAAAGCCCATTACCGACCGGCTGGGAGCCGACATCGGCCTTCTGGTTCCAGCCGCGGATGCCGGTGGCCGGGTCTTTCAGGCCATCCTCGGCCAGCGCCAGCAGTTGTCCCCGCTCCCAGCCCTTGCCGCCGGGACCGGACACACCGACCAGGTCGCCCGTTACGGGCCGAGTGCGAGCGTCCACCGCAAACAGCAGGTAATTGGGGAAGCCCGGCTTCTTGCCCTGATAGACGCCAAGGAACCAGCGCTGCAGGCCTGCGTCATAGGACAGGTTCTGCACGCCGTAACTCGTATTGCCGGTACGCACGAAATATTTGCCGTGCACTGCCGCGGGGCCATTGTGATGCGGCGCGGCTTCGGTCAGCGGGCTGGCGAACCGCGCCCAGTCGGTGATGTCATATTGCAGCAGCACCTGGTGGTCGTTGTCGGTGCGGCTGGTGTTGCCATAGATGCCATAGGCGACGGTCAGATAGCGCTTGCCATCGGTGCGCCCGAATTCGGGACCGAAGGCGACGCCATCGATGCCCGAGCAATCGTAGCGGTGATCGGGCGAGGCGACGACATCGCCGCGGAATTTGCCGTCGTCGCCGTCGAACCGGCCATCGCCGTTGAGATCGGTGCCATAGTCCTTCACCACTTCGGGCAGATAGACGGTGCGCAGGATCGTGCTGTTGCTCGCCTCGATGCCGACCCGGTCGATCCGCGCGACGTCGATCACCGCGATGTAGAAGGCCTTGTCCTCCTTATACTCGAGCGAGCCGTAGACCTTGCCGTCGACGGGATTGAAATCGAGGTCGCCGAGATGCCCGGTCCAGCCGACCAGCGTGCCGATCAGCCGACCCTTGAAGTCGTATTTCGCGAGAAGGTTGGTGAAGGAATAGTAGATATAGCCGTGCTGCGGATCGACGGCGATGCCCTGGATATGGCCCGATGCCCAACTGCCGCCATTCTGGGTGAACGGAAGCGACGGCAGTTGCCCGACAGGCGTTGCTGCGCCGGCCGGAGCGAGCGCGATCAGCCCCGCGACAAGTATCCGCCCCATTCGACAAACCATCCCGCGCCGCACGACCATCCTACGCTCTCCGCCTTCGAAAGGAGGCGGCCGCTATCCGGAAGCGATGACACTGCCGTGACGAAGCACCGCCGAAACCACGACTGCCCGTTAATCCGCAGCGGGCACTTGCGAACCACTCGCAACTAACCTAATTAACTGACCGACCGTCGGTCGGTTTGTCGAGTTGCGGGGATATATGCACGGCAGTTTCACCCAGACCACCCGGAACATGCAGCGCGCGTTTCGCCCGCCCTCCTTCCGGTTCAAGGACGTCCACCTGCCCCGGATCGACCATCCTCACCCGCTCCTGCGCGGTGCGAGCTTCACGATCGCGCCCGGCAAATTCGGTGTGCTGACGAGCACTTCCGCGGCCGATCAATATGGCTGCGCCCTGCTATTCAGCGGTGCCCGAAATCCGGAGCAAGGCGCGCTTCGGGTCGGTGATACCAATATTAGCGTGCTCCCGGCCTCCGATCGCGAACGCTTGATCCACTGGATTCCGCAGCATCCGCGTTTTCCGGCCGCCACGATCCGGGAGATCATCGCCCCCGACGGCGGAACGCCCGTTGCCATGGTCATCGAAGCCGCGACGCGCACCGGAATTCACTACGAGATCACGGCGCTTCCGCTGGGCTATGACTCTCCGATCCACGAGACCACCCTCCCTGCCCCCCTTCATCAGCGCATTCTGCTCGCGCGGGCGAGCCTCGCGGGGACGCCGGTGATCGTCGTGGACGAGCTCGGCGACGAACTCGACGTGCAGGCCCGGGACCTGCTGCTGGCCTCGCTACGGTCGCTCCGCGACAGGCACACGCTGCTCCTTCTGGCGCGGCACCACGCCAGTGTCAGGGCAGCGGACCATGTGGTGCTGCTCGAAGGCGGGCGCGTCTTCGAGGAGGGCAACCCCGCGGGCTTGCTCGATTGGGGCGATCGCTATGCCGATGCGGTCCGAAACGGAGGCTGGCTTCTTTGATCCGCTCCTCCACAAGTGCGGAGGCGTCGGCTATGGCGTGGTCATGACGGTCAGCACCACCGCCCCAAGAACCAAGCCTGCACACGTCCGGCGCGAAGAACTGATGGATGCGGCCGAGCGGAAGCTCCTGCAGTCGGGCCTCGCCGGAACCAGCGTCGAGAGCATAATCGCGGCCGCGGGCGTGTCGAAAGGCGGCTTCTATCATCATTTCGGATCGAAGGAGGAGTTGCTCGCGGCGCTTCAGGAGCGCTTCGCCACCAAATTCCTCGACGCGGCCCGGGCTGCCGAAGCGCGGCTCCCCACCACAGACTGGCCCGGACGGCTGGACGCCATCCTCGAGACATGCGCACGCAATTTCTTCGCCAGCGTCGCGCTGCACGACGTGCTGTTCCACGAGTTCCGTCCCTCGGATCGCCGCCGCGAGATGAGCGAGAATGTGGTCATCGATTTCTTCGAGCAATTCCTGGCCGGGGGCCATGCGGCAGGCGCCTGGTATGTCGAGCGCGTGCGCGTGACGGCAATCATGTTGTTCAGCGCGATGCATGCCGCATGCGACGAGGCCGTGCTTGCGCCGGACGATTTCTCACCAGACGCCGCGATTGCGACGCTCAAGACTTTCTTCGCGCGGGTCCTGCAGATCGATTAGCCGGCGGGATCCCACCCCGGCTCAGGCCGCGCGCCGCCCGACGCTGATGAACAGCCCACCCTCGGCACCGAGCGAGCGCATCCAGCCTAGCTGGGCGAGCCAGTCCTCCAGCCACCAGCCATCGCTCTCGTCGCTGTCGAGCGGGGCGCCCGCGTCGCCGAACTGCGCGCTGGGGAAGCTGCGCAGATAGCGGACGCCATTCTCGTCGAACCAGCGCCGCACTTCGCCGAGCGTGTGGCGGTGCTCCTCGGGATGGCGATATTGATCGCGCAGCCAGGCCTCGCGCCGCGCGGGCTCGGCGGCGCGCTCGCGCAGGACGGGATCGCCGGGGATCCAGCACTCGCGAGTCAGCCGAGCGGTGGCGCGGCGCAGCCGATGCGGCAGGCGCGCGACGGCGTTGTACAGGCCGAGGAAGATCAGTCCGCCCGGTCGCGCGAGCGGCGCCACCGCCCGGAAGGCAGCCCGGGGATCGGGCGTGTGGTGGAGCACGCCGGAGCAATAGACCACGTCGAACGCACCGTGCTGCAGGCCGGGCCGCGTCAGATCGGTCTCGACGAAGCCGACACCCTCGATCCCGAGCCGCTGCGCGGCGGAGCGCGCCAGCAGCAGCGACGCGCGGCACAGGTCCGCGCCGATCACTGTCCGGCCGCCGCGCGCGAGATAGAGACTCATCTGCCCGGTCCCGCATCCCACTTCCACGATGCGCGCATCGGCAGGGATCGCAGCCTCGAGCAACCGCGCGAAGCGGCTCCGTTCGGCGCGGGCGCGCAGCCAATCGATGCTGTCGCCGGGCGGGTAATTGGGAAAGGGGGCGATGGTGTAGAAGTCGCGCACGCATTCGGTGCGGGTATCCGCGGCGAGCCGCAGCGCCGGTACACCGTCGGACGCATCATAACCCATGCCGCACCCCCGGCAGGCGAGATGCAGGTCGAGCACACCGCGGCACCGCGGGCAGGCCAGTAGCTCCTGCCAAGCCTCCCCCATGCTAGAAGATCGAATAGACGAACGGCGCCAGCGCCTGCACGCCCGCGGCGAGCGTCAGCACCAGCCCCATCACGCACAGGAACAGCACCAGCGGGATCATCCAGCGCTTGCCCGAGGGCGAGCGCCAGATGCCGCGCACGACCTCCGCGGTGGTGCCGAACGCGGTACCGAAGATCACGGATTGCCGGTACATCCGGCCGCGGCGACGGATCATGCGACGTCCTCCATCAGCGTTTCGCGGACCTGCCGTTTGCGTCGGACCACAACATTGCCGGCGACGAGCAGGTCGAGCGCGCCGCGCCGGAAGGCCGAATAGCCTTCGGCGACATTGCCCACGATCGGATCGCCGGCGAGGTTGAACGAGGTGTTGAGCAGCACCGGCACGCCGCTCGCCCGACCGAAGGCCCGCAGCAAGGCGTGGAGGCGCGGCGCCATTGCTTCCTCGAGCACCTGCACGCGTGCCGTGCCGTCGACATGCGTCACCGCGGCGAGCCGCTCGCGCCATTCGGGGCGCACCGGGAAGACTCCGGACATGAAACGCGCCAGCCGCGCCCCGCCGGGCGGCAGCGCGAAGAAGCGCTCCGCATCCTCGGCGGGCACGACCGGCGCGAAGGGGCGGAAGGCCTCGCGGAACTTGATGTCGCGGTTGAGCCGGTCGCGCGTCGCGGCATCGCCGGGCGCGGCGAGGATGCTGCGATGGCCGAGCGCGCGCGGTCCGAATTCAAGCGCGCCGTCCATCCAGCCGACGATGCTGCCGCGATGCAGTTCGCCGGCAATTTCGGCGAGCAGGCGCTCTTCGTCCAGTGTCTCGACGGGCAGGCTATTCTCGCCGGCGAGGCGTGCGACCTGACCGGCATCGATGTCCGGGCCCCAGAAGGGATGGTCGGGTATCGGCCGGTGCGGTCGGCCGAAATGCACGCGGTCGGCATAGAGCGCCGCCCCCAGCGCGCAGCCGGAGTCGCCGGGCGCGGAAGGAACAAAGATGCGCTCGAACCCCGCCTCGCGCAGCAGCCGCGCATTGGCGACCCCGTTGAGCGCGACGCCGCCGCCGAGGCACAGGTCGCGAAGACCGGTGCTCCGCTGCAGATCGCGCGCGATCCCGACCAAAGTCTCTTCCAGCACCGCTTGCGCGCTGGCCGCGATATCGGCGAAGCGGCGGCCCTCGTCGCTGGCAAGGTCGATCGGATCATAGGGGCTGCGCGCCGGCCCGAACGCCTCGACGAAGCGCGGCGAATAGCCGCACTCGACTTCGCTGTGATGGTCGAACCAGCCGAGATCCAGCGCGAACGCGCCGTCGGGCGTCGGCCGCAATATCTGCCGGACGGTATCGACGCGGGTCGGCGATCCATAGGCCGCGAGCCCCATGACCTTGTATTCGCCTTCGTTTACCTTGAACCCGAGATACGAGGTGAAGGCCGAATAGAAGAGCCCGAGCGAGTGCGGGAAGCGCAACTCGCGGGCGATGCGGATCGCGACCGAGCCGTCGGGCCGCTTGATCCCCTCCCCCACCGTCAGCGTCGCCCATTCGCCTACGCCGTCGGCGGTGAGGATCGCGGCACGGTCAGTCGGCGCGGGCAGAAAGGCAGCGGCGGCGTGCGACTGGTGGTGCTCGGTGAACAGGATCTTCGAAGCCGGCACGCCGAGCTGCGAGGCGATGATCCCGCGCACCCAGAGCTTCTCGCCGACCATGTTCCTCATCGCTTTGGGGAAGGCGCGCCACGAATGGGGGAAACTGCGCAGCAAGCTGGTGAGGATGCGGTCGAACTTGAGCCCCGGCCGCTCGTAGAACACCACCGCGTCGAGATCGCCCGGCTCGAGCCCGGCATGGTCGAGGCACCATTCGATCGCGTCGATCGGGAACTCGGCGTCGTTCTTGCGCCGCGACAGTCGCTCCTGCTGGATGCAGGCGACGGGCTGGCCGTCGATCACCAGCGCCGCGGCGGCGTCGTGATAATGGGCCGAAATGCCGAGGATCTTCATGCCTCAATATTCCCCGGACAGGGTGTCGCCAGAGCCGGTGCGCACGTCGTGCCAGCCGGTCCGTTCGCGCCGCGCCCCGCGCTTCGCCAGCAAGGCGAAGACCGGCACGATCAGGAAATATTGCAGCGTCAGCACCACCGCGGCGATCATCCCGGCGAGCGCCATGGCGAAGCGCAGATAGGCCTTCCACAGCCGCCGCCCGCGCGCCATCCACAGCAGGCGGCGGGCGCGGCCGGGCGCCACGCGGTTCAACTCGGCAAGCGAATAGCGCATATGCGTCACCTCATCGCGCCCGATCCGGGATAGAAGCGCGTGCGTTTCCGGATCGCCGGCGAGCACGCTGCGGCAGGCCGCGAAGTCGCGCGCCGCGGCGCTTTCCGATAGATGGATGAAAGCGAGCAGCGCGCCGGCATCCTGCTGCCCGATCCGCAGATCCTCGAAGCCGTGATCCCCCGGCCTAAGCCGGTCGAGCGCATCGCGCGGCGTCCCGGCCGCGAGCAACCCGGCCCGAAGCGCGAGCCCGCGGTCGCGGAACAGCCGGGCGTGCGTCTGCTCCTCCCGCGCATGGGCGAAGAAGCGGCGGCGCAGGACCGGGTCCTGCGTCACTTCCGCCGCGCGGAACAGGTCGCGTGCGCCCTCGGCCTCGACCTCGGAGAATTCGAGCAGTTTGCGTGCCCGCCGCCGCCGGTCCGCCCAGATAAGCCAGTAGAGCGGCCAGAGAAGGCGCGCCAACAGCGACGGCCGCGATTGCGGCAAGGATTGCCACGTCGCGAAGCGTGTCACCGGACGCCGGGCGTTTGCGCGCATGTCGGTCCACCTCTGCGCCGTCGCGTGACTTCGCGCACCGGCGCTATCATGGATTAGTGGATATGCGGGCCTCCGTGGTTCATTGCACCACGATCGTCCCGGTCATGCCGAAGCTGCTGTGCATGAAATGCGTGCAGTGGAGCTTGTAGGTGCCCGCCTGCAGCGGTGCGACGTGGATATCGGCGCTCTCGCCGGCCTTGAGGTCGATCGCCCCGCCTTTGAGCTTCGCCGCGTCCGCGGGCATGACCGTGCTCGCCGCGAAAAACTCCTTCGCCGCGAAATTGTGACCGCCGGATGAGGTATTCGACAAATGCAGCCGATAGGGCGTGCCGTGCTTCAACGTCAGCGTGGCCGGCGTGAACTTGAAGTTCGACAGCTCGACCGAGACCTGCTGCGCCTGACTCCAGTCGGGCGATTGCGCGCTTGCCGACACGGCAACGGCCAGCGCGAGCCCAAGGGCGGTGAGCTTCGGAGCAAGGGACATGACGGACAACCTCCCGGCTTTGCGGCGCGCGACAGCGGGCGCCGGATCATAGCGTAAGTGCCCGCGCCCGGGCGTTCGGTTTCGTTGTCCGCCGTTCGCGGCGCAAAATCGGTCGCGCCGCGATGAACCTCGGGGCGGTCCGGAGCTACTTACCGTCGGTTCGTCCCTTGAGACTTCCCGGTATGGCCGGATGACGGAAGCGGCTCCCTCCCCCTTTGAGACCCGCCTTCGGTCGCCGGCCCTACTGGCGCCCGTCCTGCTCGCCCATCTCATTCTGCTCGCATCCGGCGCGGCGCTGATCGCGCTGGCGCTGGCCATGAACCGGTCATGGCTGGATCGTCACATGCTTTCCGATCTTACCGTGCCTCATGTCTGGCGCATGGCGCTGGTGACGGCGGAACGGCTGATCCTGGCCGTGGCGGGCATAGCCCTGCTGCTGCCGATCCGCCGGCGGATCGTGCACATCGTGCGCGATGGCGGCGGGGCGAGATTGGCAATGCAGGCGCTGCTCGCGGGGCTCGCCATCCTGCTCGCTCTGATCGCCAGCGAATTCGTCCTGCGCGCGATCGTCTGGCAGCAGGATCTGCCGTGGCGGATCGATCGCGAGCCGCTGCGGCACCCCGATCCGCAACTCGGCTGGACCAATGCCCCCGGGCGCACGGCGATCGACCCTTTCTATGCGCGGCCGGTCGCCTATGTGATCGATCCGGATGGCCACCGCATCGCCGCGGCTGTACGGCCGGTCGATTACACGCGGCCGTCGATCCTGTTCACCGGTGAATCGATTTTGTTCGGCTCGGGTCTGCGCTGGGACGAGACCATTCCCGGCCGAGTGCAGGTCATGACCGGACTGCAGAGCGCCAATCTGGCAGTGAGCGGCTTCGCCACCGATCAGGCCACCCTGGCGCTGCGTAGCGAATTGCCGCGCTTCCGCCGGCCCGTCGCGGTTATCGCGATCTTCTCGCCTGCGCTGATGGAGCGCAATTTACGGCACAACAAGCCGTGGCTGGACGCCAGCGGCGCCTGGCATCCCGCAGAGCCCGAATGGCGCCTGCAGCATCTCGCGCGCTTCCTCCTGCCCTTCCACCGGAGGGCGACCATCGACACAGCGGTGACCGCGACCCGCGCCGCGCTGGTGGCCGACATCTCCGCTGCCCACGCCCAGGGCGCAAAGGCACTGGTGCTCGTCCCGATATTCCAGCCAGAACGACCCGCCGACCGCGCCCTGCGCGAGGCAGTATTCGCCGGCCAGGCCATCCCGCATGTTTTTATGCCGCTCGATCCATCGTGGCGCCTCGCTCCCGACTATCACCCCGACGCTCGCGCCGACCGGGCCATGGCGCAGGCGATCGTCGCAGCGCTGGACCACCAAACGACCCCAACGACATAAATCGCGACAATTTCGCGATTGTTCGCCTCCCGGAACATCGTATAAATAATATCAATACCGCCCTCAGAGGCGTAATCCGGGGAGATTTCATGCGCGCCAGCCTCAAGCATGGACTGTTGTCGGCCACCCTCCTGCTCGGCCTGATCGACGCGACTAGTGCCGCGCATGCGCAGGATTCGTCGATCACCGTCACCGGCAAGACGCAGCCTCCGGCCAAAACCGCGCAGCGCTTCATCCGCCAGGTGCTCGACACCGATGACGGGCAACTCGCGCGTTTCACCGATCCGGTGTGCCTGCAGGTGCTCGGCCTGCCGCCGAAGCTGTCCGGCACTTTCGAGGGGCGCTTCCGCGAGGATGTGCGCGACGCGGGGGCGCGGCTGGCGCGGGGCAAATGCGATCCGAATCTGATGATCCTGTTCGTCGCCAATTCGGACGGGTTCATGAAGATGATGCGGAAATATCATTCGACCTTCTTCGCCGATCTGCCGGACGCCGAGCGCAGGAAGGCGTTAGAGCCCGGCGCGATCCGCGGCTGGCGCCAGCTCGCGATGCGCGACGACATGGGGAATATTTCCGGCTTCGAGAGCGATCCGGATTCGCCGCCCGTCTTCGAGGACCCGGTCCGGACCGTTACGATCAACGCCGTCCTCGTGCTGGACAAGCAGGTGGCACCGGGCAATTCGATCGGGCAGCTCGCCGACTATGCCGCGATGCGCACGCTTGCGGGCGCCACGCCGCCCAAAAAGGGAAGTATCACCGCGGATTCGATCCTGTCGCTGTTCGATCCGAACGCCACGCCGCACCCGACCGGGCTGACCGATATGGACCGCAAGTTGCTCAGCGGCCTCTATGCGATGCGCGACGATGTCGCCGAGCAGGACGGCAGGTCGCAGGTCTATGCCATTTCGCGCGGGATGGCCGCGAGCCCGAAACCCGCGCGTCCCGCCAAGCGCTAGCGCACGGGCGCCGCCGCCTCGAGTGCGCGCGCCCGCGCCTCCGTCGCCAGCTCCACCGCCTGCAGCACTGCATCGAGCCGCGCCACCTCGGCATCGTCCCCCGCGCGCACCGCCGCGGTGATCGCCCGCACCAGCTGCCCTACCGCTCCCCGTTCGCCATGCTCGGCGAGCGCCGCTTGCGCCTGCGCCGCCGCTTCCGACATCGAATCCCGCTCCATAAGCGGCCGCGCTTCGCAATATTTCGTTTGCGAATCAACTTTGGGATTTTCCTGAATTCTGCCAGCGTGCGCCGCGCAACATGCTTGCCCTGGACCCGCGCCTCGCACCCTCTTGCCCCCTCCCCGCTAAATCGCTAGATACCGCACCCAATCCGACAGCGTGGATGGGCAGCGCCGGTTCCTACGAAGGGCCGGGCAGCGGTCCCGTGCCCCGCGGCGGAGACACAAATTCGTTGGCGAAAGCGAAGAAATCCGTGGCGAAGACGACCCCGATCGAATTCATCCGTCAGGTGCAGGCCGAGACCCGCAAGGTCACCTGGCCGACCCGGCGCGAGACCATCATGACTGCGGTAATGGTGATGATCATGACGTCTCTGCTGGGCGTCTTCTTCCTCGGCGTGGATTCGGGCTTCGACGCGATCGTCCGCTTCCTGCTTTCGCTCGCCCGCTAAGAAGAGAACGGGAATCCATGGCGCGCTGGTACATCATTCACGCCTATTCGGGCTTCGAGAACAAGGTCCGTGACTCGATCATGGCCGAGGCCACCCGCATGGGTCTCGATCGTCTCGTGGAATCGGTCGAGGTGCCGGTCGAGACCGTCACCGAGGTCCGCCGCGGCAAGAAGGTTCAGTCCGAGCGGAAGTTCTTCCCGGGTTACGTGCTCGCCAAGCTCGAGATGAACGACGACGTCTATCACCTCGTGAAGAACACGCCAAAGGTGACGGGCTTCCTCGGTTCGTCGGGCAAGCCGCAGCCGATCAGCGAGGCCGAGGCCGCGCGCATCCTCAACACCAAGGAAGA
>Ga0065165_1000924_pt1 | contig 37694 bp, 35 predicted proteins | sample AraplaMF_Cvi_mMF_FD_63813 | JGI IMG/M metagenome (GOLD analysis project Ga0065165, IMG submission 63813) | Arabidopsis root microbial communities from the University of North Carolina, USA - plate scrape MF_Cvi_mMF (version 2) (version 3) | ecosystem: Host-associated > Plants > Roots >... | reverse complement strand
GAGGCGAAGGGGCGGCCCTTGCGGTCGTACAGGACGGCGGCGATCAGCGCCGGCCGCGCCGAGGACGCCGCCAGGATCTGCCCGGCCAGCTTGCGGTCATTGAATTGCAGGGCATCCTGGCTGCTGCGCGCCAGCACCTGGGCCAGCGCACCCAGCTCGGCTGTCTCGTGGCGGCGGTGCTCGGCCACCGTGGCCGTGGCAAAGGCGGCGTAGGCGACCAATAGTGCGCTGGCGGCCGACAGCAGGCACATGATCGTCAGTTTCTGGCTCAGGCTGGAACGCGCGAATGTCGGCATAGTCGAGGCAATCCGGTGGGAAAGAGCTTTCCCGCAAGAAGGGACTATAGGGGTGGGTTTGTACGCCGCATTTGTCGTGCATCAAACCAATGAAAAAGGGACGCCCTCGGGCGTCCCTCTGGTGATAATCCGCGTAAATTCGCGGCCGGCTCAGCGCGGCCGGCTCAGCAGCAACCGCCGCGTTTGCCGTTGCCGTACCTGGCCTGCTGGCGCTCGCGGAAGAACTCCTCGTAGCTCATGATGGGCTGATCCGGATGGGTCTTTTCCATGTGCGCCACATAGGTGTCGTATTCCGGCAGGCCGACCATCAGGCGCATGCTTTGCCCGAGGTATTTGCCTGCCTGTGCGAGCGTGCCGAACATGATTATGCCTCGACCGCCGGTTCAACCGGCACGTAAGGGGTTTCCTTGGCGCTCGGACGGCTTTCCCTATTCGCCCGCAGCGCGGTGCGGAAACCGTACACCAGCACGGCGACCACCACGAACATGAAGAAGCCGCACAGGGTGGCGTCCACATAGTCGTTGAAGATCACGCGGCTCATCTGGTCGAGGCTCTTGGCCGGCGCCAGCACCTGGCCCTGGTCGAGGGCGGCCTGGAATTTCTGCGCGTGGGCCAGGAAGCCGACCTTGACATTGGCGTCGAAGATCTTCTGCCAGCCGGCGGTCAGGGTGCAGATCAGCAGCCAGATGGTCGGCACGATGGTGACCCAGGCGTACTGGCTGCGCTTCATCTTGAACAGCACGACGGTGCCCAGGGTCAGCGCGATACCGGCCAGCATCTGGTTGGCGATGCCGAACAGCGGCCACAGGGTGTTGATGCCGCCCAGCGGATCGACCACGCCCTGGTACAGGAAGTAGCCCCAGGCCGCCACGCACAGGCCGGTGGCGATCAGGTTGGCCGGCAGCGACTCGGTGCGCTTGAAGGACGGGATGAAGGCGCCCATCAGGTCCTGCAGCATGAAGCGGCCGGCGCGGGTGCCCGCGTCGACGGCGGTCAGGATGAACAGGGCTTCGAACAGGATCGCGAAGTGGTACCAGAAGGCCATCATCGCCTTGCCGCCGATGACGTTCGACAGGATGTGGGCCATGCCGACCGCCAGGGTCGGGGCACCGCCGGCGCGCGAGATGATGGTGTTCTCACCGACGTCCTTGGCCATCTGGGTCAGCATCTCGGGCGTGATCACGAAGCCGAGGTTCGACACCGCGGCGGCCGCGGTCTGCGCGGTGGTGCCGACCAGGGCGGCCGGGCTGTTCATGGCGAAGTAGATGCCCGGATCGATGGTCGAGGCAGCCACCAGGGCCATGATGGCGACGAAGGATTCCATCAGCATGCCGCCGTAGCCGATGAAGCGGGCGTGCTTTTCGTTCTCGATCATCTTCGGCGTGGTGCCCGAGGAGATCAGCGCGTGGAAGCCGGACACGGCGCCGCAGGCGATGGTGATGAAGAGGAAGGGGAACAGCTTGCCCGACCAGGCAGGGCCGGTGCCGTCGATGAAGCGGGTCAGTGCCGGCATCTGCAGCATCGGGGCGACGAACACGATGCCCAGCGCCAGCGCGACGATGGTACCGATCTTGAGGAAGGTCGACAGGTAGTCGCGCGGGGCCAGCAGCAGCCACACCGGAATCACCGAAGCGACGAAGCCGTAGCCGATCAGCATCCAGGTCAGCTGGGTGCCGGTGAAGGTGAACATCGGGGCCAGGGTGGCCGAATCGTGCACGTACTGGCCGCCGACGATCGCCGCCATCAGCAGCACGAAACCGATCAGCGAGACTTCGCCGATGCGGCCGACGCGGATGAAGCGCGAGTACACGCCCATGAACAGGGCGATCGGGATGGTGGCCATCACGGTGAAGGAACCCCACGGCGAGCCGGTCAGGGCCTTCACGACGATCAGCGCCAGCACCGCCAGGATGATCACCATGATCATGAAGGTGCCGAACAAGGCGATGACGCCCGGGATCTCGCCCATTTCGGACTTGATCAGGTCGCCCAGCGAGCGGCCGTCGCGGCGCATCGACATGAACAGCACCATGAAGTCCTGCACGGCGCCGGCAAACACGACGCCGGCCAAGATCCACAGCATGCCCGGCAGGTAGCCCATCTGGGCCGCCAGGACCGGGCCGACCAGCGGGCCGGCGCCGGCGATGGCGGCGAAGTGGTGGCCGAACAGCACATAGCGGTTGGTCGGCACGAAGTCGAGGCCGTCGTTGAATTTATAGGCCGGGGTCTGGCGCTTGGCGTCCAGGCCCATCACCTTGTCGGCGATGTAGAGGCTGTAGAAGCGGTAGGCGATCAGGTAGACGCACACGGCGGCAACCACGATCCAGACCGCATTGATGGATTCGCCGCGGTTCAATGCGACGTAGGCGAGCGCAATGGCGCCCGCCAGCGAAAGCGCGGCCCAACCGAGCCGGCTCGTGAGACGATTCATTTTAGTACTCCTCCAAGTGATTGCTTATTCTGTACATGCTTTTCTTGCTTACATGACTGGCAAGCTACGGGTCAGTATCTTGCACCGCTTCGCAATCAACAAGCGCATGATTACGGAGTCTTCTCCGTACTAATACGTAGAGGCTGCCGCGCGATCAGGCGTACAATTTCATGTTACGACGAAATCCATGCGCACGGAATGAAGTTACGGCAGAAGTTCATTGTTCTCGCGATCGCCCCGCTGATCGTGGCCCTGTGCGCCATCGCCTTGTTCATCCGCCAGCAGGCCGTCACCCTGGCCCAGCAGCAGCGCGCCACCATCCAGCAGGCCTACCTGGCCACCAAGCAGGCCGAGCTCGAGCATTACGTGGAACTCGCCTCGCACGCCATCGCCCACCTGACCAAGTCCGGCCGCAAGGACCCGGCCACGCTCGAGGAAGCCAAGCGCGTGCTGGCCTCGCTCAGCTTTGGCGACGACGGCTACTTCTTCGTGTATGACCTCGACGGCCGCAACCTGATGCATCCGCGTCAGCCTGAACTGATCGGCCGCAATTTGTGGAACCTGCACGACCAGTTCGGCGCGCCGACGATCCAGAACCTGATCAAGGTGGCGAAGCAGGGCGGCGGGCTGGTGCGCTACAACTGGGCCAAGCCCTCCACGGGCGTGTCCGCGCCCAAGCTCGGCTACGTGGTCCTGATTCCGGACTGGGGCTGGATGATGGGCAGCGGCCTCTACCTGGACGACGTCGACGCCGCCCTCGAAAAGGTCGACGCCCAGCAGTCGCGCAATATCGAGACCACGATGTGGTGGATCGCCGGGCTGGCCATCCTGTCGGCGCTGGCCGTCGCCATCTCCGGGCTGGCGCTCAACGTCAGCGAATCGCGGGTGGCGGACGCCAAGCTGAAGGTGCTGGCCCAGCGCGTGGTCGATTCGCAGGAGGCCGAGCGGGCGCGCCTGTCGCGCGACCTGCACGACGGTATCAGCCAGTGGCTGGTGTCGATCAAGCTGCAGATCGAGGCCGGCGTGATCCGCCTGGCCGGCAAGCCCGACCAGCAGCAACAGGCGCGTGCCAGCTTCGAGCGCACCGCCGAGGAGCTCAACAAGGTGCTGGGCGAAGTGCGGCGCATCTCGCACGGCTTGCGTCCGACCCTTCTGGACGACCTCGGCCTGGCCGCCGCCCTCGAACACCTGGCCGAGGAATTCAGCCAGCACAGCGGTATGCCGGTCGGGTTCTCGGCGACAGGGAAGGTGGATAAACTGCCGCAGGTGGTGTGCACGGTGCTGTTCCGCATCGCCCAGGAAGCGCTGACGAATATCGAGCGCCACGCCGGCGCCAGCAGGATTTCGCTGACCCTGGGCCGGCGCCGCAACGAGCTCACGCTGGCGATCCTCGACGACGGCGCCGGCTTCGACCTCGATGACGTCGCCACCCACCCGCAGCGCGGCATCGGCCTGCGCAATATGCAGGAGCGGCTCGATGCGATCGGCGGCGCCCTGCAAATCACTTCATCCAAGGCGGGCACCACGGTGCGCGCGAGCGTCGACCTGGATCACTGGAGCCATGACTGAAACGACCGAACAAACCGTCCACATCATGCTGGTCGACGACCACCCGCTGGTACGCGACGGCCTGCGCGCGCGCCTCGAATCCGTGCCGCATTTCCGCGTCGTGGCCGAAGCTGGATCCGGCACCGAAGCCCTGGCGATGCTGGCATCAAGCCGCGTCGACCTGGTCCTGATGGACATCACCATGCGCGACGGCAGCGGCATCGATGCCACCGCCCAGCTGGGCCGCAGCCATCCCGGCATCGCCGTGCTGATCCTGTCCATGCACGACAAGCTCGAATACGTGACCCAGGCCATGCAGGCCGGCGCGCGCGGCTACGTGCTGAAGGATGCGCCGGGCAAGGACATCGTGCTGGCCATCGACACCGTGATGGCCGGCGGGATCTATTACAGCGCGCCGGTGGCACGCCAGCTGGCGCGTCCGAGCGTTCCGGACAACCAGCTGACCACGCGCGAGCAGGAAGTGCTGCGCCATATCGCCAAGGGCGAATCGAACAAGCAGATCGCGCGCGCGCTCGACCTGTCGGTGCGCACCGTCGAGACGCACCGGCTGAATATCAAGCGCAAGCTGGGTATCGAAGGGCAGGCGGAGCTCATCAAGTTCGCAGTGGAACACGCGAGCTAAACCCCATATGTACAAAATGTATCCATATGGAAACAATTTCAGTTGCTTTCCAATAATCCCTGCACTAATATTAATGAATTGACCAATCATGCATAATCGCTAACCCAATAATGGCCGCTGTCCCGTTCCCGCTGGTTGAGATCCGCTCCGTCGCCAGCGCACAGAACGAATGGGTAGCACTATTGTTGAGGCCAGCGCAGGGCGGTTTCGATGACCAGACCCTGCGCATGATGTTCGGCGCGCCGGACCTGCTGGCCGCGGTGGCGCCCCTGGATTGCATCGTGCTGCTGGATTCCCCGGCCGCGCTCACCCCTCCCGTCTTGAACCTGATGCCGCCCAGCCGCGTCGTGCTGGCCATCGCAAGCCGCTCGCTGGAGGAGGAGGGGATGGAACGGCGCATGGCCGAGCTGCAGTCGAATGGCTACCGCGTGCTGCTGGACGGCCCGCTCCCCGCCGGCATCAAGCCGCCGATGGCACTGCGCGGCGTCTCGCGCAATTTCAGCAACGCGAGCGGTGAATGCGCCTCGCTGGCCCCGGCCTCGCTGCCGGCGCTGTTCGGCCCCCACCTGGCACGCGGCGTGGATACGCTGGCTTGCATGCACGCCTGCGAGATCGCCGGCTTCGGCTGGTTTTCCGGCGCCTATGCGCTCGACGATGCCGGCACCTCCCCGCATGATCACGACCCGGCCCGCCACGACGACGGCACCACGCGCCGCCGCCTGCTGACCATGCTGGCGCTGCTGGCGCGCGACGCCGATTCGCGCGAGCTCGAAGCCCAGCTGAAACAGGATCCGGCGCTGTCCTACCACCTGCTGAAACTGGTGAACTCGGCGGCGTTTTCGAGCGGTACCCACATCGCCAGCTTCGGCCAGGCCATCAGCCGGATCGGCCGGCGCCAGCTGCAGCGCTGGCTGCAGCTGCTGCTGTATGCGCGCCAGCAGCCGGACGGCCCGCCCAACCTGCTGCTGCCGATCGCCGCGCGGCGCGGCGCCGTGCTCGAAGCGCTGTGCAAAATCGACGGCGGCGACCGCGACGAGCAGGACCTGGCCTTCATGACCGGCGTGTTCTCGCTGCTGGACCGCCTGTTCCGCATGCCGATGGCCGAGCTGCTGGACGGCCTGCGCCTGCCGGACGACGTCGAAGCGGCCCTGCTGGCGCGCGAGGGCCGGCTGGGCCAGCGCCTGCGCCTGTGCGAGATGCCCGGACCGAACATCGAAGTGCTGGACGGCGCCGGCATCGACAGCCTGGCCTGGTGGCAGAGCCAGCTCAACGCCTATCACTGGGCCATACAGGTAGCTCGCAATGTCTAAGACGCCAGCCGCTGCGCCACTCGACCTCGTCGGCAGCAGCGCTGCCGTTTGCCAGGCTGTACTCAGGCTGCGTGGAGAAGCGCTGCATGCCGAGCTGGCGCGCATCGCGGGTTCGCTGCTGGCCTGTCCTCAAGCTGCTTTCGTGGCCGGGCCCTCGACCGCATCGGCGTTCGACGGCGGCCTGAGTGCGCAGGTGATGTCCGATGCCGACTGCCTGGGATGCTACCGGGTCGTCGGCCGTGCCTTCGTCGAAGAGGACCAGCGCCAGCTCGACGCCCTGGCCACGCTCACCGCGACCCTGCTGCAAATGCACGGCCTGGCCCAGCGCACCACCCACGCCTACGCACAGGTGGAGGCGCAGCTGGCGCACCAGTCGCAGATCCTCGACCAGATCCACGAATCGGTGCTGACCACCGACCGCATGGGCTACATCACCAGCTGGAACCGCGGCGCCGAAAACCTGTTCGGCTACACGGCGGTGGAAGCGGTGGGGCGCCACATCCTGTTCCTGTACGTGGACGGCATGGATGATGAAGGCGACTTCCCGGACGCCTTTGCGGAGCAGGGCGGCCGCATGATGGAAGTCCGGCGCCGCAAGAAGTCCGGCGAGATCTTCTGGGCCAGCCTGTCGCTGTCCCCGTTGCGCGACCTCGAAGACAACGCGGTCGGCCTGATCGCCTACCTGACCGATATCACCGAACGCAAACAGGCCGAGGAACGCCTGCACCACCTGGCCTATTACCAGGAGCTGACCGGCCTGCCGAACCGCACCCTGTTCGCGCGACTGGTCGACCAGGGCCTGACCTCGGTACAGCGCAACGAGGGCACGGCCTGCGTGCTCTACCTGGACCTGAACCGCTTCAAGCTGATCAACGGCACCCTGGGCCGCACCGTCGGCGACGAGCTGCTGCGCCAGGTCGCGCAGCGCTTCCGCAGCACGCTGCGCGACGAAGACGTGGTCTCGCACCTGGCCGCCGACGAATTCGCGGTCGGCCTGTTCGACGTCCGCCAGCATTTCGAAGCGACCACGGTGGCGCAGAAACTGCAGGCGGTGCTGGAAGCGCCATTCCAGATCAACGGCCACGACCTGCGCGTGGGCGCCAGCGTCGGCATCAGCGTGTATCCGCAGGACGGCAATGATGCCGAAACCTTGCTGCGCGTGGCCGACATCGCCATGCAGCGCGCCAAGGAGCGCATCGACAACCCGGACCTTAGCGTCGCCTTCTACCGCGGCGACATGAACGAAGGCATGCAGCAGCGCATGCAGATCGAATCCGGCCTGCGCCACGCGCTCGGCCACGGCGAGCTGCTGCTGCACTACCAGCCGAAATTCGAGATCGGCAGCGGGCGCCTGGTGGGCGCCGAAGCCCTGGTGCGCTGGCTGCACCCGCAGCGCGGCATGGTGGCGCCATCCGAATTCATTCCGCTGGCCGAGACCACCGGCTTGATCGTGCAGGTGGGCGAGTGGGTGCTGGAACAGGCCTGTGCGCAGGCGGCGATCTGGCAGCGTGCCGGTTTGCCGCCGTTCCGGCTGGCGGTGAATGTGTCGGCGCGGGAGTTTACTGCTTCGCTGCCTGGCCGCGTTGCCGAGACGCTTAAGCGCTACCGTATCGATGCGTCGTGGCTGGAGCTGGAGATTACCGAGAGTACGCTGATGCATGATATCGACTACGTTATCGGGATCATGGATCACATCAGTGCTTTGGGGGTGGCGTTATCCCTGGATGACTTTGGGACTGGGTATTCTTCTCTTTCGTATCTGAAGCGTTTTCCGATCGATACCTTGAAGATCGACCGGTCTTTCACTACCGGGATTCCTTCCGACGTGAGCGACTGTGCGATTGCCAGCACCATCATCAGCATGGGGCGCAAGCTGGGACATCGGGTCATCGCCGAGGGTGTGGAGACTCTGGAGCAGATGGAGTTCCTGCGGCAGGCTGGGTGCGATGAGGTGCAGGGCTACCTGTATGGCAAACCGCTGCCGGCCTACGACTTCGAGAAGGCTTTGCGGGAAAACTGGCTGCTGGTGGCCTGAGACCCTTGCACCGTCATGCCGGGCATTGCCCGACCTGACTTCCCGCGAAGGCGGGAACCCAAGTTTGCTTGCTCAGCCGACTACGCAGAACCTGCCTGCCAAGCAACGATTTATGTATAATGCGGTTCCCCAGGAAGCGTGGCCGAGTGGTTGAAGGCAGCAGTCTTGAAAACTGCCGACGGGGGAACCCGTTCGTGAGTTCGAATCTCACCGCTTCCGCCAACATACTGGACAAAAGCCCCACATGCTGGGGCTTTTTTCATTCAGGGTTGTTGAAGCATTGGCAATGCGACGATTAATCTGCGTAATCACCGCGTGAATTGCGGCGATTACGCGCACATCTGGCAGCTTCCTGACTGGCCAACGACGTCAAAGGCTGGGTCCCGCTAACCCTGCACGACCACCGCATCGCCGGTCTCCACAGCGGCTTGACTCGTTGTTTCATTTGAACCGAGGATCATGGTCCGGATGGCTTCAACGCCGGGTTTGCTACGCGATTGAAACCTGACCGTCCGAATGCCGCCCTGCGCGAGCCGCGCATCCCGCAGTTGATCTTTTGCGCGCGAATGCGTCTTGTCGTCCAGTTCGACGACAGCAAGGACCTCGCAGCTTCTGGTGCAAACGACGTAATCGACGCGCTGCTGGGCGATCCTCAGTCTGTCGCTATGGGCTGTTCTCTTGTCGCTACTTGCCGTCTCGAGCAGGGCTGACATGGCGACTTGAGGAAAAATGTAATGGTCGGGAAGCGCTACGACAAGCCTGCCGAAGAACTCCGCCTCATTATCGGTCATCAATTTGCGCGGCCTGTACGCACCAGTTCGACCTGTGCCTTTCGAATTCTTCAACAGAGCCAGGAGAAACCCGGCGATCAGCACAACCAGAATGGGGATGAGGAGGGAGGCGTTCATATGAGTGAGATGTCAGTTGATGATCGCGTGCGGATGGCGTGATTGGCGGGCTCCCACGGCCGCAGTCCCTGGTCCTTGCTCAGCCGAATGCGGTGGACTTTCATCGCATCGATGACGTCGGCCGGCTCTGGACTGCTTACGAGAATTGGCAAGGTCTGCTGCGCTTCGAGGAAAAACTGGCGGCGCAAGCCATCACCTTGGCTGAGGAAGGCGTCGCTCCACCATTCGCTGATGGTATCGCTGGCACGCTCCAGCGCTGCCTGGGTGACGAGCCGGTTTGATTTCTGGATGTTGACCTGCCGTGCGGCCGGCATCAGGTTCCACGCGTCCCCACAAGGCCACGCGGCGAAAGGGAAGCAGTGGTCCACGTCGTAATCGTCGCGCAGGCGCGCGCCCGACCATACGCAGTAGACCGGCCTGCCGGCTGCGCGGATGCGATCGACCGCCGTCCTGGCGAAGCTGGTGTCCCGCGCGGGGTCCACCCAGGCGAGCAGCGAGTACGTGAGCGTTCGAATGTCCGGACGCCCGTCGTTGCAGTAGGACTCGACCAGCCTGACCCATTCCGACACCAGCACCGGCTCGATCCACACGTTGTAGTGCGTCAGCGCTTGCCAGATCTCGAGCGGAATGCGGAAGTCGCCGAGGCTCCAGAGGAAGGCCTCATCGATCTGGAGCTGAGTGGGCGTGGGCACCATGCGGCGTCGCGTGACCTCGAAGATGGGATTGTCGCTGGCCGGCCATCGCAAGTAGTTCGCAGGCATGTTACGTATCACTTGCGAGATTTCTGAAAGACTCCGGTGCAAATGCTTCGCCGTCTGCCCGCTGAACAAGGAACCGATTCGCAGCTCGACTGCAGTAACAGGCCGCAGCGCGAGGAAACTGTCGGTAACGAAGCCCGGCCCGGTTCCGGCGCGTGACACAGGCATTTGCGGCAGCGCGTTGTCGATCAACGGCTTGTACATGCGCATCCAGAATAGCGACACCAGCCCGAGCGGCACGACCACGGAATCCGCCTCATAGCGAGCCAGACCCGCCGCAGAATCAGCGATACGAGCCAGGACACGAAGGAGCGCAATTTTGTACGTCGATGACTTCTCATCGACCAGGATCAGATGCCGCAGTAAGGGAAGGGCGCCCAGACCGTCATCGGGAAGCCCTAGCACGACGTTGACCCAGGAGACCTCACGCCGGCCAAGCTTGTCCTGGCTATCGTTTGTGCGAACGATTCGGAGTCCGAACTGTTGGGCAAGGTTTGAGAGCTCGGGCAACGAGACCTCATACATCGCACGCTCGGGTTCGGACGGGCCGAGCCGGAGACTGATCGCGATGCGTCCTTTCGGCGCCAGCAGGGTTGCCAGCTTTCTCAACGAGCGTTGGCGCGCTTCTGGCGGGATGTGCATCCAGACTGCGGACAGGACGATGAGATCAAAGCTCAGGCCGAGACGTCGAACGTTCGCAAGATCTGGCAGGCTGTCGGAAACCCAGTGAATCCGGCTTGAAGGATGCAGCTTTCGCGCATGGGCGAGCATGGCTTCCGACGGCTCGACCGCAACCACATCGTAGCCATTCTCCGCTAACCAGGCAGCGTCACGACCGGAGCCCGCGCCGACGTCGAGTACTGTCGCGCCTGCCGGTGGCAGCATGTCGAGGAGCCCTGTATGAACATCCTGAAAAGACAAGGACTCGTACTGCTCGACCAGTTGGGCCGCATGCTGTTCGTAGTGAGGAATGGAGGCCATCGACGGCTGTTCATTATTGTTTGGTTACCAAATATTGTAATCTGGAAACCCACGTGAGCGAACTTTCTTGTCAATGCGACCAAGGTCCAATCGTTCAGCCGCAAACCAGCTAGCACAATCCGTGGAAACCACGGCGTCCCGGTGCAGTCCCCCTGCACGACCCAGCATTGCACACCGCAGGATTACCAATCCAGGAGGCGCAGAAATGCTCGCATACCTTCGGCTAGTCCTCACGATTCCCCTGTTCCTGCTGTTTGCCGCCTGCTCGACCAACCCGACAGTTGCCAATGGCGGAGACGCCGAGCTGGTCGCGAAAGCGCAAGCCTCATTGCAGGAACTGTATCGGGTCACGCCCGAGGCGCAGACACTCAAATCCCAGGCGAAAGCCATCGTGGTGTTTCCCGACATTACCAAGGCCGGCTTGATCGTCGGCGCCGAAGGCGGCAAAGGGGTGGCCTTCGGTCCGGACGGCCGCGTCCTTGGCTACTACAGGGCGCGCGCCGTGTCGTACGGCTTGCAGGCCGGCGCCCAGTCCTTCTCCGAGGCCCTGTTTCTCTTGACCGACTCGGCCATCACGGAGCTCACCAGCGGCGCCGGGCTGTCGCTCGGTACGGGACCGAACATCGTGGTGGTGGACGCCGGGGCGGCGAAGTCCTTGACGACCACCACCCTGAAATCCGACGTCTACGCTTTCCTCTTTGGCCAGCAGGGGCTCATGGCGGGCATCGGCTTGCAGGGGCAGCGGATCGTCAAGTTCGACGAGTGAGGGTCCGAGGACGACAGGGGGCATCATGCCGACGACAGGCGCGATTCTGGCGTGCCATGAATGTGATTTGCTGCAGCATGAAGTCGGGCTGGAGCCGGGTGGCGTTGCGCGCTGCCGTCGCTGTGGGGCACAGCTGTACCGCAGCCGTCCGCACGAACTGGACCGGGTGCCGGCTTATACCCTCGCTGCCTTCATCCTCTACCTCGTCTCCAATGCCTTTCCCGTCGTCGGCCTCTCGATCAATGGCGAACTGGTCCAGGCTACCTTGCTGGGCGCGGTGCGCGGCATGTACGCCGACGGCGACTGGCTCGTGGCCGCGCTGGTCCTCGTCACCGCCGTCATCGCGCCCTTCGTACAGATGGTCGCCATGATGTGGCTGGTCCTGTTCCTGCGCATGGGGCGCGTCCCGAAAAGTTTTGCAAAGGTCTTTCGTTTGCTCGCCTTTACCCGGCCGTGGGGTATGGTGGAGGTGCTCATGATTGGCGTGATGGTGGCCCTGGTCAAACTTGCGCACATGGCCGAGGTGGTGCCCGGGATTGCGTTGTGGTCCCTGGCCGGTTCGATGCTGTTGCTGGCCGCTGCCGGCGCAGCCTTCGACCCGCACCTCTTATGGTCGAAGGTAAGTGACGCGCGATGAAGCGCGACGCCGTCACCGCGGCGCGGCGCGGCCTTCGCGCCTGCCATATCTGCATGCTGGTGTCGCACGTGGCGCCCACGCGTGAGCACGCCGCCTGTCCGCGTTGCGGCGCGGCGCTCCATCTTCGCAAGCCCGACAGCATTGCGCGGACCTGGGCATTCCTGCTTGCCGCGATCATCCTCTACATTCCGGCCAACTTGCTGCCGATGACGAGCGTACACACCTTGTTTGGCGACCAGGAGGACACGATCATGTCCGGCGTCGTCTATTTGTGGACCGCGGGCTCGTGGCCGCTGGCGGTGATCGTGTTCGTCGCCAGCATCATGGTGCCGATGCTGAAGATCATGGCCCTGGTCTTCCTGCTGCTGTCGGTGAAAATGCGCTCGAGGTGGCAACCGGTGCAACGCACGAGGCTCTACCGCCTGATCGAACTGGTGGGCCGCTGGTCGATGCTCGACATCTTCGTCATCGCCTTTCTCGTCGCCCTGGTGCAGCTGCGTGCCCTGGCGACCATCAAGGCCGGTCCCGCGGCGGCCTGCTTCGGCGCCGTGGTCGTGCTCACGATGTGCGCCACCCTGAGCTTCGACCCGCGCCTGATCTGGGACCCTGTGGAAGACGGCCATGGGTGACCCCCCGGGAACCGGCACGCCGGATCTACCGGAGGCGGACGCACAGGGACGCAAGCGCTGGCACGTCCAGGTGGTGTGGCTTATCCCGCTGATCGCACTGCTGATCGGTGGCTGGCTGGCCGTACGTGCGGTCATGGAGAAGGGGCCGACGATTACCGTGACCTTCACTAGCGCGGAGGGGCTGGAGGCCGGCAAGACCAAACTCAAGTACAAGGATGTCGACGTCGGCCAGGTGACGGCGGTGAAGGTGTCGCGCAATCTCGATCGCGTGGTCGTGACGGCCGAGCTGGCGAAGGAGCTCGAGCCTTACCTCGTGGACGATCTGCGATTCTGGGTGGTCCGGCCGCGCATCGCCGGGGGCAGCGTGACGGGTCTGGGCACCTTGCTTGCCGGTTCGTACATTGCCCTCGATCGCGGCATCTCGAAGAAGCCAAGACGCGATTTCGTCGGACTGGACGAACCGCTGGCGATCCAGCGCGACAGGCCGGGCCGCGAATACACGCTCCACAGCGTGCATGGCGGTTCCTTCGGCGTCGGTTCGCCGGTCCTCTACCGGCAACTCAAGGTGGGAGAGGTGATCGGCAATAAGCTTGCGGCGGACGGGAAAGCCATCCTGACCAGGATTTTCGTCGATCAGGCCTATGTGCAGTATGTGAATCCCAACACCCGTTTCTGGAATGCCAGCGGCGTGGACGTCAAGGTCGATGCGAGCGGTATCCGGGTCGACTCGCGGTTGCTCGCATCGATTCTCATCGGCGGCATTGCCTTTGAAACGCCAGCCGAGGCACAGCCAGGCGCCCCGGTGACATCCAGATCCGAGTTCACGCTGTTCCCCAACCAGGAGGCGGCGATGAAGAACCCGGAGTCCGACACGGTGCAGTTCGTCCTGATTTTCAGGGAAACCTCGCGCGGGCTGTTACCGGGTGCGCCTGTCGAATTGCGCGGCGTGGTCATCGGCGAGGTTGTCGAGGTCGTGCTCGATGTCGACATGGACCAGCACACCGTTGTCAACCGGGTGCTGGTGAATCTCTATCCCGGGCGTGTGCACTTTCACTCGCGCTCGCCGCATTTTGGCGAACAGCGCAACAGATTCATCGACGAACTGGTCGCGCATGGCCTGCGGGCGCAATTGCAATCCTCGAGCCTGATCACAGGCCAGCTGTTCGTTTCGGTCGACTTCTTTCCCGGCGCGCCCAGCGCAAAGGTCGATTGGGCCGCCAAGCCGCCGCAGCTGCCGACCACGCCCGGCAGCCTCAAGGAGATCCAGACCGCGCTGGCCTCGATCGCCAGGAAGCTCGACAGGCTGCCGCTGGACAGGATCAGCACGGATCTGGGCGCCACGCTCAGGGCTGCAAACGGGGTGCTGCAACGGCTGGACACCGAGGTGGCGCCGCAAGCGCGCGATGCCCTGGCGGAGGCGCGCAAGGCGCTTGGCTCGGTCGATCGGGTGCTGTCCAGCGGCCAGCCGGTGACCCAGGATGCGCGCGACACCTTGCGCGAAGTCGGCCGGGCGGCGCAATCCTTGCGGGTGCTGTCCGACTACCTGGAACGGCATCCCGAAGCGCTCATCCGCGGCAAACAGGAGGATGAAAAGTGACCCGTTCCGCCCCCCGCGCGTGGCGCCTGGCGCCGCTGCTGATCCCGATGCTGATTCCAGTGCTGATCCCGCTGCTGGCCGGCTGCGGCACGCCGCTCAAGGAAAACTTCTACATACTCAGTGCAAGCCCGATGCCGGCGCCGGCGGCAGGCGGGCTGTCGTACCGGGTCGCGGTAGGGCCGGTCACCGTGCCGGCGGCCGTCGACCGTCCTCAGATCGTGCTGCGCGTGAACACGAACCGCGTGGCGCTGCAGGAGCAATCGCGTTGGGCCGAGCCGCTCAAGGAAAGCATCCCGCGCGTCGTCGCCAGCAACCTGGCAGCGGTGCTGGCGGATGCCCAGGTCGCCGCGGATGTGCAGGATGCCGCCGTTCCCGCCGATTGCCGGGTCACGATCGACATCCAGCGCTTCGACTCGGTCCTGGGCGAGGCTGCAACGCTGGAGGCGCTGTGGCGGGTGAACGATACCAGCGGGGGCGGCACCATCGGCCGCTTCCTGATCCGCGAACCTGCGGGCGCGCAGGGCTTCGATGCGCTCGCCGCCGCGCATAGCCGGGCGCTGGCCGCGCTCAGTCAGGATATTGCGGCGGCCATCCGGAAGTCACGGCCCTAGTGCGGTATCTGGTATGTGCTTGCCAGGTACGTGCCTTGCGTAAAGGCAGATTGGAAGTGGCCAAGCTTACTGCTGAGTGCAATCACCAGTGCGGGTATACTTGACTGAGAAGAGAATTTTCTCTGTGTGGAGCTAGCTGGCCGCTATCAGGTCAGGTGTTTGTCACGGCCAACCATGAGCATCCTGCAAACAATCCTCGCTATCTTCCAGAGTAAATCTATCTCAGCCGCCGCAAGAACGTCGACTGCACCGGCGGATCCGCAGGTCGAGCCTGTACGTGCATCCACACCGGTCGAAAACCTTGTTTCGGAAATGCGCTACTACGATGGTTATGTCCGCGAATCCGCGCTGCACCGTGCAGCCGCCCTGGCATCGCCCGAGCTCCTGCCTGCGATTGCTGAGCGGCTCAACGACTGGGTTCCGCAGGTGCGGACGCTCGCGCAGAAAGTTCTGCTCGGGATGGTGAGTGTGATCGACACTCGCGAAGCCTTGCGCCTGCTGCCCGCTGTGCAGCGCCTGCATCAGGCAGGCCGTGCCGACCATTCGGACTGGATCGCCAGCTTTGAACAAGCGCTGGTCAAAAAAATCAGCCCGCAAATCATCATCGACGGGCTGCTCGATCCCGACGTACATGTAGCGCGCGCTTGCTGGAAACTGGTCGAGGCTTGGCGGCTGGTGCCACCGGAAGCCGCGATTGCGCGCCTGCTGCCGGCCACGCCCGACATCGTGCTCGCGAGGTACGCCGTCGAAACGATTTTCCGGTTGCCGGAACAGGTTCGGGAGCCGCTTTTCGAGCGAGCACTGGAATCCAGCTTTGGCATGGTGCGTGCCATCGCCTTGCGGCCGCTGCTAACCAAAGAGAGCACGGAAAACGACGCCCTGGCGATCCGGATGGCGACAGACCTACAGGCCTGGGTACGGATGATCGCAAGCGGCTACTTGAAGCGTCGCGGTATTGATGTCGCCGCAGTCCTGGCAGAGACTTTGCAAGCGGCAGGGGCCAACAGCATGACGATGCGTGGCTGCCTGGCGGGTCTTGCGGAGCAGGGAAGCACCGACCGGCTCGACCTGGTTCGTTCTTTTACGCGGCATCCCATGGCGCGCGTACAGCTCAGCGCTTATTTCGCGTGGTTGCGTCTGGAACCCTCCCGTAGAGATGAAATCGCACTCGACGTGCTGCACAGCCCGCACCGTCGTGTGCGCAAGCTGGTACTGCAATTGGTGCACGAAGAGGGCGTGTACGTCGACGCCGAAACGGCTTTGTATTTAATGGCAGAGCATGATGACGTCGACATGATGTTCGCTTTCCTGCAAAGCGACCCATGGGCTTCGTTGGAGTTGATCGTGCAAATGGAACCGCAATCGCGCCAGCATCCCGCGCTGCGTGCGCGCTTGGAACGTGAGTTTGAAGCATGGTTTGCGGCTTCGATGAGGTTCACGGCGGCAAGTCCTGCTCAGCGAGCGCGTTTTCAGGACGGTGACATCGTGAAAGTCCTCGCCGGGCTCGCATCGATGGACGAGCAGAAGGTAATGCGGCGGTTGACGTTTTTGCTGGGTGTTCCGTGAACACGCAGCGGACCTTATCGCCGCGCCAGAGCCGGCAACCGATCGAACCACGGCTGCGCCTCCTCCAACTGCCGCGCCAACCGCAACAACCGATCCTCGCTCCCAAACGGACCCACAAACTGCACGCCAAGCGGCAAGCCGTCAGCAGTCCAATGCAGCGGCACACTCATGGAAGGCGTCCCGGTCAGATTCGACAGCTGCGTGAACGGCACATAGCGCAGATTCTCGGTAGCGATCTTCTGCACCGTCGAATCGAGCAAGCCAAGCCGCGCCAGCACCCCAAGCACCCCAGTATTCAGCAGGAAGCCAAACAGCGTCTTCTCGAAGCCGGACGGATCGCCGGTCCCATGCTTGATAGGCGGCGCGGCCAAGGTTGGCGTCAGCAGCAAGTCATACCGCGAGTGAAAGTCCGCCAGAGAACGCGAAAACGCATTCCACCGATTCAGCTGCGTCGTCATCTCCACCGCCGACACGCTGCGCCCCAAAGTCACCAGAATCCGGTTCATCAACTCCAGATCGCGCTCCTTCGCACCAAGCGATTTGGCCCGCGCCACCGCCGCCGGAATCTGCCCGAAGTACACATGCAAATAACTCTGCGCCAGCGCCGCCCCATCGATCTGCGGCGCCGCTTCCTCGACATGGTGCCCTAGACGCTCCAGCAAGGAAGCCGCATGTGAAACGGCACGCACCGCCTCCGGATGCACCTCCGTCCCGATCGGCGACACAGCGGTAAAACCAATCCGCAAACGCCCGGGCTCCCGCAGCATCGCCTGCGCATACGGCTCGGCAGGCGGCGCAATCACAAACGGATCGCCGGGCTCCGCACCCTGCAGCACATCGAGGGCCATCGCCGAATCCCGCACGCTGCGCGAGATGACGCCTTCACTGGAAGCTCCAAACCAGACCTCGCCGATTCCCGGCCCGGAAGACACTCGCCCACGCGAAGGACGCAGCGAAAACAGGCCACAGCAAGCCGCCGGAATCCGCAGCGATCCGCCACCATCATTTCCAGCAGCCATAGGCACGATGCCGGAAGCCACGGCCGCCGCCGCACCGCCACTGGACCCGCCGGGCGTCCGCGTCAAATCCCAGGGATTGTTCGTGCGCCCGAACAGCTCTGGATCGGTCACCCCGCGGATCGCAAACTCCGGCAGATTCGTCTTGCCGAAGATGACCAGCCCCGCCTTCTGATAACGCTCGACGATGTGCGAATGCCGGGAAGGGACAATGCCCGCCATCGTGCGGCTGCCATAACTGGTCGGGATGCCCGCATAATCCTGCACCCCATCCTTGATGAGGAAAGGCACGCCGGCAAACGGGCCGCCAAGCGCACCGGAAGAAAGCTGAGAACGCGCCTCCGGCTCCATCAGCCGCACGACCGCATTCACCTCCCCATGCACGCGCCGGTTCCGGGCCAGCGCCAGGTCCAGCAACTCGGAAGCCGCGACATCGCCGCGCGCCACATGCTGGGCGAGGGCAGTGGCATCGCAGGCGATGTAGTCGGCAAATTCCATCGTGGCGTCTCCGGTGTTGTTATGATGTAACTGACACCGAATATTGTCACAGATGAAATCCGACCGCAATCTCCAAAGCAAGTGGGCGCCGGCCGCCTTCACGGCTCTCCGGCTTCAAGCCCGACGCCGTCTTGCCATCACCCCCAGCAAGCCCAGCCCACCCAGCATCAGCGCATACGATTCCGGCTCCGGCACCGCCGCAATATTCACCAGCAGATGCGATCCCGGCACCAGCGTCACGCCGGCCTCGTTGACGAACACGGAATTCTCATCGAAGGTCACCACGGGCGAGTAGGTGCTCGTCCCATCGAGCGACACGCCGGTGATGGTCGGGGCGCCTTCGAAGTCAAAGACGAAGCCATTGAAGCCGCCCGGCGAGGCCGTGCCGCCCGCGGAATAGGTGAATTCGATCGTCCGGGTGCCGACGTCGATGGTGACCGGGATCGCCTGGAAGCCGCTGATGGTCTCAAAGCTGCCTTCCGGGAACTCGTCGTCCGGGCCCACGGTGCGGGTCAGCGTGTTCGTCACCAGGTTGCTTGGGATCGGGACGGTGCAGCAGTAGGCGCCGACCGTCACCTGCGAACCGCCCAGGCTCTGTGCCTGCGCTTGAGGCAGCGGGCTGAGCGCGAATGCGGCTACAGCAGCAGCGGCAAGCATGCGTTTGCTTTTCATGATCTCTCCTTTGTCTGAGTCATTCAGTAGTAGGAGAGATCAATCTCAATGATTTGCTGAGTTATCGTTTGATACTGATCAATTAGAACTCAACTGTTTTGAGTTAGCGCACTCAACCTACAGCGATTGTTCCCACACCATCCGCCACACCGTGCGCGTGCGCTGCACGACCGTCGTCGCCATGTCGAAGTCGCCTGTGTAGGTGCCGCGCTCCACGTAATTCCGGTGCAGCAGATCCGACACCGACAGCCGCAGTCTCGATCGCGCGTCGCGTTTCCACACCGCGTACAGGTCCAGCTGGCGCTTGACGCCGCCGTAATCGGCTAGCTGCGGACTCTGGCGCGAAGCGAAGCCGCTGCGATGCGTGTAGGTGCCGCCCATCTCCACAGGCTGGCCGGCCGGCGTGTAGTCGAGTCCCAGGTTGCCGTTCCAGTTGGGCTGGCCAGCCATGCGGTTGTCCGGCCCCGCCACCGCTTCGAGCCGCGACCAGTTGCGCGCCACATTCACGCGCCCGGCCAGCGCACCGCGCCGCGTCTTCGCTTCGAATTCAAGGCCGCGGACGGTCGCAGCGCCCATATTCGTAGGCATGACGATCCACACGCCGTTCTGCTCGAACACGCGGTCCAGCGTGACGTCGCGGATGCGCTTGGCGAAGGCGCTGACGCTCAGCATGTCGTCCTTGCCGACGTAATGCTCCCAGGCCAGGTCCGCGCCCAGCGACAGCTCCGGACGCAGGTTCGGATTGCCCTGCTGGTCCGGGTTGTTGGCGTTGTTGCCGTTATCGACCGTGTAGCGCCGCGGCATGAGCTGGACGATCTGCGGCGCTTTATAGGTGCGGCTGAGGGCGAAGCGGAACTGGTCGCGGCCCTTGTCCGGACTGTCCTTGCCCGGCTTGAAGAGCGTCTGGAAGATCGGACTCCACACGCCCGAATCGACGTCCACTGGTGCGTAGGCATTGCCTTCGCCGGTCGTGTGCAGGCTTTCCCTGCGCAGGCCCAGGTAGGCCGACCAGGCCTCGTTCAGGTCCCACTCGTCCTGGATCCAGAAGGCGCTGCGGCGGACCATGGCCTGGTAGGCCTCGTCGCTGTCGAGCAGCGTCTGGCCATCCGGGGCAAACTGGTGCTCGCGCCGGTATTCGTCGCGCCGCTTGCGCCCGAGTTCCCAGCCCAGCGCCAGCGCGTGCGTTTTCAGGAAGGGGCGGCGATAGCTGCCGTTGAAGTTCAGTTCCTGTTCGCGCGGACCGGAGGACACGTGGTGGGTCTCGAGCAGGGTATCAAGCACGTCCATGCCGCGGTAGACGAAATCGGCGGTTTGCTTCAATCCGAAAGCGGACAGCTTGGCCGTCAGGCGCGCGCCTTCGTCGAGTTTGCGGGTCCAGGACAGGTCCGCATACGCGCGGACGAAGTGCTGGCGGTAGCGGTGGTAGCCGTGCGGGAAGGCGGTCCCTTCGCCGATCTCGACATCTTCGAGTTCGCTCTTGTCGTTGTCGTTGCGCTGCCAGCGTACGTAGCTTTGCGAGGACAGCGTATCCAATGAAGTCGGCTGCCAGTCCAGGCGCGGCGCCAGTTCCAGCATCTCGCCGGCCTGGTGATCGTGGTAGGCCGTGTGGCGCAGCAGGGCGGGGCGCTGGCCTTCCTCGGTGGCGGTGCCGGAAAACAGGTCGTCGCGCCGGTTCACCGTCGCTGACAGCGTGTAGCCCAGCTGGCCGGCGCGGCCGGAGCGCTGGGCCGTCAGGCGCGGCGCTGGACGGCCGGCGGTGAGGCCGCTGCCGGCCTTGATCTCGGTCTGCGGCGCCGCGGTTTTACCGGCCTTGCGCAGGATGATGTTGATGGCACCGGCCACCGCCTGGCCGCTGGTTTCGGCGGTGGGCGCGCGCAGGATCTCGATGCGTTCGACCAGCTCCGGGTCGATGGTCTCCAGCGAAAAGCCGCCGGGGGCGGGCAGGCCGTTCAGCAGGATGGCGACGTAGCCCGCACCCAGCCCGCGCATGCGGATCGCCGGCTTGCCGGGCGCGCCGTCGATGCTGATGCCGGGCTGGCGCTTGAGGACGTCGGTGAGGCTGGTGTCGCCCTGGCGCAGGATCTCGTCGCGCGTGACGACGATGGCGGTGGTGGTCGATTGCGCGCGCTGGTCGAGGGCGCTTGCGCTGATCGTCACCTGTTGCATGGGCTGCGAAGTCTGCGCTTGCGAAGACGCCGCGGCGTGGAAGGCGAGCAGTGCGGGGAAGAGGGCGGTGCGTGTCGTGGTCATGGAATCGTCGGGTTGCCTGATGCCAAAACTATGCGGCGCGGCTGGCCGGCCGGACAAGCGCGATGGGATGAATCCCCGTCGGCCTGTGACGATTCGAAATAGCTTGACTTGTTTTCACGTGTAAGGAATTATTGACACGTGAAAGACGAAACCAAAAACATCGATGGCGACCGCCTGCTGGCCATGCTTGCCGCGCTGGCGAATCCGCACCGTCTGCGCATCGTCGCGGCGCTGGCGACGGGCGGACGGAACTACGTCAGCCAGCTGGCGCGCGATATCGGCCTGAGCCGGCCGCTGCTGCATTTGCACCTGCAAAAGCTGGCGGAGGCCGGGCTGGTGACGAGCCAGCTGGAGCTGTCGGCGGATGGCAAGGCGCTGAATTATTTCGAAGTGGCGGACTTGAATCTGCCATTGACACCCGCCCTGATCGCGGAAGCGGTCAAGACCCTGAACAACAAGGAAGAGTAGAGGTTGCCATGTCCAAGGATGTTTATCTGCTGACCCTGTTCCTGCCGCTGCTGACGGTGCTGCTGGTGGTCGCCATCAGGCAGGTCTCGGCCGTGCTGCAGGCGCGGGCCAGGCTGGCGCAGGACGATGCCTATCGCCAGCTGGCGGCCCAGGCCGCGCAATCGCAGGCGGAGACGGCGGCGCAGCTGGCGGCGATGAGCGCCGCGCTGGCACGCCTGGAGTCGCGCACCGCAAGCGTCGAGCAAATTCTCAAACAGGTCGAATAGACCGCAAGGAGACTGTCATGGTCAAGGTATCCCTGTTCCAGCTGTACCTGTTGCGCGCGATGTATTTGTTCATCGTGGTGGGCTTCGGCGTCTTCATCTGGCCAGGCATCCTGCGCCACCAGGGGCCGTGGGAGTTGATGCCGAGCGTGGTCAACTGCATGCTGATCGCCTTCTGGGCCCTGTCGATTTTTGGCCTGCGCTATCCGCTGCAGATGCTGCCCGTGCTGCTGTGGGAATTCGTGTGGAAGATGTTGTGGCTGCTCGCGGTCGGACTGCCGGCCTGGCAGAGCGGCACGATGGACGAGGCGATGCAGGCGAATGCCTTCGCCTGCGCTTTCGCGCTCTTGATTCCTTTCGTGCTGCCCTGGCGCTACCTGGCCGCCCACTACCTGCGCAAGGCGGGCGACCCGTGGCGTGGTGATCGTGCTCAGCGCGCCGAAACGGGCGTCTCGATCAGATAGCCCCAGGCATCCAGGTAGAGCTGCTTGCTGCCAGGGAGCGTAAACTTCTGCGCCGCCTTGGACAGGTTGACGCTGACCTTGACCACGTTGCCGCCGCGCTTGCGCTGGAAAGCGAAGACCTTGTCGTTGCCGGTCTCCAGCACCTCGACGGCGCCGCCATACTGGCCGTTCCACAGCGCCGGGTTGTCGTGCTTGAACTTGAGGAGCATGGTGTAGAGCGGCGCGAACTTGTAGTTCTTCCAGTCGATCGGGTCTTTTTCGAAGAACTCGACGCGCTTGTCCAGGCCCGCTTCCTGGCCGCCGTAGATGAGCGGCATGTCCGGCAGGGTGGCGGCCAGCACCGCCATCGCAGCGAAGGCCGGGCCGTAGAGTTCCGTGTCGCTGCCTGCCCAGGAGTTCTCGTCGTGGTTGGAGGTGAAGCGCATGCGGTAGGCGCCCGGCGGGAAGGCTTTAGTCGGGTGGTTCACGAAGTCCTTCAGCGCGCGCGCATCCTTCTTGCCCTTGGCGATGTCTTTAAATAAGTCTTTCGTGTCCCAGCCATAGGTCATGTCGAAGGCGTGTTCGTGCAGGTCCGGCTTGTCGGCTTCGGCCAGCATGAAGACCGGCTTGACACGGTCGAGGGCATCGCGCGCCTGGTTCCAGAACGGCGTCGGCACCTTGCCGGCGACGTCGCAGCGGAAGCCGTCGATGTCGGTTTCGCGCACCCAGTAGAGCATCGCGTCCGTCATGCCTTTCCACAGGTCTTTATTCCTGTAATCGAGTCCGGTGACGTCGGTCCAGTATTCCGGCTCCGCGCCTTCGGTATAGGTGACTGGGAAGATCTCGCCTTTTTCGTTCAGCAGGTACCAGTCCTTGTGCTCGACGGTCCACGGATTGTCGAAGGCGGTGTGGTTCGCGACCCAGTCGATCAGCACCTTCATGCCCAGACCGTGCGCCTGCTTCACCAGGGCCTTGAAGTCGGCCAGGGTGCCGAATTCCGGATTCACGGCCGTGTAATCGCGCACCGCGTAATAGCTGCCCAGCGTGCCCTTGCGGTTCTTTTCGCCGATCGGCTGGATCGGCATCAGCCACAGGATGTCGACGCCCATCTTTTTCAGGCGAGGCAGGTGGGTGGCGAAGGCCTTGAACGTCCCTTCCTGCGTGTACTGGCGGATGTTGACTTCGTAGATGTTGGCGTTCTTCGACCAGGCCACGTGGGCCATCGGCGTGCTTGCAGCCGTATCGGCGAAGGCGGGCAGGGTCGCCAGGACGCCGCTCAGTGCTAGCGTGGCTGTAGCAAGGGTACGGGTAAGCTGTCTCATCGTTGTCGTTTTCCTGTAGTTTAGTTACACCAGAGTTCGGCAGATTCTAAACCGGAAACTGGGGTGCGCCTAGCTCGGCCGTGTAATGACGTCAGACTAGGCCCACAAAAATTCAGGACAAGTTACCGTTGGATTTGTGCGATTTCGGACAGATTCGCAAGGCAGAGCAGGGGTACTGTAGGCGTACTGAGGATCAATCATGAAGACGCCACCCATCATTGCCATCGTATTTTGCGGAGCTGCCCGGCTCGCGTTCGCACAGGACGCGACGGCCGAGGCACCCGATGCTGGCGGCCACGATGTCGCCGTCTTCACCGGCGTGCCCACGCCGACTGCCGGGCGCGACTGGAGGACGCCGCCGCGCCGCGGCTACGGCCAGCTGGGCGTCCGGCCGGACCATGGCGGCATCGAGGGCTTCACGCTGGGCCGCCAGTACAACCTGGAATATTTGTCCGCGGCGGACGTCGGCGATCCTTTCCACACCGGCACGGCCGGCCGCGCCAGCAACCTGGTGGGGCCGAACGGCATGCGCGCCGACAGCAACGTGCGCTATTACAGCAGCCGCATCGACGGCCTGTCGACCGGCGGCTCCTGGACCGTCGACACCCTCGGCGGCGACCCGATGGCCGACCGCGCCTGGGGCATGACGGTGGGCGTCGACATGGGCGCCTTCTCGCTGCGCGCCGCGCACCAGAACCGGCACGTGGCCCAGATCCATTTGTACGACCTGGCCGGCGCGAACATGGATGCCAAGAACTCGCTGATCGCCGCCAATTTCCGTACACGCTGGGGCACGGCCTACGCGGCCTACGCGGCCAATCGCGGCTGGGGCAGTTCGCCGCTGTACAACCCGGACAATCCCTACGGTGCGGGCGTGGCCAGCACCTCGTCGACCGACAGCCGCGACACCCTGATGGGCGTGGCGGTGCCGGTGACGCGCGCAACAACCTTCCTCGCGTCCTTCATCCACAAGAACGACCGCGACCTCGCCAACCGCGACGCCAACCAGTTTGCGGTGGGCGCCAGCTATGTGGTGTCGCGCAAGACCGACTTTTACGCGGCGATCTCGCACACCATCACGACCAACGGCAATGGCCTGCTGATTGCGCACCCGAGCGGCAGTTCCGCAGTGAACGTCGGCATGCGCCATGCGTTTTGAAATTGGGGTAGCCTGACCCTGTGCCTTATTGCATAAGACTTTTAGCATTGAATCGGAGGACATATGACTGGCTCGAGCACACTAGACCCGGATAACTTCCCGGGCGCACCCGACCGTAGCCTGGGCAAAGGCCACGGCGTCGATTCCCTTGGCCCGAGCGACGTGACCGACAGCGGCAGCGACGTGGTCGGCGGCCCCGGCTTCGCGACCAACCTGGACGACGACCAGATCCTGGACCTGGACCGCGGCACGACTTCGGACAACGAGGAAGGCTTCGTCCATGACAGCGCGGGCGCCGACATGGGCGACCCCAACCTGGAAAGCGACAGCGACTTCGGCGGCACCGGCGAACGCGCCGCCGCCGGCCGCGACCTCAACATCAAGGATGGCGCCGACATCGATACCGACCATATCGAATCGATCCCGGATTTGCCGCTGACGGATGAGGATGTGGATTTCCTTGGCAGCCAGCCGCCGAAGGGGCGGGCGCCGGGCAAGTGATCGAAGTTTTTACGGATGGTAAAAAAGCCGGGCGGTTGAAAGACCGCCCGGCTTTTTTGTAGGGTGGGCACCTCGTGCCCACGCATCCATTTACCTCACGCGTACCAAACGTTCCGCTGGGTCGGCCGCCGCATCAAACTCCAAGCGGCTAATAACGCCCCGCCAACGATTACCGTCTTCACCGGCGTCGACCGCAACTGATAAGCCTGGTACAAACTACGCTCGGTCGTCTTGTGCGGCAAATGATTCCGCTGCCGCAGCTCGCGCGCCGGATCGGGCGCATACAGCGCGTCCTTGCGGTCCGGATTGTTCGGCACATCCATTTGCTGCTGCTGGCGGAATACCATCGCCTTCATCAAGCCGTCGAGCGGCCGCGGGAGCACGGCGCCCATCACCGACATCAGCTTGGCCCGCCCGCCAACGAACAGATCGCGCTCCGGCGTCGTGGCCGCGTGCAGGATGGTCTTGGCCACCAGCTCCGGCGCGTAGATCGGCGCCGGCAGGTCGGGCTCGTGTTCCATGTAGTTTTTCGCGTGGGCCGGGAAGGGCGTGTCGATCGAAGCCGGCTTCACCAGCGTCAGCGAGATCGGCGCCTTGTCCTTTTCCAGCTCCATGCGCAGCGATTCCGTGAAGGCCTTCACCGCGTGCTTGGAAGCGGCGTAAGTGCCCATCAGCGGCACCGAGCGCTCGCCGGCTTCGCTGCCCACGTTGATGATGGCGCCGCCGCGGTTCTTCATCAGCTTGACCGCCGTCAGGCAGCCATGCACCACGCCCCAGAAGTTGGTCTGCATCACGCGCTGCATGTCTTCCAGCGCGGTCTGTTCCTGGGTGCCGTAGACGCCGATGCCGGCATTGTTGACCCAGGTGTCGATGCGGCCGAAGCGCTCGATCGCGGTCTGGCCGATGCGTTCGACGTCTTCCGGCTTGCCGACGTCCGCCGCCACCGTGACGGCGTCGACGCCGCGCTGGCGCATCTCGTGGGCCAGGGTGTCGAGCGCATCGGCGTCGCGCGCCGCCAGCACCAGTTTGACGCCCGCTTCGGCGGCGGCCCGCGCGGTGACCAGACCGATGCCGCTGGTGGCGCCGGTAAGGACCATCACTTGCTCGTTCAGTTTCTTGAGTTTGACTGACATGGCTTTTCCTTTTTAAAAGGCGCTGCGCAGGCCGGGGCGGCGCGCCAGTTTCCAGACGGCGAACAGGGCGCCGGCGCCGAGCAGGGCAGGCACGATCTTTTCGGAGCGCAGGGCGACCGCGGTATAGGCCGAGGATTCGGCCACGTGGTGCTCGTCGTCCATGCCCTGGCGTTGGCGCAGTTCGTTGCGCGGGTCGGGCTTGTGGAGGGCATCGCGCCGGTTCGGCGAGCTCGGCACGTTCGATTGCTGCTGGTCGAACATCGAGGCATTCATGAATTTGTCGAGTACGCGCGGCATGGCGAAAGCGCCCGAAGAAATGGCCTTCGAGGCGCCGCCGACGAAGACGTCGCGCTTCGGATGCTGGGCTGCGTAGAGGATGGCCTTGGCCACGATTTCCGGCGCGTAGATCGGCGGCGGCAGGGCCGGTTCCTTTTCCATGTAGTTCTTGGCGTGCACCGTGAACATGGTGTCGATCGCGGCCGGCTTGATGAGCGTGACCGTCATCGGCGCGCCTTCCTTTTCCAGCTCCATGCGCAGGGCGTCGGTGAACGCTTTCACGGCATGCTTGGAGGCCGCATACAGCCCTTGCAGCGGGACCGAGCGGTCCGACAGTTCGCTGCCGAGATTGATGATGGCGCCGCCGCCGCGGGTCTTCATGTGCTTGACGGCTTCCAGCGAGCCGTGCACGACGCCCCAGTAATTGGTCTGGAACAGGCGCTGCATGTCTTCCAGCGCCACGTCCTCGTTGCGGCCGAAGATGGAGATGCCGGCATTGTTGACCCAGGTATCGATGCGGCCGAAGCGTTCCATCGCCGTGCTGCCGATGCGTTCGACGTCGGCCATGTTGCCGACGTCGGCGATGACGGTGGCGACCTTGCAGCCCTTGCGGCGCAGCTCGCTGGCCAGCGCGTCGAGCGCCTCGCCGTTGCGTGCCGCCAATATCAGCTTTGCGCCTTGCTCGGCGGCCATGCGCGCGGTGGTCAGCCCGATGCCGCTGGTGGCGCCGGTGATGACCATCACCTGCTCGTCGATCTTGCGTAATTGCACTGACATGACTAGCTCCTCTTGTTTGGCTTGTGAACACGACAATCGTGCCCAACTCAGGGATTTCAAGTCATTTTTTATAAGAGCGCCAAATAAAACCGCCATGGCTGCGTTGTATCGTCTCGCCGTACTAGCGTACTGTCTTCGACGATGCGCCTTGCCCTGACAGTTTTATTTGACGCTCTAAAAAAATAAGCCCCGCACGAGGCGGGGCAAAAGTGAGGCTCAGGAAAGATCAGGAAATCATTTCTTGCCGGGCTGATAGATCTGGTCGAACACGCCGCCATCTGCGAAGTGCGTCTTCTGCGCCGTGGTCCAGCCGCCGGCGATCTCGTCGATGGAGAACAGCTTGATCTTCGGGAACTGCGCCGCGTACTGCTTGGCATAGGGCTCGACCACCGGACGGTAGTAATTCTTGGCGGCGATCTGCTGGCCTTCGGCGCTGTACAGGTATTGCAGGTAGGCTTCGGCCACGGCACGGGTGCCGCGCTTGTCGACGACCTTGTCGACCACCGCTACCGGCGGCTGGGCCAGGATGCTGACCGAGGGCGCGACGATTTCGAACTTGTCCGGGCCGAGTTCCTTCACCGCCAGCAGGGCTTCGTTTTCCCAGGCGATCAGCACGTCGCCGATGCCGCGCTCGACGAAGGTGGTAGTGGCGCCGCGGGCGCCGGAATCCAGCACCGGCACGTTCTTGTAGAGTTTGCTCAGGTAATCGCGCGCCGTCGCATCGCTACCGCCCGGCAGGCGCAGTGCGTAGCCGTAGGCGGCCAGGTGGTTCCAGCGCGCGCCGCCCGAGGTCTTCGGGTTCGGCGTGATCACGGAAACGCCCGGCTTGATCAGGTCGCCCCAATCCTTGATCGCCTTCGGGTTGCCCTTGCGGACCAGGAACACGATGGTCGAGGCGTAGGGCGTGCTGTGATGCGCGAGGCGTTGCTGCCAGTTGTGCGCGACCAGGCCGCGTTCGCTGATAGCATCGATGTCATAGGCCAGCGCCAGCGTGACGACGTCCGCCTGCAGGCCGTCGATCACCGAGCGCGCCTGCTTGCCGGAGCCGCCGTGCGACTGCTTGATCGTGACGTTGTCGCCGGTCTTGGCTTTCCACTGTTTCGCGAAGGCCTGGTTGAAATCCTGGTACAGCTCACGGGTCGGGTCGTACGACACGTTCAGCAGGGTGATATCCGCGGCAGAGACAGCGGACGAACCCAGGATAGTCAACAGGGCCAGCGCGGCAGCAATTTTTTTATGAAACATCGTTTTCTTTCGGGCAGGGTGAGGAAGCCATAGATTAGGTTCCAGCTCAGCGAAAGAAAACGAATTAAAACGATGAAGGATATGCGCTTTTTAACGCGCCGCTTTTCAATGGGCCTTGGACAGGATCAGCAGCCAGCGGCGGAAGATCAGCACTTCGAGGTGGCCCGGAACGACGCCGGTGTCGAACTCGATGATCGGGTTGACCGCGTAGAAGCGCTTGCGGAAGTCACGGGTCACGAGGATCTCGCGGCGGCCAAAGCGAACCAGGAACGGAGTCGGTGCGTATTCCATGCCGAAAGAGCTGTTCAGAGTAGTCATGACGATCCCCTTAGTGATTTGTGTTGGTCAGTAATGTGTTGCAGTGAAGATAGAATAACACAACCACTGTATAAATCTACAGTTACTGTACGAAATCCCAGTTCTTTTTCGCAACTGTGGTTTTTTCGCCAATACGCCCCATCTGGAGCGGCATGCTGACATCCCTGCACCGCTTCCTTAAAAAACGCGTCTCTCCGAAGGAGGAGATGGGCCTGCAGTTCACCATTGGCCTGGCCCTGATCCTCTGCGCCGCCTGGGCCTTCGGCGAGATCGCCGAGGACGTGGTCGAAGGCGACACCATCACCCTCATCGACGTCCAGCTCGCGCACTGGTTCCGCGCCCACGCCACCGCCGGCTTCACCGACGCCATGCTCTTCATCACGCACTGGAACGGCATCGTCGGCTCCAGCATCATGGGCGCGCTGCTCGCGCTCTGGTTCTGGCGCCGCCAGGCGCATTACTGGCTGGTCGTGGTATTGGTGGCGGTGCCGGGCGGGATGCTGCTCAACGTCGCGCTGAAACACGTGTTCCGGCGCGCCCGCCCCAACCTGGAGGATCCCTTGCTGACCCTGACGACGTATAGCTTCCCGAGCGGCCACACGGCGGCCGCCACCGTGTTCTACGGCCTGCTTGCCTGCTACCTGCTGCGCCGTGTGCAGGCCTGGCCGGCGCGTGCCGCCATCCTTGCGGGCTGCTGCCTGATGGTGGGGCTGGTGGCGCTGTCGCGCATGTACCTGGGCGTGCACTACCTGTCCGACGTGCTGGCGGCGACGGCGGAAGGCGCGGCCTGGCTGGCAACCTGCATCACGGCGGTGTCGACCCTGCAGCGGCGCCGCATGGCGCGTTCGCGCGGGCAGGAGGCGGCCGTATGAAGCCCATCACTGTCATCGTCAATGGGGGCGCCGGCCACGGTCACGACGACCAGGCCTGCGAGGACCTGCGCGCCAAACTGGATGAGGCCGGCCTGGATGCCGAACTGGTGCTGGCCAAGGACGGCGACGAGATGATCGCCACCGCGCGCCGCGCATTGGAAAACGGCGCGCGCATGGTCGCGGCCGGCGGCGGCGACGGCACCATCAACGCGGTCGCGTCCGTGATGGTCGGCAGCGGCGTGCGCTTTGGCGTGCTGCCGCTCGGGACCCTGAACCATTTTGCGAAAGACCTCGGCATCCCGCTCGACCTGGGCGAGGCGGTGCGCAACCTGGCGACGGGCGTGCCGCGCGAAGTCGACGTCGGCGAGGTCAACGAGCGCATTTTTCTCAACAATTCCAGCCTGGGGCTCTACCCGGACATCGTGCGCGACCGCGAGAAGCAGCAGCGCCGCCTGGGCCGCGGCAAGTGGCCGGCGGCCTTGTGGGCGACGCTGGCGGCGCTGCGCCGCTATCCTTTCCTGTCGATGCGGCTGACGGTGAAGGGCGAAACGCTGGCGCGGCGCACGCCCTTCGTCTTCATCGGCAACAACCGCTACACCATGCAGGGCTTGTCGATCGGCGAGCGCGACTGCCTCGACGACGGCCTGCTGAGCCTTTACGTGGCCCAGCACCCGACTCGCCTGGGCCTGCTGCGCTTCGCCGTCGATGCCCTGCTCGGCAAGCTGGGCAGCGAGCGCGACTTCGACGTGCTGGAAGCGGACGGCTTCGAGATCGACACGCATCACAAGCGCCTGCACGTCGCCACCGACGGGGAAGTCACGCTGATGAATACGCCTTTGCGCTACCGGGTGCGGCCTGGCGCACTGACAGTCGTGGTGCCTGCGGCGACAATCGACAAAGCCAAGATAGCGACTACAAACATAAAGACATCGGGAAAGGACACGGACCACCATGCGCACACTCGTACACCTCTCTGACCTGCATTTCGGCCGCGTCGACCCTGAACTACTCGATCCGCTGCGTGAACTCGTCCACAAGATCGCCCCGACCGTGGTGGTGGTGTCGGGCGACCTGACGCAGCGCGCCAAAAGCGAGCAGTTCGAGGAAGCCAAGGCCTGGCTCGACACCTTGCCCGGCCCGCAGATCATCGTCCCGGGCAACCACGACATCTCGCTCTACAACGTGTTCCGGCGCTTCGTGCTGCCGCTGGATCGCTACAAGCGCTACATCACCGAGGACCTCGATCCGGTCTACATCGACGAGGAAGTGGCGGTGCTGGGTGTGAACACGGCGCGCTCGCTCACCTGGAAGGACGGCCGCGTCAACAAGGACCAGGTAGCAAAGATCCGCGAGACCCTGGCCGGCCTGCCGAAGGATGTCGTGCGGGTGGTCGTGACCCACCATCCCTTCGATCTGCCGGAAGGCTGCACCGAAGAGGACGACCTGGTCGACCGCGCCCACATGGCGATGGACGCCTTTGCCGAAAGCGGCGTCGACCTGCTGATGGCCGGCCACCTGCACAAGAGCCACGCCGGCAACACCCAGGCGCGCTACAAGATCAGCGAGTACGCCGCCCTGGTCGTGCAGGCCGGCACCGCGACCTCGACGCGGGGCAGGGGCGAGGTGAATTCCTTCAATGTGATCCGCACCGAGCGCGAGAAGATCGAGGTGGACCGCTACGGGTGGGATTCGGTGCACAAGCAGTTCCAGTTGCTGCAGACCGAGAAGTTCATGCGGAGCGGGAATGTTTGGGCGGAGGTGAATGAGGGATTGCTGGCGGCGGGGATTTGATCACGGCGTACACATGAAGGGCCGGGGAGTAGTGACGGGCATGCTCTCGGCCAGCGACAAGTCCGCTGCGAGTCCCGGGAGTTCTTTCCGCAACACGGCGGCGTCCGTGCCGTCTTCGCGCCGCAACCTGATCTGCTTGTCTCTGCCGTAGACGAAATCACCGATGTACACGGTCCTGCCGGAAGGAGCGGCGTAGGCAAGCACCGGTCCCGCAAGCGGAGCACCGTTGAACGGGCTGAACACATAATGGCCAGGTGGGACTTCGAACGCGAAATGGCGCACTGGCCCTTGCGCCGGAGCGACGGTCGCCTCGGTCCGATTGAAGCGAAAGCAGTTGCCGGTGATGTTCCCGGCATCGAGGCTGTACTCTGCCAGCTGAACGGCGAAGCCCTCGTAGTCCCACTTGCCCTCGACCCCGACGCCGTAGACGATGACGGCGCGCCCGGCGGACGGCGGCGCACCGCGCTCCAGAGGGCGGGTGGCATTGATCGTACAGCCAGCGGCCAGTGCCAGCATGCTGACGGCGCCCAGCAGGCGCCCGATGCGAACGGCTCCAGTCAAGCTGTGCTCCCTCGACGATAAGAATCGTACAAGGGTAGCACCTTCCGGGCGCTTCGCCCTAGATCCAGTATTCCCCCAGTCGCGCTGCCCACTCCCGAATCCGGTCCATCCAGGGCCGGTGCTTCCACTGTTCCAAAGTCACCTCCTTCGAATCCCGCAAATCCTCATTGAACGCACTCTCCATATCGCGTCCAAACGCCGGATCCAGCACCACCACGTTCAGCTCGTAGTTGTGCAGGAAGCTGCGCCGGTCGATGTTGGCCGAGCCGATGGTCGACCAGGCGCCGTCGATCACTGCGGTCTTGGCGTGCAGGACCGCGATCTGCAGTTCGAAGATCTTCACCCCGGCCCGCAGCAGCTGGTCGTAGAAGCCCTGCCCGGCGTAGCGGATCATGCTGTGGTCGGACACGCCCGGCAGCACCAGGCGGACGTCGACCCCGCGCTTGGCGGCGCCGGCCAGTGCGTCGACGATCTGCTGGTCGGGCACGAAGTAGGCCGAGGTGATGTGGATACTTTTCTTGGCCTCGCCGATCGCCACCACCAGCGCCTTGTAGATGTCGGAATCGCCTTCCGGATTCCCGGCCAGCACGCGGATCAGCTTGTCGCCGGCGGGCGAGAGGGCGGGGAAATACTCGGCCTTGGGCAGCTCGCCGCCTTCCTGCTGCACCCACAGGTTGACGAAGGAGTACTGCAGCGGCGCCACCGCCGGACCTTCGATGCGGACGTGGGTGTCGCGCCAGCCGACCTTCTTGCCGTCCGCGTTCTCCTTCTTGTATTTCGAGCGGAACAGCGAGCTGTTGGCATAGGTCGAGCTGATGTTGATGCCGCCGGTGAAGGCGACCTTGCCGTCGACGACCATCAGCTTGCGGTGGTTGCGGTTGTTCAGGTCCCAGCCGGCCTTGGCCTTGGCCGGGTTCACCGGATTGAAGATCAGCACGCGGATGCCGGCCGCGCGCATGCGGTCGAAGAAGGCGGCCGGGGTGGCGATCGCGCCGACCGCGTCGACCATGATGTTCACGGCCACGCCCTGGCGCTGCTTCTCGATCAGCAGGTCGGCGAATTCGTTGCCGATCTGGTCCTGGTCGAAGATATAGGTTTCCATGTTGATCGAGCTGGTGGCGGCGCGCGCCGCTTCCATCATCGCCCGCATGGTGGCAGGGCCGTCGAACAGCAGCATCACGCGGTTGCCGGCAATGAGCGGCACGCCGGTCGCCTGTTCCTCCAGCAGGGCCAGGTTCTTCAGGTCAGCCGAGGCATTGGCCCAGCGCTTCTGCACCAGCGCCGACACCTGCTTCGGCGGCAGCGCGCCCTTGGATCCGGCGACGGTAGGCGTGGCCTTGCTTGGCGCGACCGGGTCGACCTCGGGCAGGGTCTTGCAGGCTGCGACGTTCAGGCCCAGCAGCACGCCGACCAGCCAGAATTGCAGGCGCGGGATGTTCATTCGTATCCTCTCGGTGATTCGCTCAACGGGTCGGCTTTGGGGCCGATGAAGAAGTCGAGCGGCGCCGCGCGCAGGCGGGAACCCAGTGCGCGCAGCAGTTTGAAGCCGTGGTAGAAGCGGATCTTGCGGGCGCGCAGCGCCACCCACAGCGCCAGCCCGAAGCTGACCAGCAGGTTGACCATCGCGATCAGGGCGATGCCGAGCAAGGTGATGGCGATGGTCTCGGTATCGAGCTGGTAATCCAGGCCGACGAAGCCGATCGCCAGGTTGGCCGAGGAGAAGGTCACGTGGCGGACGTCGAGCGGGAGGCCGAGCAGGAAGCCGACGGTGGCCGTGGTGCCCATCAAAATGCCGAACACCGCGTTACCCATCAGGCCGCCCAGGTTGTCCTCGACGTAGGCGCCGAAGCGCGCCAGCCGTTCTTTGCCCAGCAGGCGCCGCAGGCCGTGCAGCTGCTGCACGCGCTGGCCCATCCGCGTATATAAAGCCTTGTTGTCGTAATAGCCCGATACCAGGCCGGAGACGAACAGCCAGACCCCGGCGATGGCCGCATGCAGCAGGGCCAGCGATTCCCATGGGTGGCTGTCGTGGATCAGGTGGCGGGCCTTGTCCGGATTCACCAGGTGGTGGCCGAACAGGTACCAGTAGCCGAGCGCCAGCAGGAAGGAAATCGGGATCACGGTCGCCAGGTTGCCCAGCACCGCCACCACCTGGGTGCGGAAGACCTTGTTGACCAGGGCCGCCATGCTCTCGACGTCCGCCTGGCGGTGGCCCTTGCCCCTTTGCTCGCCCTCGTGCAGGGCGGCGGCGATGCGCGCGGCCGTCATCGCCGGCTGCTTCGTGGCGATGGTGAAATGGAGCACGTGTACGAGCATGAAACCGAGCGAGTAGTTCATGCTGTAGATGGCGGCTTCGATCAACGGCGCCCGGTGCAGGTAGGACAGCAGGATCTTGATGACCGCCATCACGCTGATGATGAAACCGGCGCCGGCGGCCTGGTTGAACATCTTGCGCATTTCGCGCCGGTCTTCGGTGATGTAGTGTTCGCCGGTGCGGCTGGCATTCTCGGTCACGTTACGCGCCAGCAGGTCGATGTTGTCGCGCACCAGGCCGCGCACCTCGTACTTGGTGTTGTGGGCCTCGGCCAGCTCCTGGGCCAGGGCGACGGCGGCCGCGCGGCGCGGCGAAATGGTCGGCTCGGCCGGCGCCGTCGCCTCGATGGCCAGCGCAAGCAGGTCCATGCTCGGCGCGCCCGGCAGCTCGCCGCTGACGTCGACCAGGAACAGCAGCTTGCGCAGCCGGTCGATGCTCTGGGTGATCGCCAGCAGCAGATAGGTGAGGGAGACGCTGGTGCCGGCCGCCATCGCGCGCCGTCTCACCTTCAGCACGACTTCTTCGCACTGGTCGAGCATGACCAGCAGGTGGCGCGCGTCTTCCATTTGATCGGTTTCGCCGGCCAGCAGGCGGCCGTACTGGTCGAGGTAGCTGTTGGCCTCGATGTTCTGCATCAGGAAGGGCGAGTCGACTTCCTCGATCTCCATGTGGGCGTGGATCAGCCGCGGTTCCAGGCCCAGCGCGCAGACGCGGCAGGACAGGGTGCGGATCGCGTCCAGCAGGCCGAGCAGGGTGACGTGGCGCGCGCGGTCCGGGGTGGCGTCAAGGGGCGGCGGGGCGTTCGAGACGGTGTCGAACAGCTCCAGCCAGTCGGCGTTCGGCACCGCGCGGATCCATTTGTAATCGTCTTCGCGGCACAGCAGGCGGTCGAGGGTGTCGGACAGATAGGTTTCGTCGAGGGCCGGCGGCAGGATGCGGTAGGCGATGCGGCGCTTCAGCTCCGTGAAGAAGCCGTCGTTCGACAGGATGCCGACATCCGAATACAGGCTCGTGTGGCGGCGCGTCTCGAGCAGGGTGGTGATGTAGCGGCGCAAGGCCCAGGCGTGTTCCGGATTCCCTTTCAGCAGCTGGTTCAGCGTGCGCACCTGGGCGCGCGCGTAGGCCTCGTCGTCTACGCGGCGCGGGCGCAGCTTGTCGACCAGATCGACCAGCAGGTCGATGCGGTCGCTGTTCGGGTCGAGGCGTTCGAGGATGGCGAGCATGAAGTACGTACAGGGGCTGGGCGGATGAACCGCCCGGAAATCATAGTGTACCCGTGGACACCGGGGAACTATGTACGCCACCGAACTGAGCGGGGGGCCACTGTGCCGAATGCGGCGGTCTGCGTTAAACTTGATCGGCTAATTACTAGGGGAAACCAATGTATCTGACCTACTACAACGGAGAATGGGCTGAAGGGAATACGCCGCTGTTCGGCGCCATGGACCACAGCGTGTGGCTGGGCTCGTCGGTGTTCGACGGCGCGCGGGCGCTGAAGGGTCACCTGCCGGACCTGCGGCCGCACCTGCAGCGCGTGATCGATTCCGCCGACAAGCTGGGCCTGACCTGCCCGCTGTCGGTGGACCAGATGGAAGCACTGGTGCGCGAAGGCGTGGCCAAGTTCCCGCCGGATGCCGAGCTCTACATCCGTCCGCTGGTGTTTGCCTCCGAAGGTTTCCTGATCCCGGTGCCGGAAAAGGCCAGCTTCGCCCTGACCCTGTTCGATGCGCCGCTGCCGCCCTTCGCCGGCTTCTCGGCCTGCCTGTCCGAGCTGCACCGTCCGCAGCCGACCATGGCGCCGACCGACGCCAAGGCATCGGCCCTGTACGCGAATACCGCCCGCGCCCTGCGCGAAGCGCGTTCGCGCGGCTTCGACAACGCCGTGCTGCTGGACCTGGCCGGCAACGTGGCCGAGTTCGCGTCCTCGAACCTGTTCCTGGTCACCGAAGATGGCGCGGTGGTGACGCCGGCCCTGAACGGCACCTTCCTGGCCGGCATCACCCGCGCCCGCGTGATCGCGCTGCTGGCCGACGCCGGCGTGAAGGTCGAGGAACGCATCGTCAAGCCGTCGGAACTGGAGACGGCCCGCGAAATCTTCAGCACCGGCAACTACGGCAAAGTCACGCCCTGCGTGCGCTACGAGTCGCGCGAACTGCCGGCCGGGCCGGTGGCAAAGCAGGCGCGGGATCTGTACATGGCCTTTACCGAAACCACCTGAGCCAATAATTCGGGGTCAGAGCACATTTCGCCGCAAATTCGGGGTCAGAGCACTTTTCTGATCAATGTCTTTGCGGCTTGATTTGCGGCCCGTCCAGGCGAGCTACCGCATTAGCCACCAAGGAACAAGGCCGATTTTTGCCGTAGAAACATTCCCAAAAAAGTGCTCTGACCCCGAATTAAGACGATAAAGCGCTCTGACCCCGAATTTTGGCAATAAAAAAAGCCAGGCTGGCTCATCACCAGTCCTGGCTGAAAATCCCGAGGGGGTCGTTGCTACTTTGCTTGCGGGATACTGATTGGACGTAGGCTGCCGCAGTCGGCGCCGAGCCATTTGCCGGTGGCATCCATGTCCACGACTTGCTGCTGGCCGCCGTCCGTGCTCTTGATGTGCATCTTGACGCGGTAGCTCGTGTCGCTGTCGACGATCATCTCGCCCTCGCCGCTGGTCGGCGGCCTGGTGCAGCTGAAGGCGATTTTCATGCGCTTGCCGGACACGGGCGTCACTTTCTGCTTGCAGTCGCCTTCCTGGACCGGGAATTCCTTCCGCTGGATCATTTCCTTCGTCATGCACATGCGCGAGGTCAGGGCGCCGCCGGCGCCGATGTTCATCTGCACGCCATTGCGTTCCATCATTTGCTGCATGGCCTTGCGCTGTTCCGGCGGCATGCTGGCCAGCTGCTTTTGCGCCTCGGCCATGGCGGCACCCAGCTGGCCGTCCGAGGAGCTGACCTTGTTGCTCAGCTCCCAGAGGCCTGGCTTCATTTCCTGTGCGGCGGCCGGCAAGGCCGCGCATACGAGGGCGCAGGCACCGGCAAGAAGGGCAAGGGTGTTCTTCATGGGGATGTTCTCCTGTAATGGCATGCATTGTGGCGGGTGCGC
>Ga0065165_1000923_pt1 | contig 37706 bp, 33 predicted proteins | sample AraplaMF_Cvi_mMF_FD_63813 | JGI IMG/M metagenome (GOLD analysis project Ga0065165, IMG submission 63813) | Arabidopsis root microbial communities from the University of North Carolina, USA - plate scrape MF_Cvi_mMF (version 2) (version 3) | ecosystem: Host-associated > Plants > Roots >... | reverse complement strand
CCGGCGCCGTTCGGCGTGAAGCCGTCGGCATAGTCGCCGAAGCCCTTCGCGTTGACGCCCTGGAACTCGATCGGGAAGTACGAGATGCCGCAGTTGTCCTGCGCCGCGAAGCCGTAGGGCTTGCCGCAGGAGGTGCTGCCGATCTGCCGCACGTCGACATCGACGCCGCGCAGGCTGTTGATCACCGATTCGCTGGCCGAGCAGGTCTCGCTCGTGGTCAGCACGTAGACGCGCGCCAGGTCGAGCGTCGGCAGCGCTGCGTTGGCGGTGCTGGTGGACTGGAACGGGTAGGGCGCCTGGGCGTTGTCCGATGTGCGCTTCGCGTTGTAGTTCAGCTTCTCGAACACCTTGCCGCCGGTGCGGGCCGGGCCGGCGATCATGTAGGCCAGCTCGCTCGCGATGTAGAGGTAGCCGCCGCCGTTGTAGCGCAGGTCGAGCACCAGGTCGGTCGCGCCCTGCGCCTTCAGCGCCGTGAACGCTTCGATCAGCTGCGCCTCGGCCGGCGCCACGTGCGACGTGAACACGATGTTGCCGACCTTGCCGGCACCGGTGTCGATCACGCTGTAGTTCAGCACCGGCTTCGTCGTGATGGCGGCCGTCGTCATCGAGACGGCGACCTGGCCGACGCCGGCGCGGTTGAAGACGTAGCTGTGCGTGCCGCCGGTGTTGCCCGGAAACAGCGCGGCATTGAGCACGCCGACGCCGGCCGCGGTTTCGTCGTCGGCCGACACGCCGTCGACGGTCACCAGCGTGTCGCCGCGCAGCACGCCCTTGGTGGCGGCCTCGGTGCCGGGCGTCACGTACGACACGCGCAGCCCGCGCGGCGCCCGCGACGACAGCATGCGCCAGTTGACGCCGGTGCCGGCTTCGATGCCGGAGTCGAACAGCGCGGTGGAGGTGTCGGTCCGGATCAGGAAGCTGAACCGGTCCTTGCGCGCACCGCTGGTGGTGATGCTGGGCGTCTTCAGCGCTTCGAAATAGTTGTCGAGCGAGCCATAGACGTCGGCAGTGTTGCTGTACTGCGCGGCGTTCGGAGCAACGTTCGGGATCTCGTCGTACCAGAGGTAGGCGTCGCCCAGGTAGGCGCGCATCCACAATTTTTCGGTGTCGAGGCTGCCGGTGCGGTTGGCGGCCGGGGCATCGGGGTTGGTCGGTGCGCATTGCTGCGCGTACTGCGACGCCGACGCGAGGCGGTTGCCGGATTCGTCGGAGCTGCCGCCGCAGGCGGTGAGGGCGGCCGCTGCGACGAGCAGGCTGACCCACGATGCGCGCACGCGTGCGCCGGCTTGCCGTTGGCGTTGAACTCCCATCCCTCGCTCCGATCGGTTGGTGAACTGGCCACTATACCGGTGCATCCGACAGGCCCGCGCCGCCGAGCTGGCGCGACACCTGCGCGGCGCAGGCTATCAGCGCCCGGGCGAGCGGGCCGTCGAGCCGGGTGTCGAAGGTGGCGTTCGGGCCGATCGCGGCCAGGCTCAGCACCAGGTCGCCATGCAGGTCGAACACCGGCGCCGCCATCGCGCTGACGCCTGGCACCGCCCCGTCGACGACGCGGCTCAGGCCCTCGCTGCGGACGGTGGCCAGCTGCGCGCTGAAGGCCGCCTCGAGCGTGCGCCGGCCGCCGTGGGGTTCCTGCGCCAGCACCTCGCGCAGCCGCGCCGGCGGCAGGTGCGCGGCGAACAGCAGGCCCGATGCGGTGCCGCGCATCGACATCACGGTGCCGTGGCGCATGTTGACGTGCACCGCAGACGGCGCTTCCTCGACACGCACGATGGTCGGCCCGCGGTTGCCCCACACCGCGATCGCGACGGTGTGGCCGACCTGCGCGGCCAGCGCCGGCAACAGCGGCGTGGCCAGGCGCAGCGGGTCGAACTGCTGCAGGCTGATCAGCCCGAGCTCCATCGCGAGCGGGCCCAGGCCGTAGCGGCCCGACGCGGCGTCCTGCGCGATCAGCCCGAGCTTGCCGAAGCTGACCAGGTAGGGGTGCGCCTTTGCCGGGGCCATGCCGGCTTCGCGCGCCAGGTCCTTCAGCGCCATCGGTCGGCCGCGGTGGGCGAGCGCGCGCAGCAACTGGCCACCGACCTCGATGCTCTGGATGCCGCGAGGGGCGTTGGGGGTTTCGGGCATCAGGCTGAATTTGGATATGTAGAATGAATTAGACAGTAACGAATCTTCTGGCGAAGATCAAGCCGCGATTCAAGGAGACACCGATGGCATCCCTCGACCCCCTGCGCTACCAGAGCGGCTTCGGCAACCAGTTCGCGAGCGAGGCGGTGCCCGGCGTGCTGCCCACGGGCCGCAACAGCCCGCAGAAGGCGGCGCACGGGCTGTATGCCGAGCTGCTGAGCGGCGCGGCGTTCACCGCGCCGCGTGCCGAGAACCGTCGCACCTGGATGTACCGCCGCCAGCCGTCGGTGGTGGTCGGCGGCTATGTGCCGCATGCGCAGCCGTGGTGGAAGAGCGGTGCTGCCGGGGGCGTCGATGCGCCGCCCGATCCGATGCGCTGGTCGCCGACGCCGGTGCCCGAGGCCGCGGCCGAGCCGCTGGATTTCGTCGACGGGCTGCGCAGCATCGTCGTCAATGGCGACGTCGATGCGCAGACCGGCATGGCCGCGCACATCGCGTTCGTCAACCGCTCGATGACGCAGCGCGCCTTCGTCAATGCCGACGGCGAGATGCTGCTCGTGCCGCAGCAGGGCGCGTTGACGATCACGACCGAGCTCGGCGTGCTGCAGGTGGCGCCCGGCGAGATCGCGTTGCTGCCGCGCGGCATGGTCTTCAAGGTGGCGGTCGACGGGCCGTCGCGGGTGTATGTGTGCGAGAACCACGGCGCGCATTTCCGCCTGCCGGAGCTCGGGCCGATCGGCAGCAACGGCCTGGCGAACCCGCGCGATTTCCTCGCGCCGGTCGCCGCGTTCGAACAGGACGCGGCGCCGCACGAGCTGATCAAGAAATACGGCGGCCGGCTGTGGGCGGCGCGCTGCGCGGCGTCGCCGTTCAACGTGGTCGGCTGGCATGGCAACCTGGCGCCGCTGAAGTACGACACCGCCCATTTCATGACGATCGGCTCGATCAGCTTCGACCATCCGGACCCGTCGATCTTCACGGTGCTGACCTCGCCGAGCGACACGCCGGGCACCGCCAACTGCGACTTCGTGATCTTCCCGCCGCGCTGGCTGGTGGCCGAGGACACCTTCCGCCCGCCCTGGTACCACCGCAACCTGATGAGCGAGTTCATGGGGCTGGTGCATGGCCAGTACGACGCGAAGCCCGAAGGCTTCCGGCCCGGCGGCGCGAGCCTGCACAACTGCATGGTGCCGCACGGCCCGGACGCCGATGCGTTCGAACGCGCATCGAACGCACCGCTCGCGCCGCACAAGCTCGACCACACGCTGGCCTTCATGTTCGAAAGCCGCTACCGCTTCCGCCCGACCGAGTGGGCGATGAACGGCGGCGCGCTCGATGCCGCCTATGCCGATTGCTGGCGCAACCTGAAGGACGGATTCCAATGAGCGGCCTCGACCGCCACGGCCTCGATGCCACGCACGATGCCGCGCTGCGCAGTTGGGTGGCGTCGGCCAACGACCTGCTGACCGATTTTCCGCTGCAGAACCTGCCGCTCGGGCGCTTCCGGCGGCGTGGCAGCGACGAGCCGCTGCGTGCCGGCGTCGCGATCGGCGAGGCGGTGCTCGACCTGCGGCTCGCGTGCGAGGCCGGGTCGTGGTCGCCCGAGATGTCGCCACTGATCGAGCTGCTGGCGCGTGGCGAACTCAACGCGTTCATCGCGCTCGGTGCCGCGGCGCGCCGCACGCTGCGCAGCGTGCTGTCGCTGGCCTTGCGCGAAGGCTCCGGCAGCGAGCGGTGGCTGCAGCCCTGCCTGGTGCCGCAGGCGCAAGCCGAGATGGCGCTGCCGTGCGAGGTCGGCGACTACACCGATTTCTTCACCGGCATCCACCATGCGACGGCGGTCGGCAAGCTGTTCCGGCCCGACCAGCCGCTGCTGCCGAACTACGAGTGGGTGCCGATCGGCTACCACGGCCGCAGCTCGTCGCTGCAGGTCAGCGGGCAGGACTTCCGTCGTCCGCGCGGGCAGTACAAGACCGACGCCGCCGTCCCGGTGTTCGGACCGTGCCAGCGGCTGGATTACGAACTGGAACTCGGCGCGATCGTCGGCCCCGGCAACGCGCTGGGCGAGCCGATCCCGATGGCGCGGGCCGAGCAGCACCTCGCCGGTCTGGTGCTGCTGAACGACTGGTCGGCGCGCGACGTGCAGGCCTGGGAGTACCAGCCGCTCGGGCCCTTCCTCGCGAAGAATTTCGCGACCACGCTGTCGCCGTGGATCGTCACGATGGAGGCGCTGCAGCCGTTCCGCCGGCCGTTCGAGCGCGCCGCCGACCGGCCGCAGCCGCTGCCCCACCTCGACGGCGAGGCCAACCGCGCGCAGGGCGCGATCGACATCGCGCTCGAGGTGTGGCTGCAGACGCCGGCGATGCGCGAGCGCGGCGATGCGGCGGAGCGGTTGATGCAGTCGAACTTCCGCGACGCGTACTGGACGCTGGCGCAGCTGGTGGCGCACCACAGCAGCAACGGCTGCAACCTGCGGCCCGGCGACCTGCTGGGCAGCGGCACGCAGTCGGGGCCGCTGCCGGCGCAGGGCGGCTCGTTGCTGGAGCTGACGCGCGGCGGCAGGGAGCCGATCACGCTGCCGAACGGCGAGACGCGGCGCTTCCTGCAGGATGGCGACAGCGTCGCGCTGCGCGCCTTCTGCGAGCGCGCCGGGCAGCGGCGCATCGGGTTCGGGGAGTGTGTCGCGACGGTGCTGGCGCCGCGGTCTTAACCTTCGCCTCACCAACCCCTAATCGACTTCTAACCGCCGGCCCTTATCTTTCGTCCCATGCGGAATCCCCCGCGACGCTTGTCCCCAGGAGATCACATGAAGATGAAGTCGTTGACCGCTGCGCTCGCTGCAGCCGGCGTGCTGGCCGCCGGATCGGCCGGCGCCTTCAGCCTGACGCCCGAGTGGCTGAAGAGCAAATCCGACGCGAAGCCGGTGGCCGTCACCAGCACCCCGCCGGCCCCGGTGCCGATGCTGCCGGCCGCGGGCCAGGTGCCCAACTACCGCGCGATCGTCGCCACCTCCGGCCCGGCCGTCGTCGGCGTCACCGTCGCCGGCCTGCACAAGGCCTCGGCCGAAGAGCAACAGCAGCAGGGCCTGCCGCCCGGCGCCGAGAACGATCCGTTCTTCCAGTTCTTCCGCGGCCTGCCCGGCTTCCAGCAGCGCGGCCAGCGCAACAACCCGTCGGTGCCGTTCCGCGGCCAGGGCTCGGGCTTCATCATCAGCGCCGACGGCCTGATCCTGACCAACGCCCACGTCGTGCGCGAAGCGAAGGAAGTGACCGTCAAGCTGAGCGACCGCCGCGAGTTCTCGGCCAAGGTGCTGGGCTCCGACGCCGCCACCGACATCGCGGTGCTGCGCATCCAGGCCAAGGACCTGCCGATCGTGCGCCTGGGCGATCCGCAGAACATCGAGGTCGGCGACCCGGTGCTGGCGATCGGCGCGCCGTACGGCTTCGAGCAGACCGCGACCACCGGCATCATCAGCGCAAAGGGCCGCTCTCTGCCCGGCGATGCCGTCGTGCCGTTCATCCAGACCGATGCGGCGGTGAACCCCGGCAACTCCGGCGGCCCGCTGTTCGACGGCAGCGGCGCGGTGATCGGCATCAATGCGCAGATCTACTCGCAGACCGGCGGCTTCCAGGGCCTGAGCTTCGCGATCCCGATCAACGTCGCGCTGAAGGTCAAGGACCAGATCGTCGCGACCGGCCGCGCGACGCACGGCCGCCTGGGCGTCGCGGTGCAGGACGTGAACCAGAGCCTGGCCGAATCCTTCGGCATGAAGCGCCCGGACGGCGCGCTGGTCGCGAAGGTCAGCAAGGACAGCGCCGCCGAGAAGGCCGGCCTGAAGCCGGGCGACGTGATCACCGCGGTGAACGGCGACCCGATCGTGCGTTCGGGTGCGTTGTCGAGCCGCATCGGCCTCGCGGCGCCCGGCGACAAGGTGAAGCTGAGCGTCTGGCGCGACCGCGCCGAGCGGACGATCGACGTGAAGCTGGGCGGTGCCGATCCGGACGAAGACGTGGCGTCGGCCAACGGCGGCGATTCGCAGGGCGTGCAGCTCGGGCTGTCGCTGCGCCAGCTGACGCGCGAAGAGAAGCGCCAGAGCAAGCTGGAGCAGGGCCTGGTGGTCGAGAACGCCGATGGTCCGGCCGCACGCGCCGGCATCGAGGCGGGCGACGTGCTGCTGGCCATCAACGGCAAGCCGGTCACGTCGATCGAGCAGGTGCGCGCGGTGATGGCCGGCAAGCCGAAGAGCGTCGCGCTGCTGGTCGAGCGGGACGGGGAGCGGATCTTCGTGCCGGTGAACCTGGGCTGACGCGGCGTCTCGGCGTTGCCCATGCAAAAGCCGACCTGCGGGTCGGCTTTTTGCTGTCCTACGGAGAAAGGCCTCTGCACTGACACGGCGGTGCGAGGATGCCCGTCCCGCATCGTCGGCCTCGTCCCAGGCACGCTGCGCGCCGCCAGCAGTCCAATCGGGTCACCGTCATGGCAAAGAAAGGACTGCATCATGACCAGCCACAAGACCCTGCTCGCCCCGATCGTCGCTGCCGTCGCGATCGCCTCCACCGCCGTGTGGGCCCAGGACGACCGCGCGCCGCTGCCGGCCTCCAAGCAGGCCGGCGACATCACCTACGTGACCGGCGGCGTGGCCTATGAGGAAGTGCCGGCCTTCAAGGACGCCAAGCACGACTACCCGCTCGCGATCGAGATCTACGAGAAGGCCGGCTCGAAGAACCAGTTCACCGCCGACACGCAGGTCAAGCTGATCGACCGCGAAGGCGACGTCGTCTTCGACGCGCAGGCCGACGGCCCCTACATGCTGGTGAAGGCCCCGCCCGGGCAGTACAAGATGGAAGCCTCGCTGAACGGCAAGACCGTCACGAAGCAGGTCACCGTGAACGCGCGCGGCACGGCCAATCCGGTCGTGGTGTTCCCGCAGGGCACCGATTGAGGCCCGCGGTGGCTCACTGCGTTGACGGCTCGTTCATCAGCGCGGTGTAGCGCCGCTGCATCTCGTCGGGCGTGAGCTGCTCGATGCTGTGGCCGATCAGCCATTCGTGGCCGAACGGATCGCGCAGCTTGCAGCTGCGTTCGCCATAGAACTGGTCGGTCGGCGGCATCAGCACGGTGGCGCCGGCCGCCACCGCCTTTGCCAGCATCGTGTCGGCATCGTCGACGTGCAGGTGCACGTTCGAGAACGACGGCGCGTCGGCCGCGGGCGCTTCGATGCCGTACTCGGGGAACGGGTCCGACAGCATCAGCACCGACGGGCCGAGCTGCATTTCAGCATGGCCGATGCGGCCGGACGGTTCGCTGAGGCGGAACAGTTCCTTCGCGCCGAAGGCCTCGGCATAGAACGCCATCGCGGCCGCGGTGTCGCGCACGCGCAGGTAGGTGAAGACTTCGTGGATCATGCGGACTCCTTGTGTGACGGTCACAGGCTCGTGCGCAGCTTCCAGATCTCGGGGAACAGCACCACGTCGAGCATCTTGCGCAGGTAGCTGACGCCGCCGGTGCCGCCGGTGCCGCGCTTGAAGCCGATCACCCGCTCGACCGTCGTCACATGGCGGAAGCGCCAGAGCCGGAACGCATCTTCCAGGTCAGTGAGCTCCTCGCCCAGCTGGTACAAGTCCCAGTGCTGCTGCGGTGCGCGATACGCCACCAGCCACGCCTGCTCGACGCCGTCGTCGCTCACATAGGGCTGCGACCAGTCGCGTTCCACATGCGAGGCCGGCACCGGCAGCCCGCGCCGCGCCAGCAGCCGCAGCGCTTCGTCGTACAGCGACGGCGCGCGGTACGCCGCCTCGACGCGCGCCAGGATCTCCGGCGTGTGCGCATGCGGCTTCAGCATCGCGGCGTTCTTGTTGCCCAGCATGAACTCGATGCAACGGTACTGCCAGCTCTGGAAGCCGCTGCTGTTGCTCAGGTAGGGCCGGATCGCCGAATACTCCGGTGGCGTCATCGTCGCGAGCACGTCCCAGGCGTGCACCAGCTGCTCCATGATGCGGCTCACGCGCGCCAGCATCTTGAACGCGGTGCCCAGGTCGTCGTTCGCGATGCGCTGCACCGCGGCCCCCAGCTCGTGCAGCATCAGCTTCATCCACAGCTCGCTGGTCTGGTGCTGCACGATGAACAGCATCTCGTTGTGCTCGGGCGACAGCGGGTGCTGCGCGGTCAGCAGCTCGTCGAGGTGCAGGTAGTCGCCATAGCTCATGTCGCGCGAGAAATCGAGCTGCGCGCCTTCCTCGCGGACGATGTCTTCGCCGGAACGATGCGAATCGCTCATGTCACCGCCGCACGCTGGTTGAACCGGGCCTGCTGCCACTCGCCCGTCTGCAGCACCTGCACCAGGTGCTCCACCGCGTCCCACACGTCGACGAAGCGGGTGTACAGCGGCGTGAAGCCGAAGCGCAGCAGGTCGGGCGCACGGAAGTCGCCGATCACGCCGCGCGCGATCAGCGCCTGCATGATCGCGTAGCCGCCGTCGGCGCGTGCGAAGCTCGCCTGGCTGCCGCGCTGCGCCGCATCGCGCGGCGTCTGCAGCGCGAGGCCGTGGCCGGCGCAGCGGGCTTCGACCAGCGCGATGAACAGCTCGGTCAGCGCGATCGACTTGCGGCGCAGAGCCGGCTGCCCGCCGTGCGCCTCGGCCGCGAGCATCGTGTCGACGCCGCATTCCAGCGCCGCCAGCGACAGCACCGGCGGCGTGCCGCAGACGAACCGGGCGATGCCGGCGGCCGGGTGGTAGTCGGGCGTGAACATGAACGGCGCCGCATGGCCGAGCCAGCCCGACAGCGGCTGCCACAGCTGCTCGGCGTCCATGCGGGCGGCGATCGTCGGGTGCATCCACACAAAGGCCGGCGCGCCGGGCCCGCCGTTCAGGTACTTGTAGCCGCAGCCGACCGCGAAGTCGGCCGCGCCGGCGCGCGGGCCGCTGCCCTTCAGGTTCACCGGCACCGCGCCGGCCGAATGCGCCAGGTCCCACACCACCAGCGCGCCGGCGGCATGCACCGCGAGGTTGGTCTCTTCCATGCGGTGCATGCGGCCGGTGCGGTAGTTCACATGCGTCAGCATCAGCACCGCGAGCCGGTCGTCGATCAGCGCCGGGATCTCGTCGGCATCGGCCAGCACCAGCTCGAAGCCGCGCTGCCGCGCGAGGCTTTCGGCGATGTACAGGTCGGTCGGGAAGTTGAAGCGCTCCGACACGATGCGCTGGCGGCCCGGCGTGTCGCGCTGCGCCAGGTCGAGCGCGGCCGACAGCGCCTTGAACAGGTTCACCGAGGTCGAGTCGGCGACGATCAGTTCGCCGGGCCCGGCGCCCAGCAGCAACGCGATCTTGTCGCCGATGCGCTGCGGCAGGTCGATCCAGCCGGCGGTGTTCCAGCTCTTGATCAGGTCGCGGCCCCATTCGGCGGCGGCCACCTGCTGCACGCGCGCCGCGGTGGCGCGCGGCAACGCGCCGAGCGAATTGCCGTCGAGGTAGATCGTGCCGTCGGGCAGGTCGAACAGGTCGCGCAGCGGCGCGAGTTCGTCACGCGCGTCGAGGCCCAGGCAGTCGTGTCGTGTCGTCATCGGAAGGTCTTTCAGAGTTCTCTGAGCACCGCGCGCACCGGCGAAGCGCAGGCCAGCATCAGCTTCAGCGGCAGCGCGATCAGTTCGTAGTCGCCGGCCGGCACGTCGTCGAGCACCAGGTTCTCCAGCACGCGCAGGTCGCGCGCCAGCAGCTGGTGGTGGCTGTCCAGCGTCTTGCTGTCGGCCGGGTCGACCGACTGGCTGTCGATGCCCACCAGCTGCACGCCGCGGTCGGCCAGCCAGACGATGGTCTCGGGCGCGAACGACGTGAAATCGGGCGACCAGGCGGTCGGCGCCTTCAGCACGCTGCGCACCAGCACGCGCGGCGGCAGGTTGGCGGCGAACGGCGCCAGGTGCTCCGGCCGCACCAGCGGGCCGACGCCGATCGCATGGATCACGCGGCAGCGGCCCAGGTACGGGCCGAGGTCGACCGCGCCGATCGCCGGCGCGTCGTCGCCGTAGTGCAGCGGCGCATCGGCATGCGCGCCGATGTGCGGCGACATCGTGATCGCGCTCAGGTTGACCGGGCAGCCCGGACCGATGCGCGCGGTCCAGGCCTGCGAATACGCCTCGTCGCCGGGGAACAGTGGCGAGTCGGGCGCGATCGGTGGGGAGATGTCCCAGATTTTTTTCACGGCCGCACAGTAGCACCGCCGGCGGGGTCGCGGTGTCGGTTATTTCAGACAGCGGGGCGCATCGCGAAGATGCTTGACACCTGAAATATCAAGCCCTAAATTGCGGCAGCGCGGCGATCCCCGCCGCGGCGCCCCGGAGCTCACACAACCATGCGCATCGCCTGCATCGGCGGCGGCCCGGCGGGCCTGTACTTCGCGCTGCTGATGAAGAAGCAGGACCCGTCGCACGATGTCACGGTGTTCGAGCGCAACCGCGCCGACGACACCTTCGGCTGGGGCGTGGTGTTCTCCGACCAGACGCTGGGCGCGGTGCAGCGCACCGACCCGCGCAGCGCGGCGCAGATCCTCGACGCGTTCAACCACTGGGACGACATCGAGGTGCATTTCAAGGGCGAGGTGATCCGCTCGTCCGGCCACGGCTTCTGCGGCATCGGCCGGCGCCAGCTGCTGAACATCCTGCAAGACCGCTGCACCGAAGAAGGAGTGAGGCTGCGCTTCGAGACCGACTGCACCGACGACACCGCGCTCGACGCCGACCTGGTGATCGCCTGCGACGGGCTGAACAGCCGCATCCGCAGCCGCTACGCCGCCACCTTCGAGCCCGATGTCGACACCCGGCTGTGCCGCTTCGTGTGGCTCGGCACGCACCGGCGTTTCGATGCGTTCACGTTCGCGTTCGAGCGCACCGAATGGGGTTGGTTCCAGGTGCACGCCTACCGATTCGATGCCGACACCTCGACCTTCATCGTCGAGGCGCCCGAGCCGGTGTGGCGCGCCGCCGGGCTGGCCGACATGGGCAAGGAAGAGAGCATCGCGTTCTGCGAGACGCTGTTCGCGAAGCTGCTCGACGGCCATGCGCTGATGTCGAACGCGGCGCACCTGCGCGGCTCGGCGCAGTGGATCCGCTTTCCGCGGGTGGTGTGCAAGCGCTGGGTTCATCGGCAAGGCGGCCGGTACGGCCGCGCCCCGGTCGTGCTGATGGGCGACGCGGCGCACACCGCGCATTTCTCGATCGGCTCGGGCACCAAGCTCGCGCTCGAGGACGCGATCGACCTGGCCGCCGCGATCGGCGCCCATCCGGGTGCGCTCGACCAGGCGCTGTCGGCCTACGAGTCGCAGCGCAGCATCGAGGTGCTGAAGATCCAGAACGCGGCGCGCAACTCGACCGAATGGTTCGAGAACGTCGAGCGCCATGCGCGTCTCGATGCGCCGCAGTTCGCCTATTCGCTGCTGACGCGTTCGCAGCGCATCTCGCACGAGAACCTGCGACTGCGCGATGCGGACTACGTTGGCGGCTACGAGCAGTGGCTGGCAGCGCGCGCCGGCCTCGACGGCACGCATGCGGTGCCGCCGATGTTCACGCCGTTCACGCTGCGCGGCGTGACGCTGAAGAACCGCGTCGTCGTCTCGCCGATGGCGCAGTACAGCGCGGTCGACGGCGTGCCGGGCGACCACCACCTGGTGCACCTGGGCGCGCGGGCGCTGGGCGGGGCGGGGCTGGTGTTCGCCGAGATGACCTGCACCTCGCCCGACGCGCGCATCACGCCGGGCTGCCCGGGGCTTTACACCGATGCGCAGATGGCGGCGTGGAAGCGCATCGTCGATTTCGTGCACCAGGGCAGCAGCGCGAAGATCGCGATGCAGCTGGGCCATGCCGGCGCGAAGGGCTCGACGCGCGCACCGTGGGATGGCGAAGACCTGCCGTTGGCGGAAGGCAACTGGCCGCTGGTCTCGGCCTCGCCGCAGCAGTACCTCGACGGTGTCAGCGCCTGGTCGCAGGCGATGACGCGCGCCGACATGGACCGCGTCACCGCCGATTTCGTCGCCGCGACGAAGCGCGCCGCGCAGGCCGGATTCGACTGGCTCGAACTGCATTGCGCGCACGGCTACCTGCTGTCGTCGTTCCTGTCGCCGCTGACGAACCAGCGCACCGACGTGTACGGCGGGGAGTTGGCGAACCGGCTGCGCTACCCGCTGGAGGTGCTGGTGGCGATGCGCGCGGCCTGGCCGGCCGACAAGCCGCTATCGGTGCGCATCTCGGCGCACGACTGGGTGCCGGGCGGCAACACGCCGGACGATGCGGTGGTCATCGCGCGGGCCTTCAAGGCAGCGGGGGCGGACCTGGTCGACGTGTCGTCGGGGCAGGTCAGCCCGCAGCAGCGGCCGGTGTACGGGCGCATGTACCAGACGCCGTTCGCCGAGGCGATCCGCAACGAGGTCGGCATCGCGACGATGGCGGTCGGCGCGATCTTCGAGGCCGACCATGTGAACGGCATCATCGCGGCCGGCCGTGCCGACCTGTGCGCGATCGCGCGGCCGCACCTCGCGAACCCGGCGTGGACGCTGCTGGAAGCCGCGAAGATCGGCCATGTCAACGGTGTCGGCGCCGATTGGCCGCGGCAGTACCTGTCGGGCAAGTCGCAGCTGGAGCGCAACCTGGAGCGCGAGCGCGCGATGGCGGCGCAGACGGCCGGGCTGTCGGCGCAAGAGCAGGCGAACCTGGCGCAGGGGGTGTGAGCGCGATGAACGGCTTGCATGCGGTGGTGACGGGCGGCGGCAGCGGGATCGGCGAGGCGATTGCGGCGGCGTTGTGGCGCGAGGGGGCGAGCGTCACGCTGATGGGGCGCAGCGAGGCTCGGTTGTTGCAGGCGCGTGAGCGCTTGGCGGCGAGGGCTTCGACGGGCTCAGCCCGACCCTTCGACAAGCTCAGGGCGAACGGGGAAGAAGGGGTTTCGAACGGCGGGACTCCCGTCCGGGCTGAGCCTGTCGAAGCCCTGCCGGCGATTCACGTGTGCCCCGTCGACGTCACGGACCCGAGCAGCGTCGAACGCGCCTTCCAATCCGTTGGCCCGGTCGACATCCTGATCAACAACGCCGGCCAGGTCGAGAGCCAGCCGTTCGCGCGCACCACGCTCGACCAGTGGAACCGCCTGCTGCAGGTCAACCTGACCGGCAGCTTCCTGTGCACGCAGCAGGTGCTGCCCGGCATGACCGAACGCGGCTTCGGCCGCATCGTCAACATCGCGAGCACCGCGGCGCTGAAAGGCTATGCCTACGTCGCCGCCTACTGCGCCGCGAAGCACGGCGTGCTCGGCCTGACCCGCGCGCTCGCGCTCGAAGTCGCGCGCAAGGGCATCACCGTCAACGCCGTCTGCCCCGGCTACACCGACACCGACATCGTCGCCCGCGCGGTCGAGCAGATCGCGAGCAAGACGCAGCGCAGCCCCGATGAAGCCCGCGATGCGCTCGCCGCGGCGAACCCGCAGGGCCGCCTGGTGCGGCCCGGCGAGGTCGCGCAGGCCGTGCTGTGGCTGTGCCGGCGCGAATCGTCCAGCATCACCGGCCAGGCGATCGCGGTGGCCGGCGGGGAGGTGATGTGATGGCCGCTGCGTCGTCCTCATCCCCCCTCGACGGCGGCAGCGAGCCGGCTGAAGTCAGCGACCTCGAATCGCGCCTGGTCGACGACCACCACCAGGCGCTGAAGCTGTGGCTGCGCCTGCTGTCGTGCACCAACCGCATCGAAGCGGTGGTGCGCAACCGGCTGCGCAGCGAGTTCGCGACCACGCTGCCGCGCTTCGACCTGCTGGCGCAGCTGGAGCGCGAGCCGGCCGGGTTGACGATGGGCGAGCTGTCGCAGCGCCTGATGGTGACCGGCGGCAACGTGACCGGCATCACCGACCAGCTCGAAGCCGAAGGCTTGGTGCGCCGCGCGCCGCAGCCGGGCGACCGGCGTGCGTTCGCGGTGCAGCTGACACCGGCCGGCCGGCGCCAGTTCCGGCGCATGGCGGCCACGCACGAGCAGTGGGTCGTCGAGCTGTTCGCCGGCTGGTCGGCCGACGAGAAGACGCAGGTGCAGGACCTGCTCTCGGTGCTGAAGCGCCACCTTGCCGGCGTCGACCATGCGCTGCCCGCCAGACCGCCGAAGAAGACCCGAACGAAGGAGAGAACGTCATGACGCGTGCGATGGATTCCCACCTCGCGGCCGGCAACCGCCAGGGCGCGGCCGCGATCGCGCCGCGGCACGTCGGCTGGGCGCTGCACGGCCGCGTCGGCGTGATCACGCTGAACCGGCCGGAGCGCAAGAACCCGCTGACCTTCGACTCGTATGCCGAGCTGCGCGACCTGTTCCGCACGCTCGCACAGGTCGACGAGGTGCGGGCGATCGTGGTGCAGGGCGCCGGCGAGAACTTCTGCTCCGGCGGCGACGTGCACGAGATCATCGGCCCGCTGACGAAGATGACGATGCCCGACCTGCTGGCCTTCACCCGCATGACCGGCGATTTCGTGAAGGCGATGCGCGCCTGTCCGCAGCCGATCGTGTCGGCGATCGACGGGGTCTGCGCCGGGGCCGGCTCGATCGTCGCGATGGCGTCCGACCTGCGCGTCGGCACCTCGCGCAGCAAGACGGCCTTCCTGTTCTCGCGCGTCGGGCTGGCCGGCTGCGACATGGGCGCCTGCGCGCTGCTGCCGCGCATCGTCGGGCAGGGGCGGGCGTCGGAGCTGCTGTACACCGGCCGCTCGCTGGGCGGCGACGAGGCGCTGCAATGGGGCTTCCTGAACCGGGTCAGCGAACCGGCGGCGCTGCAGGCCGACGCGCTCGCCTGGGCCACCGAGATCGCCGCCGGCCCGGGCTTTGCGCATGCGATGACGAAGCGCATGCTGCACCAGGAATGGGCGATGGGCGTCGACGAGGCGATCGAATCCGAAGCGCAGGCGCAGGCGATCTGCATGATGACGCAGGACTTCCACCGGGCCTACGAGGCCTTCGCCGCGAAGGCCCGCCCCATTTTCGAAGGGGACTGAGATGGCGGCCCACCTCGACTGGCCGTTCTTCGAACCGCGGCATGTCGCGCTGGAACGGGACCTCGCGCGCTGGTGCGCCGAGCACCTCGCCGACGTGCCGCACGACGACGTCGACGCCACCTGCCGCCGCCTGGTGAAGCAGCTCGGCGACGCCGGCTGGTTGCGCCATGCCATCGCCGAAAAACCCGGCGACGCGATCGACACCCGCGCGATCTGCCTGCTGCGCGAAACGCTGGCGCGCCACCACGGCCTGGCCGATTTCGCATTCGCGATGCAAGGCCTTGGCTCGGGCGCGATCTCGCTCGACGGCACCGCCGCGCAGCGCGAACGCTACCTGCCGCGGGTGGCCCGCGGCGACGCCATCGCGGCGTTCGCGCTGTCCGAACCCGAGGCCGGCTCCGACGTGGCCGCGCTGGCCTGCGCGGCGCGCGACGACGGCGATGCCTACGTGATCGACGGCGAGAAGACCTGGATCTCGAACGGCGGCATCGCCGATTTCTACGTGCTTTTCGTGCGCACCGGCGAGGCACCCGGCGCGCGCGGCATCACCGCGCTGATCGTCGATGCCGACACGCCGGGCCTGCAGGTCGCCGAGCGCATCGACCTGATCGCGCCGCACCCGCTCGCGCGGCTGCGCTTCAGCGGCTGCCGCGTGCCGAAGACGCAGCGGCTCGGCGACGCGGGGCAGGGCTTCAAGCTCGCGATGCGCACGCTGGACATCTTCCGCACCTCGGTCGCGGCGGCCGCGCTCGGCTTCGCGCGGCGCGCGCTCGACGAGGCGCTGCAGCGCGCGACGACCCGCCGGATGTTCGGCCAGACGCTGGCCGACTTTCAGATCACGCAGACGAAGCTCGCGCAGATGGCGACCACCGTCGACAGCGCGGCACTGCTGACCTACCGCGCCGCGTGGCAGCGCGACCAGGGCCGCAACGTGACGCGCGAGGCCGCGATGGCCAAGCTGGCCGCCACCGAGGGCGCGCAGCAGGTGATCGATGCGGCGGTGCAGCTGTGGGGCGGCGCCGGTGTCGTCAGCGGCAACACGGTGGAGACGCTGTACCGCGAGATCCGTGCGCTGCGCATCTACGAAGGCGCGACCGAAGTCCAGCAACTGATCATCGCCCGCGAGCTGTTGAAAGGGGCCTGAATGACCGCGCACGTCGACACCTTCGCCCGCGACCACCTGCCGCCGCCCGACCAGTGGCCCGAGCTGGTGTTCGACCTGCCGGAGCTGCAGTTCCCGGCCGAGCTGAACTGCGCGCACGAGTTGTTGGACCGCTGGGTCGACGAGGGCCACGGCGATCGGCTTTGCGTGCAGGGCCAGGGTGTGCGCTGGACCTATGCCGACCTGCAGGCCCAGGCCAACCGCATCGGCCGCGTACTGGTCGAGGACCTCGGCCTCGTGCCCGGCAACCGCGTGCTGCTGCGCGGCCCGAACTCGCCAATGCTGGCTGCCTGCTGGTTCGGCGTCGTGAAGGCGGGCGGCATCGCGGTCGGCAGCATGCCGCTGCTGCGCGCGAAGGAGCTGGTGCAGATCGTCCACAAGGCCGAGATCAGCCATGCGCTGTGCGACATCCGGCTGGCCGACGAGCTCGCGCTGGCCGGCCCGCAGTGCCCGACGCTCGTGCACGTGCTGCATTTCATGACCGAGCGCGACGGCGGGCTCGAGGCGCGCGCGGCGGGCAAGCCGGCGCAATTCGACGCCGTGCGCACCGCGGCCGACGACACCTGCCTGATGGCCTTCACCTCCGGCACGACCGGCGCGCCGAAGGCGACGCTGCATTTCCACCGCGACGTGATGGCCGCCTGCGCCTGCTGGCCGCGCCACGTGCTGCGGCCGACCGCCGACGATGTGTTCATCGGCAGCCCGCCGCTTGCGTTCACCTTCGGGTTGGGCGGGCTGCTGCTGTTCCCGCTGTCGGTCGGCGCGTCGACGGTGCTGGTCGAGCGGCCTGCGCCCGATGCGCTGCCGGCCGCGATCGCACGGTACCGCGCGACCACGCTGGTGACCTCGCCGACCGCGTACCGCGCGATGGCCGGCCAGCTGGCCACGCACGACCTGTCGTCGCTGCGCCAGTGCGTGTCGGCCGGCGAGGCGCTGCCGGCCGCGACGCGACAGCTGTGGAAGGACGCGAGCGGCATCGAGATCATCGACGGCATCGGGTCGACCGAGCTGCTGCACATCTTCATCTCGCACGACGAGGCGCATGCGCGGCCGGGCGCGACCGGCACGGTGGTGCCGGGTTACCGGGCCTGCGTGCTCGACGATGACGGCCGGCCGCTGCCGCCGGGGCAGGTGGGGCGGCTCGCGATCAAGGGGCCGACCGGCTGCCGCTACCTGGCCGACGACCGCCAGCGCCAGTACGTCAGCGGCGGCTGGAACCTGACCGGCGATGCCTACCTGCAGACCGAGGACGGCTACTTCGTCTACCAGGCGCGCACCGACGACATGATCATCTCGGGCGGCTACAACATCGCCGGGCCGGAGGTGGAGGCGGCCTTGCTGCTGCACCCGGCGGTGGCCGAATGCGGCGTGGTCGGCGTGCCCGACGACGAGCGTGGCCAGGTCGTCAAGGCCTTCGTCGTGCTGCGTGCGGGGCACGCCGGCGATGCGGCGATGGCGAAGGCGCTGCAGGATTTCACCAAGCAGGCGATCGCGCCGTACAAGTACCCGCGGGCGGTGGAGTTTCGCGATGCGCTGCCGCGGACCGAGACGGGCAAGCTGCAGCGGTTCAGGTTGAGGAGTCAAGGATGAAGGTGTTGCAACCCCCCGACTGGCTGCCTCCGCGCGGCTACGCGAACGGCGTCGCCGCCGAAGGCACGCTGGTGTTCGTCGCCGGCCAGATCGGCTGGAACGCACGCTGCGAGTTCGAGAGCGACGATTTCGTCGACCAGGTGCGGCAGGCGCTGCGCAACGTCTGCGCGGTGCTGGCCGAAGGCGGCGCGACGCCGCAGCACATCGTGCGCATGACCTGGTACGTGCTCGACCGCGCCGAGTACCTGGCGCGCGGCCGCGAGGTCGGCGCGGTGTTCCGCGAACTGGTCGGCAGCTACACGATCGCGATGAGCGCGGTGCAGGTCGGCGCGCTGATGGAGCCGCGCGCCCGCGTCGAGATCGAGGTCACCGCGGTCGTGCCTCGGCCCTGACCGGCAGGCGCCCGCTCAGGGCGGCAACTCGTCCGCGGTGTGCGGCTGTGCCATCCGCAGACCGTTGTGCTCGGCCCGGAAACGCGCCGACATCTCGTAGACCCGCTTGCGCACCCGCATCACCGCGCCCAGCGGCCGGTGCGCCGCCAGGCCGTGCCACGGGCTGAACGACATGCCGTCGTCGATCGCGGCCGAACGCGTCTCGGTCCAGGCGAGCTGCGGCCGCATCGCGATGCGGCCGACCGTGACGAACGGGCTCTGGTCCTCGGGCCAGCGCACCGATGCATCCTCGATCGGCATCGCCTGCAGGTCGGTGCACAGCTGCACGCGCACGTCCCATTCGGCGCCGGCCCGCGCGAAGTGCGACAGCACCGCATCGCGCAAGGCCTGCGGCCGGTCGTGCGTCTCGATGGGTGCGCCGGTCAGTGCCTGCAGCTCGGCCGACATCGGCACCACCTGCAGCTTGGCCATGTACGGCCCCCACAGCATCGGCACCTGGCTGAAGTAGGTGTCGCCCAGCGGATGGGTCTGCGCATGCCCGCCGAGCGCCTTCAGCGTGCCGCTTTCGAGCCCGACCTGCTCGATCGCCTTCTCGGCCCCGCGCAGCACCGCCGAGACCGCCTTCTTCAGCGTCGGCACGCGGTCGGTGGTGGCGGCCAGCAGCTTCAGCCCGGCCAGGAACTGCTTCGGCCCGGCCGAGCCGAACACCGGGCCGTCGACCAGCACGAAGTCCTGCGTGAACTGCCCTTCGCTGCCCGGCAGCCGCACGCCGTCGACACCGATCAGCTTGATCGCCATGCCGCGCGGCGTGGACACCGCATCGTCGAGGATGTCGCCGGGGATCGTCGACAGCCGCATCACCAGCGGCCATTCGCCGGGCTGCGCGAACGCCCCCTGCGCATACGCCGGCGGTAGCCCGGGCGGCACGCGCAGTTCGCCGCGCAGCAGGCCGTGGCTTTTGGCGTGCACGCCGCGCAGGCCATGGCCCGAATGCGCCCAGGTGGTCTGCGCGATGCCGCGCATCGTCCTGATGATCTCTTCGCAGGTCTCGGACTCGTCCTCTTCGGCGTGTTCGAACGACGAGTCGTACGGGATCGGCGTGATGTCCATGGCGCCGATGATGGACGCCATCGCGCACCGCGCGCGTCGGACGCGGAACTGAATGCCTGTAGGAGCAGGCCTTCGTTCCGCGGCCGCTCAGTAGCCCCGCAGGTCGTCGACCGGCAGCGCGAGCTCGCCGCCGCGGATGCGCTCCAGCGTGCGTGTGATGACCTCGACATCGTTGTCGAAGCCGCCATGCGACGCCCGTTGCAGCACCGGCTGGCCGTCGGTGCCGAGCGCCGTCTGGATGCGGTCGCCGGTGACCCGCTGGGTGCGCGCCGCCAGCTTCGAATCGGCCGCTGCGGCGCGCCACGTCGCCAGCGCCTCGCCGGTGTCGGACGAGCCGTCCCAGCCGGCGAAGGCCGCGTCGTTGACCGCGTCGAGCCCGAGGATCGGCGTGCGCAGGTCAGTCTCCAGCGCGTTCGACACCAGGTACAGCAGCGACTTGCGGTAGATCGACGCGACGTTGTCGTCGCGCTCGACCTTGTCGGACAGCACGTCCAGGTGCAGCCGCTCCATCACCTGCGGGTCGCCGGCATAGTGCTGGTTCGCGAACGCGACGGTGCAGGCCGGCGCATACAGGTTGACCGATGCGAGGCGCTGCGCCAGGCCGTCGTCGCGGCCGGCGTGCTGGCGCACCGCGAGCGCGGTGAGGAAGTGGCCGAGCGCGATCGAGCCGGCCGAATGGCCGACCAGGTGCAGCTCGAACTGCGCGCCCCAGGTGGCGGCCAGCGACTGGATCGCGTCCAGCAGCAGCTCGCCGCCATGGCGCGGCGAGAAGGCCAGCTGCGCGTTCTCCTTCATCTCGCTCCAGATCGGCTTCGCGAGCGGGCGGCCGATGGTCTTCTCGATCAGCAGGTCGGTCTTGTCGGTCAGCCATTCGCCGGCGCCGGCGCGCGCCGGTTCGCGGTGGAAGGCGTCCGACAGGATGTCGCCGATCGATTCGAGCATGCCGGTCTTCCACACCAGGAACAGCGGGTAGCAGCCGTTGCCGAGCAGGTAGCGGCCCATCGCGCTGGCCCGCTTGACCGCATCGGCCTCGCTGTTCAGGCCGCCGTGCACGTACAGCAGCAGCCGCTTCGGCCCGTCGGGCTGGCTGCGGAACCACTGGTCGGGCAGCGCGTAGGCCTGCTGCTGCAGCTTGCGCGGCTGCTCGTCCTCGGTCAGGTAGCGGCTCACGCGGCCGTCGTTGCCGAGCACCACGCTGTGCCGGTAGGCGAGCGCGGTGTCCCACCAGCCGTTGCGCACCGCATCGCCGCGCGTCGCGGTGCTGCCGCGGGCCGTCTGCTGCGACACCGCGAGCCGCCCGGCGACCACGCCCGGCACGCCGAGCGCGACCACCCAGGCGTCCATGCCGTTGGCCAGCCAGTCGAGGTACGACAGCGTTGCGAAACCGCCGGCGCCCCAGTCGCGGCCCCAGGAGTTCTGCAGCACGAAACCGCGCTCGTTGAAGCCGACCAGCGCGAACGCATGGCCGCCGTCCTTCGACGGCCGGCCGTCGAACGCGATCAGCGGCAGGTCGGCATGGCCGCGCGTTTCTTCGGCGACGTCGGGCACGCCGTCCCAGCCGTCGTGCGTGAAGGCAGAGACGAAGACCGCGCCATGCTGCGCGATGGCAGCCTGCATGTCGGTGATCGACTGCGTGTCGACGCGGTAGTAGACGCCCAGCGTGGTCTGCGTCGCGCGTGTCGCGAAGCCGTAGCGCGCGGTGTCGGACTTGTCGGCCTGGTAGGGCCAGTCCGTCTCCAGGCACACGCCGTTGTTGAACCAGCCCTTCAGCGCGCCGCGGCAGCTCGAGCCTTCGTAGTTCTCGCCTTCGTATTCGTCATGGCGGCGCGCCAGCGTGTAGAGCATGCGCGGGCTGACGGATTCGAAGCTCGCCGGCGTCTTCGCCTTCAGCCAGCGCAGGTAGTTGATGACGCAGCCCAGGCCGAAACCGGTGCAGGCGCCTTCGCTGCCCTGGTTCAGGATCAGCCCGGCCTTCGCGTAGCCGGGCAGGAAGCGCTGCACGACCTCGGCACTCGGAAACTCGTCGGGCAGCGTCAGCGCCGCCGGCATGTACTGGCGGTCGCGCAGGTCGGCGGTGTCCTTCTTCGTGCGCGACACGCGGTGCGTGCTGCCGGCCGGGCGGCGGGTCTTGGCCGCCGCGGTCCGGGCGGCACCGGCACCGGTGGCCTGCGGCGGCTGCGCCGCGGCCGCGAGCTCGAACACGCTGCGGAACGCGTCCAGCCCGTGCGCGCCGCCGTTGACCAGCTTGCGGGCTGCCGCGAAATCGCCCTTGCCGACCGCGGCGCGGAACTTGTCGGCCTTGTCGAACAGGAACTGCGCGAGCACCACCGCGGCCACCTCGGGTGCGTTTGCCTTGTCCGGGTCGGCATCGAGCGCGAGGCCGATCACCTCGCCGTAGTGCTTGTAGTTGGCGCGGCCGGTCAGCTGCACGAAGCCGCGGCCCTTGTAGCGGGCACCATCGCCGGCCGCGCCGTTGCCGAGGTCGCGGCGCAGGTCGTAGCTGCTGAACGGCGCGCCGCCGGGTGGCGTGTTGAAGCGCGATTGGAACTCGGCGATCGGAACGAACCCTTCGGTCTCGGCGCGGATGGTGCCGAGCGCACCCAGCACCATCGGCCGGTCGACCAGCCCGGCCGCGCGCAGCGCCGCTTCGACATACGGCAGGTAGCGCGCGATGTTGGCCGGCTTGGTGGCCGGGAACAGCTGGCTCACGAGCCCGACGGTCAGCACCGGATCGGTCGCCGGGCCTTCGTCGGCGAGCTTCAGCAGCATCTGGCAGCGCGGGCCGACGATGCCGTCGGCAATGATGCCGATGCCGGCCTGCCAGCGGCGGATCGCGGCGTCGAAGCCGTCGTCGAGGGCCGGATCGGCGGCGGCGAGCACCGGGAAATCCGCGGCATCGGGGCCGAGCTCTGCGGCGAGCGCCTGCGCGAGGCGAGCCACGTCCGGACCGGACGCACCCTTGGAGATCAAGAGCTTCATGGGCTCCTCCGTGGTGGTTGAGACTGCGCGGCCAGTATCGGGCGGCGCGGGTCTACGTCCATCCCACATGTGAATGACGCGGGAGCGGTGCTACCGTTGCGGGATGTCCAGCGCGCCAGTCCTGCCACCCGTTCCGCCACCCGCCGTTCCGCCGCCCGCCGTGCCTTCGGCATCTGCCTGGGCGCCGCTGTCGCTGCCGGTGTTCCGCATGCTGTGGGGCACCTGGGTCGCGGCCAACGTCTGCATGTGGATGAACGACGTCGCGGCGGCCTGGCTGATGACCTCGCTGACGAGCTCGCCGGTGCTGGTGGCGCTGGTGCAGTCGGCGTCGACGCTGCCGGTCTTCCTGCTCGGGTTGCCGAGCGGCGCGATGGCCGACATCCTCGACCGCCGACGCTACTTCATGCTGACGCAGGTGTGGGTGGCCGCGGTCGCGGTGGTGACCTGCACGACGATCGCGTTCGATGCGATGAACGCACCGCTGCTGCTGGTGCTGACCTTCGCGAACGGCATCGGCCTCGCGATGCGCTGGCCGGTGTTCGCGGCCATCGTACCGGAGCTGGTGCCACGCTCGCAGCTGCCGGCGGCGCTGGCGCTGAACGGCATCGCGATGAACGCGTCGCGCATCATCGGGCCGATCCTGGCCGGCGCGATCATCGCGAGCGCCGGCAGCGCTTGGGTGTTCGTGCTGAATGCGCTGCTGTCGATCGGCGCGGCGTTCACGATCAGCCGCTGGAGGCGCGAACAGAAGGTGAGCACGCTGCCGGGCGAGCGCTTCCTCGGCGCGATCCGCGTCGGCGTGCAGTACGTGCGCGAATCGGCGCGCATGCACGTGGTGCTGCTGCGGGTGTCGATCTTCTTCCTGCAGTCGACCGCGCTGCTCGCGCTGCTGCCGCTGGTCGCGAAACGGCTGCATGGCGGCGGTGCCGGCACCTTCACGCTGCTGCTGGCGTCGATGGGCGCCGGCGCGATCGGCGCGGCGCTGAACCTGCCGCGCCTGCGCCAGCGGCTGGGGTCGGACGAGCTGGTCCGCTGGGGCTCGTTCGTGCAGGCGATCGCGATGGTGGTGGTGGCGCTGGCGCCGAACGTGCTGGTGGCCGCGACCGCGATGGTGGCGGCCGGCGCGGCGTGGATCTCGGTGGCCAATTCGCTGACGGTGTCGGCCCAGCTCGCGCTGCCCGACTGGGTGCGTGCGCGCGGCATGTCGATCTACCAGATGGCGCTGATGGGCAGCAGCGCGGCCGGCGCGGCGCTGTGGGGCCAGGTGGCGGCGATGACCGACGTGCGCAGCAGCCTGATGGGCGCGGCCGCGATGGGTTGCGTGGCGCTGCTGCTGACTCGGCGGGTGCGGCTGTCGGCGGTGGCCGAAGAAGACCTGACGCCGGCCAACACGCTGAAGCCGCCGGTCACCGCGCTGCCGCTGGACCCCCACGACGGGCCGGTGCTGATCGCCATCGAGTACCGGATCGACCCGGTGCGCGCCGGCGACTTCCTGCACACGATGCAGGAGCGGCGCAGCAGCTGCCTGCGCCGCGGCGTGCTGTCGTGGAGCCTGTTCCGCGACACCTCCGACCCGGCGCTCTACGTCGAGCAGTTCGTCAACGAATCATGGGCCGAGCACCTGCGGCACTTCGAGCGGATGACGGTGTTCGACATGGAGCTGCGCGAGCGGCGGCTGGGTTTCCATGTGGAGCAGTCGCCGCCGAAGGTGACGCGGTATGTGGCGCAGGGCCTGGGGTCCTAGTCCTTCTTCTCGGATGGGGCAGACGGTTCGTTGTCCTGGCGCCTCGGGTTCAACAGCTTTGGCACCCTCAACAACAGCTTCGGGAGCTTGATGGCCTTCCGGGCGCCGCGCTTGATGTCTTGTTCCGTTGTCAGAAGGCGGACCTCGAAAGACAAGTGCTTCATGGAGATGTCTCCCCGGCTCCCTTTGAGACCAGGAAAGATTGCACCACTCGAAGTGGCGCGCAAGCCATTTATCGCGCCATCTCCTCCATCGCCGACACGATCGCCCCCGGTGTCGTGACCCAGATCTCGCGGTGGTGGTCCATGACGTGCCGCAGCGCGCGCCGCAGGTGACGCAGGCGGTACGGCTGCCCGACGATGTACGGATGCAGCGCGATGCCCATCACCAGCGGCTGGCGCTGCGACTGCTCCAGCATCTCGTCGAACTGGTCGACGATCATCTGCGCGAAGTCCTTCGCGTCCATCTGCCGCGCGATGACCATCGGGATGTCGTTCAGCTCCTGCGGGTAGGGCACCGACCACAGCGAGCCGCCGCCGCGCGTGCGCAGGCGCACCGGCTGGTCGTCGTGGCACCAGTTCAGCGTGTACTGGAAGCCGGCCTCGGCCAGCAGGTCGGGCGTGACGTGGCTTTCCGAGATCCATGGCGACAGCCAGCCGCGCGGCGCCAATGCATGGCGGCGCGTCATCGTGTCGCGGCAGTGCTCGATCAAGGCGCGCTCGTCGGCCTCCGGCAGCGATCCTTGCCGGACCGAGTTGGTGTGGCCGTGCGCGATCATTTCGTCGCCACGCTGCACGAAGGCATCGACCAGCGGCGCGCTCAGTTCGTAAAGCGCGGTGTTCAGGATCACGCCGGCCGGCATCGCGACCTGGTCGAACAGCTCCAGGCAGCGCCACGCGCCGACGCGGTTGCCGTACTCGCGCCAGCTGTGGTTCAGCACGTCGGGGTGCGGCGAGGCCGGGCCGAGCGCTGCGCCCAGTCCTTCGCCGAACGCGAAGTCTTCCAGGTTGAAGCCGAGGTACACCGCCAGCCGCTGCCCGTTGGGCCAGCGGAAATCGGGCCGCTGCGTGATCGGCGAGTAGTCGAAGCGGCCGTGCGTGCGCAGCGGGCCGAAGCGGGGGTCGGGGTCCGGATGGCTCATGGTCTTGATCATGCAACTCCGGGGCCAGCCGGTGTACTGATGGACAGTGGCGTTGAACCATTCTCCGGTTCATGCGACTCAGCCTGTCAATCACTGCATGCATGGAGCGAACTTGATCGAGCAGAACAAGAACCACCGGAGAGTGAAGTCCGATCCCGGGATTCCCAGCCGTCGAGATGACGAGGCCCCGCACGCCACCGGCCTGCCGGCGAGAGTCAAGAAGAGCCGCAGCAGTGCCACGACAGAGATGGCGTGTGTCCGCGACGAATCCAATCACCTGCACTTGAATGCCGGTAGCGCGTTGCGCGCCGTTGCCCGACTGCTGGGCGCCGATGTCCAGGAGATCGATGCCGAGGCGTTCAAGGCGCGCCTGAAAACATATCTGGCCGAGTTTCAGCACGCTGCCGAGGGCGATGCCTGTCATGGATATGCGAGCGACACGCAACGCGAGCTTCTGGCGTGCATCAGTTCCGAACAGTTGGCGCGCTTGATTGAAAGCGTCGAACTGTACGGGGGCGCCAAGGACGAACCGACTCGGTGGCAGGCCTTCTGCGAGCGCTATCTCTTTGACGTCAATGGTGCAGTGCCGAGCGGTGATCTCAATGACCGCAGCCTCGGCTGCAGCAAGAGCCATTTTCGACGGCAAGCGGCCAAGCTCGGACTCCTGCAGCCCGCAGATCGTCCGGCGTGGTGCATGGCGACCTTGGTCAAGAACGGCAGAATGCCGCCGGTGAAGGCAACGGTCCTGACAGTTGCCGCGCCTGCGCTGGACAACACAAGGCAGCCGGAATGGAGCGTCTACGTCGACATGTTCGGAAAGCTGAAGCAGCGGCCGTACGCCGTCGCGATGAAAACGATCGCCGGGCAGTTCATGCAGTGCGCAGATCGGCACCCATCCCTGTCGCACGTCGCCTTGTGCGCTGCCGGCATGGATGCGTTTCTCGGTGGTCTGGCACCCGCCCAGCAAGCCGTTGCCAGGAAAGTGGGCGCCGTGGTGTACGCGGAATTGATCGTTTCCCTTCGGGTGGCGGGAAAGACGCCCCAGTTTCTCGGAGGCAAGAATGATGCATTCTGGAAAGAGGTCAATGCCAAGTTGCAAGCACTGGAGGAACCTCCGGTCGGATGCCTCGGTCTCGTCCCTCGCTGCATCACGGCGAAGGTCGCCGCGCGAACGCTCATCGGCAACGCCGGCGATCTGTCGAGCCTCACCGGCAACGGTTGCGCACGGGACAGGTCATTGGACGGCTTCTTCGGGCGTTCTTCGTTGATGCACTTCGTGCATGGCTTGGTCTCGATTGGTGGCAACTCCCGCGCGCAACGCGCCAAGCCGCGCAAGCGCTGGTCGTTGCCCCTGTTCACTTCGGGCTGAGATGATTCAGACGCCACGCAACACGCTGCGCACCACCGTCACCGTGCAGTCCGACTGCGCCACCACCTCGGCCGACACGCTGCCCAGGTAGCGGCGCAGCCCGCCGCTGCTGCGCGCGCCCATCACGATGTGGTCGACCTGGTTCTTGCGCGCGTAGTCGACGATCGCGGTCGCCGCGTCGGGCGCCTCCAGCACATGGAAGGTCACGCGCCCGGCCTGCTCGGGGCGCGTGGCCTCCAGGTCCTGCAGCAGCGGGCGCGCCCAGTGCTTCAGCTGCACCAGCAGGCCGACGTGCTTGCTGCCGCCGTCCTTGTCGAGCAGTTCGTCCATGCCGATGCGGTTGATCTTCAGCACCGCGAGGCACGCGAGGCGCGCGCCGGGCTCGGTGTGCAGCAGCCGCTGCACCGTGTCGCGCACCGCGTCGAGCAGCGCCGGGTCGGCGTTGGCGACGTCCACCGCCGCCAGCAGGATCGGGCTGCGCGCCGCCTGCCCGGCCGCATTGCCGCGCTCGGCCGGCTCGGCGCCGAGTGCGGCGAACCAGCGCCGCAGCGTCTGCACGCGGCCGCTGCGCGCACGCCGCGCCGCTCGTTCGGTCAGCACCACCTGCTCCGGGTTCTGCAGCTCGAACGCGAGCTGGGCCGCGCTCTGGTGCCGCTTGTCGGGTTGCACCTCCAGGCATCGCAGCACCAGCTCCTGCAGCCACGGCGGGCAGTCGGGTCGCCACGCGAGCGGCGGCAGCGGGTCCTGGTACAGCCGCTGGCGCAGCCCGCGCACGCTGGTGGGCGCACCGAACGGGCGCTCGCCGGTCAGCAGGTGGTACAGCAGCACGCCGAGCGCGAACAGGTCGCTGCGCGGGTCGTTGCGGATGAACTGCACCTGCTCCGGCGACATGTACGGGCCGGTGCCCATCGGCAGCTCGAACTCCTCGTCGAGCAGGTCGGGCAGGAAGTCGTGGCGCGACAGGCCGAAGTCGACCAGCACCGCATCGCTGCGCGAGCCGTCCGGGGCCTTGCGGAACATGATGTTGCTGGGCTTCACGTCGAGGTGCACCACGTGCTGGCGGTGCAGGTCGTGCAGCGCGGTCGCGATCAGCGCGCCGCAGCGCACCACCTCGTCGATCGGCAGCGGCGCATCGTCGAAGCGCTTGCGCAGCGAGTCGCCCGACAGGCGCTCCATCACGATGAACGGCTGCCCGGTGAAGTCGCCTTTCGCGATGAACTTCGGCACGTGCACGCCGCTGATCGACGGCAGGATCATCTGCTCGACCTCGAAGCCGACGATGCTGGTCGGGTCCTCGCCGCCCTTGATGCGCGGCACCTTCATGATCAGCGGCATCGGGTCGTCGCTGCCGAGCCGCGTCACCGCCCACAGGTTGGCCATGCCGCCCTGGTGCAGGTGGGCATCGAGCCGGAAGCCGTCGATGACCTGGCCGGCGGCCAGGCGCCACGAGGACTTCGCCGGCCCGGCCTCAGTGTCCATCGATCAGGCGCTGCGCCAGGCGTGCGGGCAGGCCGGCGGCCAGCACCTTGGCGCTCGCGGCCTCGTGGTCGTACGGCACGCGGTGGTAGGTGAGGTCGCCGCTGACGGTGTCGAACGTGGCGTAGGCGGCCGCCGGGTTGCCGTCGCGCGGCTGGCCGGCCGAGCCGGGGATCACCAGCCACTGGCGCTGTGGCGACAGCGGGATCGGCACGCCCGGCACCGGCGTGAAATCGCCGACCTTGCCGGTGCCCGACAGGTGGAACAGCAGCGGCTCGTGCACATGGCCGCAGAAGGTGATGCGCGCATCGGTGGCGTGCAGGCTGCGCACCGCATCGAGCCGACCGGTGACGTAGCCCCAGGCAGCCGGCGCGTGCGCGTTGGCATGCACGTAGAGGCGGTCGGCGTCGCGCGCGGTCAGCGGCAGCTTCGACAGGAAGTCGAGCTGCGCCGGCGTCAGGCGCTCGTGCGTCCACGCCGCGGCGTCGCGCGCGTCGGGCACCATGGTCGGCTGCGGGCCTTCCACCGCGGCCGCATCGTGGTTGCCCAGCACCGCGATCGCGCCGTCGGCCACATGGGACTGCACGCAGTCGACCACCCAGCCCGGCTCGGCGCCGTAGCCGACGTAGTCGCCGAGGAACACGTGCTGCTGCACGCCCTGCGATCGCGCATGCGCGAGCACGGCCTCGACCGCCTCGCGGTTGGCATGCAGGTCGGTGACGAGGGCAAGCTTCATGCGGTCTCGCGCCACGGATCGACCGGATTCAACCGATGCGGCCCAGCAGCAGGTATTCCATCAAGGCCTTCTGGACGTGCATGCGATTCTCGGCCTCGTCCCAGACGACGGATTGCGGCCCGTCGATCACGCCGGCCTCGACCTCCTCGCCGCGGTGGGCCGGCAGGCAGTGCATGAAGAGGGCGTCGGGCTGCGCCGCAGCCATCATCTCGCCGTCGACGCACCAGTCGGCGAAGGCCTTCATGCGGGCCTCGTTCTCGGCCTCGTAGCCCATGCTGGTCCAGACATCGGTGGTCACCAGGTGCGCGCCGGCGCAGGCTTCGAGCGGGTCCTTGAAGAGCTTGATGCAGCTGGTGGCGCTGGTGTCGTGGACGCCCGCCGCCTTCGCATCGACCTCGTAGCCCGACGGCGTGCTGACGTGCAGCGTGAAGCCGAGGATGCTGGCCGCCTGCAGCCAGGTGCTGGCCATGTTGTTGCCGTCGCCGACCCATGCGACCACCTTGCCCGCGATGCTGCCGCGGTGCTCGATGTACGTGAAGATGTCGGCCAGGATCTGGCACGGGTGGTACTCGTTGGTCAGGCCGTTGATCACCGGCACGCGCGAGTTGGCCGCGAAGGCTTCGAGCTTGGTCTGCTCGTAGGTGCGGATCATCACCAGGTCGACCATGCGGCTGATGACGCGCGCGCTGTCTTCGATCGGTTCGGCGCGGCCGAGCTGGCTGTCGCCGGTGGTCAGGTTCACCACCGAGCCGCCCATCTGGTACATCCCGGCCTCGAAGCTGACGCGGGTGCGGGTGGAGGCCTTCTCGAAGATCATCGCCAGCGTGCGGTCGACCAGCGGCGTGTACTTCTCGTAGTTCTTGAAGCGCTTCTTGATGATGGCCGAGCGCTCGAACAGGTAGGCGTATTCCTCGGCCCGGAAGTCCTTGAACTGCAGGTAGTGCTTGATGAGGCTCATGCCGGGCTTCATGGCTGGGCAGGGGTTTCGGACAGGAAACGCTTGACCAGCGGGCACAGGATGGCCACGATCTGCGCCGCTTCGTCAGCCGTGAGGATCAGCGACGGCACGAGGCGGATCACGCGGTCGGCGGTGACGCTCAGCAGCAGGCCGGCCTCGGCCGCGCGGTTCAGCAGCACGCCGCACGGGCGGTCGAGCTCGATGCCGAGCATCAGCCCCTGGCCGCGCACCTCGACGAAGCCCGGCACGCCGGACAGCTCTTTCTCGATGCCGGCCTTCAGCGCGGCGCCGACCGTGGCGGCGTTCTCGAGCAGCTTCTCTTCTTCCATGATGCGCAGCGTCTCGACGCCGGCGCGCATCGCGAGCGGGTTGCCGCCGAAGGTGCTGCCGTGGTTGCCGGGGCCGAACACGTTGGCCGCCTTCGGGCCGCAGACGATCGCGCCCACCGGCACGCCGGAGCCCAGGCCCTTGGCGAGCGGCATCACGTCCGGCTTGATGCCGGCCCACTGGTGCGCGAACCACTTGCCGGTGCGGCCCAGGCCGCATTGCACTTCGTCGAGCATCAGCAGCCAGCCGCGCTCGTCGCAGAGCTTGCGGATGCCTTGCAGGTACTCGATCGTCGAGACGTTGATGCCGCCTTCGCCCTGGATCACCTCCAGGAACACCGCGACGACGTTCGGGTTCTCGGCCGCCACCCGGCGCACCGCGGCCAGATCGTTCAGCGGCACGCGCACGAAGCCTTCGACCAGCGGGCCGAAGCCGGCCTGCACCTTGGTGTTGCCGGTGGCCGAGAGCGTCGCGATCGAGCGGCCGTGGAAGGCCTTCTCGTAGACGATGATCTCCGGGCGCTCGATGCCCTTGTCGTGGCCGAACTTGCGGGCGATCTTCAGCGCGCCTTCATTGGCCTCGAGGCCGGTGCTGCAGAAAAAGGCATTGGTCAGGCCCGACACCTCGGTCAGCTTCGCGGCGAGCTGCTCCTGCAGCGGCACCTGGTAGTAGTTGGAGCTGTGGATCAGCTTGCCGACCTGGTCCTGCAGCGCGGCGACCAGCTTCGGGTGCGCGTGGCCGACGGTGTTGACAGCGATGCCGCCCAGGCCGTCGAGGTATTTCTTGCCGTCGGTGTCCCAGACCCAGCAGCCTCGGCCATGCGACAGCGCGAACGGCAGGCGACCGTAGGTCGGCATCACGTGGGGCATCGGCTGGGCAGCGGGGGGGGTGGTCGCATTCATTGCGGCAGGCTCCGTAGGCGCGCGAAGTGCGCGGAAGTGCGAAATACAGGGCGGCAGGGCGCCGCCTGGGGCCTTGGATTCTAAGGGTCGGGGGTTGGCGCGCCGATAAAGGCACAGGCGCCAACCCTTCGGGGGCCCGGCAATCTGCTGCGGCGCAGCATATTCGCGGCACAATAGCCGCCGGCCGACCCGCCGTCCGTTCGACCCACGCCCGCAGCACGCATGACCTCACCCTTGCCCCGCGAAGTGTTCATCCAAGGCCTCACCAAGGATGGCAAGACCTTCCGACCCAGCGACTGGGCGGAGCGGCTGGCAGGGGCGATGTCGAGCTTCCGTCCGGGCGGATCGGCAGGCGGCATCGGATCGTTCATCGGCTATTCGCCGTACTGCGTGCCGCGCGTGATCAACGGCGTGAAGTGCGTGATCGTCAGCGAGGAGCTGAAGGCGCTGGAGCCGATGGCCTGGGACTTCGTGATGAACTTCGCGCGCGACAACGACCTGCAGGTCGTCGAGGCCTGCCTGCTGCCGAACGGGCAGCTGGCGCCGGTGCCGCCGCCGGCCCAGCAGGCCGCCTGAACCCTCTCCCGTCGAGCGCCACGATCTGGCGGCCCCAATGAAAAAGGCCCGCTGAGCGGGCCTTTTCACTTACCACCTGGATGTTGTCGATCAGGCTGCGAGTGCCTTGATCTTGGCCGACAGGCGGCTCTTGTGGCGAGCGGCCTTGTTCTTGTGGAACAGGCCCTTGTCGGCCACGGAATCGATCACGCCCTGGGCGGTCTTGAAGATTTCGGCAGCCTTGGCCTTGTCGCCGGCGACAACAGCCTTTTGAACGTTCTTGACGACCGTGCGGAACTTCGAACGCAGCGCGGTGTTGGCGGCGTTGAGCTTCACGTCTTGGCGAACACGCTTGCGGCCCGATGCGATGCGGACCGTCTTCTTGACTTTGGAGGAGGTAGCCATGTTTAGCTGAATCCAGGTGGGGCAAAGACCGCGAGTATAGCATTCACAATCCAGTCACGGCAAACGCGGCAGCCGGACGTGAGCATGCGCTACCTATAATCCGCCCGCCTTCCTGCCCCCGCCTCCATGAACCTGCTGCGTGCCGCCTCCGTCGTCTCCCTGCTGACCCTGGCGTCGCGCATCACCGGGTTGGGCCGCGAGCTGATGGTGGCCGCGATGTTCGGCGCCGGCGCCTGGACCGACGCCTTCCAGGCTGCGTTCCGCATTCCCAACATGCTGCGCCGGCTGTTCGCCGAAGGCGCCTTCGCGCAGGCCTTCGTGCCGATCCTCGGCGAGACCCGCACCCGCGAGGGCGACGAGGTCACGCACTTGCTGGTCAACGCGGTCGCCACCGTGCTGTTCTGGGCGCTGCTGGTCACCTGCGCGGTCGGCATGGTGGCCGCCCCGGCGATCGTCTGGCTGATGGCCTCGGGCCTCGCGCAGTTCGACGGCGCGGTGGTGATGACGCGCTGGATGTTTCCCTACATCGGCTTCATTTCGCTGGTCGCGCTGGCGGCCGGCGTGCTCAACACCTGGAAGCAGTTCGCGGTGCCGGCGGCATCGCCGGTGTTGCTGAACCTGGCGGTGATCGGTGCGGGCTGGGGCCTGGCGCCGGTGTTCCGGCGTTGGGGGATCGAACCGATCTACGCGATGGCCGTCGGCGTGATGGTCGGCGGCGTGCTGCAGCTGGCGGTGCAGCTGCCGGCGCTCGCGCGCATCGGCCAGCTGCCGCGCATCGGCATGACGCCGGCACGCATCGCCGCGGCCTGGCACCACCCCGGCGTGCACCGCGTGCTGCGCCAGATGGCGCCGGCGCTGCTGGGGGTGTCGGTGGCGCAGCTGTCGCTGCTGATCAACACGCAGATCGCGTCGCACGTCGGTGTCGGCGCGGTGTCGTGGCTGACCTATGCCGACCGGCTGATGGAATTCCCGACCGCGCTGCTCGGTGTCGCGCTCGGCGTGGTGCTGATCCCGCAGCTGTCGTCCGCCCAGGCGCGCGCCGATGCGCAGGCCTATTCCGGCCTGCTCGACTGGGGGCTGCGGCTGGTGCTGCTGCTGGCGCTGCCGTGCGCGGTGGCGCTGCTGGTGTTCACGACGCCGCTGGTCGCGTCGCTCTACCACCGCGGGGCTTTCCGCGCCGAGGACGTCGCGCAGACCGTGCTCGCGCTGCGCGGCTACGGCGTCGGCCTGATGGGGCTGATCGGCGTGAAGATCCTGGCACCCGGCTTCTACGCCCGGCAGGACATCCGCACGCCGGTGAAGATCGCGGTGATCGTGCTGGTGCTGACGCAGCTGATGAACCTGCTGTTCGTGCCGCAGCTGGGCCATGCGGGCCTCGCGCTGTCGATCGGCCTGGGCGCGCTGGTCAATGCCGGCTGGCTGTTCGTCGGCCTGCGCCGCGCCGGCAGCTACACGCCGTCGGCCGGCTGGGCCGGCTTCACCTGGCGGGTGCTGCTGGCGACCACGCTGCTCGGCGCCTTGCTCGGTTTCGCGTCGCTGAAGCTCGACTGGATCGCGCTCGGCCAGCAGCACGGCGCGCGGGTGGCGTGGCTGGCCGCCTGCCTGGGCGGCGCGGCGGTCGTTTACTTCGGCACCTTGCTCGCCACCGGGTTGAACCTCAGGCAGTTCGCCCGGCGCGGCTAGGGTGGCCCCCCTCGGCCCGCTAAACTTGCCCGATGGCCCGTCCGTTGCAGTTCGAAGCGCCCACCGCCCTGGAGTATTTCGCGTCGCTGGTGGCCGACGACGCCAGCCTCTCGCTGACCGAGGCTGCGGTCGCGATCGGGCAGGACGACGATCCCGGGCTCGACGCCCAGGCGGTGCTGGCCGAGATCGACCAGCTCGCGCTGCGCCTGAAGCAGCGCGTCCCGGCCGATGCGGTGCCGCTGCAGCGGCTGCGCCGGCTGAACCACTTCTTCTTCAACGACCTCGGCTTCGCCGGCAACGTCAACGACTACTACGACCCCGGCAACAGCCACGTCGGCACGGTGCTGCGCACGCGGCGCGGCATCCCGATCACGCTGGCGGTGCTGTACATCGAGCTGGCCACGCAGATCGGGCTGCAGGCACGCGGCGTCTCGTTTCCCGGGCACTTCCTCGTCAAGCTGCACATGCCGCAAGGCGAGGTCGTGATCGATCCGTTCACCGGCCATTCGCTGTCGCGCGACGATCTCGACGAGCTGCTGCTGCCGTACCGCCAGAGCCACGGCCTGGTGGGCGATTTCGACGTGCCGCTCGGGCTGTTCCTGCAGGCCGCGCCGGCGCGCGACGTGCTCGCCCGCATCCTGCGCAACCTGAAGGAAATCCACCGCACCGGCGAAGACTGGCCGCGCCTGGTGCACGTGCTGAACCGGCTGGTGGTGCTGCTGCCCGACGCCTGGGAAGAGCGGCGCGACCGCGGCCTCGCCTATGCCGAACTCGGCATGACCGGCGAGGCGCTGCACGACCTCGACCTCTACCTGGCCCATGCGCGGGCCGCCGAGGACCAGTCGGCGATCCGCGCCCGCATCGCCCGGCTGCGCAGCGCCGGGCCGCGGCGCTTGCATTGAAGCGGTGTTGACACCGGTTTCAGCCGTTTTGGGCCCTGGCGCCACCGGCCCTTAGAATTTGCCGCTTCCTGCCGGCACCGCCCACCCCGGGTTCGTCCACGCCGGCATCACCGACTCCGTCGATGCAACTCTCTCCCGCGCAGCGTCAATCCCTTTCGTGGCTGGCCATCGCCCTGGTGCTGCTGGTGCTGGTGTGGCTGCTGGCACCGGTGCTGACGCCGTTCATCGTCGGCGCGGTGCTGGCGTATGCGCTGCACCCGCCGGTCGAGCGCCTGGCCGCGCGCGGCGTGCCGCGCGTGCTGGCGGTGCTGGGCGTCGAGGTGCTGGCCCTGCTGCTGGTGCTGACGGTGCTGCTGCTGATCGTGCCGATCCTGTCGAAGGAGCTGCCGTTGCTGCGCCAGCAGGTGCCGCTGCTGATCGACCGCTTCAGCCTGTGGGCCACGCCCTGGCTCGCGCAGCTGGGCATCCATGCGCAGCTCGACACCGCGAGCATCAAGGAATTCGTCGTCCAGCGCCTGGGCGACAACATGGAGGAGTGGATCGGCACCGTGCTCAGCTCGGCGCGCATCGGCGGCAGCTTCCTGCTGGCGATCGTCGGCAATGCCGTGCTGATCCCGGTCGTGCTGTTCTACCTGCTGATGGACTGGCCGCACCAGGTCAATCGCCTGGAGACGCTGATCCCGCCGCGCCTGCAGCCGGGCGTGCGCAGCTTCATGGCCGAATGCGATGCGGTGCTCGGCCAGTACCTGCGCGGCCAGTTGCTGGTGATGGGCATCCTGGCGGTCTGCTACAGCGTCGGCCTCGCGCTGTTCGGCTTCGACCTGGCGGTGCCGGTCGGCGTGTTCACCGGGCTGGCGGTCTTCATTCCCTACCTCGGCTTCGGGCTCGGGCTGGTGCTGGCGCTGCTGGCCGGCACGCTGCAGTTCGCCAGCGCCTACGGGCTGATCGCGGTCGCGGTGGTCTACGGCGCCGGGCAGGTGCTCGAGAGCGTGTACCTGACGCCGCGCCTGGTCGGCGAGCGCATCGGGCTGAGCCCGCTGACGGTGATCTTCGCGCTGCTGGCGTTCGGCCAGCTGTTCGGCTTCGTCGGCGTGCTGATCGCGCTGCCGCTCAGCGCGGTGATGGCGGTGGCGGCCGGGCGCGTGCGCCTCGCCTACCTCGACAGCAAGCTGTTCCGCGGGTGACCGGGCGATGCGTCAACTGCCCCTGTTGATTGCCAGCGACCCGGCGCACACCTTCGAGACCTTCGTCGGCGCCGGCAATGCGCTGGCGCTGGCCCACCTGCGCGGCCTGACGCGCCAGGCCGCGCCGGTGCTGCTGTGGGGGCCTTCGGGCGCCGGCAAGACGCACCTGCTGCGCGCGCTCGCGAGCTCGGTGCAGCAGCAGGGCGGCCGTGTCAGCTGGTTCACCGCCGGCGACGACCTGCCGTGGTCGTTCGACGAAGGCGACATGCTGATCGTGCTGGACGACTGCGATGCGCTCGACGAGGCCGGCCAGCACGCCGCCTTCGCGCTGTTCGTGCAGGCCACGACGCACGGCATCCCGGTGGCGGCCGCCGCCCGCGTGCCGCCGATCGACCTGCCGCTGCGCGAAGACCTGCGCACCCGGCTCGGCTGGGGCCACATCTTCGCGATCGAGCCGCTCGGCGAGGCCGAAGCCCGCGCCGCGCTGCGCCGCGAGGCCGACCGGCGTGGCATCTTCCTGTCCGACGACGTGATGGACTACCTGCTGACGCGCTTCTCGCGCGACCTGAAGCACCTGATGAAGCTGCTCGACCGCCTCGACGAATTCGCGCTCGCGCACAAGCGGGCGATCACGGTGCCGCTGCTCAAGCAGATGCTCAGCGAGGAGGGCGCGCCGACATGAACCTCTGCCTGTTCGACCTCGACCACACGCTGATCCCGCTCGATTCCGACCATGCCTGGGGCGAGCACATGCTGCGCCTCGGCTGGGTCGAGACCGACGCATTCCGCCGCGCCAACGACGCCTTCTACGTGCAGTACCAGGCCGGCACGCTCGACATCCACGAATACATCGAGTTCGCGACCCGCGCCTGGCGCGACCGCCCGGCCGCCGAGCTGGCCGCCGCGCAGGCCGGCTTCATGCGCGAGGTGATCGTGCCGGCGATGCTGCCGGCCGCGATCGCGCTGGTGCGCGACCACCAGGCGCGCGGCGACCTGGTGGCCATCGTCACCGCGACCAACGAGTTCGTCACCGCGCCGATCGCCCGGGCGTTCGACGTGCCCCACCTGCTGGCCGTGGAACTGGAGCGCGGCCCGGCGGGTAACATCACGGGCCGGATCCACGGAACACCTTCGTTTCGAGACGGCAAGACGGTCCGCACCCGCGAGTGGCTGGCAGGCCTGGGGCATCGGCTGCAGGATTTCGAACGCATCAGCGTCTACAGCGATTCGCCGAACGACCTGCCGCTGCTGGAATGCGCCACCGATCCGGTGGCGACCAACCCCTCGCCGACGCTGGAATCCCTGGCGCGTGAGCGAGGCTGGCGTGTACTACAACTATTCACCCAATGATCAAGAAGTTCATTGACAAGCTGCTGGGCAAGACCAGCACCCCCATCGCGGTGCCCAAGGGCAAGCGGGTCGAAGTCGCGGCCGCCGAGCACGGCATCGACCCGGCGCTGGTCGACGAGAACGCGGTGCGCGTGGTGCAGACCCTGGCCGATGCCGGCTACGAGGCCTACATCGTCGGCGGCGCGGTGCGCGACCTGCTGGTCGGGCTGCGGCCGAAGGATTTCGACGTCGCCACCAACGCGACGCCCGAGCAGGTCAAGGGACTGTTCCGGCGCGCTTTCATCATCGGCCGGCGCTTCCGCATCGTGCACGTGGTGTTCGGCCGCGGGCGCGAGCATGAAGTGATCGAGGTCTCGACCTTCCGCGCGATGATGGACGCCGCGGCCTCCGAGCAGGTCAGCGGCAACGAGAAGACCTCGAAGAGCGAGCTGGCCGGCAAGACCCATGCGGTCGACGCCAGCGGGCGCGTGCTGCGCGACAACGTCTGGGGCCCGCAGATCGAGGACGCCGCGCGCCGCGACTTCACCGTCAACGCGATGTACTACGACCCGCAGCGCCAGATCGTCGTCGACTACCACGGCGGCATCAAGGACGCGAAGAAGAAGGTGCTGCGCAT
>Ga0065165_1000922_pt1 | contig 37708 bp, 32 predicted proteins | sample AraplaMF_Cvi_mMF_FD_63813 | JGI IMG/M metagenome (GOLD analysis project Ga0065165, IMG submission 63813) | Arabidopsis root microbial communities from the University of North Carolina, USA - plate scrape MF_Cvi_mMF (version 2) (version 3) | ecosystem: Host-associated > Plants > Roots >... | reverse complement strand
AACCAGGCGGTCGCGCGCGGGCTGGTGTTCGGCCGCGACATCGTGTTCACCTTCGGCCCGTATGCCAGCGTGTTCACCCACACCTACACCCCGGCGACGGCGACGCGCATGTTCGCCGGCTCGGCGCTGCTCGCGGCGGTGGTCGTGGCCTGCCTGGCGGTGCTGCTGCGCCGGCGGGCGGGCCGCTGGCCGGCCGGCGCCTGCCTCGCGTTCTTCCTGTTGCTCGGCGGAACCGACAGCCTGCTGCTGGCCCTGCCGCTGCTGGTGACGCTGACCGTGCTGTCTTGGCTGCACGGCGAGCGCCCGCCCCGCTGGGCGCTGCCGGTGCTGGTGCTGGCGTGGATCTCGTTCGGGCTGCTGCCGCTGGTGAAGGGCACGTTGGCGCTGCTGTGCGCCGTCGCTGCGCTGATCTCGGCCGCCGCGCTGCTGCAGGCCCGGCGCATCGGCCTCGCTGCGCTCAGCCTGGCCTGCCCGCTGGCCGCCCTCGGTGCGTTCTGGTGCGCGGCCGGCCAGGCGCTGCCCGACCTGCCGGGCTACCTGCTGAACATGCGCGAGATCGTCTCCGGCTACAGCGAGGGCATGGCGGTGAAAGGCCCGTCGCGCGAGCTGTGGCTCTTCGGCCTGCCGGCGCTGCTGCTGCTGGCGGCCCTGGCATCGCAAGGCTCGCTGCCGCGCGGCCTGCGGCTCGGCGCATTGGCCATCACGGCGGTGTTCCTGTTCCTGTCGTTCAAGGCGGGCTTCGTGCGGCACGACGTGCACGCACAGATCGCGCTGGCCAACCTGGTGGCCGCGCTCGGCCTGACCTGGCCGCTGCTGCCGCCGGCGCAGTACCGCAGCCGCTGGCTGCTGGTCGCGCTGGCGGGCACCGCGCTGCTGTGCGGCGGCAACGCCGCCCGCCGCGCGACGGACGGGCGAACCGCCGTCGGTGGCGCCACGTCGAACCCGCTGGTGCTGCGCACCGCCGGGTTCGATGCGTCGGACTGGCCGCGGCGCTACGCCGAGCGGCTGCGCCTGGGCGCCACGCACTGCGGACTCGACGGTGTCGCGCCGGTCGACACCGACGTGTACTCGTTCGACCAGTTCTGCCTGCTGGCGCAGGGCCTGCCGTGGAACCCGCGCCCGGTGCTGCAGAGCTACTCGGCCTACACGCCGGCGCTCGCGCGCCTGAACGAGGCCCACCTGCGCGGCCCGTCGGCACCGCGCCAGCTGCTGTACCGGCTGCAGACCATCGACGAGCGGCTGCCCGCGATGGACGACGGGCTGAGCCTGCCGGCGCTGCTCGACAACTACGAGCCGGCGCAGCCGCTGTCGACCTGGCTGGTGCTGAAAGCCCGGCCGCAGCGGCAGGCGGCCAGCCGCTACGACGCGCCGGTGACGCTCGCGGCGCGGCTGGGCGAACCGGTCGCGGTACCGGCCGCCCTGCCGCTGTTCACCGAGATCGTCGTGCGCCCGACCTGGGCCGGCCGGCTGCGCGCGCTGCTGTACAAGCCGCCGCCGCTGTCGATGCGGGTGACGCTGGCCGACGGCACGCAGGCCACCTACCGCGTGAACGCCGGCATGATGGAGACCGGCTTCGTGCTGTCGCCGCTGCTGGCCACCACCGCCGACGTCGCCGCGCTGTTCGACGGCCGCATCGACGAACACCGCGGCGTGCGCGAACTGCGCATCGATTCGGCCAGTCCGCTGCCGTTCTGGCAGGCCGAGATGGCCGTCACCTTCAGGCGCCTGCACACGCCGGCCCCGGCCCCATCCGCCCTTCCTTCCAGGTAGCCCCCATGCCGAACAAGATCATCCTCCCCGGTGGCGCCGGCCTCGTCGGCCAGAACCTGCTGCCGCGCCTGAAGGCCGCCGGCTACACCGAGATCGTCGTGCTCGACAAGCACGCGGCGAACCTCGAGATCCTGCGCCGCATCCACCCCGACGTGACCACCGAATGCGTCGACCTGGCCGATGCGGGCCACTGGGAGCGCCACTTCGAGGACGCCGCCGCGGTCGTGATGCTGCAGGCGCAGATCGGCGGGCCGGTGCTGCGCGATTTCGTGCGCAACAACGTCGATGCGACCCGCAACGTGCTGGAGGCGATGAACGTCCATCGCGTGCCGCGGCTGGTGCACGTCAGCTCGTCGGTGGTGGAGTCGGTCGCGAACGATTTCTACACCGAGACGAAGAAGCAGCAGGAAGCGCTGGTGCTGCGCAGCGGCTTCGACTGCCCGGTGCTGCGCCCGACGCTGATGTTCGGCTGGTTCGACCGCAAGCACCTCGGCTGGTTGTCGCGCTTCATGGCGCGCGTGCCGGTGTTCCCGATCCCGGGCAACGGCCGCTTCATGCGGCAGCCGCTGTATGCCGGCGACTTCTGCAAGGTCATCGTCGCCTGCATCGAAGGGCGCGTGACCCGCGGCGTGCACAACATCTCCGGGCGCGAGAAGATCGACTACATCGACATCATCCGCGAGATCAAGCGGGCGACGCGCGCGCGTGCGCTGATCGTCAAGGTGCCGTATGCGCTGTTCCACGCCGCGCTGTGGACCTGGGGCCGGTTCGATGCGAACCCGCCGTTCACCACGCAGCAGCTGCGCGCGCTGGTCGCGAAAGACGAGTTCGAGCTGACCGACTGGCCCGCGCTGTTCGGCGTCACCGCCACCCCGTTCGCCGACGCGATCGCCGAGACCTTCAACGACCCCACCTACGGCCACGTGGTGCTGGACTTCTGAGGCCATTTCCATGACGCAACGCATTGCCGTGCTCGGCGCCGGGCCGATGGGCCTGGCGGTCGCCTACCAGCTGGCGCGCGACGGCCACCGGCCGGTGGTCTTCGAAGCCGACGACCGGCTGGGCGGCATGGCCGCCTGCTTCGATTTCGACGGGCTGCGCATCGAGCGCTACTACCACTTCCACTGCACCTCGGATGCCGCCTTCCTGCAGGTGCTCGACGAGCTGAAGCTGGCCGACCGCATGCGTTGGGTCGAAACCCGCATGGGCTACTGGTACCAGGGGCGGCTGCAGGCGTGGGGCAACCCGCTCGCGCTGCTGCGCTTCCAAGGGCTCGGCCTGGTGTCGAAGCTGCGCTGCGCGCTGCATGCCTTCGTGTCGGTGAAGCGGCGCGACTGGCGGCCGCTCGACGGCGTCGAAGCGACCGGCTGGATCCGCCGCTGGGTCGGCGAGAAGGCCTACGACGTGCTGTGGCGGCGGCTGTTCGAGCACAAGTTCCATGGATACGCCGGCAACCTGTCGGCCGCATGGATCTGGAGCCGCATCCGGCGCATCGGCAACTCGCGCACCAGCCTGATGCACGAGAAGCTCGGCTACCTCGACGGCGGGTCCGACACGCTGCTCGACGCGATGCGCGACGACATCGTCGCGCACGGCGGCGAGGTGCGGCTGGCGTCGCCGGTGCAGGAGGTGGCGATCGAGGACGGCCGCGCCATCGGCGTGCGCAGCGGCGGCGAGCTGCTGCGCTTCGACCAGGTGATCAGCACCGTGCCGCTGCCCTTCGTGTCGCGGCTGATCCCGGCGCTGCCGGCGCCGTTGCGCGTGCAGTTCGATGCGCTGAAGAACATCGCGGTGGTCTGCGTCATCGCCAAGCTCGCGAAGCCGCTGACCGGCAACTTCTGGCTCAACGTCAACGACCCGCGGATGGACATCCCCGGCCTCGTCGAATACACCAACCTGCGGCCGCTCGGCGCGCAGCACGTGGTCTACGTGCCGTTCTACGTGCCCGGCGAAGACCCGCTGTACGCCGAGCCGGACGAGGCCTTCCTCGCGAAGGTGAAGACCTGCCTGCAGACCATCAACCCGGCGCTGCGCGACGAGGACTTCATCGCGATGCACGCCAGCCGCTACCGCCATGCCCAGCCGATCTGCGAGCCGCGCTTCCTCGAGCGGCTGCCGCCGGCGAAGACGCCGGTGCACGGCCTGTGGGTGGCCGACACCTCCCACTACTATCCGGAAGACCGCGGCATCTCGGAGAGCATCGGCTTCGGCCGCCGCATGGCGCGCGCCGCGGTGTCGTGACGGCGGCGGCGCGATCAGCCCGGCTTGCGCGCGACGATGAAGAACTGCTTGCCGAGCAGCTTCCACGCGAACGGAAGCTTCAGGTAGAGCCTGACCAGCCACGGATGCGTGGGCAACGCGCCTTGCGTGGTGTAGGGCAGGAAGCGGTCGATGCAGCGGACGAGCTCGAAGCCCTTCAGCTGCAGCACCTCGCCCAGCGACAGGTGCGTGAGCCCCAGGTGGTGGTCGTAGAAATCCCAGTAGGCACCGGGCAGGTAACGCAGATTGGGACCGAGGACGAGGTAGTGGCCGCCGGGCTTCAACGCACGCATCACCTCATCGAGGAACTGCTCCAGCGTCTTCTTGTCCGGCAGGTGCTCCAGGAAATTGGACGTGAAGACCACGTCGGCCTCGCCGCCGACGACCGAGGCGAGGCGGGTGGCCGGCGCCAGGTGGAACGTGACGGCCGGATCCAGGAAGCGGCGCGCATCCTCGTTCAGGTCGACGGCGATCTTGCGGGCGGCGACGATGTTGTTGAGGAACTCGCCATAGCCGCAGGCGACGTCCACCACCGTGTCGGCGGGGCGCACGAAGCGCTGCAGGAAATCGCGGCAGATCACCTGCCAGATGGCGTTCTTGCGCGGCAGCTGGGCCTCGGCGAATCGGATTCGATAGAGCTCGGACAACTCATGGTTCTGCATGCGGCCCCTCCCGGAAGGCAACGAACTTGTAGATCAGAAAAGTGAACAGGGTTGGCAGGCCGACGGCAAGCGCATGCGCCACGTCCTGCGTGTGGTGCTGCAGGCCGGCCGCCCGCAGCGCCGCGTCGACGCCCAGCGCGGCCATCCAGACGACCGGAAAGAACAGCAGGTTCACCGCGACGAAGTCGCGGGCCTGCACGTGCCGCGGCCGGTCCGAACGCGGGAAGACGTAGCGGCTGTTGAGCCAGAAGGCGACCGACAGGCCGACCGCGTAGGCCGCGGTCACCGCCCAGCCGAACGGCAGCCAGTGGCTGAGGAGCCAGCGCGCGGCCCAGTGCAGCGCGGCTGCCGTGCTGCCGACGGCGAGGAACCCGAGGAACTGGCGGGTGAGAAAATGCTGGATCACGGGCCGCATTGTCCGTGAGCCGCGCCCGTTCCGATCCGACGCCCCTGCCGCATCCGCCCTCCCCTTGCCACACCCCTCGCCTCCCCGTTCACCGCTCCCGGCCGATCGCGATGCCCCGCCCGATCTGCAGGCCGCGCCGCGCCGGGCCCGCGGCGCCTGGTCGCTGGCCCTGCTGGCGATCGGGAGCATTGCGGTGACGTGGTCGGTCGCCGGCAGTGCGGCCTTGTCGGCCAGCCTTGCCGGCATGCTGCGCGTGCTGCCGTGGATGGCGGGCCTGTCGCTCGGATCGATGGTGCTGCGCTACCTGCGCTGGCGCTGGCTGCTGCGGCGCTTCGCGAACCGGCCTGCGCCTTGGCGCGGCTTCCTCGCCTACGTCGCCGGCTTCGCATTCACCGCGAGCCCGGGCAAGGCCGGCGAGCTGGTGCGCATCCGCTACCACGCGCCGTTCGGCATCGGCGGCGCGCAGGTGTTCTCGGCTTTCCTGTTCGAACGCGCCTGCGACCTGGTCGCGGTGCTGGTGCTGTCGTGCCTGGCGCTGGAGCAGCCGGGGCTGCTGGCGCTCGCGGCAGCGTTCGTCGCGTTGCTGCTGGCGGCGATCGGCGTGCTCGCGCGCTGGCCGGCGCTGTTCGGCCGGGCCGCCGAGGCGCTGGCGGGGCGCGGTCATCCGAAGCTTGCCGGCATGCTGCGGGCGGTGCGCGACGGCTTCGCCGGCTGCCGGGTCTGGCTGACGCTGCCGGACCTGTCGATCGGCCTGTCGATCGGCCTGGCCGCGTGGGCGCTGACGGCGCTGTCGCTGGTGCTGCTGCTCGCGCAGCTGGGCTTCACGCTCGGCTGGACGGCGGCGCTGTCGACCTACCCGCTGGCGATGCTGGTCGGCGCCGCCTCGATGCTGCCGGGCGGCATCGGCTCGACCGAGCTCGCGATCGTCGCGCTGCTCACGCCGCTCGGCGTGCCGGTCGGCACCGCGACGCTGGCGGCCGTCGGCGTGCGCTTCGCCACGCTGTGGTTCGCGATCGCCTGCGGGCTGCTGGCGATGCTGCGGCTGGAGGCTCTTCAGAGCAAGGGCCGCAGCGCCTGAGCCGCCTCGTGCAGCAGCGGCAGCAGTTGCGCCCGCATCTGCTCCGGCGTGTACGAGACCGACTGCAGCGTCATGCCGACGGCGCCCTTGCACACACCCTTGCGGTCGCGCAGCGCGGTCGCGATGCCCGACAGGCCCAGGTCGCGCTGCTGTGCGGTGATCCAGTGGTCCAGCGCGCGCGCCGCGCGCACGTGCTCGCGGAACACGTCCGCGGTGCTCACCGTGTGGGCGGTGAACGCATGGAAGTCGTGCCCGGCCAGCCAGGCTTCGAGCTCCGCATCGCCGAGCGCCGACACCATCACGATGCCCGGCGTCGCCACGTGCGCCGGCGCGCGCGCCCCGACGTGGTAGCCGATCGACACCACCCGCGGCGCATTGCTGCGCGCGACGTAGACCACCTCGTGGCCGTCGAGCACGCTGACGTTGACGGTTTCGCCGCATTGCATCGAGACCCGTTGGATGAAGGGCTGCACCAGCCGCGGCAGCCGGGCCGCGCCGATGTAGCTCTGGCCGAGCCGCAGCACGCGCGGCGCCAGCCAGAAGCGCTTGCCGTCGGTGCCGGCATAGCCGAAGTGCACCAGGCTCAGCAGGTAGCGGCGCGCCGCGGTGCGCGTCAGGCCGGTGAGCTGTGCGGCCTCGCTCGGCGTCAGGCGCGGGTGGTCGTCGTCGAAAGCCTCGATCACGCGCAGGCCCTTGCCCAGGCCGTCGATCAGGTCCTTCTTGTCGATCCGGAACGGCGTGTCGTCCATTGGCGCCTGCGGGGCCGCAGCCCGAGTTAACCCGATTTGGCGCGATCATCGCGCTGCCTGAGCGACTATCGCGCATTTTCGGGTCAGCACGCTTGTGGCCGGCCCGGCGGCTGCCTACGCTCGCGCCGATGACCCTCTCTGGCCATATCCCGGACCATATCCCGGGCCATATCCCGGGCCCCACCCCGGGCCGCATTTCCGGCAGCACGCGCGTTTTCCTGATCCTCGGCGACCCGGTGGCGCAGGTGCGCGCGCCGGAGCTGTTCAACCACTTGTTCGCCCGCCACGGCGCCGATGCGGTGCTGGTGCCGGCCCAGGTGACGGCCGGCGATCTCGCCGGCTTCGTGCGCCACGTGCTGAAGGCCCGCAACATCGACGGCCTGTGGCTCGCGATCCCGCACAAGACCGCGATGGTCGACCTGCTGGACCGCTGCGACCGGCTCGGCCGCAGCGCCGGCGCGGTGAACGCGGTGCGGCGCGATGCCGACGGCACGCTCGAAGGCGCGCTGTTCGACGGCGTCGGCTTCACGAAGGCGCTGGCCCACTTCGGCCTGCCGGCGGCGGGCCGCAGCGCGCTGGTGGTCGGCGTCGGCGGCGGCGGCGTGGCGATCGCGACCTCGCTGGCCGCGGCCGGGGCGTCGCGCATCGCGCTGTTCGACACCGCGCCGGGCCGTGCCGCGGCGATGGCCGGGCGGCTGGCCGGCGAGTTCGGCGTCGACGTGGTGTCGCTCGCGCGACCGGACCCGGCCGGCTTCGCGCTGGTCGTCAACGCAACGCCGCTCGGGCTGCGCCCCGACGATCCGCTGCCCTTCGACACCGCGCGGATCGATGCCGGCGCGGTGGTGGTCGATATCCTGATGAAGAACCAGCCGACGCCGCTGCTGCGCGCCTGCCGCGCCCGCGGCATCGTCGCCCACCCCGGCTTCGAGATGCTGGTGCAGCAGGTGCCCGAGTACCTGTCCTTCTTCGGCTTCGACCGCATCGCGCAGGCGGTGCAGGACGACGCCTCCGAGCTGCGCGCGCTGTTCGGCGCGCCCTGATGCCCCCATTCGAAAACCAGGAGACAAGCCATGAAACCGTCCACCCGCCGCGTGCTGTTCGCCGCGATCCTCGGCACGGCCGCCTTCGCCGCGCACGCCCAGCAGACCGTCAGGCTGGCGGTGATCCAGGAGCTGTCCGGCACCGGCGCCACCGCCGGCACGAACGCGAAGAACGGCATCGAGCTCGCGGTGAAGGAGATCAACGCGGCCGGCGGCATCCTCGGGCGCAAGCTCGAGACGCTGGTCAACGACACCCAATCGAACCCCGGCATCGCGAAGGGCCTGGCCACCAAGGCGGTCGACGACGAGGTGTTCGCGGTGTTCGGCCCGACCTTCTCCGGCTCGGTGCTGGTCAGCATGGCCGAGACGCGGCGCGCCGAGGTGCCCAACTTCACCGGCGGCGAGGCCAGCTCGATCACGCAGCAGGGCAACCCGTACATCTTCCGCACCAGCTTCACGCAGGCCTCGTCGATGCCGAAGGTCGCGCGCTACATCGCGACCACGCTGAAGGCGAAGACGGTGGCGGTGATGTTCGTCAACAACGACTTCGGCAAGGGCGGGCGCGACGCCTTCGTCAAGTCGGCGGAGGCCGCCGGGCTGAAGGTGGCAGCCGACATCTCCACCGAATCGGGCCAGGTCGATTTCGCGGCGCCGGTGCTGCGCGCGAAGCAGAGCAACGCCGACCTGCTGTTCGTCTACACGAACGAGGAGGAATCGGCGCGCGCGCTGCGCGAACTGCGCAAGCAGGGCTGGAGCAAGCCGGTGATCGGCGAGACCACGCTGACCGGCCAGAAGGTGATCGACCTGGCCGGCGAGGCGGCGAACGGCGCGATCGCGCACGTCGGCCTGACGGTGGACGCGCCGACGCCGGCGATGCGCTCGTTCCGCGCGAAGTTCGAGAAGGAATACAAGTACGTCTCGGACCACAACGGCATCAAGGGCTACACCAGCGTCTACATGCTGAAGGCCGCGATCGAGAAGGTCGGCAGGTTCGACCGCGTCGCGGTCGCGAAGGCGCTGCACGGGCTGAGCATCGCGGTGGCGAAGGAGCCGGGCGTGCTGATGGACGTCAGCATCGATGCCAACGGCGACCTCGACCGCGAGAGCTTCATCGTCGAGGTGAAGAACGGCAAGCAGGAGGTCAGGGAGACCTTGCCTGCGTTGGGGAAGAAGTGACGCACGGATCCCTGATCGTCGATCCGTCATGACCGATGTCCTGCAACTCGTGCTGTCGGGCATGGCGACCGGCAGCATCTACGCGCTGGCCGCGCTCGGCTTCACGCTGCTGTGGCAGGCCTGCGGCACCATCAACTTCGCGCAGGGCGAGTTCGTGATGCTGCCGGCCTTCGCGATGCTGGGCTTCATGGGCCTGGGCCTGCCGCTGTGGGCCGGCTTCGTGCTGACCTGCGTGCTCGCGGTGGGCGTGCTCGGCTGGGCCTTCAAGCGCGGCGTCGCCGACCCGCTGCTGCGCTTCGGGCTGATGCCGGTGGTGGTCGCGACCATCGGCCTGGCGATCGCGATGCGCAACGGCGTGCGTGCCGGCTTCACCGCCGAGGCGCATCCGTTTCCGAGCCTGTTCGCCGACACGCTGTTCCACGTCGGCGGTGTCACGGTGACACTGGTCGACCTGGGCACGCTCGCGATGGCACTGGTGCTGGTGCTCGGCACCCAGGCCTTTCTTGCGAAGACGGTGACCGGCCGCGCGATGCAGGCGGTGGCCCAGAACAGCGAGAGCGCCACCGTGCTCGGCATCGACGTGCCGCGCATGGTGTTCTACACCTTCGCGATCAATGCGCTGCTGGCCTGCGCCGCGGCGCTGCTGATCACGCCGACCTACCTCGCCAAGTTCGACATGGGCGAGCCGCTGGGCACCAAGGCCTTCTTCGCGGCGATCATCGGCGGCTTCAACAACTCGCGCGGCGCGCTGCTCGGCGGCCTGATCGTCGGCGTGGCGGAGAACCTCGCGTCGGCGTATGTCTCGGCCGCCTACAAGGACGCGGTCGCGCTGGTGGTGTTCATGGGGGTGATCCTGTTCAAGCCGCAGGGGCTGCTGGGCCGCCGCGAGGAGCGCAAGGTATGAGCCGTGGCAAGCCGTTCGTGCCGCGGCTGGCGGGCCTGCTCGGCCTTGCACTGCTGGTCGCGCTGCCGCCGTTCCTGAAGAGCTACGGGCTGTACCTGCTGAGCTACTGGCTGGTGTTCGTGATCGCCACGATGGGTCTGAACCTGACCGTCGGCTACGCGGGGCAGAAGTCGCTCGGCCACGCAGCCTTCTTCGGCATCGGCGCGTACACGCTGGCGATCGTGATGAAGGCCGGCTTCAGCTTCTGGCTCGGCCTGCCGCTCGCGATGGCGGGCTGCTTCGCGGTCGGGCTCGCGCTCGGCTTCCCGGCGCTGCGGGTGCAGGCCATCTACCTGGCGTTCGCGACGCTCGGCTTCAACACCGCGGTGTGGCTGGCGATGCGCAACGAGGAGGGTCTGACCGGCGGCACCTTCGGCATCAACAACATCGCGCGGCCGTCGTTGTTCGGCTTGTCGCTCGACCGCAGCCTGCCGTATTGCTACTTCATCCTCGGCTGCACCGTGGTGCTCGGCGCGCTGCTGTGGAAGCTGCTGCGCTCGCCGTGGGGCAAGGCCTTCACCGCGCTGCGCGACAACCCGATCCGTGCCGAAAGCCTGGGCGTGCACGTCCAAGCCTACACGCTGCTGTCGTTCGCGATCGGTGCGGCGTATGCCGGCGCGGCCGGGGCGCTGTTCGCGTCGCTGGTGCAGTTCATCGAGCCGGCGCCGTTCACCGTGGGCGCGTCGATCATGATGTACCTGATGGTGGTGGTGGGCGGTTCCGGCCGATTCTTCGGCCCGGTGGTCGGCTCGGCGGTCGGCGTGCTGCTGCCCGAGTGGCTGCGCTTTGCACAGGGCTGGTACCTGTTCGTGTTCGGCAGCGCGGTGGTGCTGCTGATGCTGTGGCTGCCCGACGGGCTGCTGAGCCTCCCCGACCGGCTGCGGGCGCGGCGCCGGGCGCGCGAGGCGTCGGCCGCGCGCGCGGCCGCGGCGACCTCGATCGGAGCGCAGCCATGAGCGCGCCGCTGCTGAAGGTCACCGGGCTGCGCAAGTCGTATGGCGCGATCGCCGCGGTGGCCGGCGTGTCGTTCGAGGTGATGCCGGGCGAGATCTTCGGCGTGATCGGGCCGAACGGATCGGGCAAGACGACGATGTTCAACAGCGTGCTCGGGCAGATCCGGCCGGACGGCGGGCGGGTCGAGCTGAAGGGCCGGGACATCACCGGCCTGTCGCCGCTGCAGCTGAGCCGGCGCGGCGTCGGACGCACGTTCCAGACGCTGCAGGTGTTCGGCAGGATGAGCGTGCGCGACAACCTGCTGGTGGCCGCGCAGGAGCATCACGGCAGCATGGCGGGCCGGCTGTTCGCGCCGGCCGATTCCGGGCTCGGTGCGCAGGCCGATGCGTTGATCGAGAAATTCCGCCTCGACCCCGTGGCGCAGCAATTGGCCGGCGAACTGAGCTATGGCCAGCAGAAGCTGGTCGACATCGCGATGGCTTTCATGAGCGAGCCCGACCTGGTGCTGCTCGACGAGCCGTGCGCCGGCGTCAACCCGAGCCTGGTCGGCGGCATCGGCGTGCTGCTGAAGGCGCTGAACCGCGAGCGGGGTGGCAGCTTCATCGTGATCGAGCACAACATGGATTTCGTGATGGACCTGTGCCACCGGATCCTGGTGATGGTCGAGGGGACGGTGATGGCGGCGGGCACGCCGGCGGAGATCCGGGGGAATCGGGAGGTGCTGGATGCGTACCTCGGCAACTGAGTCGCTGGTCAGATTCGAGCGGCAAACGGAAGCGACGGCATGACGGACACGGCGATCGAGTTCGAGGACGTCGTCGCCGGCTATGGCGAGTTCATGATCCTCAACCAGCTCAGCCTGCAGGCCGGGCGCGGCAGGATCACGCTGCTGCTCGGCCCGAATGGCGCCGGCAAGTCGACCGTGCTGAAGGCGCTGTTCGGCCTGCTGAAGCCGCGCCAGGGCCGCATCCGGCTCGACGGTGTGGACATCACCGGCATCACGCCGAAAGACCTGCTGTGCAGGCACGGCGTCGCCTTCGTGCCGCAGGGGCGCAACCTGTTCGGCCAGCTCACCGTGTGGCAGAACCTGGAGCTCGGCGGCATCACGCTCGGCATGAAGGCCACGCATGCGCGCATTCCCGAGGTGCTGGCGCGCTTTCCGCGCGTGCAGGCGCGCATCGGCAGCCAGGCGTCGGCGCTGTCGGGCGGCGAGCAGAAGCAGCTGGAGATCGCCCGCGCGATGCTGCTGCGGCCGCGCGTGCTGCTGATCGACGAACCGTCGATCGGGCTGTCTCCGATCGTCGTGGCCGATGTGTTCAAGCTGCTGCGCGAACTGGCGCAGCAGGGCACCACGGTGCTGATGGTCGAGCAGAACGTGAAGAGCGCGCTGAAGGTGGCCGACGAGGCGATCGCGCTCGAATCGGGCCGCCTCGTGCTGCACCGCCCGGCCGGCGAGTTGCTGGCCGATCCGCACATCGAGCGGCTGTTTCTTGGCGGTGCACAGGCGATCGATGTGCCCGCTGCCGCGGCCTGACTCACGGCATGACCGCCACGAAGATCACGGCGACGAACCACTTGAATGAACATCCGGATCGCTTGACCTCGCCGGGAAGGGAGTCAGGAGATCACTGCATTTTCGACCTGCAAAGTGGGCGTGGCGGAGCACCGCCGTCCCCGCTCTGCAGGTACGAAGCACTGCCGCCAGCCCGCGTGACGCCCGCTAGAATCCGCAGCCCCTCGCCGTAGTTCAATGGGTCACCTTCATAGGTAAATCCACAACGACGTATCACTTTCGTATCAGTGCGGTGATGGCTGCGACGGACAGGGCTGCAGCGGTTGCGGTCTTCCGCAGCGGCGGTGTTAGCTCACGGTCTCGAACACGTTGCGATCATCGAGCCACCAGAGATCGCTCTTGCTGAATGGCCGCGCATGGAGGTGTAGCAGACGCAGCAACGCCGATGCTTGTTGATGCCGGCCGAACGGCTGCTGATTGCTCCCGCAGATTTGAACTCACACGCCACTGGGAGCCTTCGAGTCGTACATATCGTTGCCGAGAAGCCACCGCTAGATTTGTTGCGCAGAGGGAAGCGCTGCCCGACTGTCGGTAGGCCACAGCGGTCGATAGTTAACGTAGCCGCCGTTGCGGGGCTGCGCCAGCGGCCGATTCAGTGCTAGGGCCATCCCTCGCCACAACGGTGATCGGCATGCGGTGCATGAGGCTGTTGTCAAGTCCTTCCATCACCCAACCCATCCTGGCTTTTCCGCGGTAGCGCTGGACGACACCTCGGCGGCGGAAGAATGCCGGGTCGATAGGGTATGAGGCGAAAGGGTTGTGATAAACCTGCAAGCCATCGATCAGTGTCTCGCCAATCTCGTCAGCTCGACCGGCGCGCACCATAGGCTGCCCATCAGGCGTTGAACCCCACATGGTACGCATCATCGTCTGGTGCTCTGGGGTCTGGGGTGAAAGTGCGCTTACCTTCCCCCACGTTGCTGTGCAGGAAAACAGCACCGCGGAGATTTGGCGCATGCGGTCGTCATTGAACAGACCCAGTTCTATCTCGGCGCCGTTATCCTTCGCAACAAAGCCGAGGTGCCGGGTCGGAGGGCCGTTCGGAAAGGCGGCCGGGTTACGCATGTACGCCGGCTCATCGACATAGTGGTCGTAGAGGACCGACATGATCGGACGGTTGTACTGATAGTTGAAGTGCGGCTGCTCGAATGGAGCAATTGCTAGCACGAAGGGCTTGCGGATGACGTGCGGAAGCCTCGAGTAGGAGTCGTTGAACTTGCGCGCCTTCCCATGAATTGCGTTGGCAAGTCGAACCATTGCTTCGCGGTTCAGCGCTTCGATGTCGATGTCCAGGTTTGGGGGCGACTCAAGAGAAAACTGCACGTCCCACTCATTGGGCTTGCCCTGAGCTGCGCTCGCAATCACGGCCTCGACAAGGAAGGGGTGGCCCTCACGACTGAGCTGGAAATCCGGCGCTGCGTGCGACCAGTCAAACTCAAACCCGTAGTCCCGAAAGACTGCGTGCAGGTAGATTTCCCAGAAAGGCGAGTTGAAGGAGAGTTGAAACTCCTGAATCATTTTGCCATCGCGGTCGGGGAAGCCCATGGCCCAAGCTGCAAGGACTGCCCGGCCAACTGCACGCTCAGGTCCGAGCAGTGCCTTGAAGTGCGGGTGCAGCCTCGGGGCATCGAATAGCGGCGTGAAAAGATCCATGGGTCGTGCTTCTCCTCGCGTGTGCGATGTGGCCTCTGGGCGCCGATGACGCGCCCATGCGTCGTGGTGGGATCCGACCCAGCACTGGCGCGGAGGCCGGATACTTGTGCAGGTCTATCGCCGCACGCCGATAGGGGCGACCGGCGGCCCCTGGGCGCTCTAGATTCATGGCCCCGCCGCTGAACCTCCTGCACTACCAGCGTGCGCTATCGCAAGCCGGCTATCGGAAATGGTTTGGTCGTAGCGTTCGACAAACTTCGGGAATTTGCTTCGGTCGTTGTTGTAGGAAGAGATCCAGCGACCTAGAGCCATTGAAAACGCATCAATGAGTGCTTTGAACTCGAAGTAATACACACCAGCCTCCGCCGTTGCAAAGCTGGCATCGCCTCCGACGCGGAAAGAGATGCGGCGCTCTTTGCTCGCCAGAACCTTCTTGGAATTCAAGCTGGTCATATGTAGGAGCCCATTCCGCAGCTCCCACAGCTCTGATCCCGTGATGCCCAGCGGCGAGAGATCTGCATAAGCGTCCAACCATTTTGCGAACACCGAGGTCCCCGGTTGGTCGCCAAATTCGATGTAAGCGACGCTGTCTATGCATGAGACGAGTAGTTTCATTGCGGAGACGTACAACTGCTCTTTGAACATTAACTTGATTGCTAGAAAGTAGTCGTCGTGAATGAGGCTTGGGAGGTCAATTCCTTCTGGCGTCGTGTATTTGACCAGCCAGTCAGGCATCGTGCCCCGAGCGCCCATCTTCGCGGATATATGATTCATGTCCAGCGGCTCGACACCTGTCGTGTGATTGAAGTGGAGAGAACCCTTGACCACTGGGGTTATCACGAAAAGGGGCGTCGGTCCGGCCCCGCTCTCTTGAAACAATTGCTCGATGAGGAAATGACCTTGCCCCAATCGCTGGTTAGCGGTGTATTCCGCACGTGTGAAGGGCTTGTCCAACTGGAGGATTGATGCGTGCGACAGATCCGCTTCAAGATTCGCACGCAAGAGCTTGAGCGCGTCGGCATCGCTGCCGGAGAATTCATGCGTTTTATAGCCCACTCTGGCGCAGACTTCCTTATTGTCGAAGTATAGGAAGATGTTGTAGATCTGTTCAGTCATTTGTCGCCCCTATGGCAGCAGCTTTCCGCTCTGGAATACTGCATTCAGCCACGCTCCACGACACGCTGCCGTCAGTCGCCTACGCCGATGCTCTGGCGTAGCTCAGAAACTCTTCGTGGGGCTTGCGCGCTTCGTCCCAGCGACGAGCGCCCGCGGGGCGCTCCCTGTGCTCGGACACAGTCAGCCAAAGTCGCCGCTTTGCCCGGGAGATCCCGACGAAGTACGCTGAACGTTCGGCGGCGGCATCGCCCCAGAAGGTTTGACGTTCGACGCCCAGCACGACCACGGTGTCGAACTCCAGCCCCTTGCTCTTGTGGATGGTCATGATGCGCACCGCACTGTCTTCCGAGAACCGCGACAGCGCTCGCGCGGGGTCGGCATCGAGCAGAAGGAGTTCATCGATGCGAACGAAGGTCAAAGCGATGACTTCTTTGAGGCGATTTCCCCGTTCGTAGTCGGCCGACAGGGACGCCACCGATTCGCGCCCCAGCCGCGCGAGGAAATCGTTCGCGGTCTTTCGCAGGGCTGCAGCGTCAAGGCGGGCTCGTCGTGCTTCCTCGCGCGCGGCGTCGATGAATCGGTGCCAGCGGGCGCGCAACTCATAGGCCGCGTCTTCGTCGAGCGGTGTGGCCAGCAGGATCGCCATCAGGCGTCCGAACGCATCAGGTTCGCGATCTCCGGCCACGACCACAAGATAGTCCACGATCAGGCGAGCCGCAGGTTCGACGGACAGATCCTGCAGGCTTTGCTCGTTGCGGAAGGGGATGCCGCGCTCTGCCAGTTCCGCCATCAGCCGGTCGGCGTACAGCTCGGGCTGCCTGCTAAGCAAGACGGCGATCTCCGAGGGCGCCACGCCCTCATCGTCGATCCACGCACCGATCATGCCCGCGAGGCTCTCGGCCTCCTGCTGGCTGTCGTCGTATTCGAGGACCTCCACGGAGCCCCCCTTCCCTGTCAGGTTCTTGTCCGGCATCGCCGCCGCCGGGTCCATGACTCGCACCATGGCGTTCTGCATGCGGCGCAGTCGCACCTGCGAGCGGAAGTTCTGGTACAGATTGAGGGAGAGGGCGTTGAAGTCCTTGGCAAACGTTCGAAACACACCCTCCAGCGCACCGGCCCAACCCATGATGCGCTGCTTGGTGTCACCGACCGCCGTGAGCGGCGTCTCAGTGCCGTGGAAGGCGATTCGGATGAGCTGGTATTGCACGGCAGTACAGTCCTGGAACTCGTCCAAGAATACGTGGCTATAAGTCTGGCGAACTGCATTGCGGGCCAGCTCGCTGCTCGTCAGGATCTGGACCGCGAATGGGATCAAGTCCTCGAACTCGATTTGGCGGCGCGGAATCCTTGGGCTGCCGATCGAGTAGTCCGCGTCCAGCACGTCCTTGCCGGTCAGGACGGGCCTGAATCGGTCAATCAGGCGCTTGGCGAAAGCATGAAACGTGTGGCTGTCCAGCCTCGCGGCGAGGTCGGTGCCGCAACGCTGTCGAACGCGATCCTTTAGGTTGCGACTGGCATCGACTTTGAAAGAGATGGCCAGAATGCGCTGCGGATAGCGACACGCGCCGGTGCGCAACAGGAAGTCCGCGCGCTGCGCCAGCATCTCAGTTTTACCGGCGCCTGGGCCAGCGGTCAGCGCCAGACTGCGCTGGGCTTCCTTGGCAGCAGCCAGGGCATTGGGCTCCAGCACCAGCCCGTCGGCGGGACACCAAGCTTCGGCCTTGATCACTCGGGCAGTCCCTTGAGTTGCTTCTCGACCGCATCAATCAGGCGCGCAATGCGCTCGGGCATTCGCTCGCTCAGCTCTTTGTTGTCGAGCTCGGCCAGGGCGGCCAGGTGCGCAGCTGGCTTGCTCCCGAGCTTGAAGCGTTTGTGGTAGGCGGCGAAGCGTTTCTGATTATGAGCGCTGTACTGGTCTGCGCCGTGCCGCTTCTTGCCCAACACCGCAGTGAGTGTGGAGGTTTCGGGCGTCGCAAGTTCCTCATCTTTCACACCGTAGGCCTCGGCAAAACGTCGCAGCATCGCGAAGTCGAGATCGAGGGGCGAAGAGAAGAACACCCCCTGGGTCTCCAGCAACCCCAACCAACTCTTCCCTACCTCGGACGTCAACACATGGTCCTCGCCATTCCAGGGGGGCATTGCCCCGATGCTTTCCACCGTGACGCCCTCGATGCGGCCACCAAGTGCCAGAAGTTGCTTGGCTGCGTAGCGCACACGTCCCCAGCCTCCCTGGTAGCGCGCCAAGTCCAGGTCCAGCAACGTGACATACGGAATGCCCAGCCCATTCAACAGTCGCCAGAAGTGGTTGACGTGCCGGCCGCCAAGCGGCGCGACGACGAGGGACATATCGTCTTCCGCCAGGCCCTTGGCTTGCATCAGGCGCGGCAAAACGATCTCTTCGCTGTCACCTTCGCCCAGGATGACAAGCCGGGAGAAGTAGAGCTCCGGGAAGGCCTGCACGGCTTCGCGCACGAACTTGTGGGCATCATTGGCCACGTCAGGGAGGATGACGGACCGGATGGTCGTCTTGCGATTCGTATCGAGTCTCAGGTAGCGGATGTGTTCCGGGGGCACCCGTTTGAGTAGGGAGGGCGCATGCGTGGCGACGATCGCCTGCGCATCGTGATGCCCGGCGAAGGCGGTCAGTGCCTTGATGACGCGGCCCAGGTAGTGCGGCGATAGGCTGTTCTCAGGTTCCTCTGTCGCGACGAGCGTGAAGACCGCCGGCCGCAGCTTGTCGACGTCGAAGGCGTCCAGTTCGCCCGCCAGCACTTGGCGCCCGATGGCCTGCACCGAAAGCACCAGCGAGATATAGAGCAGGGACTGCTGACCGTCGCTCAGCCGCGAAAAGTCCACAACCTGGTCGTCGTGTCCCGGGGTGAAGCCGACCGTCAGGTGACGCAGCAGGTTGTCGATTTCGTTGCGTTCGAACGAGACGCTGGGGTTCGCGTAGTAGGCGCCCTTGTGCAGAGCCGCCCAGTGGGCCGTCATCTGCTCGCCGAGGCCCTCGACAGCGGCGTTGCCGGCGAGCGCCGCGCTGATGTTCCGGGTCAGTTCGGCGATTTCGGCGCGCTCGGACTGCCAATCGGCCGCGCGTAAGACCCGGCCCAGCAACGAATTGGCGGCGTAGGAGATATGTTCCGTGGGATCTCTGCGGGCCGGCAGGTAGTGCACCTGGATGGCGTTGCGATCATGCTTGGACACGACAACGGTCTTGACCGGCTCGTCGTCCTCGTCGGTTTGCACGACGAAGTGCATCGCCTCCTCGATGTCACCGTCCTCGTCGAGTTTCGCCGTCAGCCGAAAGCGCACGCGAGGGATGCCGTCGGCCGACGCCAGCTGCATGTGCGCGAAGTGGCCAGGGATGGTGGCGTGTTTGCCATTGGCCTTCTTCAGCTCGGGGAATTCGAACTCAGCTTCGACCCATAGCGTCAGAGGCCCGACGTCGCCTGCAGCCAGGTCCTTCGGGGTGATGTGGAAGTCCGTGCGCCGCATGCGTCGCAGCGAAGGGTCAAAGCCGAACAGCCGGGCCAGCGCCTGCAAAACGGCGGTCTTGCCGGCGCCATTCGGACCGAGCAGAAACGTCGTGGCCTCGAAGGCGATGACCGTGGGCTGTTGCCCAAAGGACTGAAAGTTGCTGATCCGCAACCGGGTGAGTTTCATCTTGCTCCCTGTCTTCTTCTCAATAGGTCGATCGACCCCTTATGGTGAGACGACCATCGGGCCAGGCGCCATGCACTCACGGGTAGTTTATGCAAAACGTGCTTACTGAAGGTTAGCAATGCTCAACGGACGACGAACCCGTCGGGTCGCTGGGGCGCGTGGAGCCTCAACGGGATAAGCCCGCATCGTCGGCTGCCGGTGCGCCGGTGTGACCAGGGAACGGATACTTGTACGGCACGCTGGCAGCCAGCGCTGCCTGGGCGGCAGGCGTCACCCAGGCCACCCGCTTGGTTGGCCCATCCACTATCAGGCAGGCAACCTCGCCCGACAGACCGGCCGCCTAGGGTCAATGAGCCAGTCGGCCGCGATTCCAACCGGTTGCGCGCAGCCCTCCTCACGGATTCGGATGTCCGAGTACCCGGTTTCGAAGGCGAAGCGGCCGTTCAACGTGACGACCGCCTAGCGACCGATGTACGGCCCAGCTGTTGATCGGAGAGGTCGGCCCGAATGACTCCGTTCAGTCTGGAGCCGACGCCCGCCGCGCAGCGGGTGCCGTCTTTCACTTTGCCAAACTCGACGCCCGAAAGGGCCAAGAAACAAGCCATGCTCGATCGAATCGATAGGCTGGAGAGCTTTGCGAACGCAGCGTTGTTCCTGTCCGGCGAGATGAGAAAGACGCTCCCTCAAGAAGCCGACGAATCGGGTGACCGACCAGACAGGCTCCGCGCTCCAGCGAAACAACTTACGTCGCCGGGCTTAGCGGGAGCTCCTGAGAACGTAGATCAATCCGGCGAACAACAGGACACCGATCGCCGTGTTGATCACCTGGGTGCTGGTGGACTGCCCGTGCATGGCGCGGTTGACGAAGCACTCGCAGTTGTTAACGACGAGGTCGTACTTCGCCTGACCTTGCTTGAGCTCAGCCAGCGCCCTCTTGGCCACCTCGACGTTGCTGTGTGGCCCGGCGTTGGGCTCCACACGGATGTCACCGTTTGCGGCGTAGCGTCTCTGAAAGTCTTCGAACGTCGCTACCTGGTATCCGCCGACCATCAACTCAACCAGGTAGACCACGCCGTCGAACATTCCTTGCCCGAGTACCACCGCATGATGCTTTGGGCCATCGAAGCCAAGTTCCTTGGTGATGGCGCCCACGAGACGCGCGCCAGTGACGTCGATCTGCTGCAGCTGCATGCAGTCCTCCTTATCGAGTTTTTTCTATGAGCAGAAGACGCGCCACGCAATCGTTCGGTTATCGGTAGTTTCCCGATGGGTCGCCTGGTGAGCTTGTTAGCCGCCAGACTGCCGGTCGGTCGTGCTTGACTAGTCGCAGCCACACCTCTCAACTCAGGGATCAGACACATATGAACGAAGCAGACGCAGCGCTGGCGCCAACCAAACCGACAGAACCCCTGGCGGGTCAGTCGGCGCAGGCAACAAAGTCCATCTCTTGGTCGTCGCTAGCCAAGGCGGGTGCCGCCGCTCTCGGCGCGACGGCCACGGCTTTCAACTTCATTGGTCAAGAAGCCTATGCACGCTATCTTGGCCACTGGGGATTCGACGATGGCATGCTGCCGTTGGACACCAGCAACCGTGTGCACTACGGCTACATGGCCGTCTTCGAGAGCATCCATACGCTGCTGAACGGACAAGTGGGCGCACTGCTCCTATTGGCCGTCTTCATCATCGGTGGCATCCAGATCTGGATTACCTCACTCATGAAGAAGAACCCACCTGACGACACCAAGGTCGGCAAATGGTTGAAGCGCAACGCCGATCGCCTGCCCCGATCGCTCAAGAGCCTTTTCGCGTCCTTCGGCACTTCAGGGCTGATTGTGGTCTTCCTGTACTACGTGGTCTTGGCTGCCTTCATCGGGCTCGCCGTGGCTCCCTTCATCGGTGAGCATGCCGCCGGCAAGTGGGCTGAGAAGAAGGAAAGCGATATCCAAAAGGGTTGCCAGCGCAACGGCAAGCACAGCGTCTGTACGGAGCTCACGCGCGACGGAAAGGTGGTCGGGACCGGGTTCATCATCGCGAGCTCGACGACGCACATAGCCTACTTTGACATTACGGCAAAGCATGGTCGGTTGATCAAGTTCGAGGATGGCGGCCTGACCGGGTGGATGCCGTGAAGGTCGCTCACGCCCTGGAATCCGCACGACGTGTCAGGCCGAGAAGGCGTGGCCTTTTCCAGCCTGACTACCTCAACTTCGGGCGCACAAAGCAGCTCCTGATGAACGGCTCCTATCAGTCTAAAGCTGCCGATGCCAATTAGACATTGACTCTGCGGAGAGTCGTCCCAGATCGGAGGCTTCACACCACTGAAGGTCAGTGCGGAACGCGCTTCCGCCTAGTCTCATGGCCTTCCGAGGACGCTCGGATCGTGTGCCCTCGGCGCTGTCAGGTGCGTCGCCGGCAAGAGCTCGACTCGACCCATCGGCGAGGTGTCGAGCAGAAGCAACGCGCCAACACGGACGCCACTCGGTCACTTCCACCGCTCATGCCACATCCACGGGCTGGCCGAAGAAATAGCGCTGCCCAGGCTCGAAACCGGGCTGCGGATGATCCTCCGCATACCGCTCCAGCACCACCGCCGCATTCAGCGGTTGGAACTCGCCCGTCGCGGAATAGAAGCTGACGCAATCCACGCCAGTGAACGCCTCGAACTTGCGGCGCCACGAGAGAAAAGATCCCCAGTCGATCCAACCGCTGCCACCCCGGTTGACGAGCGCCTTCCTCATGCGCCAGACCATGCGCTCCATCTCCAGCATTTCGCCGCCGAACACGGCCACATCGTCGGTCCCGGCTTGGCTGGCCAGCTCGTTCGTGCGTGCGTTCACGAGCTCGGCGTATTCGTTGTCGTCGTAGCGACCGTCGTACAGCACCGGATCGCCATCGACCGGTTCGAGCAGGTTGCTCACGTTCGCCTCGATCGTGCGCTTGTCCGGCAGGCGCCGCACCGCCTTGCGCGCTTCCAGCATGTAGGGCACCAGCCACAGCGAGCCGCACCACTGCGCCACCTGGCAGGCCTCGATGCGCAGGCCGTCGTGCCCGTCCAGCATCAGGCCGGCGAGGAATTCCAGATCGTCGCGCCGCCCTGCATCGGCGATCAGGTCCAGACAGGCTGCCACCAGGGTGGGATCGGCCGACTCATCCAGCACCCAGCGCCGCAGATGCGCAATGCCGCTGCCATCCCCCCGCTTGGCAGCCTCGAGCGCGGCGGCCACCGCGATCCACGGGTCGTCGCCGGCAGCGGCCTGCACATCCAGCGCTTGCGGCGCCACCGGGCCGGCGTAGTGGTAGCCGCGGCCTTTCCAGAAGAAGCAGCCTTCCAGGAAATCGGGGCGTTTCAGGTATCGATAGGTGTGTTGTTGCATGGTCATCCCTGTCTGAGCCGATTGGCGCAGGTGTCCTGCATATCGCTGAGCAGTCCTTCGAGCTTCTCGCACTTGACGCCGGTGGGCGCCAGGTTGCCCTGCCCCGCCGGACATCCCCCCGCCGCCTTCGGCACGCGGTGCGCCACCGGCGCACCCGGGGCTACGTTCTTCCAGGCCATGTAGCCCGGCCGGCTCAGGCCCCAGTCGTTCTCGATGCGCTTCTTCTCAGCCGGCGTCGTTCGATAGTACTTGTTGCACCCCTGGGCCTTCTTGCCCTCGGTGGGCAGCAGGTGCCGGCAGGTCGGGTTCGCGCGGATGCGGGCCAGCAAGGCAGCGTTGCCCGCGTTGGCCGCCGTGTCGTAGAACTCAGCCTCGGTGATGTGCTCGCCCGCGGCCTGCGCGGCACTGTGCGCGGCCCCGCCGCAGCATTCGCACTTGTGCTTGCCCTCGACCACGGCGCTCTGCTGCACCGGCGAATACTTGGCCGTGTTGGGCATCGGCGTGCTGGCATTGCCCAGCGGGCTCGCGTGGTTGGAGGTCGTGATGTCGGTGTGCCGGTCGACGTTCTTGCCCTCGAACTTCACGTCCATCGACCAGGCCGAGAAATAGGTCTTGCCGGTGATCACGTGCGTGATGACGCCGGCGCCCTGCGCCTTGGTGGCCGCCTCGTCGCCCAGCGGCGAGGTGTTGTAGTAGGACTGGTCCTTGAGCATCACCTCCTTGCTCCCGATCTTCACCGTCACGCTGCCGTCCTTCATGTCCTTCGAGAACGAGGTGTTGGCATATGGCACGGGGATCGGGCCGGCCGGCGGCGGAGGCGGCGTCAGGCATACGTCCGGAAAGGCTGCGATCACCTTGCCGTCGCCGGCCTTGCAGGCGATCTCGTCGCCGTTGGCATACACATCACAGCCCATCGCTTGCTCCTCGCGGTGCGCAGTGGCCCAGCACGGCCGCCGCGCGGTCGCCATGCCACGCGCTGCCCAGCCCGAGCGCCAACGGCCCCGGGGCATAGTCCTTGCGAAATGCCTGGTCGGCCAGCACGAGCTGGGCGAGCCCGGCGGCCGCACCGGTATCGCCGATCGTCTCGGCCCAGTGCCACAGCGGCTGGTCCGCCTTGCGGACTACGCGCATCACCCGGGCCTGCAGCAGCGGCAGCTCCTTGAAGCCGTGCAGCTCGCCGCTGACATCGGACAGCCGCAGGTCGATCTCGTGCAGGCCGCGCCGCGCTTCATCCAGCGCGGAACGCGCCGCCGCCGCGAGGCCGCGGCCCAATTGCGGCAGCCCCGACGCGACGGTCGCCTCTTCGGCGCCGAATCCCAGGCCGAGCACCTCGACACGAGAGCCTTCGTGCGGCTGCGGCTCCACCAGCACCGCGGCTGCGGCCTCACCGGGGCTCAGGCCGTCGCGCTGCAGCTCGGTCTTGAGCCGGTCGTTCGTGCTCAGCCATTGCAGCGTGGCCGCATTCAGCAGCGAATCGACGGCGCAGACCAGGCAGGCGGGCGCCTGTTCGCGCGCCATCAGGGCCCGCGCATGCGCCAGGGCGCGGAATGCCGCGGTGTGGCCGCCCGCGAAGACGCGCGACAGCTCAGGATGGAAGTGCATGCCCAGGCGCTCGTGCGCCTGGTCGACCAGGGTCTGTGCCAGGCGCTGGTTGTCGGCCGGCGCCCCCGGGCGCTCCGGCTCCGCCAGGCACAGCAGCAGCGGGACCCTCTGCCAGGCCACGCCGCCACGGCGCGCGGCCAGTTCTGAGATGCTCAGCAAAGCCAGCTCCAGCAGGCGTGCGCCGCGCGGGAGCCCGTCGTCCAAGCCCGGCACCATCGCACCGATGATGGGCTCGCCGGCGTTGTCGAGCCAGGGGAGTTCCGCCAGCGCCGAGATGCCGGCACGCTGGGCCGCGCAGGCGCTGGCCGCGTCCAACCCGACCGGACAGGCCATGCCGATGCCGGTGACGAACATCCTCTCTCGCACGGCGCTCATGCCGCCTCGTCCTCATCGACGTGGGCTTCGTCGCGGCGCGCCTGGGCGGCCCAGGCCACCGCTTCGGCCAGAGAGGCGAACTGCTGCTTGCCGCGCAGCCTTTCAGCATGGGCACGCTGCGCCAGCAGGCGCCCGCGCGTCTTGCCAACCTGCGCCTGCACGATCTCGCGCACGTTGCGCCGCAACGGCAGCGAGGCGCGCCACACCAGCATGAAGCGCCCGTCGTCGGGTTCCAGCAGCACGGTGTCGACGATGGCCGGCACCTCGGTGGCCTGGCCATCGCGCCCGACGAAGAGGATCGGCAGGCGCAGGTCGGCAGGCAGCTTGAACATCGTGCGGCCTTGCGGCGTGAGGTGGAGCAGTGCCACGTCTTCGCCGCCGCGCGGCGGATCGATCTGCTGGTCTTGCGGCGCGCACTGGAAGTAGCGAGTGTCGAAATCCGGCGGCAGGAAAGGCGCGTGCTGGTCCAGCCAGTGCTGGTCATAGGTGCCGCCCCAGCCGATACGCGGCTGCCAGGAGCGTCCGATGGCGCCGAAGGCCATCGGGCGGTAGTCGCCGTCGCGCGAGCGCACCGGGCGCTCGAGTTCCTCGGTCAGCGGCCAAGCCAGGTCGTGCCCAGCCGAGGCATCCGGCCGGACCGCCAGCCCGATGCCGACGGGGTTGGCGGCATGCCAGCGGTGGCGGGCCGGGTCCTCATCCGCACGGTCCACGCCGCCGTAGGCCACGTCGTAGCGGATGGGCAGGCGCGTGAAAGGTTCCGGGGTGCCGGGAGCGGAACCCAGCCGAAACCCGCCGTGGCGACGCGGCCCGACGACGCGGAAGGCCTTGGTGAGGCCGGCGATACGGAGCGCCACCGTCACCTCGGTGGCCGGCTGGCCGCCCGGTGCGTGACAACTGCCGTTCAGCAGCACGTCGCACCGCGGCTTGCTCGGTGCGAAGTCGTTCTCGTACTTCACGGCCGAGGCGCCGGGCTCGCCGAAGAACTCGTCGGTGGTCACCAGCGGGCACCCAGCGTCCAGCAGACGGGGCGCTTCGTGGGGATGGGATGGGATGCCGTAGCTGCCTTTGGCCACCACCACCAGGGATTCCCGGCCGTGCTTGTCGGTGGCCACCGTGTACCCGGCCGCCAGCCGGGTGGGGTTGACGAGATCCATCGGCGTCAGATCGTTTGCATGGGACTGCTCGAAAAGTTGGTAGAGGCCACCGGTCGAAATGACGACGATAACGCACGGGGAGTGCCGACCCGCATGAACAAGGTCATGCGCCCCGTTTGCGACGCCTCCAACGCAATCCGCGGGGGCGCACGGCCTCAATTGCTCAGGACGGGAGACCGCAGCGATTCAGCCGTGCCTGGGGATCAGGCGGAACGCCTCAGCGCTTCAAGCTTCGCCGCAACTTCGCGCTTACCGATGCGGCGAAGTCCTGCGATGGCCGCGAGGCTTTGAGGCCGTGGTTTTGTCTTGCCGCTCTCCCATAGGTAGACCGACTGCCCCGATGCTCCGACGAGCAGGCCGAAATCCTCGGCGCTCAGCCCCAATCGCTTCCGATTGCTCGCCATCCCCTGAGCACGGAACCGCAACTGATCCGCATCGGTCGCTACTTCATCAGCCTTACTCGAGAGCTTCGCCTTGGTCGTCGTCCGGATCAGCGCCTTCACTGCCTTTTCCAGTTCCAGAGTTCGGCGCTTAAGGGCAGCAATCTCCGAGCGGTGCGCGGCAACTACTTTCCTCAGGCTCTCCGCATCGGCACGAAGCTCTTTGCGAGCCAAGCGCGCGACTTCGGATTTAAGTACAGAAGCGAGATTCGTCATGGACCCCGATTGTGCCCGAGCGCGCATTCGAAGATGCCGCAAGAGGGCACTGGACGCCAACTGGGCGGGGGTTGGCCAAGTCGGCGATCCTTGGAGAACTCCCGTTCTCAGCCTCAAACGGTAGTCATCACGATAGTCCCCCTGTCACCAATCTCTGGACCGCACCACTTGACGATTGACGCACATCATGCATAGATCAGTGGGAAGCTGGCGGACCGCGGCAGCAGGAGTTCGTTCATGATCGACGTTCACATTCACCGCTTTCAGGCCCAGGCTGAGTTGCTCGATGCTCAGGGCGCGAGATCATCCCTGGACGATGTGATTGCGCAGCTGGCGGCCTGGATGAGCCTCGCCAGCTCGCGCCTCACCGAAGACGATATGACGGTGCTGACGGCTCTGGGTGGCAGCCTCTATCGCGAAGGGCTGAGGAGACGTTCGCTTTGATGGCGCTCCAGACCCTGCACTTCGAAGTGGCTCTTGCTTTCGGCCCCCAGCAGTCGGTGACATCCGGACGACGGCTACGCAGCGTTTGCTGTCACTCGGCTCCAGCAAACGAATGCATGCTACTGGGCCGGCAGCAGACATTCAACGGTCGATGAGCCTGTGAAGGACGGTGGCACCTAGAGCTGGATGACGTGCGAGAGTTTGAGTGGCAGCGCCTGCTTCATATCCACCCGTTCGGCGCCGATGCTCTCGTCGACCACGTGCCGCGCTGTCACTCGATGGCCGCGCTGGTGACCTAGAACCGGCCTCCATTAGTTGGACCACCGCTACGCAGCCCGATCCGGAGCGCCGGAGCGATCGCCGTCAGCACGTCAAGGTCCGTTGCGCGGGACTACGCGACTTCAGCTGCGGTGGACTGTTTGCGAGCTACCGCGTGCTCTGCGTTCTGGATTTCTGCGCTGGGCATCGCCATGCGCAGGCTCTCCCGGTACTGTTCCGCGGGTGCCTCATATATCACCTCGACGACAGCGTCGTAGTTCTGCCGGATGATGGTCTCGACCTCCTTAAGGTCGGCGCGGAAGAACTCCTTGCGCCCGTTGACCTTGTTCAGTCGGCCAGCCGCAAACCGTTCGTGCAGCTTGGCTTCCAGCGCGGGCGCATTCTCCGAGAACACCATCGCATGCACGTCGAACCAGAACGGCACAGAGGCATCGCCCAGTTCGTCGACCCGGTCCATGGGCTCGAGCCGACGTGTCATTCCGATCTTGTAGATGCCTTCGCCGAAGGCACCAACGTTGGAGATAACGTACACGTAGCCTGCTTTGGCGTTCTGCTCGCGGTAGTCGATCACCTTCTCTTCGCTGTCTAGGGCGGCCTTGCTGGTCTCGATCTCTGCGATCTTGGCGGCGAGCGCGGTGCGATCTTCGTCAGAGATGGCCTTCTCCAGCCGCCCCTGCAGGTCGCGCAACGCGGTCGCGAAATGTTTGCGCTCCTTGGCAATCTTGTCCCGGGCCGCCCGGATTTCCTGCTCGAGCTTTTGCTGCTCGCGCATCTCCTCGCGTACGCGCTTCGCTTCTTCCTTCTCTTCCTGCTTCTTCAGTTGGAACTCGTGCGCAAGATGGAGCTCGTCCAGCTTCAAATGCAGGTAGGCCTGCGACAGACTCACCGTCATTACACCGCCAAGCTTGTTGCACGTCTCGAAGGACTGTCGGATGCGCTTCTCGCCGAGTTCAATGTTGTCGAACTTCACGTTGTCGACGCAGTAGTCGCATTCGTTGTTGAAGGATCGGATGACCAGCTTGATCATGTCGTTGACCAGCTTCTTGCCCTCTGACTTCTTGCCGTTGACCTCCCAGTTCATGTTTCCAGTGGCCGCCTCACCGCTCTTGATCAGCACCTTCTGCCGATCACGGGTTTGGTCCAGCCGCGCTTTGTAGTCGACGCTGGCGTTGAGCTTGAACTTGGGCAGGTAGAGGGCGAAGCTCTCCAGCAGCAGGGTCTCCTCGACCACAAGCACCTGAGCCTGTAGTTCCTTTACGCGCGCCAAGACCGCGGAGGCCTCCTGCCGGGCGTTCAAGACCTCTCGCTGCACGCCCTGCAAGGTGATTCTTTCTTCCTGGATCTGCAGTTGGACGTCCTGCACCGCGAGCGCGCCATACTTCTTCGCGAGCTCCTGCAGCTGGCCGTAGCGTTGTCGAAGCTGGTTGAGCTCTCGCTCCAACTGCACCGACTTGGCTTTGTGTTCCGGGCCTTGTAGATAGTCCGCGAGTGCCATGGTGTCCTTTCTTGGAACGCACCAGATCGTGCTGCTGGACGCTCTGCCAGCAAGGGTAAGGTTCCCCCGGAACCAGTGGACACTAGGCATCATCAGCATTGATGATGGGACTTTCCCGACCCACCAACCGCTCGACGAGCACATGCATGTGACGGCTCTTTCTCGGCCGATGGCACTGCCCGGGGAGGCCCGCACTTATGGTCCCCGGCATCTTGTCGTGATTGCGACGCGCCGGTCGTGGTAACCGAAATTGCTGTGTTGCGAACGTGCAAGTCACTCGTGCGGGCCATTGCGCTGTTTGTGCTTTGCGACAGGCTGCTTCGGTCGGATTCGAGCCTGGAGCGGAGCCAGCCAGCCAAGATCCCCGGTGCGACTGATTCGCCGCGAAGCCGGCAAGGCATATATTCAGATCCAGATCGGGCTTGCGCTACAAATGACGAAGGCCGCGCGTCTTGCGACTTCGCGGCCTTCCATTTGGTGCATCTTTCAGCTTGTTAGCGTCCAGAGCGCATTTCCCAGTGATCGAATGCGCGTATTTTGCGCTTCGGTGCTCGGCCTTAGGAACTTGAGGGAATACCTGTGTCTCTTGGGGCCCATCCATGACTCGAATGAAAAAAGCGCAGGGGGATTCTGTGTCGATTCAATATCGTCTGGCGCTCGATCTGGGCGCCACCTCGCTCGGCTGGGCGCTTGTCCAGCTCGACAAGCATCGCAACCCTTGCGCCATCATCCGCGCCGGCGTGCGCATCTTCCCCGATGGCCGCAACCCGAAGGACGGCTCCTCGCTGGCGGTTACCCGCCGCGCCGCCCGCGCGATGCGCCGCCGCCGCGACCGCCTACTCAAGCGTAAGGCGCGCATGCACAAGCTGCTTGTCGATCACGGCTTCTTCCCCGCCGATGAACCCGCGCGCAAGGCCCTCGAACTCCTGAACCCGTATCAACTGCGCGCCAAGGGCCTCGACGAGGTGCTGATGCCGGCCGAGTTCGCCCGCGCGCTGTTCCACATCAACCAGCGCCGCGGCTTCCAGAGCAACCGCCGCACGGACAAGACGGATGCCGACAGCGGCGCGCTCAAAACCGCCATAAAGGGACTGCGCGCGCAGCTTGACCCAGCCGGCACCGACGGTAAGGCGCGGACGGTCGGTGAATTGCTCTGGCGCCGGATGCAGGACGACAAGATCCGCACCGTGCGGGCGCGCTATCGCGAAGTCCGCCTGCCGAAGGACGACGGCAAGATCCGCGTGGACAAGAGCTACGACCTCTACATCGATCGCGCCATGGTCGAGGCAGAGTTCGATGCGCTGTGGACGCGACAATCCGCACTGAATCCTGATGCTTACAAAGCCGCAGCAGGAGCCGCCTTGAAAGACTGCCTGCTACATCAACGGCCGCTTCGACCCGTGAGGCCTGGCCGCTGCACGTTGGAGCCCGAAGAGCCGCGCGCGCCGCTGGCGCTGCCGAGCCAGCAGCGCTTTCGCATTCTTCAGGAGCTGAACCATCTACGTCTGCTCGGCGGACGACTGTTGGAGGAGCCGCTGACACTGGAGCAACGCGACAAGTTAGCCGCCGCGCTGGAGCAGGGTCACAAGTCCTTCGATGCGGCGATCCCGAAACTCCTCAGCCTGCCCGGCACGGTGCGCTTCAACCTGGCGGACGCCAAGCGCAACGAACTCAAAGGCAATGCCACAAGCATTTTGCTCGGCAAGAAGGACTACTTCGGCCCGGTCTGGCACAGCTTCAGCGAGGTGCGGCAGGACGAGATCGTCATGCGCATCCTCGACGAGGAGAGCGAGGCCACCCTGGTGAGCTGGCTGCTAGAAAGCACCACCGTCAACGAAGCCCAGGCCGAGCGAATCGCCAATGCACCGCTCGCCGAAGGCTACGGAGCCCTCAGCGCCAAGGCGCTCGCCCGCATCCTCCCTGCCCTGCGCGCGGAGGTCATCACCTACGACAAAGCCGTTTTGGCCGCCGGCTATGACCACCACAGCAACATCAGCCATGCCGCCACGACCGGCGAGATCCTGCCCGAGCTGCCCTACTACGGCGAGTATTTGCAGCGCCATGTGGGCTTCGGCAGCGGCGAGCTGAAAGATCCGCCCGAAAGGCGCTTCGGCCGCATCGCCAATCCGACCGTGCACATCGGGCTCAACCAGGTGCGCGTAGTCGTCAATGCGCTGGTCCGGCGCTATGGCCATCCGAGCGAAGTCATTGTCGAGGTGGCGCGCGATCTCAAGCAAAGCCTGGAGCAGCGCAAGGAGGCCCAGGCCCAGCAGGCTAAGAATCAGCAACGCAACGAGCGGCTGCGCAAGCTGGCCGCCGAGGTCTTGCAGATCGCAGAAGCACGCGTGCGCCGCAGCGACATCGACAAGCTGATCCTCTGGGAAGAGCTTAGCTTCGACGTAGCCGACCGACGCTGCCCATACAGCGGCGTTCAGTTGAGCGCCGCGCTAGTGCTCAGCGACGAGGTGGAGACTGAGCACATCCTGCCCTTCTCGCAAACGCTCGATGACAGCCTCAACAACCGCACGGTGGCCATGCGCCGCGCCAACCGCGTCAAGGGGAATCGCACGCCCTGGCAGGCGCGGGAGGACTTGGCCGCCCAGGGTTGGAACTACGACGACATCCTGCTGCGTGCCGAGCGCATGCCCAAAGGCAAGCGCTACCGATTCGCGGCCGAAGGCTACGAGAAGTGGCTGCGCGACGACAAGGATTTCCTTGCCCGCGCGCTCAATGACACCCGCTACTTGAGCCGCGTCGCCCGCGAGTATCTGAGCCTCGTCTGTCCGGCGCGCACACGCGTCATCCCCGGGCAGATGACAGCGCAGCTGCGTGCGAAGTTCGGCCTCAACGACATCCTCGGCCTCAGTGGTGAGAAGAATCGCGACGACCATCGCCACCACGCGGTGGACGCCTGCGTGATCGCAGTCACCGACCAGGGCCTACTGCAACGCTTCGCGCAGGCCAGTGCCGATGCTCGCGGCAAAGGGCTCGACCGGCTGGTCGAGACCATGCCCGACCCCTGGCCAACCTATCGTGCCCACGTCAAGCGGGTGATCGATGCCCTGCTCATCAGCTACAAGCCCGACCACGGCTATGAAGGTGCGATGCACAACGACACGGCGTATGCACTGCTTGGCAACGGTCTCGTGAGCGTGCGCAAGACCGAGAACGGCGAGCGTCGGCGCGAGGTCGGCCCACTCAAGGTCATCGAGATGCACAGCGTCAAAGCTGGGGAACGGCACGGGCACCTGGCCGATGGTTCGCCGAGACCCTACAAGGGCTACAAGGGCGACAGCAACTACTGCATGGAGATCAGTCATGGCGCAGACAACAAGTGGGAGTGGCGCGTCGTTTCAACCTTCGAGGCCTATCAGGTCGTTCGCACCGACGGCCTGCCGCGACTGCGTGATGCACGTGTGGGGTTCGACGGCCGGCCACTTGTGATGCGCCTGATGATCGGCGACTACCTGCGCGCCGAGTTCAAGGGCGAGTTGCGCCTGCTGGTCGTCAAGAAGATCAAAGCCAATGGAGGCATCTTCGTCGCCCAGGCCAACGAGGCGAACGTGCGGCAGCGAGAGGATGCCAAGGACCCTCGCCTGATCTACGGCTCCTTCAGCGCGGGCAGCTTGCGCAAGGCCCAGGGTCGCGCAGTCTCTGTCTCGCCGATCGGCGAACTCCGCGATCCTGGCTTCAAGGGGTAACGCTCATGATTGGCAGCATCGTCGATGGGGCCGATGACAGGCGGTATATCGTCGCCATGATCGGCAATGCACACGGTCTTTCGTACACGAACAACCTGCGCGTGTGCTCGACTGAGCGCGGTGCCCCCTTCGTGCTTTGTGGTGAGAACCACAACCCTGTAGGCATGCTGCTGCCCATCGAGGGGAACTTCGAGCAGTCCAAGCGGATGGACGCGCAGATCGTGGCCAGCCTACCGACACACAAGCGCCTGTGGGCTGCCGTGGTACGCGCCAAGCTGGAATAGCAGCCCGCGGCGCTTGAAGCGATCAGTTCGACCGCTTCTGACCATGCGTCGAGTTCTTCCAACTCCAGAACGCAAGAACCACTTGACGAATCAAGGGGTTGCTGCCGACCAAGTCTAGATCACTGGGAAATGCGCTCCGGCCGGAACTGCTTGGTGGCGGCGATGGCTGCGCGCTGGAGTTTAGATCACTGGGAAATGCGCTCTGGCCGGAACCATCCTTCCTCGCCTCCTCCAGCTCAGCAGAGTCTAGATCACTGGGAAATGCGCTCCGGCCGGAACCTGAAGTGGAAGAGCGCCGGGAGCTGAGTAGGTCTAGATCACTGGGAAATGCTCTGGCCGGAACCGAGGAAACCATCGTCGCTCGCGAGCGCTTAGTCTAGATCACTGGGAAATGCGCTCTGGCCGGAACCGCAGCTCTTGCTGCCACCAGTGCGGTGATAGTCTAGATCACTGGGAAATGCGCTCCGGCCGGAACATCAGATTCGACAGCCAGCCCCCGTAGTCCTCAACGACCGCTTCCCGCGTCCGCCGCCATTCGATGCATTCAGTCAAACGTCGCAGTTCAGTCTGAAGCGGTCAGGAGCTCACCAGGACAATCTCATTCAGCCTCGTCGTGTAGCGTGGCGTGCGCCGCTCCTGCCTGCCGACTGAGGCATGCGTTCCGCGGCTCTGCTGAGCGCTGGCAACACGAACAGCGCCCTTGCCGAATCGGTGGTTCAACGCATCCAACGCACCCATCAACTGAGAGCGGTCTCGCTTTGCTTCAGCCTGCGACGCCGGCTCATCGGCGCAGAACAGGTCGAGTTCGCTTTGTCGAGCACCTCCGTCCTGCAGGTCCACCAGCATGACACCAGCCTTCACGTAGTTGAAGCCCGGTCGGTACATCCGCTGCAGCGCACGCGTCGCGGTTGCGACCAGCTCGCGTGTGTCGGTCGTCGGCCGCACCACCGGCACCGTCATGCTCGGGCTGTGCTGGCGGTCCTGCTTGCGATGCGGGCTCGTCGTGATGAAGACATGAACGGCTCCCGCCGCACTGCCCTGCTGCCGCAGCTTCTCGGCCACGCGTGAGGCGAAGTCGCTGACGACCTGCTCCAGCTCCGCCAGTTCGGTCACCGCGCTCCCGAACGATCGCGAGCACATGATCTGCTGGCGGCCTGCCGGCGTGTCGTCGAGGTCGAGGCACGAGGTGCCACGCAGCTCCAGGAGCGTCTTCTCGAGCACCACGCTGAACTGGCTGCGCAGTGCCGTGATGTCCGCGTCGACCAGATCTCGCACCGTGTGAATGCCGGCATCGGTCAGCCGCGCGCCGATGCGCCGGCCGATGCCCCACACGCAACCCACGTCCGTTGCACCCATTACTGCATTCAGGTCAGCACGAGACATCACGCCAAGGTTGCACACCTGCGCGAATTCCACCGGATAGGAGCCCGGCTTGCGATCAGCCGTCTTCGCAACATTGTTGGCCAGCTTCGCAAGAGTCTTGGTCGGACCGAAGCCCACACTGGTCGGCAGCCCGGTCCACTGCAGCACGGTCCGGCGGATGTCGCGGCCGATCTCCACCAGGTCGCCGCGCACGCCGTCGAAGTCGAGAAAACACTCGTCAATGCTGTAGATCTGCTGCCGCGGCGCGTACTGCCCGACGATCGACATCATCCGGCTGGACATGTCGCCGTACAGCTCGAAGTTGGCGGACAGCGCGATCAGCCCCGCCTCGCGCTCCAGGTGCCGCACCTGGAACCATGGCTGCGCCATCTGCACGCCGAGGTCCTTGGCCTCGTTGCTACGCGCGATACAGGCCCCGTCGTTGCTCGACAGCACGACGACCGGTCGACCGTTGAGCGAGGGCTTGAACACCCGCTCGCAGCTCACGTACATGTTGTTGACATCGACCAGCGCAAACATGGCGCAGGCTCAAACGGGCATCGCCTTGATGGCGTTGGTCACCACGCCCCAGACCTGCAGCTCCTGAGCAGACCTCGGCACGACATCGACGCAGCTTGGGTCGGTTGCCACCAGACGCAGTGACGATCCCTGGGTCACCAACCGCCGGCACATGAACTCGTCGTCCACGACGGCGATCACGATATGGCCACTGGCTGGCCGCACCGAGCGGTCGACCAGCACGATGTCACCGTCATCGATACCCGCCTCTCGCATCGCACTGCCGCTCACACGCATCAGGAAGGTGGCCAGCGGGTTCTTGATCAGCACGTCGTTCAGGCCCAGGCGCCCGATGCCCGAATCTTGGGACGGCGAGCCGAAGCCGATGGCCACGCTGGCACGAGGCACCACCGCCGGCCCGGGCGAGTCCCGGCCAACGCGCACGGCTCCCTCGCGAGGCAGCTGACTACTGTTCATTCATACAGTATATTGCAGCATCCGCCAGCCGGCGCCATTCGTACATGCAACCTCGAACTCATGAAACCCGCTGACTTCAACACCCTCGACGGCGTCGTGACCGCCATCCGCCATGGCATGGATGCCGATGAAGTGGAGCTGGGCCTGGCCGAGGGCCTGCAGATCGTCGTCAAGGTCTCGCGCGAGGTGCAGAACATCCTGATGCTGAAGCAGGGAACGCGCGCCTTTGGCCTGGTGCGCCCCACCTCGATCGTCCTGCTGGAGGAACCCGCCCCGGGCCTACCAGCGGAGTTCAATCAGCTGGCGGGCAGCGTGCGCGATGTTGGCAATGGCGACAACGACATCAAAGTCGGGCTGGACCTGCCCAACGGGCAGACGCTGGTGGCGCGCATCACGCACGAGCGCGCCGAGACGCTGAACCTGGCGGTAGGCGCCCCGGCCACGGCGGTCTTCAAAGCCGGCAGCGTCATCATCGGCATGGACCAGCGCCCTCTTCTCAACTGAAGGAGCATCCCCATGGAGAGCAGACTTCCGATCGAGCAGCTGTTCCGCCGGATCAGTTCCGAGGTGGAGCTGCACTCCTTCGTCGAGCGGTTCCACCTCAAGCCGCTGAAGGCCAGCCTGCCGTCGCGGAAGTACATCGCCGAGTGGACCGGCACCGTCGATGGGAAGGCCGTCTTCTCGCGGCATCGCCGGCTCACGGCGGCCGTCCCTTCCGGATCCTCAGGCCCGAACGCGATCAGCCTGAGCATCAGCGCGCCCGACGGCACGCGCCTGTGCAGCGCCGAAGTTCAGTTCAACTGACCTCGGCTCAGAACTGCTCGCTTCCTTGCGGCGACGCGGTGCCGACTTCGAAGCTGTCGGCCAGCCCAAGGCATCCTCGGCGGCGAGCTGCCTCGGCGAGGTCGGCAACGGGGCATAGGTGCGAGCTGCCCGGTAGCGCTCCCGCTCTGCCTCTTCCCGCTCCTCCTCGGTGGCGAACTCTTTCCGGGGCGCGCGTCCGGCAGATGCGTCGAGCACAATGCCATGCAGTGCGGCCCTCCAATCGACGCCAGGCTTCCACAGAAGCAACGCATCGCGGGCCACCTGATCGCCATCGAGCACGGTTCCACCGCTGAAGTAGTTGTCGTGGTCCACGTAGGTGATCTTGCGCAGCGGCCCGATCACCGGGCTGATCACTTGGCCGATGGCCGGAAGCAGCCTGCTGCCGAGATAGGGCCGACCGTCCAGCGTGACCGGACCGGCCCATTCCATGTGCGACTGGATGATGAGGTCCACGTCACCGCATGCGAGGGCGCCTCGGGCGTAGCTGCCGAAAACCCATATCGCGTCGACGCGCACCCGGACTGGACCACGCACGTCGATGCACCGCAACAGGCTCCGCGGTCGCACGACCACCCGCTCAGGCGTGGTGTCGACGCGCTCCAGCAGCCGCTCCAGGCGGCGGGTGAGCACCGCCCGAGGAATGCGCTCGGCCACCGGCCGTGCATCCCCCGTCGCAGGTCCGGCTGACATCCCCTGCCCGCGCCCGCTCACCGCTCGCCTCGCTGCCCGACGATCCGGTAGACCGTGGACCGCGCCAGTCCGAACAGCTGCATCAGTTCCTTGATGTTACGGCCGTTGAACATCTCCCGCACCCGTTCGTCTCGCGCCGACTTGTCAGGCGCCGGCACATAGACGTCATCGCCACCGAATCGCGCGCGCATGCCCTGCACGATCTCATGCGCGATGGCACTGGCCCACGGTTCCTGGAACGCCAGGTCATCGCGCAGGATCTCGGTCATGTCGAACACCCACTGCGTGGCGGCATCGGCCTTGATCTCGTGGGCGTCGGGACGGGGTTGCTGCTGGTGCTGGAAGGTCGATTGGCTCACAGGCGGCTGCTCCAAGAATCGCTGACGATGAAAGAGTTCGGGACAACGGGACGGACGGCGGGTGGTCGAGCTGCGGGGGGTGGCGATGGTGGAGGTGGTGCCGCGGCCACCGCGCTCGGTTGTGCAGACGTCTGCACTGGCGCCGGATCGCCCCCCGCATCCGGCGCGGGCGTCCCGCCGCCGGCGAACAGGTCCGGCTCCAGCCCGGATTCCAGCCGCGCCCACAGCTTGTCGCTGAGCGTGTGCAGGCCCAGCATCTGCGCACAGAACAGCGCATAGACCGTGCAGTCGAGCTTCTCGTTGCGCTTGCCCGCCGGCTTCAGCCAGCGGTGTTCCTCTCCCCTGCCCGTCTTCACCAGCATCCGGCTCTCGGCCGTGAGCTGGTCGTAGAACTCTGCGGTCAGCTCGCGTGCGAAGTGGACGTAGCCCGGCCCGGGCTGGCTGACCTGCAGGCGCCCGTAGAGCAAGTCCTTCGCGGTGTCTGTGCCCACGTGCCAGAGCCGCACGCCCTTGCGGATCGTCTTGCCGCGCTCGTTCACGTCGACCAGCACGCTGGCGCTCTTGATCGGCCGGCCCAACCGCGTCTCGCCCTTCACCGCGTACAGGTCCTGGTTCGGCCGGTTGCGCACGAACACGTAGCACTGGTGGGTGAAATGGCCGCCGGTGTCGATCGCCACCGCGTCGGCCGACATCTCGACACCGCACACGTGCCGGTAGGTCGCCTTGATCGCCGGGTCCAGCTTCAGATCCCACTCGCGCTGGTCGGCGGGGTTGCCGTAGATGACCAGGTCATCGACCACCCACATCTCCTCGCCGCGCCCGAAGCCCCACACCACGAGCTCCCAGCGGTCGCCCTGCACGTCCACGCCGATCGCGAGCTTCACCGCGCCGCGCGGCACCGTGCGCAGTGGGTGGCCGTGCTTGCCGCGCAGCGCGAGTTGGCTGGCGTCGGTCTTCTCCAGCTCCTGCTCGTAGGTCTCGCCGCGGGTGGTGTTGATGAAGGTTTTCAGGTCGCTGTCGTCGCCGGCCTGCGCCTTCTTCGCCGCGGTCAGCCAGTCGCGCACGATGCT
>Ga0065165_1000921_pt1 | contig 37753 bp, 44 predicted proteins | sample AraplaMF_Cvi_mMF_FD_63813 | JGI IMG/M metagenome (GOLD analysis project Ga0065165, IMG submission 63813) | Arabidopsis root microbial communities from the University of North Carolina, USA - plate scrape MF_Cvi_mMF (version 2) (version 3) | ecosystem: Host-associated > Plants > Roots >... | reverse complement strand
CGGCTATTTCAAGCAGGCGGCCGAGGCGATCGGGCCCGATATTCCGTGGGTGCTGCAGGACTATCCGCTGACGCTGACGGTGGTGTTCACGCCGGCCGTGATCCGCAAGATCGTCATGGACAATCCGAACTGCGTGATGCTCAAGCACGAGGACTGGCCGGGCCTGGAGAAGATCTCGACCCTGCGCGGCTTCCAGAAGGACGGTTCGCTCCGTCCGCTCTCGATCCTTTGCGGCAATGGCGGCACCTTCCTGGATTTCGAGATGGAGCGCGGCGCCGACGGCGCCATGACCGGCTATGCCTTCCCCGAGCTGCTGATCGACGTCGTCAACCTCTCCAAGGCCGGCAAGCGCGATGCCGCGCATGACATCTTCGATGCGCATCTGCCGCTGATCCGCTACGAGCAGCAGCCCGGCGTTGGCCTGACGGTGCGCAAATACGTGCTGCAGAAGCGCGGCATCATTTCCTCCAGCGCGCAGCGCAAGCCGGGCGCCACGATGACCGCGACGACGAAGGCCGAGGTGGATTATCTGCTGTCGCGCGTCGCCCGTTTCGACAAGCGCGCCAATCTCGGCCCGCAATCCAGCGCCGCAGGTTAACTGAATGCCCGAGACATCAGCGTCACGCCCGGCCTCGACGATTCTTCTGCTCCGTGACGGAGCTAAGGCCGACGGTAAGAACCGCGGCGAGGTTGAGATCTTCATGATGGTCCGCCATCATCAGATCGAGTTCAACTCGGGCGCGCTGGTGTTTCCGGGCGGCAGTGTCGACGCCGGCGACAAGGAGATTGTCGCCCGCGCCGATCTCTATTCGGGCGGCGAAGGCCTCAGCGAAGCGGACCGCGGTTTTCGGATCGCCGCGATCCGCGAGACGTTCGAGGAGAGCGGCATCCTGCTCGCGCGCGCGAAGGGTACGAATACGCCTGTCGACGCGAGACGTGCCGGCGAGATCGCCGATGCGCATCGCGTCGCGCTCAACGAACACAAGATCAGCTTCCTGAAGATTCTCGACGACAACGGCCTCCAGCTTGCGCTCGACACGCTGGTGCCCTACGCGCACTGGATCACGCCGGAAGGCATGCCGAAGCGGTTCGATACCTGGTTCTTCCTCGCTGCGGCGCCGCCCGACCAGCTCGGCGCGCATGATGGTCGCGAGTCCACCGACTCGATCTGGCTGTCGGCGCGCGAAGCGGTGGAGGGCGGCGAGAGCGGTCGCTTCAAGCTCCCGTTCCCGACCACGCGCAATTTGATCCGGCTTGCCAAGCAGGGCAGCGTGAAAGCCGCGCTCGATCATGCCAAGGGCATGTCTATCGTCACGGTGATGCCGGTGATGACCAAGACCGAGACCGGTCGCCAGCTCCGCATCCCGCGCGAGGCCGGCTATGACGGCGAGGTCTTCGAGGTCGGCGCCGTCGGCTAGAACACTTCGACACCCAGCGAAGTATTGGCGATCGCGGACGCGCTAGGTTCCGCCCCGGACAAAGGGACGGAGCATGCGCCATGGATAACCGGCAGGACACCAACATTGCCGCCGAGCTGGCGCTGCTGGTCGCGCTCGCAACGCTCTGGGGCGGCTCCTACACCTTCATCAAGCTCGGCGTCGCCACCATCCCGCCGATCACGCTGATCGCGGCGCGCACGGCGGTCGCAGGTCTGCTGCTGCTCGTCGTGATGTGGGCGAGGGGAATCAGGGTGCCGACGGACGCCGCGACCTGGCAGCGCTTCGCGTTCCAGGCCGTGCTCAACAGCGTCATCCCCTGGACGCTGATCGCCTGGGGCGAGCGCCACGTCGATGCCTCGCTCGCCACCATCCTCAACTCGGCCGGGCCGATCTTCACATTCCTGCTCACGGCGATCGTCACCCGCCACGAGGCGACGAGCCCGCGAAAGCTGTTCGGCGTGATCGCCGGCATGGCCGGCATCCTGCTGATCGTCGGCGTCGATGCCTTCCACGACATCGGCAGCGGCCTCGTCGCGGAGGCCGCCATCGTCGCTGCCACGATCTGCTACGCCTGCGCCGCGATCTTCGGCCGCGGCTTCAAGGGCCTCGATCCGATGGCACCCGCGGCCGGCTCGCTGCTGGCGGGCGCGGCCGTGCTGATCCCTGCCTCGCTGGTGGTCGAGCAGCCCTGGACGCTGTCGCCCTCGCTGAGCTCGATCCTGGCGCTGCTCGCGCTCGCTGTGTTTTCGACCGCGGCCGCGTTCGCGATCTACTTCCGCCTGATCCAGACCCTCGGCTCGGTCGGCACCACCGCACAGGCGTATCTGCGCGTTCCGATCGGGGTCGCCATCAGCGTCGCGTTCCTGGGCGAGACCCTGAGCCAGACGGCGTGGATTGGTCTCGCCTGCGTCGTCCTCGGCGTCGCCGCCATGACGATCCCGGCCCGGCGGGCGGCCAGCGTCAAACCGTCATAATCGGGAGGAGGCCGTCGGGCCCACAAGATTAAGGATATCCGGCGTCCCCAGGCATGTTCCCCCCGGGGTGCAATACGTCGTATATTGGGCCTCCAGCAGCCCGGTTCCTCGAAACCCCAATGTCCGCCGAATTGACGCCGACCCCTGAGAAAAAGCGAACATTTTCGCTCTCCATCGGCCAGCTCACCTTCGGCAGCTTCCTCCTGGTGCTGGCGGTGATCATCGTCACCTCGACGGTGAGCGTGGTCGCGATCCGGCACATCGACACGACCTTCGCCGAGCTGCAGCGCCTCCAAAGCGTTGGCGATCTCGCCGAGGACATCGACCGCCGCATGAACGAGCTGCGGCTCGCCGCGCGCGACTTCGTCACCGATCCGGGCGCGGGCATCCAGTTCAAACAGGTCGGCGAGGCGGCCTCGACGCTCAGCGACATCCTGAAGAAGACCCGCATCGAGCTCGCGCCCGAGCAACAGGACATGATCGACGGCGTCACCGAGCGCCTTGCGACCTATCGCAACGGCCTGGAGCGGATCTCGACCCTGATCGACCGTCGCGCCCAGCTGCTCGCCGGCCTGCCGCCGCTGCGCGACCGGTTCGACACCGCGGTCGGCGGCACCGCGGACCGCGAACTCGCCTCCCGCCTCTCCGAGGCCCAGAGCCGGATCGCACTCGGTCTCCTTGCACGCAACCCGTCCGCCGCCGAGCAGGCCGCGCAGAACATGCGGACCATGACCATTGCCGATCCCACGCTGAGATCGGCCGTGAACGACTACGCCGAGGCCATCATCGCGGTGGCCGTGCGGGAGCGGCAGATCGCCGACATCGACCGCGAGGTGCTGGGCACCGAGGGCAGGCTGATCGGCCGCGTCACCGAGCTCCTGCGCGAGGTCAGCTCAAGGCGCGGCCACGTGCTGTCGCGCGATTTCGCCCGCACGCTGACGGAAGCCCGCTGGCAGAGCATCGTGTTCGGCACCATCGGCGTGCTGATCGGTATGTTGGCGGCGGCCTTCGTGGTGCGGCGGACCGTCCGGCCGCTGGCGAAGATCGCGCGGTCGATCCGCGCACTGGCCGGGGGTGAGAAGAACGCCTCGATCCCGTCCGCGGACCTCGACAACGAGATCGGCGACATCGCGCGCGCCGCCGAAGTGTTCCGCCGCGCGCTGGAAGAGGCTGACACCGCGCGAGAGGCGGCGGTGCGCGCGCTGACCGAGCAGCGCCTCGCCGAGGAAAGCTACCGCAAGCTGTTCGAGGGCTCGGTCGACGGCATTTACGTGACGACGCCGGCCGGCGATCTGCTCAACGCCAACCCGGCGCTGGCGCGGATGATGGGCTATGACAGCCCCAAGCAGCTGATCGACAGCATCAACGACATCGCCCACACCATCTACGTCCATCCCGAGGCGCGCGTCGAATACCAGCGGCTGATGACGCGCGACGGCATCGTGCGGGAGTTCGAGTACCAGGTGCGCCAGCGCAGCGGCAACATCCTGTGGCTCTCCGACAGCGCCACCGGTGTGCGGGACGAGGCCGGCAACATCGTCCGTTACGAGGGCACGCTGCGCGACATCACCGACCAGAAGCGGGCGGAAGACGCCATCGCCGAAGGCCGGCGCCTGCTCCAGCAGGTCATCGACACCGTGCCCGCGGTCATCAACGTCAAGAACCGCGATCTGCGCTATGTGCTGATGAACCGCTACATGGCCGGCATTTTCGGCATCGAACCCGGTGACGCGATCGGCCGCACCACCGCCGATCTGATGTCGCGCTACGGCGCGGCCAAGACCGATGAGAACGACAAGCGCGTGCTCAGCCTCCGCAGGGGCCTCGGCTTCTACGAGGAGGAGTACAAGGACGCCTCCGGCAACATGCGGCAATGGCTCGTCAACAAGCTGCCGCTGCTCGACGTCGAGGGCGAGATCGAGCGGATCGTCACCGTGGCGCTCGATATCGGCGAGCGCAAGCGCGGCGAGCAGGAGATGCGCAAGGCCAAGGAATCCGCCGAGACCGCGCTGCGCAATCTGCGCGAGACCCAGGCCTCGCTGATCGAGGCGGAAAAGCTCGCCGCGCTCGGACGGCTGGTTGCCGGCGTCGCGCACGAGGTCAACAACCCTGTCGGCATCAGCCTCACCGTCGCCTCGGCGCTGGAGCGTAAGACCGCGACGTTCACCTCGGAGGTCGAGCGTGGCGAGCTGCGCCGCTCCACGCTGAACGATTTCCTCCACACCAGCCGAGATGCGTCCTCGCAGCTTGTCTCCAACCTGAATCGCGCCGCCGAACTGATCCAGTCGTTCAAGCAGGTCGCCGCCGACCGCAACTATTCGGACCAGCGCTCATTCGACCTCGGCGATCTCACCGAGCAAGTGGTGATGAGTCTGCGGCCGGGCCTGCGCAAGCACAATCTGACGCTCAACGTCGAGTGCCAGCCGAGCCTGACCATGAACAGCTATCCCGGCCCGTACGGGCAGGTGCTGACCAATCTGTTCCTCAATTCGGTGGCGCACGCGTTTCCGGACGGGCGTCCGGGCATCATCGACATCCAGGTGCGCGAGTCCGGGAAAGACAACGTCGAGGTGATTTTCTCCGACAATGGTTGCGGCATGTCGCTCGACGTCCGCCGCCGCGCCTTCGATCCGTTCTTCACGACGCGGCGCGACCAGGGCGGCACCGGCCTCGGCCTGCACATCGTCTACAGCATCGTCACCAATCGTCTGGGTGGGCGGCTCGATCTTGATTCCGAGCCGGGCGAGGGGACGCGCATCCAGATCATCCTGCCGCGCACTGCGCCGCTGGAGCAGGCTGCCGAATAGCTCTGTCGTTAATCAGCCTCTGCGAGCTTGTGCAGGGTCGCGCCGAAAATCAGGCTGGCCTTGCCGACAAGCGCGGTGCCAGTCATCTCGGCACGATCGTCCGTGTAAGTCCCGCTGACGCCGATACCGACCGGGGCGGGGCCGCCGAACAGCGGATTGTCGTCGCCGCGCGGCGAAGTATGCCGTTGCACCAGCACCTCACCCTTGAAGGTGTGGTCGTCCTTCACCACGTAGCTGCCGGTGTAATAGAGGTAGGCATCTCCGCCGAGGATCTTGCCGTCGCGGAAAAGAATCACGCCGCTGCCCTTGCCGACTCGACCATCGAGCAGGTTGACGTGGATTGAATAGAGGCCGTTCTTCATAACGTCCCAGGGCCGGCCGCCATCGCCCAATGGCGTAACCGGTCCAGCTTTTATGCCAAAGCGCATCCGCTCGCGCAACGCGGCAGTTTGCCGACTGCTATCGGGGGGTCTCCAGCCAGCACGCCGTAGTTGTCCCGGCTTGCGTGTGACAGCGCCATGACCGTCTCATCGTGGGGCGAGGCCAACGGTTCCGAATCAAGTTTGGCCCGCGAAATGCATAACCATTGTTGCACTGGCCGCGGGGTGCTGGAGCAAGACAAACGTGACCAACTGGATCGATTCCGGCGGCGATGAGCCGCGTCTTCACAGTGCGCGTCTCACCAATTGCAAAAGCGAACATCGGAGGACGGGAAGGACGGCACGCTGGCGACGCGTGGCGAGCCTTGCCTGTGTCTCGGCCCTGATCGCGCTCGCGGCTCCGTTCGGGCACGCGCGCGACCGCGGTCAGTTCGTCAACACCAATGCCGATCTGAAGGCGTGGTTCGACGGCTTGCGCAGCGGCAAGGGGCCGTGCTGCTCCGATGCCGACGGCTCGGCACTCTCCGACACCGACTGGGAAAGCAAGGACGGGCACTATCGTGTCCGGGTGCCACGCGTTGGCTTTGCCCATGAAGGCCAGCCGCAGGAATTGGTCTGGGTCGACGTGCCGGAGGAGGCGGTGATCTCGGAGCCGAACCGGGTCGGCCGCACCATGGTCTGGCCGATCTACGGCTATATGGGTGTCACCATCCGCTGCTTTATGCCCGGTAGCATGACTTAGCCATCGGTCGGCTTGCCCGGTACGAAGCTGATCGAGACGTCTCGGCATCGGACGTGTCCGTTGAGCCCGTAGCAAGGCTCAAGCTCGATCTCAAAATCGTCCGGCGAGGCGTTGGCCGCGTAGTACCGCATTCTGTCCTGCCGTGCGCCTGCACGGCTGAGCAGGAGCCCAAAGACGACGTTCTGCGAGCTGAAGTGCTCCAGCTGGACGTCTAGCACGTCTATAAGCTCGAACGTCACCACGGCATGCCGGCCAAGAATGAAATATCCCTGCTGATCGACCCGGCCGGTGGACTTCCAGGTGTGAATGCTCAACGTGCTCGGGGCGCGCCGGTTGAGCACGACGCGAACGATCTCCGCATCGTGGAAGCTGGGTACGCCACCGAACCAGGCGAGCAATTCGGGCCCACCTGGGAGGCTCGCATAGAGCGCCTCGGCGTCGGTCATTTGCGAGGCTCCTGGCGCCAAGCGATCAGGTGTATTTCTTGTCGCGCTCGAGCAGCTCGATCGAGATGCCTTCGGGTCCGCGAATGAAGCAGATACGCACGCCGGGGCGGATCGTGGTCGGCTCGCGCGTGAAGGTGACGCCCTTGCCCTTGATCTCGGCGGCGACGGCGTCGATGTCCTTCACGGTGAGACCGAAATGGTCAAGCCCCTGATGCGGGTGAGGCGGTGGTGGGCTGACGGCGCTATCACCCTCGAGCGGGGCGATGAAGATTTTTGCACCGCCGAGATTGACGTCGATTCGTCCGGGTGCCTTCACGACCTCGCCGCCGAGGATGTCGCGAAGCCAGTTCGCCGTGGCCTCCGGATCGGGGCTGCGAAGATGGACGTGATCCCAAGTGACGACGACTGGCATTTCATTGTTCTCCCAACGGGGTCTTCGATTTTGCAGCGCATGTTAGCGGCCTCAGGCGGCAATCGCCATCGTCCTTGTCGACTCGGGCCACGCGCGGGAACCTTAGTTGGTCTGCCGGATTAGGGTAAGCAGTGAGCCGATCCGTGTTTGACCGTGCTTCGGCCGCTGCAGGTGGTGCCATGAACGCGAGGTTTGACCGGATTGGGCTCGGACGTTTCGCCGGAAGAGGCGAGAGACTGGCGCACGCCGTGACTGTTGCGACCGTCTCGTTTGGCCGCGGTTTGCTCTGGCTGCTGGCGGCCATCATCGTCGGCTGCGGCATCTGGGTGCTGCTGCCACTGTCGAAGGGCAACAGCACTGAATCCGTGAAGCCTGACGTGGCGACTGCCGAGCCGGCTGTCCCCAGTGGTAACACCGCCGGCATTTCTCCGATCAGCCAAGCTCAGGCCTCGGCAGCTGCTGAGCTCGACCGGCTCAGGATCTCATCACAGACATGGCGTCGCGGCGGGCTCGGCTCGAAAGCGCTGGTGACATTCACGCTGCGAAACGACAATGACTATGCCGTAAGGGATCTGGAGATCGTTTGCGCATTCGCACGGCGCGACGGCAGTCATCTCACCGAGCGCAGCCGCGTATTGGCGGATACGGTTAACATGAACAGCCGCAAAACCTTTGCGCGCGTGGCGATCGGCGTCGTCAACGTTAATGCCGATCAGGCGAAATGCTCGGTGGTTGCGGCACGTCGTGTGTAGGACGCAGGGCTTTCCGGTCGCGGAAAAGTTACTCTCCGCAATCCTTGGCTGAAAAAGCCGGCGCCACCAATTGAACCAAAGGCTGGGTGCAGGAACCAATGTGAGTATCGCCTGTTAAGGCGAAGAGCCCGCGCGGGGATGCGTTGGGGCGGAGTGCGGTCCATGCCCATCTTTCGGTATTTCATCTTCGTCGGTGGAGCTCTGCTCGCACTGTTGTTGACGGCCAATTACGTGCTGCCGACGGAGCCGGTCGCGCAGACCGTTGCCTCCGCCAGCAACGACCAGCCGGTGGTCCGCATCCGGTCTGATCGCCATCTGCCCGAGCGAGTCGTGTTCGACACCACCCAGCCGACGATCACGGCTCCGGCGGTGAAGGTCGCGGCGGTGCAGCCGCAGGATTCCTCTTCGGCTGCTCTGGCCGAAATGTCGGCCAAGGCGCGGGTGCGCGAGACGTTCGCCCAGTTTACGCCGGCCGTGAAGGTCGAAGCCGGCGTGGCGAAGAAGCCCGACGGCAAGCAACAGCTTCAGGCCCAGGTTCAGCCTGCTCCAGCGCCGCAGGCTCAGCCGGCGAAGCGTAAGGTCGCCCGGGCCCATCCGGCACCGCAGCAGCAGGGCCGTCCCATGATGGTGATGGCGCAGCGCCCGCAGTTCGGCTTCTTTGGCAACACCTGGTAAGCAGCACTTGGCAAGAACCGCCTAGCCCCGCTTCGAAACGAGGCGGGAGGGGCTTTTTATTGGTCAGCCTCTCTGCTAATTCCAACCCGTCCGACGCCGCCCGGAGCGCTGGCTTCCCAGCACCGGGGCGGCGGTTTCAGGACTTGGCCCAAGAGGGCCCGGGCGCTCGTAGCTCAGCTGGATAGAGCATCGGATTTCGATTCCGAGGGTCGGAGGTTCGAATCCTTCCGAGCGCGCCAATTTTTCTGTAGGAATTTCAACGCTTTGGTTAGGTATCGGGTCTGTTCTTAGGCCGATTTCCGTGTTGCATGTTATAATCGCTAAACCCCTTTAATTTCAGGCTTTCCCGTCTAGTACCGCTCAGTGCGCGCAACACGAACGCAACACGGAATTCGTGGATCGTTCTCACTTTGGCATGCCAAGCAGCCGCGCCTGAATGTCCTCAGCGGCTTTCTGGTCGGCTTCAGCGTCGGCAAAGAGATGACCGTAGGTGTCGAACGTCATTTGAATCGTGGAGTGTCCCATCAGCTTCTGGATACGCTTTGGGTTCATCCCGTTTTCGATCCACAAGCTGGCGCACGCGTGGCGCAAGGCGTGCAATCCATACTTTGCGGTCTCGCACATGACGAAATCTCCCGCGTTGTTGACGACGGGCTTGCCGTCGGCACCCAGCACTGGGACAGGTTCGCCGGTGACCCGGGCGGCGATCTGAATTGGATCAAACCCACGTTGGGCAATGTTGCTGTGCGCCTCAACCTTGCCGTTGCCGCTGGGAAAGACGAGATCCAAAGCCTTCACTGACTTGCCGTCCGTATCCCTCGATCCGGTGTCACGTTTAGGGCAGATGAGCTTCCATTCGCGCAGCGCATTCACCAGCAGCGAAGGCATCGGAATGGATCGATAACCCGCCTTCGACTTCAATCGCCCGATTCGGTGAAAGGCGTCGGCACGTTGCGACACGCTAATGGTCCGACCTTCAAAGTCCACATCAACCCATCGCAGTCCGCGCAGCTCGCTGCCTCGCAATCCGCAGAAAATCGCGGTTAGTATCAGCGGGCGCCAACGCCCCGTTGCCGCGGTGATAATCGCGTGCAGCTCGGCTTTGGTCGGAATCGTGGGCCTGGGATCCTCCCGATCTGATAGGTGAAGGTCGAGACCGGCCGTCGGATCGCTAGCAGCAAGTCCGCGTCGTCTCGCTTCGCGGAAGATGGCGCCGAGCGATCGAACAGCACGCAGCACCATTGCGGGCGATCGACCGCCTTCGCGCAACCGATCCGCAAACTCATTGACCGCGGGCATCGTCAGGTCGGAAAGTTTTTTCCCGCCGATGAACGGCACGATGTGCAGATCGACATGCTCTTCGTATTGCCGAACAGTTGTAGGCTCGAGGCCTTTTTCATTGCTTCGCTTGATCCAAAGTGCGGCTGCCACCTTGACGGTGGGCGACACGCTGCCCGGTGTGTGCAGACCGCGCTTTACATCGTGTTGCACCTCGACGAGCCAGGCCTCGCCGTCGGATTTCCGATCGAACAGCTTCGCGCGGCGCTTCCCGGCACCGTCGATGTAGGAGGCTTGCCAGCGAGTCAGACCAGAGGGCAATTTTCGCTTGCGGACGGTGGCCATGTCATTCGGTCCCAACGTTGCTGTGGATTTCTAGCAACTGCGCAAGATTGAACATGCCGTTGAACACGGCCTTTATCTGTATGCCGCTACTTTCGATTGCCCGTCCGAACCGGCTTCGAACAAACTTTCCGCTCGGATCGATGATGTCCGCTATCATCGCTTTCCGATTGACCTCGACGCCGTAGTAGTGCTCGGCGGGGCTGTCCGGGGACAGGCAATGAGCAAGGGCCTTGTGCAGGGTCTTTTGACCAGTGAGGTGGCACTTCCCTATCCTTGGGCCGGGAAACTTCTCTTCTATCGCCCGTAGTTCTACCCAGCTCGCGACCCGCTCATCCACTTCCGAGAGACTATCTGTCACCAGCAGCGAGAGCATGATCATGGCGACCGTGTCCGGTGTCGCCATTGCACCACCGCTGTTTCTGCCTCGGCTTTTCGGCTGGGGCAGTAAGCCTGCGCGCACTAGCGCGCGCTGCCGCTCATAAAGGGCGACGGACTTCATCTCGAAGGCGGCGGCGATCTCCGGGTTAAACAGGAAAGCTTGCAAGCTGATCATGGCAAGCGAGACTAAACATGAATTGTGGTGGGTGTCCACAAGAGGGTTGCAGGATGTTGCCAAATCGTTCATGGTATTTATGGATGATGTCCATAAAGGCTTCTAGAGATGTCCGAAGGTGATAGGGACGAGTGTCTCGTCTACACGGTGGAGGAGGCCGGCAGGATGCTGGGCCTCACGAAGAATGGTTCTTACGTTGCCGCGAAGCGGGGCGACTTTCCCACGCTCCGCATCGGTCGGCTGATCAAGGTGCCGAAGAAGGCACTGCACGATTTCATCAACGGCACCGGTGGCAAATGACCGCGGTGGTGCTGCCGTTTCCCCTGGCTCGCCGGCTCGACCTGATTTACCGCCAGGCCGAGTACGCGCTGTGCTTGAAGCAGCAGAAGGGCGACGAGCACATCCAGCGCCAGCTCAAGACGCAGGCGGAGGCGTTGAGGCGGCGTGGCGTAGGTGACGACATCATCGCCCGTGAGGTCGCCGGCATGGAGGCGGCCATACGGGCTACGATGTGGCGGCTTACCTTCGACACTCCGGAGGAAGCATGAGCCGTCGGCGGGGGAGAAAGACAGCCATCGGAGCTCAATTTGCGCCGCGGCGCATTGATATGTTGCGATCTCCGGCTTATCGGCAACTGAGCCTTTCAGCGCGAAAAATCCTTGATCGTCTCGAAATCGAATTCGCCGATCACGGCGGCACGGACAACGGAAAGCTCCCGTGCACCTATGACGATTTCCAGCGCTACGGGATCCACCGTCAGGCAATCTATCCGGCGATCCGGGAGGCGGTCGCTCTTGGCTTTGTAGAGATCACTGAGCAGGGTGTCGCAAGCAATCCCGAATTCCGAAAGCCGACGAAGTTCAGGCTCACCTATCGCCATATGGACGGCCTTGCCGGCGACGGCAGCCATGACTGGATGCGAATATCGGAAGATGAGGCTCCGGAAATTGCCGCCGCAGCCCGCAAAGAGCGCCCGCCTCAAAAACAGAATTTGAAGTACGGTTCTCGTCAAAAGTCAGTACGGAAACCGTACCGAAAGCCGGGTTTTCTCAGTACGGAAACCACCACTACTGCTCTCAGTACGGAAACCACCACTACTATCGATATATCCAGTGTGGAGCACCAGCGCGGTCGCGAAGCGCGCCCGCTAGGGAGCGCCGTAGCGAGCGACCGCGCGGCGCCAAGCATTCGGACGGACGTGATCCACGCCAGCATAGCCTCAAAGCTGGGTCCGGACGGCTGGGCCATACTAACCGAATTGCCGGACGACATTCGCATCCGGCTAGAGACCTTGGAGCTTGAGGGGGCGCTTGACTCCAGCTCCGAAGAATTCATCAGGCTCGGTCAAAATCGAGGTGTGGCATGAGAGCGACCGCGAAGCGTCGTCCTGTGTTTGCCAGCGACATCCTGAAGCTCGGCGGTCGAGTGCGTGTAGTCGAGGCCCACGATCGCACCGACGGCTCCGACTTCTTCCGCATCTCCTACATCTCCGCCGGTGGCGACATCGCTTGGCAGTCTCCGCCGCTGCACGATCCGGACATCGCGGACGCATCGGCTCGCACCCTGGCGGCCTTCGTCAACGGAGAAAAGGTTTGAAAGCAAACCCTCATCCTGCAATCCAAGCCGTCGACATCGACTCCGTGACTATGTTGCCGGGTCGGCGATGTCCCGACGCCGCCGCGGTCGCCGTGCTCGCGGCGTCAATCCAGCGCCTCGGGCTGCGCACTCCGATTTGGGTGCGGCACCATCCCAACAGGCCGAGCGACGGGGCCGATGACAGCATTCTGCTGATAGCCGGCGCTCACCGTCTAGCAGCAGCAAAGTCGTTGGGCTGGCGCAAGATTGATGCGGTTTTCGTCAACGACGACCTGGTCAACGATGAGCTTTGGGAGATCGCGGAAAACCTACATCGTGCTGAACTATCAGCGCTGGAGCGGGATGAGCAGATCGCCCGGTGGGTGGATCTGACCGCCATGGGGGTTTCCGACAACTTGTCGGAAACCCCCGCTAAGGGTGGTCGCCCGGGAGCCGCCGCAGCCGCCGCGCGCGACCTCCGGGTCAACGAGCGGGATGTACAGCGCGCGGTGAAGGTCGCCGCGATCGCGCCGGAGGCGAAGCAGGCCGCGCGTGACGTCGGGCTGGCTGACAATCGGTCGGCGCTGTTGGCGGTGGCAAAGGCGGAGACGCCCAAGGCGCAGGTTGCGGCGGTCAAGCTCATCAGCAAGACGAAGGCAAAACGACGGCGCGGGCCACGCTTCGAAGCGCCAGTCGAGAGCCAGCACGACCGCGATGTCAGCATGTTGCGCGGGGTATTCGATGCGGCTTGCGACAGCGCTCGCCTCGAATTCCTCTCGGCCGAAGCGCTCTCTCCAGCAACAACGCCAGGCCGCGGTGCTGATGCTATCTGCCCTCGCGTCCGTGAGGCCGTCAAAGTCCTAAGCGGCTTGCCGTCCGCGCATGAGGTCCGCAAATACTTTGCGGGGCGCGACGACGCTTGCCTGATCTCGGAAGCTCTGGAGCCGGCGCGCGCTTGGTTGGACGAGTTCGCGGGCGTCTGGAACGACGCGGAGGCAGAATGACCGAGCGGCGCCGCAGCATGAGCCGGAAGCAAACACTTACGGACGCGAACGTCTGGGATCATCCGGAAGCGGAAGGCATCTACGTCTGGTTCTGCACCAACCGGGGCGAGAAGATACCGCGCGACGCCGCTGCCGGCGCTGTCCGCAGTTATCTGGAATCTCGCGAGCGGCAAGAGGTTCGGATCAAACGCATGATGGCGAAAGGGCTAGGGACGCGCCATGGATCGTGACGATCATCTCAGGCGTAACCGGGAAGGCGCGGCGCGGCGGCGACAGGCCGAGCCTTGGCGCAGGTGGTATGGAAGCGCCCGATGGAAGCGAGTTCGTAAGCTGCATCTCGATCAGCACCCTCTGTGCAAGCGCTGCGAGGCCAGAGGTAAGCTCACCATCGCCTCGGTGGTGCACCACGCCAAGCCGCACAAGGGCGATGCGGTGTTGTTCTGGGATGCTCAGAACTTCGTGTCGAGTTGCGCACCGTGCCACAACATCGATGAGCAGCGTGTCGAGCGAGGCGGCATGGCAAGGCAGGTAGTAGGCCCTGATGGCTGGCCCATCGACGATGTTGATCGCGAGAAAAATAAAAAATGAAATCAATCGCTTGCTTCAACACCGGGGGGGGCGTCGCCGAAGCTGGGTCAACGCGCTTCCTCGGTCGGTGGTGCCCTCAAAAACGCAACGGGGCCAACTTTCCTTAGAAAAAATCTGGAGATGACCATTGAGAAACCAAGGCAATTCCCGATCGCTCCCGCCAAGACCAGGGGCGAAAACTATCAAAGCGCCCGCGCACCTCGACGTAACCGAGCGCCTCATGTGGCGCCAGATGCAGTCCGCGCATCGCTTCGACGACCCGGCGAGCTTGGCGCTGCTTCGCACCGCGCTCGAGGCGCATATGCGCGGCCGTCGGTGCCGGCAGGCCATCGACAAGGACGGCGAGACACTGCCCGACCGCTTCGGTCAAGTGAAACCTCATCCGCTGTTGCCGGCGGAGCGCGATGCGCGCGCAGGCTTCCTGTCCGCGATGAAAATTCTAGGTCTTGACCTGACGGGGAATTGAACCATGACCAACAAGAGAGCGGCGCGACAACGCGGCGGAAACGATTTGTCGGAGGCCGCATGGGCCTGGCTCAACGATGCGCTGACCGATGATATCGGCACCGGCTGGGAGCGCTACGACCTCGAGTGCGACCAGTCTATTTCAGGCACGCAAACCAACGCGGCATTGTGGCGGGACTACGGTGCTGCGGTGATGTCGCGATGGATAGTCGATTATCCAGGCACGCGACCGAGTTTGTGGTGGCGATACGACGCGCCGCGACGACCGCTCGGTGATTTCGCTGGCACGTACTTGGACGGCACATTGCCGGTGCCGCGGAAGCGCGTCGGCGGCATCGGCAAGCCTCTGCACGAGGTACTCGCTTACGTGCCCCATTTTTATTTGGGAGTGCCGACGTTCTGGCCGACACCCCAAACAGGAGATTATCCGGATGCTCCGGGTGTGGTGCCGATCGACGAAAACAATCCGCCAACATTCGAATCGCAGGCGTCATGGTTGAAGCGCCTCGGTCTACTGCTGCCGCGCGAGGCGGATCGCCTCAAGCGCCGCGACTTCGCGCCGGAAAGCGTGCTCGACATCCTGGCGGGCAAGCCTGAGTTCGGCGCCAGCGACGAGAACCCTGCAGCGGTGGGGCGTGCGGACTGAATGAGTCGGCGGCGCGCAGAGATGACGGCGGCTGAGATCGCTCAAGCTCGCGTGCAGGAACGGGATCGACAGGCGCGCCGCAGGGAACGCGCGAAGCAGGGCGCGGTGTTGGTACATTTGCCATCGGATATAGCGGACGAGCTCGGCGACGATGACAGCCGGGTCGCCGCTCGAGCGGTCGAGATCCTGCGGAGCTATCTGCGCCGGACTGTGCGTGACGGAGCGTGACACCATCCCGTTCTCAGATCGGCTATGTGCATCGAGTACGCAAGGTGAAAGAAAACATCCCGTGTCTGGCAACGACGATTTTGAATATCTTACGGGTGAACACCTCGACGACTGGCGGAACACGTCATGTCCGCCCGAGACGATTGCTGAAGCAGAGCAAGAAGTTCGTTCGAGCGTACTAAATTACGTTGTCAGCTGCGAAAAAAAAGACACGTCCATCAACGTGTTGGCCAAAGAAGCTGGCTTCACCATAAAGATGCTCAAGTTGCTCGTCGTGCGGCGAGTTCGCCATTTGAAATACGGCATTGAGCGACGCCTCGATGCTATCGAGCAACGGCTCGATTCTATCGCCCATGAAGACGGACGAAGGATTGCTTCGCCCCGCGTTGGCGAAGATACTTCGCGCGTTCGCGCGACAGTGATGATGCCGGTTTGCAAGGCGCATCAGCAAGGCAAAGTCTATTACGCCGGCGAAATCATCACGTCGAGCGGTTCGACTTTCCAAGCCAATTGCGACACCGGACAGGCGCCGCCCCACGAAGACTGGAATTGCATCGCCGCGGCCGGTGGCTCGCCCGTAATTCAGGGCACGTTCGATCCCAAAAAGAGCAACGGCTATCGCCGAAACAGTCTGGTTGTCCTAAACGGCGCCTCTTTCATCGCGCTACGCGATGCCCCTGGGCCTTGCCCTGGGCCTGGCTGGCAGCTCATGGCGGGGCAAGGCCGGCGCGGGCAATCAGGCGAGCGTGGCCCGGCAGGACCGTCGGTACGGTCGATGACCTTCGATGACAAAGGCGTGCTCACGCTTATCAATTCCGATGGAAGCGTCGTGAGGTGCGACATGTACCCCGTCCTTTCAAGGATCGACAGATGACGCCTAGCGATCTGACCCAAATCCTCGATGAGCTTCGGGAGCTGATCAACGATGAGCTTCGGGAGCTGAAGGAGGAGAGCAAGAAGCAGAGCAACTCGCTTGTGCGTGTTCTCGAGATCGTGCGCGAATGCGGCGATACCGACTTGATCAATCAGGTGTGCGAAGTCATCGAGAACGGGATGCCCGATCGTTTACCGGCGGTGAGGCACTGATTTGATGGTGACGAAGGATCTAAGCTCGAATTGCGCGGTCCAGGCCATCGCGCGTCTCTTTGAGATGCAAACAGACGAAGTTGTTTTGCGGCTCAACGTGCATGCCCTCTTGCTGGGCGAGGCTTCAGCGTTTCTCGATGATGGTATGTGCCTGACTGACGTGGTGCACGGCTATCTGACGTCGCGCGGTTGGTCGCGCTGGAAGCGCCAAGGCCCTGACTATCGAATGACCGGCTTGCCGCCGACCTGTCTGGTGCAGGTGCCGTGGCACGTTTTTGCAATGATCGACGGCTTCATCTGGGACGGTGTTGCGCTTCCTCTCGGCTCTGAGGTGCTCGGCTTCTGGAGTCCGCCCGATCTGCGCTGTGGAGTTGGGGAAGAACCGAAGATCGAGCGTCCTGACTGGAAAACTACGCATGTTTTGTAAAGGGGCACGGCCGCGTTCGAAGAGCGGCAGGCTCGGGGAAAGGCTTGGTCCGACAGCCATCCAAAGATCGATTACGCCGCAACCTGCGACAATCGCCGCTCAGGCGGCAAGAAAAAGAGGAGCCTACATGCTGCCGACGCCATTCGAAATTGAGTTGCCCACACCGGGAAAGGTCTACAAGCTCCGCTACCCCTGGAGCGCGATCATCGACCTGGAGAACCGCCTGAACAAGGGGTTTTCTGCCATCGTGGTCGAGATGCAAGATCCGGCATCGGTGCGGGTCGGCATGCTTCGCGAATTGTTGTTCACCGGCCTGAAGACCAACCATCCTGAGATCACGCTCGAAGAAGCAGGCGAGTTGATCGGACCGGCCGGAGGCCTCGCAGTCGCGATGAACAAGGTGGCGGAAGCCATCGCAGTTGCGTTTCAGGTTGATGGAGGAGCGGCGCCGGCCGGTGACGGCACGAAGAGCCCTACGTCGCGGCCGCGCGCACGGACTGGGTCGAGCCGCTGACGGCGTGGATCGCTGCGGGGTTCGATGAAGGCGCGTTTTGGCTGAAGACGCCGCGGCAGGTTGCCATCAATCACGCGGCGCGGCGTCTCCAGCTTGTTCGGGAGCACAATGATCGCGCATGGATGGCCTACACGATCGCCGCGCTCGGAAGGACGAAGAAGCTTCCACCCATGCGCAAGCTGATGATTAGGGAGCCTTCGTTAAATCGCAGGCAATCGCCGGAGCAGATGATGGCGATCGTCAAGCAATGGACCTTGCTGCTCGGCGGCGAGGTCAAGGGCAAATCGAGCTGAAAGGTTACAGATGGCCGGATCGTCAATCATCGGCGCCTTGCGCGTTTCGATCGGCGCTGACTCCGCAGCGCTCGACAAGGGCCTCGATGAGTCGCGCGCGAAGCTTGGGCAGTTCGCGGGCGAGCTCGCGAAAACCGGCGCGGTGATCGCCGCGGCCCTCACGGCCGCCTACGCGACCGCCGCGTTGGGCGTCAACAACGCCATCAACTCGATGGATCAGCTCAACAAGCAGTCCCAAAAGATCGGCATTCCTGTTGAGCAGCTCTCGGCGCTCAAGCTCGCGGCAGATATCTCCGGCGTCAGCATGGAGCAGCTCGGCGTCGGCGTTGGCAAGCTCTCCAGGGCGATGACGGGAGCATTGGCGGACCCGACCTCGGATGCGGCAAAGCAATTCCGCGCTCTGGGCGTCTCTGTGCAGGATGCGACGACCGGCAAGCTTTTGCCGACGCAGACAGTCCTAGAGGGGGTCGCGACCAAGTTTTCCAACATGGACGACGGCGCGCGCAAAACCAGCGTCGCCATGGCGCTGTTCGGCAAGTCTGGTGCGGACCTGATCCCCTTCCTGAACCAGGGCGGCAGCGGCATCGCCGCAATGACGGCCAACGCGCAGAAGTTTGGGATTGTGATCGACGGCCCCACCGCGGCTGCGGCCGAGAAATTCCGCGACACGCTGACGCTGCTCGGTGCGGCGAAAGATGGCCTGATCGTCAAGTTGACGGCTTTCCTTCTGCCAGCGCTGCAGCAGTTTGCCGATCGCATGCTCGCCGGCGCATCGAACTCGGATAAACAAAAACAGAAGCTTTCCGTCCTGACCACGGCTTTTGAGGGGCTCGCGCGCGGCGTGCTTTTCGTTGCCGACAATTTCAAGATCGTTCTGCAGCTCGGCGCTGTCTTTGTCGGAGCGCAGATTACTGCGGCCGCGATCAACATGGGTATCGCCTTCGTCGGGCTCGCGCGCGCCATCCAGGCGACCGGGCTTGTCATGGCAGCATTCGAGGCTGTCCGTAGCCTGTCGTTGAAAGGTCTGTTGATCATCGCGGGTGTGGTCGCCATCGCGACGGGCAACTTTGAGACGCTGAAGGACAAGCTTGGCGAGATCGCCTCATATGTCGCGGCGAAGGTGCCTGACGGCGCCGGCGTTCTCGGTCAGGCGCTGAAGGGCCTTGGTCTCGACACCACCGCGTTGACTGCCGACCTGCGGAATTTGCAGCAGCAGGGCCTTGCGCCGGCGAAGAAGGGCCAAGACGACTACAACGATTCCGTAATGCGCGGGAAGCAGGCGTTCGATCGCTACATCGATAGCCAGACCAAATCCCTCGCAGGTCAACAGGCGGAGCTTGACACGTCCGGCATGGCCGCTGGCGCGAAGGAGCGCCTCAAGGTCGTAATGCAGGGACTTGCTGTCGCGCAGGCGAACAACATCACCTTGACGGATGAAGAGCGCGTTAAGCTGACACAGACGGCGAACGCCGCGGAGCTTCTTGCGCTGCAATTCGGCAATGTCGCGCTGATCGGCCAGAACAACCCCTTCGCGCCGATTATTTTGGCCATCGATGCCACGAACCAAAAGTTGGCAAGTGGCTCGCTGAGCGTCGACGACTACGCGAAGCTGTCTCAGCAGTCCGCACAGCTCACCGCAAAGATGTGGTCGGATTCCGCGACCAGCCTAGGCGGAAGTTTCGAAAGCATCGGGTCATCCTTTGCGAGCATGAACGACGCGTGGGGCAAGGCCGCGAAGGTCGGGCAGACGATCAGCGCGGGCATCGCATTTGTGAATTCCTACACCGCGGCGAGCACCGCACTTGCGACCGCGCCATGGCCAGCGAACCTTGCGATTGCAGCGAGCGTGCTGGCGTCCGGCTTGAAGTTCGTTGCCAGCATCAAGTCCATCGGCTTCGCTGATGGCGGCTTCGTCAGCGGTCCGGGCAGCAGCATCTCTGACAGTATCCCGGCGATGCTCTCGAACGGCGAGTTTGTCATGAACGCCCAGGCAACGGCACGCTTCCGGCCGCAACTTGAGGCGATGAACTCGGGCGGGAGCGGCGGTGGCGTCACGGTCATCAATCTTGCGGGCTTGGGTCGGGACAACTACTCGCGTGACGAAGTGGTGCGGATCATCGAGGGCATCAACTCCGCCGTCGGCGACGGCTACGACCTCCGGATATCGAGGACGTGATGGCCCGTCAGGTTTTCAAAATTGAAGGGTTGAGCGAACTCGACGAGGCGCTGAAGGAGCTTCCCAAAGCGACCGCGCGGAACGTCTTGAAGCGCGTCCTGACGGAGCAGGCGCGGCCGATCAAGGAGGCCGGCGAGGCGCTGGCACCGCGCGAAACCGGCGGCCTCGCGGGGTCCTACACCATCGGGACCAAGCTTTCGCGGCGTCAGAAGAGCCTCAACCGGAAAGAGAGCGACGTGGAGATCTACGTCGGGCCGGGACCGGCGGCGAAAGCGGTGCAGACCGAGTTCGGGAACGCGCACCAGGCGGCGCAACCCCATCTCCGCCCGGCCTTCGACGGCAACGCCATGAAGGTGCTGGACGGCATCACGGAAGCGCTCGCGGGCGAGATCGAAAAGGCGCGCCAGCGGTTGGCGAAGAAGGCTGAACGGCTCGCGGCAAAGATGGCGGCCGGGAAGTAACCGGGACGGCGCCGATCGCGCGGGCTTAAATGAGAATTCCTGCCGTCACGGTTGGCGTGAAGGAGTAGATCCCGCCCCAGCTCGGGCGAAGATGATTGATACGGTGAGGCGGGCAAAGTCGGGTAGGAGTTTGTGAGGAGGAGGTGGTATGAGGCACACATAGGAGCCGTCGGCCAACTACCCCGGTCAGCGCCACGGCTTCCAAGCGTGTGCGGGCCATCCTTCGGCAGGATGTGAAACGCTGACCGCGAAAACAGCTTGCGGCGAAAGGTCCATTCTTGCCACCAAAACAGCTGCATCTGAAATACGATCGCCAATAGTTAACTGCTGAGCGAGGTGGGCCCTTCCGCTTTTGTGATCGTAATCATGTCGATGCCTTTAGCACCATTGTAGGTAAACCTGGCTTGCTGAAGAAAGGATCGCCCTAGAATAATTTTGTACGGGTTGTTCGTCGCTGGCACTGCCGCGAATTCAGTGTCTTGCGCGAGATTTTGATAGGGGCCGAAGAACAGCAAGGTTGCTCTATGTACATCAGCGGCGGCGAATGAATTCACGGTCGTAACGGATATGCTTCGCCGCGGCTTTAACGCAACACCGCCCAATAGAGATTCCTCCACGGCGGTGCAATCGCATCCGGTATCAATGTGGCCATAGACCCGCTTTACGTCTGCCTCACGATACCTGCCCGTTTCTGAGGCCTCAAGGGTGAAGCCCATCAATATGCAGGGCTTTGCCGCCACGGTGTCGTCAGAGAAGGTCCCGTCTGGAAGTAGCCAAACAACAGGAAGTGTAACAGTAGCTTTCATGATCTACGTGCTTTCAAGAAATAGAAAGGGCGCTTTTAATGATCACGGTATTAGGATTATAGCGGGCGCACTGCTTTCATGAATTCATGGCCGAACGCTGTCAGTTGATATCGCGCATACGTTCTAGAGCCGACCTGCGCACCACCTGCGAAGATTGGTTCCTGATTTTTGAACTGGAGAACCGCAGCTAGGCCTAATTTGTCCAGATGCTCGATGTATATGGCGACGTCCTCCGGCGAGCGCAGGCCATCCCTCGGGAGCTCGTCTATTTCGACTTTCCGATTTAAAAATCTGTTTGTCTGAGCGTCGTAGTCGTCGGTGAATTGAAACTTATAGTGATCGTTCTCAATCAGCTTTTCGAATATTGACCTTAAGATTACCGCCTCATCTACGGAAAGTTGCTTGATCAGGGGTGCAAACGCTGGATGTGCATGACGTGCTGCATCCCGATCGAAAGCCCGAGACAGTAGCTCGCTGTACATATCTGCGATCAGCGTATCATCGGGCTCATACTTGATCGCTTCCAAGATCGGCCCGGCAATCTGAGGAGCAGGAAGGATGCGCCGCTCTTCCGGTATGCTCCTGACGGACCGATCAAGGAAAGCAACATACCGATCCTGAAGTGCGGCCGTGAACTGCAAAGGCGCGAGTGCAAGCCGTAAGGTCTTTACAAAGTCGAGCAGAGCAGATCCGCTCTCCTGCACCGCGGGAGAAAGGCCATCTTGGTATGCCTCTTTAATAGGGACCTGTTTAACAAGCTCCGTAGCAACCGCAGTGGCTAAGTCTGTCTCGCTGGGCAACTTGCCCTCCCCATTTCATCCCTAAAATTGAACCGCAACCAGGGCGAGAGCGCAAGCCTCGCCGCCGCTCGGTTCTCTGCCTTCGTCATGGCGTGAGAATAGAAGCGAGCCGGGCAATGGGCCAGCCGCTGGGGCTTGCGGGTGTGGACCGTTAGAACGAGCGAAACCCGGGTGGCACGACCTTCCAGAAGCCCTCCTGCAAGCGGAAGGCTCGGGTGTCCCGGGGAATGTCTTCAGCGGCCGCGCCGTCATTGGGCTCCCATAGCAGCGCGGGCAGCAGCTCTCCGTCTACGAGTTTCACCATGTCGCCGCGCCGGATTTCGGTGCCTGCAATCCCGATCATGATGTTGGACATCTTGCCCTACCTCGCAAAGTTGGGCCTCGATCGCGACGGTACGCTGTTACGAGAAAGACCGTAGCGGGGGACCACTACGGCCTCATTCTCGAAAAAATCCGGGTGAAAAACGATCTAAGTAAAATATGCAGCCAGCCCCGGTGAGAGAAGACTACACCCGTACTGCCGCGGTGCAATGTTATTTAGGACACACTTCGAAGCGTAATTAATTCGGAACCCGTGAGCGAGGGAAGGCCCGCCAGGCTGGCTGCTGTTGGCGGGCCTTCAACCTCTTGAGCTGGGCCGCATATGTCCCCCACGGGCCCGTCCCGAGTTCGATACTGACAGATTCGCGCTAACATCGACCTAAGACCTCAACCGAACAGTTGAGGTCGGCGGCGAGCCGAGCACTCCCGGCGCTCAAAGTTCGCAATTGAACCGGCAGCCGGGAGCATTGGGGGCTGGAGACCAGAAACTGCTATGTTCGCTGCTGGCGTCCCACGAACGAACGATTTGACCGTTTTGCGGACGCCATTTTCGGAACATGGCGTTCTGCCGCGTGAACACCCCTCGAAAGCGCCTGCCCGTGCCGGAATTAGTGAGGCGGGATATGCACGTCATAAGCCCGATGCAAAGTGCGAGGCCAACACGATCGTAGCAACAGCTAAAGCAAAACCGATCAGCGCAAATTCAAGCCACTGCATTGGATGTCCCTTCTGGGAACGCTCGGCGGGCCAGCTATTAAGGGAGAGCATCAGACGAGCTAACCACTCCGTCCGATGAAAAGGTTCGCAGTCTGCGAATTCACTGCGGTCGGCCGGGTTAAAAATGGAAATGTAAAATATTGGTCCAGCCCGGCAGAACAAAGCTTACTACGCGGCGCTGGGGAGCGCCATTCTCAATGTGGCGTTGGTCGAGATCATCGCTCTCGTTGAGAGGTATGCCGGAGATTGCATGCGGGCCATCAGATCATGGTCGCGGGACACCGGGACGGCGCCGATCGGCTGGGCGTAGACTAGGCGCCGATGCGCTTGAGGTCGAGGGACCCGTAGGCTTCTTGTGCGGCGGATCATATCCAGTTGCCGACCTTTTGATGCGCCTGAATATAGGGCCCAAACAGCTTGGGCGCGGTCCGGTAATATTCGTTCAGCTCATTCATTCGGTCATAGTGTAACTTTGGACCAGCCGGATCATGAAGTTTGATTGCAGCGTTTGAGTCCATAAGTTCGATGATCACGATTCGGATGCGCTCAAGATATATGTTCACCTCGGGTCCGAAGTAAAACGGCGCCCTTTCGATCGCCTCTGCGTATTCAAAAAGCGTGGCATCGTCCGGTTGTCCCGAGGACATCGTCTTTGCCACCACATGCCGGATTGCTTCAAAAATTGCTATCCGGCGGTCGAACAGCTCTAGGACTACACGCTCATTTTCCGTTTGCCAGTTTCGCTTAGCAACTTCTGTCTGGAGACGGGCCGCCTCGGCCTGCGCACTCCCGAGGCGGTAGGCGACGAATGCAGCGGCTCCCGACGCGATGACCGTGGCCATCGGGCCAGCGAAATCCTTCATGACGTCGTAATATGACACTGGAGTTTCCTTAGGTGAGCCAGCGGTAGGCTGCCCAGCCGGCCAGCAGCACTCCGGCAAGCAAAAATTCAGATTCGGCGAGCGCGGGCCATGCAATTCCTTACGAAAGGTCTTTCCGCCAAAAAACTACGACCCCCGCAGTGCAGACTACACAAATTATCGCGGCAAAGACCCATTCGGCAGAATCGATTGTCTCACCTAAGAAGATCCTGAGTCCCAATATCGCAGCCGAGATGCTCGCCAGAAGCAAAAAAGCGATCGCGATCTGTCCGAACAGGGTCTCTTCTAGCTTCAATCGGAGGGCTCAAATTCAGGAACAACCGGGGCGAGCATAATAACAGCGGGCCCCGAAAAGGGGATGGATTTTTAACCGCAAATCGCAGATGGTAGCTCTGGGCTTGAACACCCGGACCAGAGCTAGGCCGCACATCCTTGGTCAGGATGCTCCCGATTGGCGTCGGGGGTGACGGCTGAATGCAAACATTCCAGTCCGGAACGTTTGCGACGGACGCAGTTGGCGCTGCGGGTCCGAACGGCCTTCTCATAGGCCAGGATCGGGCGCCATGTCCAGTGGGGGCGACCCCTAAAAACGCCCGGCGGGTCGCTCTGGCCCGTGTTCAAGTCCTGGCCGCGCCGGCCATCCCGGCGAGCGAAGGGGCCTTGAACAGCTCCGAAACGACAGAGCACCACCCACCATGACCAGCAGAACCACCACCAAACGCGCAGCGCGCCCCGCTGGCGCTTCCATTCCGTCCGGCCTCGCTCGACAGCAGCGCAGGCGCCGCACGGCTCTCAAGACGCTTGCCCGGCTCCGGGCGGAGGCCTCCGCCGAGATCGAGCGGCTGATAGGCTTCCTCGACGCCACTGACCAATATGTCACTACCGAACTTGAGGCCGACGCCGAGCCAACCGACGAAGAAATTCGCGATTTTGCCCATGATGGCTCCTGGCAGCCCCAAGGCGAGGACGACGAACCCAGCCTGGCCGCTTTGGAGGGGCACGACAATCAGGACGGCATCGCCTGGGATGCGTCCTGGCAGGGGCACGGGTCGCACGATCGCGAGGAGCAGTGCGATGACGAGGGCATCGACGACGACCGCGAGCACGACCGCGAGGACGGCGCCGCATTCCCGGAGGGGATGATGGACCAAACGGTGAAGCCGGCTTACGGCATGACGGACGGCATCGGCGGGGTGCTCTAGCAGGCAAGCAATGGCCCGCTGAACAGCCATCTGTCAGCGGGCCTTTGCAACACCATTGCAACACCGTCGCGCTAACTCATTGCAAAACCTAGGAGGGCGACGGATTTCGATTCCGAGGGTCGGAGGTTCGAATCCTTCCGAGCGCGCCACTTGGCAAGCCTGAAGCCCTGAAGCTTGGCCGCAGCGATACCGGCTCTTTTTATTTGCCCTGGATCTTCAGCCCGTTGGGTCCGACATTGATTTGCAGGCCGTCGGGCTGTTTCTTTTCCTGGTAGAGATTGTAGCCGAGCACGCCCGCGGTAACGATCAGTGCGCCGATGATGAGAAACAATACGTTGCGGCTGATGGACATGATTTCCCTGAACCCACTCGGTTGACGGCGAGAAAAACCCCGCGCGGCGGGCGTGCGGGGTGCTTCGGATATCCGGCGCCCGGCGCTGGCTTGCGACGCACGGCTCTGGCTCGATAACGTGGCTCGGAGGAACTGGTTCCCGTGCCTTGGCGCCGCTCGGGATGTCAGTTCGCGGGAAAGCTGGATCGCCGGGCCCGTGCCAATGTGTCCGATGGCGCCTCGTGGAAGGTCGCGCGGTAGGCGGCGGCAAACTCGCCGAGGTGATGAAAGCCCTGGGCACGTGCGCAGGTGGCCACCGACGCGCCGCTGCTCCGCAGCAGTTGCGCACGGGTGGCCCATAGCCGCTTCAGGCGGATATATTGATGCAGGCTCATGCCGCGCACCTTGCTCACCGCACCGCTGAGCGTGCGGACCGAGACGCCGAACTCACCGGCAAGGTCGGCGGTGTAGATCGGAGAGGTCGGATAGGCCGAGACGTAATCGTCGATCCGCTCCACGAGCTTTGCGGATCGCGCGCCCGCGTTCGGGGCGTTGCGCTCCGATAACGGGTCGATCTGGAAGAGGTCGTCGAGAGCGAGCAGCAGGCCCTCCTGGAGATGCGCGGCGACCTCCGTGGTTTCGAACATGTGCGGGTCGACCGACGCGGTCCGCAGGATGTCTTCCACGAGTTGACGCGCATAGAGCTGCGCTGTCGGGTCTGCGACACGAACCCACAAGGCGTCGGCGCGTTGAAACCAGCCGCGATCCCTGAGCGCCGGCGAGAACATGATCAGCGCGTGATGATTGATCTGCGGCTCGACGAAATGGCAATCGTGCTTGCCGCGCAGGGCAATGAAGAAACGCGAGTCGAGATCGATCCCGCTCGAGCTGGCCCGCAGATCGTCGGTCATCGGCAGGATCACCATGCCGCCGGGTGCGCGATAGGAGCTATCGAGAATGCGCGCAAAGGACCTGGCCACGATGATCCGGCAGTCAGGAAGGTTCACGACAGCGCGCGCTGCCGTGAAATTGGCGACGTCGAGCGGAATGCTCCGGGCATCTTCCAGATTTTCGGCCGGTCGAAACGCGTCGACGTCCGTGAACCGAACCAACTGGAGAGCGGAGGAGGGGGCGAGAGCGTCGAAGAACATGCGTCTGGCCAGATGCTGCAATGTGACAATGAAATGAATGTCCGTACATGCAATCAATGGCGAAACACGGCGCTCCAGTAAACCGGATTCCGCCCAGTAGTATTGCGGACATCATGCCGACTCGACCGAGCAGATCGATGCGAGCGTCAACGGTCCCGGTTCATCGGTTGGCCAGAGGCGAGGTCGATGAAATGCAGGCGCGTGCAGGCGGGGCAGGCGAAGGATTCGAAGCTGCGCCCTTCGGGGGGCTGCTGCCTTTCCAGATGCGTCTGCACATTCATGCCCGTCCGCGGGCATCGGAAAACAATGAAATCCGCCATCGAGACAGCATGACGGGATCGCGCTCGTCGGCCTTGATCTGGATCAGTTTTCGAGAGGGTCTCGACCGAAGGCAGACATCATCATCCGCGCTACCGCAAAAAGTGAAGGGGCCCGAGGGCCCCTTCAGAAATCACCAGCGGCGATAGCCGTAATAGCGTGGTCCGTAGACGCGAGGACCGTAAAAGCGCGGGCCATACCCATAATAACGTGGCCCGTAATACGGCCGCGGGCCGTAATAGCCATAATAATTCGGACGCCACCAGCAACGCCCCCAGGCGTCGCAGACCATGCGGACCTGCTCAACGTCCGACACCTGTGGTGTCGCAGGCGCGGGCGCGATGGGCATGGCGGACGCCGCCGACGATGCCACGATGGCACCGAACAAGGATGCGGCGACGAGGCCGATCTTAAGCTTCATGATGTCTTCCTCCGCTTACGCGATGCAGGATATCGAAGTTGTTCTGATCAAACTGTGGCGGAGCCGAAATGTAATGCTGATGAACGAATCTCAGCCGGTCCGCCGCAGGCCTGACCTCTCACGCCCGTCAGACTATCCCAGCTTGGCCATCGCGGCCATGCTTGATCCCGCGCAATTCATCGGTGCTGCGTCGCGCCTAGTCTTGTGAATGTGGCCGGGTCTTCGAGAAATACGAAGAGAGGCCCGCAAGATGTTTGGAGCCGTGCAATGGACAAGATGAGACTCGACAAAGGCGGATGGCTGGTGGTGTGCGACGGGCGCAAGGCGCTCATTCTGGAAAACCTCGGCGACGAGATGTTTCCGAACCTCCACACCAGGGAGGTGCGCGAGCAGTCTAATCCCACGACGAGCGCGCAGGGGACGGACGCACCGGGCCGGCTGCATGCCGCTGCCGGCGGTGTGCGCAGCTCGGCCGAGCAGACCGACTGGCATGATGAGGCCGAGCGTGCCTTTCTGCGCAGTCTTGCTGGCCGGCTCGATGCGGCGATCAGCGCGGGCGAGACCTCGGCGCTGACCCTGGTGGCCTCACCACGCGCGCTCGGAATGATTCGCGCCGACTATTCGGAAGGGGTGCGCAAGGCACTCCGGCGCGAGGTCGGCAAGGACCTCGTCAAGCTGCCGGTCTACGAGATCGAGAAGCAATTGCTGCTGTCGGGCGCACCGACATAAGGGCGGCCCGCGGGACGCGCCGGCGCCGCGGGGACGCGGTAGCCCCTCAGTAGCAGGGGTGCCGGCGGCGGTCCTGGCCGACATAGGCGGCCGAGCTGCGATAGCAGTGGTTGGTCGACGGGCCATCGTAATAGGCGAAGGTACCGGGGGTATAGCCGGGACCGTAATTGTGGATGTAGCTGATCGGGTAGGGCAGCGGGTTGCTGTAATAGCGGTGGTACCGGTGATGACTCCGCGCCTCCGCGAGGCTGGGGGCTAGGATTGCGGCCGACAGGGCAGCAACCGCGGCTACAAGCTTCAACTTGCTCATCTCGATTCTCCGGAACCCGAACGATTAGGTCAGCCATCTATAGACATTTCGGGCCGCCGGGGCACCCGTCCGGGAGCCGGAAAAGGGGGGCAATCCCGCAGATTCCCGGGAGGGTGTGACAGAATTGCCGGAAATGCGGTCGAACCCTGCCCATTTTTGGCCTTTTCGGGATGCTTAACGAATTCCCCACACAAGTATGACCAAAGAGAATTCGGTTAAGAATCCTGTTGCCGGCCTTTTGGGCTCCCTTGGGCCGGTCCATTGCTGAAGGCTTTCGCCGTACCCTTGCCATGCGCATCACGCTTCTGAGCCTGCTGTTGCTCTCCGTCGCCGCCGCCACGCCGGCGCGGGCCGAGCTGCACATCACCCGCGACCACGGCGGCTACGTCGAGGAATACAAGGCGAAGTACAAGCGCATCCGCGAGAAGGGCGAGCGCGTCATCATCGACGGCATCTGCAACTCGGCCTGTACCCTCGTGCTCGGCATCGTGCCGATGAACAAGATCTGCGTCACCCCGCGCGCGAGTCTCGGCTTCCACCAGGCCTATTACGACAAGGCGTTCACCTTCGGCATCAAGGTCACCAGCGCGGAGGGGACCTCCGACCTGATGTCCTATTACCCTGACACGGTGAAGGACTGGATCCGCCGCAATGGCGGGCTCACCACCGACATGAAGAAGATCAAGAACGGTGTGGAGCTCTGGAAGATCATCGATCCCTGTCCGGAAGAATGGTGAGTCTCTGAGCTGACGAGCGCCGTCCCTCGCAGCGCAATATTGCCGGGTCGAAATTCGCATTGCCGCACCGGCGCCCATCAGGCATGAGGGCGGCAATGAACCAAAATCAAGAAGCCCTGACCGCCCGTGCCGCGCCGATCCTGTTCGTGCTGCTCTGGAGCACCGGATTCATCGGCACCAAATACGTCATCCACAATGCCGATCCCCTGACATACCTCGCCATCCGCATGGCCGTGGTGGTCGGCCTCATGGCGATCATCGCGGCCATCGCGCGGCCGAAATGGCCTGACCGCGTCGGCATCGCGCACAGCGCGGTGGCCGGCATCCTCGTCCACGGCTTCTATCTCGGCGGCACAGCGATCGCGATCGCGCATTCGATTCCCGCCGGACTCTCCGCGCTGATTCCGGGCCTGCAGCCGATCCTGACCTCGACCATCGCCAACCGCTGGCTCGGCGAGCGGGTGACGCCGGTGCAATGGGTCGGCCTGATGCTCGGTCTCGGCGGCGTGGTGCTGATCCTGCATGGCCGTCCCATGACGGGTGAGGCCGGGCTCGGTTGGCTCGCCTCGGTGGTCTCACTGATCTCGATCACGCTCGGCACGCTCTACCAGCGCCGCTATTGCAATCACATCGACTGGCGCGCCGGCAATCTGGTGCAGTACGTCTCCGTCACGATCTTCTTCACGGTCGGCGCCTTCCTGTTCGAGGACCGCGTGGTGCACTGGACGCGGGAGTTCGTGCTCGCGCTGGCGTGGCTTGCAGTCGCGCTCTCGATCGGGTCGATCGGGCTGCTCTACTGGTTGATCCGCCACGCGGCGGCGACGTCGGTAGCGAGCTTGTTCTATCTCGTACCGGCCGTGACCGCGCTGATGGCCTATCTGCTGTTCGGCGAAAAGCTCGATGCGCTGGCGATCGCCGGCATGGCGATGTGCGCGGCGGCCGTGTTCGTGGTCAATCGGCGGTTCTAGTCCAACAAGGCTGCCTCAGACGACATCCCTGACGAGCGGCGCCCGCGCGTGCTAGGCTAAAGCTGATTTCAGCTCTCCTTTCACACGGTGGTGTCCATGAAGAAGGCGCGGCGTGCACTGCTCGGGCGATCGTTGAAGCCGGTCCGCATCGCCTGCATCAACTACGCGGAGGAGATGATGAGCGAGCGGATGATGGCGCGGCTCACGGCGGCGCTGCAGAAATGCTACGACGAGCATTTCCTGCCGGTGTGGGGCTATCCGGTCGATCTCGACGTCACCCGCAAACCGAAGCCGACCGACTGGCAATTGGTCTATTTCGACGACGCCACCCACAAGAACTTCCTCGGGCGGCACGAGCTGACGCATCGCGGCCAGCCGATCTCGAAGATCTTCCTCAAGGCGCTGGGCGAGGACGAGCCAGTGAGTCTCGCAGCCTCGCACGAGCTGTTCGAGATGGTGCTCGACCCCATGGCCAATCTGTGGGCCGACAAGACCCGGCACACCCAATATGCCTACGAAGTCTGCGACGCCGTGGAGGAAGATGCTTTCCTCGTCGACGGCTTTCCGATGTCGAACTTTGTCTATCCCTCATGGTTCGAGCCGTTCAAGCATCCCCGCGGCACCAAGTTCGACCACATGGGGTCGCTGAAGGAGCCGTTCTCCATGACCAAGGGCGGTTACGTCATCAAGAAGGTCAACGGCAAGAGGCTGATCAAGGCTTTCGGCTCGCCGGAGAAGCGGCGGCGCTTCAAGGCCGAGGACCGGCGCGGCCATCGCAGCGAATTCCGCGATCCGCAAGGCGAGCATCATCCGGGCCGGCGCGCCGCCAGGCGGCGAGGGTAGGGAGATATCTCCGGACGCGCCTGCGGCCGGAGATGTCCTGGAGCGTTGCGATCAGCGCTTGGCCTTTTTGGCCTTCTTCTTCGACTTGGCGGCTTTCTTCGCCGACTTCTTGGCGGCTTTCTTCGCAGCCTTCTTCGAGGTCTTCTTGGAAGCCTTCTTAGCTTTCTTCTTCGAAGCCTTCTTCGTCGCGACTTTCTTCGCGACCTTCTTGGCAGCCTTCTTCACCTTCTTGACGGCGGCGACGGCGGCTTCCTTGGTTGCTTCGACGGCGGTGGTGATCGTCTCCATCGCCTGTTCGGTGATCGGCTTCTCGTCGTCCATATCGTGTCCCCCACGGTTTGCATGGAGCGATGACGATAGCGCGTTTCATAATAGTGTCAAAGCAACGCTCAACCTTTGCGGATCTTTGCGTAGGCAGCGAGTGCGCGCTCGCGTCCTTTGGCGTGATCGATGATCGGTTGCGGATAGGTCTTGCCGAGCGTGACGCCGGCGCTTGCAAGCTCGATCGGCGTGGCCTCCCAGGGCTGATGGATCAGCTTGGCCGGTACATCCTTCAACTCCGGCACCCAGCGCCGGACATAGGTTCCATCAGGGTCGAACTTCTCGCCCTGCAGGATCGGATTGAACACGCGGAAGTAGGGCGCAGCGTCGGCGCCGCAGCCGGCGACCCATTGCCAATTGGCGGGGTTGCTGCCGCCGTCCGCATCGACCAGCGTGTCCCAGAACCAGCTCTCGCCGTCGCGCCAGTCGATCAAGAGATGCTTGACCAGGAATGACGCCACCACCATCCGGACGCGGTTGTGCATCACGCCGGTGTGCCAGAGCTCGCGCAGGCCGGCATCGACGATGGGGTATCCGGTGCGCCCGCGTTGCCAGGCGGCGAGCGCCTTCTTGTCGGTCTTCCAGGGGAAGTCGTCGAAATTCGTCTGCAGATTCTCGGTCGCGAGGTCAGGGTGATCGTGGAGCAGGTGGCGGCAGAACTCGCGCCAGCCGAGCTCGCTGAGGAATTTCTCGATGCCGGGCCCGAGCGAGGGGTCCTCGGCCGCAGCGAAGCGCGCGGCATGAAAGACCTGGCGCGGGCTGAGTTCGCCGAACCTCAGGTGCGGCGACAGGCCTGAGGTGCCCTCGCGGTCGGGCCGATCGCGGTCGCCGATATACCCGCTGGCGATGTGCTTGAGGAAGTCGCGCAGGCGGGTGCGGGCTGCGGCCTCGCCGGGCGTCCATGTCTCGCGCAGGCCGCCGGCCCAGTCCGGCTTGGCCGGCTCGAGCTTCCAGCTCTCCAGCCTGTCGCTCGCGATCTTGGCTGCCGGTCGCAGCTGCTTCGGTACGGGCAGGGGCTTTGGTGGATCGCCGAGCGACAGCACGCGGCGCCAGAACGGCGTGAATACGCGCAGGCCGCGTCCTTCCTTGTTGCGGATGGCGGAGGGGGAAACCAGTAGATCACCGGGAAAGCTTTGCGAGTCGACGCCGAGCTTTGCCAGCGCTGCTTCGAGTTGCCTCTCAACCGCCTGATGCGGCGCCTGCGCGATCCCGTTCCAGTGGACAGCGCGCGCGCCAGTCTCGCGTGCGACCTCGGCGACGACCTTCGCCGCCGGCCCCTTGCGCAGGATCAGCGATCCGCCCCGCGCGGTGATGTCCGCGCCCAGCGCCCGCAATGACTGGGCCAGCCACCAGCGGGCCGCGCCGCCGGGCGGCCGCCCGGCGGTGTCGTCCAGCACATAGAGCGGGATGACCGGAGCGCCGGTCCTGACGGCAGCGTGGAGGGCGGGGTGATCGGACAGGCGGAGGTCATCGCGGAACCAGACGATGACGGGCGGCTCGCTTGGCGGGGTCAGGAGGGGCCTCGTTTACGATTTGGAAACCGATTGGGTGCGGCGCCGTGAAGCGGCGTGGTGAACCGTCGTTAATGCCACCGAAAGGCGGCTGCATGAATATGCAGGAATTCCTGAGGTGGTTCCATTCATGTCTAAACTGTCAACGGCGAAGTTCTTGCCGCAATTCAAGCTGGGCACCAAGGCCGTCCTGTGTGCCGTGGTGTTGATCGCCGTGAACACGGCGCTCGTGGTCGGTGCCGGCTATTGGTCACTCACCTCCGCTTTCAACGATCGTGCGCTGCGCGACATCGAGGTCAATCTGCGCACGCTGGCGCTGGCCTTTGCCGAGATCGTGCCCGACGCGAAGATCACGATGCGGGACGGCGCGGTCGCGCGCGCCGAGATCCCCAAGATGCCTGACTTCAAGGACCACGCCATCGTCGATCGCGCGGCATCCTATGTCGGCGGCACCGCGACGCTGTTCGTGTTCGACGACAAGAGCGGCCAGTTCGTGCGGCGTTCGACCAACGTGAAAAAGGAAAACGGCGATCGCGCCGTCGGCACCGAGCTTGCCGCCGACCATCCGGCGCAGGCTGCCTTGCGACGGGGCGAGGCGTTCAGGGGCCAGGCCACGCTGTTCGGCAAGTCCTTCATGACCGCCTATTTCCCGGTGCAGGATGCCGCCGGCAAGATCGTCGGCATCCTCTATGTCGGCATTCCCATGGCGCAGTTCGAGAACATGCTGAGCCATGCAATCTCGAGCATGGCCATCGCGGCCGGCCTTGCCGCGCTCGTGGTGCTGGTGCTCACCCTGCTGCTCGTCCGTCGCGTCACCAAACCGCTCGGCTCGGTCACGCGCTCGCTGACGGCACTGGCCAACGGCCAGAGCGACGTCGAGATCGAGTGCGAGGACCGTGGCGACGAGATCGGCGAGATCGCGCGCACGGTCGCGGTGTTCAAGAGCAATCTGCTGGAGCGGGCGCGCCTGCGCAGCGAGCAGACCGCGGCGACGGCAGCCGCGGCCGAGCAGCGCAAGGCGGAGCTGCGCAACTTCGTAGAGGAGTTCCGCGGCAGCGTCGGCGGCATTCTCGACAAGGTGCTGACCTCCTCCGGCGAGTTCGAGCGGGCGGCGCGGCAACTCACCGACACCGCTCGTTCCACTGCCGATCTGTCGGCGCAGTCGGCGGGAGCGTCCGAAGATGCCTCCGAACACGTTCGCTCGGCGGCGTCGGCATCCGACGAGCTGTCGCAGTCGATCTCCGAGATCACCCGTCGGGTGCAGGAATCCAACGAGATCTCCGCCGAAGCCGTGCGACAGGCCGAGGCGACCGACCAGCGCATCGCCCAGCTCTCCGAGGCGGGCGCGCGCATCGGCGATGTCGTCAAGCTGATCACCTCGATCGCCGAGCAGACCAACCTGCTGGCGCTGAACGCGACCATCGAGGCGGCGCGCGCGGGCGAGGCCGGTCGTGGCTTCGCGGTGGTGGCGCAGGAGGTCAAGACGCTCGCCGGTCAGACCGCCAAGGCGACCGACGAGATTTCGAACCAGATCGAGAGCATGCAGCTTGCCACCGAGGAGTCGGTCGCGGCCGTGAAGGGGATCGGCCAGATCATCGAGCGCATCAGCGGCATCGCAGGCTCGATCTCCGCTGCGGTCGAGCAGCAGCGCAACGCCACGCACAACATCGCCGCCAGCGTTCGCGCTGCCGCCTCCGGTACCGCCGATGTTGCGGTCAATGTCCGCAACGCCGCCAAGGGTGCGAACGAGACCGGCGAGACGTCGAGCCGGATGTTTGCGTCGGCCCAGACGCTGTCGGGCGAGAGCCTGCATCTGAAGGCCGAGGTCGATGGTTTCCTCGACCGCGTGCACGCGGCGTAGTCCCACATCGTTATCCGGGGCCGGTCCTGCAGACCGCCCCGGAATGACGATTGCTTATTTGGGCTGCGGGACGATCCGGATGTACGGCTTCGGTTCTTTCCAGCCGTTCGGATAGATCGTCTTGGCCTCGTCGTTCGTGACCGAGCCCGCGATGATGACGTCCTCGCCCTGATTCCAGTCGGCGGGCGTGGCGACGCGATGCTTGGCGGTGAGCTGGAGCGAGTCGATCACGCGCAGGATTTCCTGGAAGTTCCGGCCCGTGGTCATCGGATAGACCAGCACCAGCTTGATCTTCTTGTCCGGCCCGATGATGAAGACGTTGCGGACGGTCTGGTTGTCGGCCGGCGTGCGGGTGAGGGGATCGCCCGAGGTCGAGGCCGGCAGCATGCCGTAGAGCTTCGAGACGTTGAAATCGGTGTCGGCGATCATCGGATAATTCGGCGCCGCGCCTTGCGTCTCCTTGATGTCCTCCGACCACTTCGCATGGCGGTCGACCGGATCGACCGAGAGGCCCATCAACTTGACACCGCGCTTGTCGAATTCCGGCTTCAGCCTGGCGAGCGTACCGAGCTCGGTCGTGCAGACCGGCGTGAAATCCTTCGGGTGCGAGAACAGAAGCGCCCAGCTGGTGCCGATCCAGTCGTGGAACTTGATCTTCCCTTCGGTGGTCTCGGCTTCGAAGTCGGGTGCGGTGGCGCCGATCGGAAGTGTCATGGTTCTACCTCATCACATTGAAATTGCTGCAGAAATAGTCTCTGAGCGTGGTTCCAGTATAACGGCTTGGCGGCCTCAAGTGAACGGCGGCTGAACCGCCTCAAGTAAAATGTGAATTCCTTCCCTGAAAGGCCGATCTAATAGCACTTTTTTGTTACAGCGGCGCCTGCGGCGAAACATCTCCTCCGGGGCTTCACGGTCTCGATTGCCGCGATAAAGCCCTTTATGACCTCCATCACGCTCGCCCGGCGCGTCTTAGAACCAAAGCGGTCCCGACAGCGACCAATTGGCAACCATTGAGAAAAGTCGCGTCCTCCGTATCGAATCATTAACCACCCCTTTACGCCGGCATGAAAATGCTGGCCGATCAGAAGAAATCTGGAAGTGAACTATGTCTGCCGCTGCGCCTAAATCCGTTGAGTCCTCGTCTCTCGAACCGTCCTGCTGCGATACCTCGGCCCACGCACTGACCATCGTGCGCGACGGTGTGATCACGGGCGAAGGCCCGACCACCAAGGGACGCGTCCATTTCTCCCGCTCGCTCGATGCCGACGACACCGCATGGTGCGCGCGCATCCTGACCGCCACCGCCGTCAACGACCGGCCGGTCAGCCGCGCCGAGGCCGAAGCCCTGTTCGAGATCAACGAAGCTGCGACCGAGCGCACCGACAGCGGCCGGTTCGACGATTTGCTGGCCAAGGCCGTGGCGCACTACGCCGCGAGCGCCTCGGGCCTGAAGGTTCCGCCGCGCAGCGTCGCGCTGTCGGCTGAGTCCGATATCGAGAGCTGGGCGCCGGCCTATGCCTCGAAGGTCAACAGCGAGATGCTGGAATGGATCGCCGCCCAGATGCGCGGCAAGCGCCAGAACAACCGCCGCCTGATGGCGATGGTGGCGACGTTCCTCGGCGCCACCGCGCTGCCTCTGGCGGGCCAGCTGCCGAACGTGTTCGACATCGGCATGTAATCACCAAATTATTCTCGCGCCCCTTGCGGGGGCGCGAGTGAAGCGGCGGGGTTATTTCCCCGCCGTTTTTTGTTTGCCGGCGTCCGGTTCGAGGCCGAGCGTGCGGCCCGGGAAGCCGGCGGCATCGAAGTAACGCTGGCTGCCGACGCGCTGAACGTTGAGCACGGTCTCCAGACCGTTCTCGGATTTCTTCTTCGACCGTTCCACGGTCTTGAACGCCTTCGGCACGATGCCGTTGGGCAGAGCCTCCGACATCACGCGGCCGACGAGGCCGCCGTTCTGCGAACCACGCAGGCCGAGCAACTGGGCCGCCGTCATGCCGACATCGGCATTGCTGACCGGGATCTCGCTGACATAGCCGGCTTTGAAGTCAGGACCGATCGCGGCCATGAAGTTCATGGTGTCGCCGCGGCTGAAGCTGCCGTGCATGCCCTGGCCCTGGCGCAGCACCGTGTCGGCCACCTGGACCGAGCAGTTGGTCGGCGCTTCGCCGCAATCGCTGGCATAGGAGCGGAAGTTGACGACGATCGCCGGCGTCGGCGTCGCCGATTTGCCGCGCAGGTTGATGCTCGACAGCGGGAGCGTGCCGGGGAAGCGGCCGAGCGAGTCGTCCACGAACAGGCCCGAGACGTAGTCCTGCTCGAGCAGCGCCTTGATCGTCTTCCCCGCCAGCTTCTTGTTCGGGAGGTAGATCAGGTCCGAGCCGCCATTGGTGGCGATGACGAGATCGGGCTTCTCCGGATCCTTGCCGAGCACGCCGTTGCCGGCCTTGGGATGCTTGTTGCCTTCGACCTTCGCGTTCTTGTCGTTGGGGTCGAACAGCGGCAGGTCGAGCGCCTTGGCGAGGTCGATCGCCAGGAAGCCCATCGGCAGGAAGTCCTTCGGCGTGTCGTCGTAGCTGAGCTTGGCCGAGGGGCTGGTCCTGCTCTCCTTGGAGATGGTCGAGAAGCCGTGGTCGGCCTGGATCATGATGTTGGTGTTGGCGGCGAGACCGAGTTCGTCCAGCGCCTTGCGGATCTGGGCGAGGTTGTCGTCGGCGTTCTTGATGCTCGCCATCGTGCTCGGACCGTTGATACCCGGCATGATCTGGTTGAGGCTGTCGCCCTGGTTATGCTGGGTGCCGTCAGGATCGCGTGACCAGAACACCAGCACGAAGGGCTTGTTGCGTGCCTTGAACATCGGCAGCACCACCTTGGTGGCGACGTCGGCGAAATAGGCCTGCTGTGCGACGTTGGCGACAATGGTGCCCGGCGTCTTGGCGTCGCCGGCCTTGCCGTTGTCGCCACGGCTCGGCGTGGTGAGGGGGAGGTTCGCCTTGGTCAGTGCGTCCTTCATCTCGTCCGAGAGCGCGACCCCCGTTCTGCTGCCGGTGGAATCGTCGATGACGATCGAGTGCTTGCCGGTCTTCTCGGGCTTGTCGGTGTGGTCGAACTGGTAGGTCGGGCCGACCTTGCCGATCGCGGCGGTCGAGAGGCCCTTGTCGCGGGCCATCTTCAAGATCGTTTCTTCGTTGAGATAGTCGCCCTTGAAATGCTCGTCGATGTCGCCGAGCACGGCGTCGTTCTCGATGAAGGGGACGAC
>Ga0065165_1000919_pt1 | contig 37849 bp, 37 predicted proteins | sample AraplaMF_Cvi_mMF_FD_63813 | JGI IMG/M metagenome (GOLD analysis project Ga0065165, IMG submission 63813) | Arabidopsis root microbial communities from the University of North Carolina, USA - plate scrape MF_Cvi_mMF (version 2) (version 3) | ecosystem: Host-associated > Plants > Roots >... | reverse complement strand
CAAACTCTTTCAGCAGCGCGCTGCCGGCGAGATAGATCCCGAGCAGGATCATCGCGATCAGGAACCAGCGGCGAAACGCCTCCGCCGGCATCCGCGCCCGTACCGACTGGCCGATGAACATGCCGGTAAAGGCCATCGCCATGCCGACCGCGCCGGGCACGACATTGGCCGGGGTCATCAATCCGCCGGCGGTGAGGTTGAACGCGAGCGCCAGCGTCGCGGTGGTGAAGAACACACCGAGCGCCTGCACCAGTTCGTCCTTCTCCATGCCGATCGCCTGCATGAATGGCATGGAAGGGATCACCTGCACGCCGGTCGAGGCCGAGATCACGCCGGTGATCACCCCGACCACGCCGCCGGCCCATTTCTCGTTCTTGGGCGCGACCTGAAACTTGAACTTGCTCAGGCCGATGATGGCGTAGATCACCAGCAACACGCCCAGCACGATGGTGCCGTAGCGCGCATGCGGACCGGTGAGCGCGCCGGCATTGAGCCAGCAGCCGATCACGGTGCCGATCATCAGCGGCCACAGCCGACGCAGGATGTCGCGCAGATAGGGACCGGCAAAGGTCTGCCAGATGTTGGTGACGATGGCGGGCACGATCACGATGGCGATCGCGCGGCTCGGCGCCATGCTCACGGCAAGCAGGCCCATGGACACGGTCGGCAGGCCGAGTCCGACCACGCCCTTGACGAATCCGGCGATCAGGAAGACGGCGGCGATGAGATAAAGAAGCGGGTCGATCATGGACCGCACATTGACCGAAGCCGCGGCCCGGCACAATCTGGAGGTTACGGAGATTGCCTTCGGTTCTGACGAAGGCTGGGCTTGACCCGGAAAAGTGCGCAGCGGTTTTCCGGCAGGGTCATGCTCCAATAAGGAGGCCTTCCATGCGTTTCGACCTCGTCGACCTCCAGCTCTTCATCGCGGTCGCCGATCAGCGGAGCATCACCCGCGGCGCCGAGCGGTCGAACCTGGCGTTGGCCTCGGCCAGCGCGCGCATCAAGGGGCTTGAGGACGCGCTCGGCGTCGCCCTGCTCAAGCGCGGGCGGCGCGGCGTCGAATTGACCGCTGCCGGCGAGAGCCTGCTCGACCATGCGCGCGTGGTGATCCATCAGATCGACGCCATGCGCGGCGACCTTGCCGGCTTTGCCAGCGGCGTGCGCGCGAGCGTGCATTTCCTCGTCAACACCTCGGGGCTCTCCGAGCATCTGCCGAAGGCGCTGGCCGGCTTCCTGCGTGAGCATCGCGACGTCGCCATCGACATCGAGGAGCGCGAGAGCACCGACATCGCAGCCGCAATCACCGCCGGCTCCGCCGATCTGGGCTTCGCCGCCGAGCATGCATTGCCCGACCATATCGAGCGCTTCGTCTTCAGCGAGGATCATCTGACCCTGGTGACGTCGCGGCGCGGCCCGTTCGCCGGCCGCCGCCAGATCGATTTTCAGGAGGCGGCCGCCTGCGACTTCGTCGGGCTCACCAGCGCCACCGCGCTGCAGATGCACATCTCGAAGCACGCCGCCCGGCTCGGCATGCGGCCGCATTACCGCGCGCGGCTGCGCGACTTCGATGCGATCTGCCAGATGGTCGCCGCCGATGTCGGCATCGCCCTGGTCCCGATCTCCGCCGCCCGCCGTTGCGCCAAGCTGATGCCGCTCGCCACGGTCCGCCTCCGCGACGCCTGGGCCAACCGCAAGCTCGTGATCTGCGCGCGGAGCTTCAAGGCACTGCCGAGGCCGGCCAAGATGCTGGTGGAGCATCTGCGGGCGGAAGCGGTGTGAGGGTTACTAACGTGCCCCGCAGCGGCGGTGCGCTCCCTCTCCCGCTTGCGGGAGAGGGTGTCTCCACCGTGGAGATCCCCCAAGAGGAAAGAACCCTCACCCGGCGCTTCGCGCCGACCTCTCCCGCAAGCGGGAGAGGTGAAAATCAACCTACTTCGCCGTCTCCACCCCGGCGTCCTTGATCACCTTGGCCCACTTCTTCGTCTCGTCGGCAATGAACGCGCGAAAATGCTCCGGCTCGTCGCCGACAAGCGTCGCGCCCTGCTGGGCCAGCTTCTCCTTCACGGCCGGATCCGCCATCGCCTTGGTCGCAAGGCCATGCAGCGCGGTGACGATCTCCTTGGGCGTGCCCTTCGGCGCCACCATGCCGTACCAGTTCTCGACGCGCAGATCGGGGAAGCCCGCTTTCGAAAGCGTCGGCACGTCGGGCGCGGTCGGGGCGCGCTCGGCCGAACCCATCGCGATCGGGCGCAGCGCGCCGGCCTTGACCTGAGGCAGCAGCACGGGAAGATCGAGGAACGTCATCTGCACCTGCTGGCCCAAGAGGTCGTTCACCGCTGGCGCGGCACCGCGATAGGGCACATGGACGATGTCGATCTTCGCGGTGAGCTTGAACAGTTCACCGGCGAGATGCGGCAGGCTCCCGGGGCCGGAGGAGGCGAAGTTGAGCTTTCCCGGCTGGGCCTTGGCCAGCGCGATCAATTCGCCGATGTCCTTGGCCGGCACATTGGTGGCGACAACGAGCATCTCGGGAACGGTCGCCACCAGCGTAACAGGCGCGAGATCGGTCGAGGTGTCGTAGGCGACCCGCTCCATGCTCGGGCTGATCGCGAGCGCGCCCGCCGAGGAGATCGCGATGGTGTAGCCGTCCGGCGTGGCTTTCGACACCGCGTCGGTGCCGAGCACGCCGCCCTGGCCGCCGCGATTGTCGATCAGCACCGGCTGTCCCGAGAGTTCCGACATGCGCTGTCCGATCACCCGGGCAATGATGTCGTTGGGGCCGCCGGCCGGGAACGGCACGATCAGCTTGATCGGTTTGGTGGGGAAATTCTGCGCAGCCGCCACCGACGGCAGCAGCAGGACCAATGCGAGGAGAAGCTTGCGCGGCATGGTCATGCAAGCCTCCCGCTCGCCTCTGTCATTGGTTGAGAAGCTTCAGCGCCTCTTCGTGAACTCTTGCATCGCCCGCGGCGATGATGCGGCCGCCGCCCTGGGCCGGCTTGCCTTCCCAGGTGGTGACGACGCCGCCGGCACCGGTCACGATCGGGATCAGCGCCGCGATATCGTACGGCTTCAGCTCGGTCTCGACCACGAGATCGACATGGCCGGCCGCGAGCATGCAATAGGAGTAGCAATCACCGCCATAGCGCGACAGCCGCGCGCCTTTCTCGATCCGGCCGAAGATGGCGCGGTCGCGCTCGTTCATCAGCAGCGGAGAGGTGGTGTAGGTGGTTGCCTCCGACAGCGAGGCGCAGCGGCGGACCTGGAGCCGGCGCTCGCCGGAGGGGCCTTTATAGTTGGCCGAGCCGTTGTCGCCGGAAAAGCGCTCGCCGATGAACGGCTGGTGCATCATGCCGTAGACCGGGCTGCCCTTGTGCAGCAGCGCGATCAACGTGCCCCAGATCGGAAAGCCGCCGATGAAGGATTTCGTGCCGTCGATGGGGTCGAGCACCCAGACATAGTCGGCGTCTTCCCGTTCGTTGCCGAATTCCTCGCCGACGATGCCGTGCTGGGGGAAACTCGCCTTGATCAGCCGTCGCATCACCGCCTCGGCGGCGCGGTCGGCCTCGGTGACGGGGTCGAAATCCTTGGTCTTGCTCTTGTCGTCGATCGACAGCGAGGTGCGGAAGAACGGCAGGATGGTCTCGCCGGAGGCGGTCGCCAGCCGTCCGATGAAGGCGGAGAAGTCGATCACCGTCACGGCGTATCCTCGATGCGAAAGTCGGGTGAAGCTGTCATCTGCCTAGCTCAATTCGAATGTCGCGTGCAGCACTGTGTTGATTTGCACCCTGGTATTTTGGATGCCGTAAGTGTTTGCCTTGCTTGAGTCATCTGCTGGCCAAATATCGATCACAGAGTTGAAAACTTAGTTCCGAGCATGCCTTGTTCGTATGCAAACGACTATCAACCCATTGAATTTCCTTATCAAAGAAACTGAATCTGGGTTTCGCTGCAAGCAAATGAGCCATGTGCATATTGCATGGGAAATGGCTCGAAAGCCCTTGCACTTTGTGCGTCGCGGCCGCATATTGTTGCGGTGCGGTAGCGCTCTGCGTTACCGCTGCCCTCCTTGGGCGTTTCCTCCCTAGACTTGGGCCGCTTCTTCATCAGAAGCGGCCCTTTTTTCTTGCCCATTTTCTTGGGCCACTGATTTCACTTCACGCGCGCCGCGAAAATCCGATCGCGCCAAGAGCGCGCGATCCGATCTCTTCAAAGAAAAAGCAGTCGTCTATTCGGCCGCGGCCTGGAACGGGCCGAGATCGCCGAACGGGATCGTGGTCGCCAGCACGTCCGCCAGCACGCCGAAATCGGATGCGACCTGCCCGAAGCGCGGACCGCGTTCGCGCCGCCGTTCGTCCATGTAGATCGCACGATTGAACTCGAGCTGCACGGCATGCAGGCCGCTGGCGGGATTGCCGTAGTGCTCGGTGATGAAGCCGCCGGCATAGGGTTTGTTGCGGCCGATCGAATAGCCGAGCCCGCCCATGGTCTCCTCGACCCGGTCGGGCAAGAGCGGCGTGCAACTGGTGCCATAGCGATCACCGATCACGATGTCGGGCCGGCGCGGTTCGTCGCGCGAGACGCCGACCGACGGCATCGAGTGGCAATCGACCAGCACCACAGTGCCGAACATCTGGTGCACCTTGTTGATCAGCCGGCGCAGCGCACGATGGTAAGGCTTGTACAGCGTCTCGATCCGCGCCAGCGCGTCCTCGACCGCGATGCGGTCGCGATAGATCTCCTGGCCGTCGCCGACCACGCGTGGAATGGTGCCGAGGCCGCCCGCGACCCGCATCGAGCGGGTATTGGCAAAGCTCGGCAGCCGGCCGGTGAACATCCGGGGATCGAGCTCATAGGGCTCGCGATTGACGTCGACATAGGAGCGGGGAAAGTTGACCCGCACGGTCGGGAAGCCGCGATCGCTGAGATGCCCGATCAGCTCGTCCATGAAGGAATCTTCGGACCGGCGCAGCTGCGGCAGGTCGATCCGCGAGGCCGCCAGAAATTCGTCCGGATAGGCCGAGCCGGAATGGGGCGAGTTGAAGATGACGGGCGCGCGCCATTCGGCAGGCTCAAAGATCTCGAAGGCTGGCGACACCTCGCCGTCAAACCGGGTCATCTTCTCAGGCTTCGTCCCATCTTCTTGAGGCTTCATCCCCAGGGCGCCGCAGGTCCGAAGGATCTCAACGGAATGATTCGGCCGTCCGACGGCTCTTATGTGTCGTCATTGTCCGGAATCACAACCATTCTGCCAAGCGAAAAGATGTGATCCCGGCTGGAACATGTCTTAACCCTTGCGGGCAGGGAGCCGGGGACACGCCGGCGCGGCTCGATTGATTCGGGCCGCATTCGGGTTCACAACAGCGCTGCAGCGCGAGCCGGCGCGGGTTAAGATTTTCACCCCAAATTTACCCTCTGTCGGGCTTAGTGACCTCTGCACATCCTCTGGGGATTCGACGTTTCCTGCCATGGCCAAAATCCTGCTCGCCGAAGACGACAACGACATGCGCCGTTTCCTGGTCAAGGCGCTGGAAAACGCCGGTTTTCAGGTCTCGTCCCACGACAACGGCATGGCCGCCTATCAGCGGCTCCGCGAAGAGCCGTTCGAGATGCTGCTGACCGACATCGTCATGCCGGAAATGGACGGCATCGAGCTCGCCCGCCGGGCTTCGGAACTCGACCCCGACATCAAGATCATGTTCATCACCGGCTTCGCCGCGGTCGCCCTGAACTCGGATTCGGACGCGCCCAAGAACGCCAAGGTGCTGTCCAAGCCCGTGCATCTGCGCGAATTGGTCAGCGAAGTGAACAAGATGCTGGCGGCCTAAATCGGCCCCGTTCCGTCCTTGCGCCGGCTGTCTTGAGCCGTTATAGGGACCCCCGACCCATCTAGACGACATCTAGGGCGCGTAGCTCAGCGGGAGAGCACTACCTTGACATGGTAGGGGTCACAGGTTCGATCCCTGTCGCGCCCACCACGCTTCGCCTCCGGCTTCGCGTGGCACAGCCTCGAAAATCAATGGCGAAGCGTGCCCGGCGTAGCTCGAAGAGCGAAGACGGGCGGGGACGTCTTGCTCCCAAGCCTAATGGGCTGTAGCCGCGAGCTTCGGCTCGGCAAGCCACGGTCTCATCAATCTAAATATGAAGCGTGCCCGGCTCCGCTCGAAGAGCGTAGACTGCTGCGACTTTCCTGGCCTCCGCCTCAGGCGAAGTCCGGGAATATATCCCTGCGGCCGCTGTTCTGGATTTTGCGCCGCAGCGCTCCTTTCTCCGAGACGCGAGCCCGTCCATGAGCGTTTCCGTCATCGAGCAAGCCAGGATCCAGGCCCAGGTGCTGGTTCCGCTGGTCAAGGCGCTGCAGGCCGAACTCGGCGAGGCCCGCGCCAACGCCCTGGTGCGCAAGGCGCTTGGTGATCTCTATCGCGGTTTCGGCGAGGAGTTCTGGAAGGCCAGGAACGACAGCGATCTCGGCAAGGCCGTCTCGTCGGCGTTCAAGACCTATGCCCGCGACGACGCACTTGCCTATGACGTCATCGAGCACACGCAGGACTCCTTCGCCTTCGACGTCAAGCGCTGTGCCTATGCCGAATTCTACAAGGCGCTCGGCGAACCCGAGCTCGGCTTCCTGCTGATCTGCACCGCGGATTTCGCCACCGCGGACGGCTTCGGTCCGGACATCAAGCTCACGCGGACGCAGACGATCATGCAGGGTGCCGATCACTGCAATTTCCGCTACCGTCGCGATCCCAGTGGATCACGGTGAGGGATTGCTGATGATGCGGGCGGGCTGTCTTACCGCGGCGGTTTGGGGACTGATGGCGTCAGGCGCGAATGCCGCGATCATCGACTGGCAGGCCGAGCTGCAGCGCTGCCGCGAGCTGCGCCAGACCGTGACGCCACTGCTTCAGGCCGGCGAGGGAATTTCCGCCGTCGGCCGCTCCAGCCGCTCTGTCCGCCGCTGTATCTGGATCCAGCGCATCGCGGTACGCAAGAAGATCCCGGGTGCGGAGGTGTGGTAGTGCACTTGGCTGGGCGACGTCGTTGCCCAACACTCCGTCATTGCGAGCGCAGCGAAGCAATCCAGAGTCTTTCTGCGGCGGCAGTCTGGATTGCTTCGCTGCGCTCGCAATGACGATGGAGAGGCCGCAGCGCATTCAGGTCAATCACCGACTCCCGCGCAGCATGTCTTTCAATCCGGTCGGATAGAGGCTCGGCCTACCCTCCACATCGAGCTCATCGAGATCAAACCAGCGCGCGGTGATCTCGTCGCCGTTATCCTCGCGGAAATCGATCTGCTCCTTGCCGCTGAACGCCCCATCCGGAAACGCGACCTCCGCGACAAACATCACCTCATGTCCGGTCGCGCCCTCGTGCACGAAGATGTTCTCCATCACCCGCGGTTCGCCGGTGATGCGGATGTCGATGCCGAGCTCTTCCCTGAATTCGCGCACCAACGCAGCCTGCCAGCTTTCGCCGAACTCGATCTCGCCGCCGAGCGGACGCACGCCCTTGATCCGCCCCGCATCGTCAAGCACCTCGGCCGCGAGCAGCCGCCCGTCCCGCCAGTGCAGGCCGATCGCGACGACGCGGATGTAAGGGTGGGGCCGCCAGGTGGTCATGCGGCATGGTTAGTCGGCTTCGCGCAGGCCCGCAACTCAGGATGACGGAGTTGCGCCCCGCCAGAACGCCGTCTGCAGCGGCAACTGGTGCCGGATCATCGCGACACCGTCGACGACCTTCAGCCCGCGCCCAGAGCATGCTTCCATGAATTCGGTGCGCCGTGCGGCGATGATGTCGAACACCGCGCAATTTCCGGGCAGCCTGGCCGGGTCCATCGGCAGCGCATCGGTCGCGTGCAGGCCGAGTGACGTGGCATTGACGCAGAGGCCCGCGTCGTTGAAGCGTTGTTCGAGGTCGATATTGAGATCCGGAAACTGCCCGCGCAGTTTTGCGGCGAGTGTCTCGACCGGACCGGGCACCTCGTTGAGGATGCGCAGGCGCTTCAACCCAGCCGCTGCCAGCGCGTGGCAGATCGCGCGGCCGGCGCCGCCTGCGCCGATCACGATGGCGCGCCGTTCGGGATCAAAAATGCCGGCTTCACGTGCAGCGTTCAGGAAGCCGCCGCCGTCGAAGGACTCGCCGACCAGTTTTCCGCCGGCCTCGATCCTGATGGTGTTGACCACGCCCTCGAATGTTGCGGCCGGTCCGACCTCGTCGCAGAGTTCGAACGCGGCCGGCTTGTGCGGCATGGTGAGGTTGAAACCGGCGGTGCTCGACGATTTCGCCAATGCACGGATCGTCTCGGCGAGATGTTTCGGCTCGACGTCCATCGGCACCATGTGCCAGTCGAGGCCCTGCTGCTCGAAATAGGGCGTGTAATGCCTGGGTGCACCGACATGGCCGGCGGGATGGGCGAAGATGAAGACGGTGCGCGAGGCGCCGGTTGGAAGTCTTGTCATGTCACCCCTTCACCGCACCCGCCGTGAGCCCGCTGACGAGATAGCGGCGCACCGCGAGCGAGAAGATCAGCACCGGCGCCATCACCAGCGAGCCGCCGGCGGCGATCTTGCCCCATTCCCAGCCTTCGTAGTTCATGAAATTGACGACGGCCACGGGTGCGGTGCGTGCATTGGTGCGGGTCAGGATCAGCGCAAAGAAGAAGTCGTTCCAGGCGTAGAGGAAGCACAGGATCGCGGTCGCGGCGATGCCGGGTGTCACCATCGGCAGTACGATTTTTGTGAACACCGTGCGCGTCCGCGCGCCGTCGACGAGAGCGGCCTCCTCCAGCGAAACCGGGATCGTGTCAAAGAACGGCTGCATCATCCAGATCACCAGCGGCAGGTTGAAGCTGGTGTAGACCAGTACCAGGCCGGTGATGGTGTCGAGCAGCCCGATCCAGCGATAGAACAGGAAGAACGGGATCGTGAAGGCGATCGGCGGCGCCATGCGCGTCACCAGGATGGCGAAGGACAGCGCATGCTTGCCGCGCCCGGCCCAGCGCGACAGCGCGTAGGCGGCGGGCACGCCGAACAGCAGCGCCAGCGCGGTCGAGAGCGAGGCGCTGAGCAGGCTGTTGACGAACGAAGCCGAGAACGCGCTGTGCCAGAGCGAGACGTAATTCTGCAGCGTCGGCGTGAAGATCAGCGGCGGGGGGAATTGCAGGATCTGGTCGTTGGTCTTGAAGCTCATCTGCAGCAGCCACAAAAACGGCGACAGCAGAACGAGCAGCGTGACCGTGATCGCGATCAGCCGGCCGGGCGTGGCCTTGCGCAGCGACGTTCCGTTCATGCCAGCGCCTCCTTGCGCCGGCCCATCCAGACCAGGCCCAGGCTGATGCCGCAGACCAGCAGCAGCATCACCACCGTGACCGCGCTGGAATAGCCGATCTCGTTGGTGTCGAAGGCGAGCAGGTACGCATAGTAATTGGTGACCTCGGTGACAGTGCCGGGCCCGCCGCCGGTCAGGAGGAAGATCAACGGAAACGCCTTCACGCTGTCGATCAGGCGGAACATGCCCGAGATCACCAGGATCGGCGTGATGAAGGGCAGCGTCACGTACCAGAATATCTGCAGCTTGCCAGCACCGTCGACGAGCGCGGCCTCCGAATATTCGTCAGGGATGGTCTGCAGCGCCGCGAGCACCATCAGGAAGGTGAACGGCGTCCACTCCCAGGTGTCGGCGATGATGATCGAGGTCAGCGCGAAGTCGACGCTGGAGGTCAGTGCCGGCAGGGCGACATGAAGCGCCTGGGCCGCGTAATAGAGCGGGCTGATGTCGGGCGCGTAGATCAGCTTCCAGATCACCGCGACCACGATCGGCGGCAGCACCATCGGGATCAGGAAAAAGGTGCGGGCGAATTCGACGAAGCGCGACGGCACGTTCAGCAGCAGCGCCAGCAGCATGCCGAGCAGCACCTGGAACAGCACGCTCGCGACCGAGAGCTTGGCCTGCACCGCCAGCGAATTGACGAAACGGGGATCGCCGGGCAGCAGCGCATAATTGCGGAGCGGATCGCTGAAATCGGTGGCCGAGCCCGGCGTCGTCAACTGGAACGGCGTCAGGCTCGTCACGACGAGATAGATCGCCGGCAGCACGGCAACCGCGAACAGCACGATCAGGCTCGGGGTGAGCGCGAAGGCGATGAACCTCCGGCGCTCCAGGTCAATTCCGCTCTCGGTCAATTCCGCTCTCGCTCAAAGCTTGGTCCCGGCGCGGCGGAGCGCGGCGACCGCCTGGTCCTGCGCGGCGTTCATTGCGTCCTTGGCCGGCAGCTGGCCGGTCGCGACCTGCTCGAACGCCTTGTTGAGGACGTCGCCGACGACAGGGAATTCCTTCGAGGTGCGATAGGCCATGTAGTTCTCGCCCTTGGCCGGCTGCTCCAGCACTTCGAGATAGAGCGCGCCGAGGTCCTGGCCGTTCACGGTGTTGAGCTTGCGATAGTCGTCGCTGGTGATGATCGAGCGGCGGCAGATCGAGGAGTGGCCGTGCTCCTTCACGAGTTTCATCGAGATCTCGGGCGACAGCGCCCATTTGATGAATTCCCACGCCGCCTTCCGGTTCTTGGCGTTCTTGGGAATGCCGAGGCCCTGGCTGTTCGACGCCGGATAGTCGTGCACGGGTCCCGCCGGCGAACGCACCACGCGCGAAGTGTCCTTCACCTTGCTCTCCTCGGAGAGCAGGATCGGCGTCACCCAGGCGCTGGAGTGGATAAAGATGTTGGCGCGGCCGGTCAGCATCGCTTGGCGCGCCTGGTCCTCGGTATAGGTCAAAACGCCCTTCGGTGCGCTCTTCAAGAGGTTCGCATAGAACTCGACGCCCTGAATGGCTTCCGGCGTGTTCAGCGCCGGCATCACGTCGCCGGGCGGATTCCTGAAGATGTTGCCGCCAAAACCCTGGATGTAGGGCGGCAGATTCCAGTTGTGCAGGAACCAGGACACCATGCCGCTGACGCCGTCGGTGCCGTTGATCTCGGCGCAGACCTGCTGGAGTTCGGCGAAGGTCTTCGGGATCTTCAGCCCCTTCTTCTCCATCAGGTCCATCCGCGACAGGCCCATCACCATGGCGCCGCCTTCCCAGGAATAGCCGTAGGTGGCGCCCTTGGCGTCGCGATAGGGCACCTGCGCGCCGTCGACGAAGTCTTTCGGATTCCAGTCGGCCGGCGTCAGATTGGCGTCGCCCGTGAACTCGTCGAGATTGGCGAGCAGGCCGGCCGCAATCCAGCGCGTGGCCAGCGTGAAGGTGACGTTGACGAAATCATAGGCCGAACCGCCCGAGGACAGTTCGAGATTGGCCTGCTGGTTGTAGACCGGCAGGGCCGAGAGCTGGAGGTCGACCTTCATGCCGGTCTTCTCCTCGAACTCGGGGATGTATTTCTGCAGCAGCATGAAGAAGCGATGCTGGAACGAGGCGCCGTGCAGCGTGATGCCGGCAAAGGGCTTGGCCTGCGCGATCAGCGGTGCCGGAAATGCCGCGAGCGCGGCGGTGGCGGCGCTGGCCTTGAGCAGTTGACGGCGGCTGAGCGAACGCGCGTGCGATGCGGTCTTCATGTCTGTCTCCCTCGATTATTGCTTGTACGTGTCAACGCGCCCGTCTGGTGCGGGCGTTCTCGTCCTCGGTGTCTTTCTTCTTCTGGCGCGCCATGGCCGCGACGATGTTTCCTTCGGTGAGATCCATCAGCTTGTGCATGGCCTGGCGCGCCCCGTCGGGATTGCGCGCCCAGATCTCGTCGAGCACGGCGCGGTGATAGGGCAGGCTCTTGCGCGGCGCGCCCGGATTGGTGCTCGACAAATCGAACGACATCCGCAGCGCCGCGGCCACCGTGGCGCCGAAGGCGATCAGGAAATCATTGCCTGTCGCGATCAGGATGCCGCGGTGAAACTGCAAATCGGGCTCGGCATAGGCGACGCGGTCCATGCCGGCAGCGTCCATGCCGCGATAGGCGCGCTCGATCCGGGCGAAGTCCTCATCGGTGCCGCGCACGGCGCAGATCGCGCAGGCCTCGGGCTCGACAATGCGGCGGACCTCGAGGATCTGCTTGGCAAACTCCTGCGTCGGCAGCGCGGATAGCGTCCAGTTCAAAAGCTCCTCGTCGAGCATGTTCCAGTCGAAGCGTGCGCGCACATGGGTGCCGGCCTTCTGCTTCGAGGCGATCAGGCCTTTTGCCTTGAGCAGCGACAGCGCCTCGCGAATGGACGCGCGGCTGACATCGAAGCGTGCCGCCAGCTCAATCTCGCGCGGCAGCGTCGTGCCCTCGCGCCACACGCCGGTCAGGATCAGCCGCGCCACCTCGCGGGCGACCTGGGGGCTCGATTGCGGGCTGTCCTTGCTGGGAGATTTTGCCACGTTGATCCCGGGTGCGTGGAATAAAATGTCTGATTTATTGCGCGTGCGAACGGATTATTGGCAGTTATTCGGCTCTGTAGTGCAAGATATCCCGGTGACCCGAGGTTTGACAAGAATTATTATGTCAGACATATTTTCTCTCTAAGCAATTCCGTGCAGGACAAAACGATCGTGACAAAGCCCCACATCATCCTGGTCATGACCGACCAGCAGCGTTTCGACACGATCGCGGCGACCGGCCATCCCTACATGAAGACGCCGAATCTCGATCGTCTGGTTCGCGAGGGCGTCTATTTCGACAATTGCTTCATCAACGCGCCGAGCTGCGTGCCCTCGCGCGCCGCATTGTTCTCCGGCCTCTATCCGCACGCCTCGGGCGTGCTGAAGAACGGCCAGCACTGGCAGAAAACCTGGGTGAGCCAGCTGGGGGAGGCCGGCTATCACTGCGTCAATGTCGGCAAGATGCACACCATCCCCTATGATGCGAAGGCCGGCTTCCACGAGCGCTTCGTGGTCGAGAACAAGGACCGCTTCTTCGAGGGACGCTGGTTCGCCGACGAGCTCGACAAGGCCTTTGCCGCGCACAAGCTGACCAAGCCGTCACGCGCCGGCTATCGCAGTCTGCCGGACTATGGCGATCGCATGGGTGCCTTCACCTGGGAGATGCCGAAATCGCTGCATCCCGACATCTTCGTCGCGGAAACCGCGATGTGGTGGCTGGAGACGCGGCCCAGGCCCGACGCGCTGTTCATGCAGATCGGCCTGCCGGGCCCGCATCCGCCCTATGATCCCTTGCCGGAATATCTCGAGCATTACCTCGCGCGCAACGATCTGCCGGTGCCGCAGCCGACCGAGGCCGAGATCGCGGGGCTGCCGGCCTATCTGAAGGAGAAGCGCCAGCACGATACTGAAGTGGACCACGACGCGGTGTCATGGAAGCTCGCGCCTACGCACGAGGAAATGCGCCGCTTGCGCGCGCATTACTATGCCAACGTCACCATGATCGACGAGCAGATCGGCCGCCTGATCGAGGTGCTCGACACCAAGGGCTATCTCGACAACTGCGTCGTGATCTTCATGTCCGACCATGGCGACAATCTCGGCGAGCACGGCCTCAGCCAGAAATGGTCGATGTACGAGCCCGTGACGCGCATTCCGCTGCTGTTCTGGTCGCCGAATTTGTTTTCCGACGGTCGCCGAATCCACGAGAAATGCCAGCTGTTCGATCTCGGCCCGACCATTCTCGATCTCGCCGGGGCGCAGCATCCCAAGCCGTTCCAGGCGCGCAGCCTGCTGCCGGCGCTCAAAGGCGAGGAGTGGAGCGGCCGCGATGTCGTGTTCAGCGAGCAGGCCGGCGATGTCGCCATGACCGGCGCGCGGTTGATCACCATGGTGCGCGACGACCGCTGGAAGGTCGTCTTCATTCACGGCGCCAAGGACGGTCAGTTGTTCGACCTCGAGACCGACCCGCTCGAGCAGCATAATCTCTGGGGCGTGCCCGAGCACGCCGGCACCATCAGCCGCCTCAAGGATGCCTTCATCGATTGGCGCCAGAACAGCCTGCTCGAAACGATGGATCTGAACGCCGCGGTGCGGTGATCGCTGCGATCAGACCAGCTCGCGGGCCACGGCGATCAGGCGGCTGCACTGCTCCTCCGTGCCTATCGTGATGCGCAGGAAATCCCCGATCCGGGGCTTTGCGAAATGCCGGACCAGCACGCCGTGCTTGCGCAGCCCGGCGGCGAGCTCCGCGCCGCTATGGCCGGGATGGCGTGCGAACACGAAGTTCGCCAGGGACGGCACGACTTCGAAGCCGAGGCCCGTGAGGTCACGGACCAGCTTCTCCCGGCTTGCGACGATGCGCCCGCGGGTCTGCTCGAACCATGCTTCGTCGTTGATCGCGGCCACGCCGCCGGCGATAGCGAGGCAATCGAGCGGATAGGAATTGAAACTGTCCTTCACCCGCTCCAGCGCCTCGATCAGAGGCCGCTGGCCGATCGCAAAGCCAACGCGCAGGCCCGCAAGCGCCCGCGACTTCGAGAAGGTCTGGACGACGAGGAGGTTGTCGTGGCGCGCGACCAGCGGCACGGCGCTCTCCGCGCCAAAATCGACATAGGCCTCGTCGACGACCACCAACTGGTCCGGATGCTCCGTCAGCAACGCCTCGATCGCCGCGCGCGGCAGCGCAATGCCGGTGGGCGCATTCGGGTTGGGCAGGAGGATCGCGCCGCACGGCCGCCGGTAATCGGCAATCTGCACCTGCATCGCAGAATCGAGCGGCACCTCTTCGTAGCTGACGCCGTAGAGGCGGCTATAGACCGGATAGAAGCTGTAGGTGATGTCGGGAAACAGCAGCGGTGCGTCGTGCTTCAGCAGGCCTTGAAAGGTGTGCGCCAAAACTTCGTCCGAGCCGTTTCCGACGAACACTTCATCCGACTTGACGCCGTAGCGCGCCGCGATCGCTTCGCGCAGCGCGGTCGCGCCGGGATCGGGATAGAAGCGCAGGCGATCCGCCGCCGAGGCGATCGCCGCCAGCACCTGCGGCGAGGGGTCGTAAGGGTTCTCGTTGGTGTTGAGCTTGACGAGGTCGTGGATCTTCGGCTGCTCGCCGGGCACGTAGGGCGAGAGATCGCGGACGATGGAACTCCAGAAGCGGCTCATGTTGCTCACTCGATTTGGTCTGTCTTTCGTAGCCCGGATGGAGCGCAGCGTAATCCGGGGTTTCCCGCCGCGGAGAAACCGTCCCGGATTGCGCTGCGCTCCACCCGGGCTACGAGACGATTGCGGCCGCGTCAACCGAGGCACGCAGTCTTGATCCACATTCGGCCGCCTGCCATTGTCCGGCCGAATGTGAAAGAAGGCAGATTGGCGACATGAGCAGCGTGAACAAGCCCGGCGGCAATTATGTGCCGGTGATCATCCATGATGGAATTGCCTATGTCAGCGGCCAGCTCCCGCGTCGTGGCGAAGACCTGCTCTATGCGGGCAAGGTCGGCGCCGATGTCGACATCGCGGCTGCGCAAGAGGCTGCAGCGCTCTGCGCCGATCTGTGCATCGCCGCCATCAACCACGCAACGGGTGGCGAGGACAGGATCGTCCAGGTCCTGCAGGTCGTCGGATATGTCGCTTCAGTGTCTGGATTCACCCAGCAGTCGCAAGTCATGAACGGGGCCTCCGACCGGCTGATCGAGCGCCTCGGCGAACGCGGCCGTCACACCCGCACGTCCGTCGGTGTAGCCGAATTGCCGCGGGGCGCTCCGGTCGAGCTGAGCATGATGGCCGCCGTCCGGTCGTAGCAAGCCATTTAGGTCACGAGATATTTGGCGACCGCCGCTTCGTCCCATGCAATGCCGTTGCCGGGCTCCTCGCTCGGCAACGCAAAGCCGTCCTTGATGGTCAGCCGGGTCGACAGCACGGCATCGGCCCAGTCGACATATTCCAACCAGTGCGCGGTTGGCGTCACGCAGAGCAGGTGCGCGCTGACTTCCGAGAACAGGTGCGTCGACATCTCGATGCCGGCGGCATGCGCCAGCGCGGCGGCACGCAGCCAGCCGCTAATGCCGCCGATGCGCTGGACGTCAGGCATGACGTAGTCGCTGGCCTCGGAGGCGAGCGCTGTCCGCATCGAGAAGGCACTGTCGAAATTCTCGCCGATCTGGACCGGCGTGCGCAGTGCGTCCGCGATGCGGGCGCATCCCTCGTAATCGTCGTGGCGGATCGGCTCTTCGATCCAGCTCAGGCCCTCGTCGTCGAGCATCTCGCCGCGGCGGATCGCATCTGTGACCGTGAGCGCCTGATTGTAGTCGCACATCAGCGTGACGTTGTCGCCGACCGCCTTGCGGATCGCGCGCACCACGGCGAGATCCTCGCGGGCGTCGGCGCGGCCGACGCGGATCTTGGCGGCCTGAAAACCTTCGGCCAGCAGCTTGTGCGCCTCGTCCACGGCGGCGCCGACCGACATGATGCCGAGGCCTTTCGAATTATAGGCGGGCACCGGCTTCGGCGCGCCGCCGAGCAGCCGCGCCAGCGGCAGGCCCTTGCTCCGAGCCAGCGCGTCCCAGGCGGCCATGTCGATGCCGGATTGCGCCAGCCGCTGCAGGCCGGCGAGCCCGAGCAGGGTGAAGCGCTGGGTCAGCTTGCGCTCGATCTCGAACGGCAGCAGCGCGTCGCCGGCAAGCAGCTCTGACATTTCCGTGACCATGGCGGCCAGCGGCTTCAGGGCCGAGGGCGTGATCGCGAACAGATAGGCGTGCCCCACGGCGCCCTGGTCGGTCTCGCAGTCGATCAGCACCAGCGGCGCTTTCGCGACGGCCCCGGTCGAGGTCTTCAGCGGCAGATTCATTGGCGCGATCACGGGGCGGGCGCTGAAGCGCTTGATGCGGATGTCGGTCATGCGGGGTCTCCCGGCGGCGTGAATGCAGGTCCATGTCGATCTAAAACATTCGTCATGAAACGAAAAGACGCTTTGCCGAGACCACCATAAAATGGGGTTGCGCCGGCCGCCGTTTATGGGCTCTGTGCCGCCGTATGCCGTGCCGCATCTCGTAAGGATTTGCGACAAATATCGCACACAACGGAGCCTATGGCGTGAAACAAGAGATTTCCGAGGAACAGCGCAAGAGCGGCATCCTCACGGGCGCCGTGATCGCCTTTCTCCTGCTCGCTCTGCCGCTCGCGGTGTGGCTGGACCTGACCGAGCTCTCCAAGACTGCGCTGCATCGGCAGGCGATCGATCTCAATTCGGTGATCACGAGCGTGCGCAGCTATTACGCCTCCAACGTGGTCGGGCGCGTCCTCGCCAACCCTGATGGCACCACCAAGGTCGTGCACAATTACGAATCGGTTCCCGGCGCGATCCCGATCCCGGCGACGCTGTCGCTGGAGCTTGGCCGCGTGATCGGCGCGCAGCAGGAGAACATCACCTATCGCTTCGTCTCCGACTTCCCGTTGCAGAATCGCGCGCCGCATCAACTCGACAAGTTCGAGAAGGACGCGCTCGATGCGCTGCGCAAGGATCCCGAGCAGAAGATCGTCGACACCGAGACTTCGCTGTTCAACGACAAGGTCCGCCTGGTCGCGCCCGTCACCATGGGTCCGGCCTGCGTGAGCTGCCACAACACCCATCCCGAAAGCCCCAAGAAGGACTGGAAGGTGGGTGACGTCCGCGGCATCCAGGAAGTGATCATCGCCCAGCCGATCGCCGCCAACATCTTCTCGTTCAAGTTCCTGTTGGCCTATTTCTTGATTACCGCCGGCAGCGGCCTGTCGTTTCTCTCGCTGCAGCGCCGCCAGGCGCGCCGCATCAAGGGCATGAACAGGGAGCTCGAATCCACCAACGACTTCCTCGCATCGCTGTCGATGAAGATCTCGCGCTACATCCCGCCGCAGGTCTACAAGAGCATCTTCTCGGGCCAGAAGGACGTCACCATTCACACCGAGCGCAAGAAGCTCACGATCTTCTTCTCCGACATCCAGAATTTCACGGCGACCGCCGAGCGGCTGCAGCCGGAGCAATTGACCCAGCTGCTCAATGAATATTTCACGGAGATGTCGGCGATCGCCCACGAATACGGCGGCACCATCGACAAGTTCATCGGTGATGCCATGCTGATCTTCTTCGGCGACCCCGAGACCAAGGGCGACCGCGCCGACGCGCAGGCTTGCCTGCAGATGGCCTGGCGCATGCAGCAGCGTCTTGCCGAGCTCAATGCGAAATGGCGCGCCTCCGGCATCGAGCAGCCGTTCCGCTCGCGCATGGGCATCAATTCCGGCTATTGCAATGTCGGCAATTTCGGCAGCAGCGACCGCATGGACTACACCATCATCGGCGCTGAAGCGAACCTCGCCGCGCGCCTGCAGTCGATCGCCGAGGCGGGCGGCATCGTGCTGAGCTACGAGACCTTTGCGCTGGTCAGCGACATCGTCCGCGCCCACGCGCTGCCCGCGATCACGATGAAGGGCATCAGCCGCGAGGTCATTCCGTATTCGGTCGATGCCTTGACCGATGCGGCGGCGGAGCGAAGCGGCGTGATCACCGAACGCGCGCCGGGGCTGGAATTGTATCTGGACCCCGCCGTGGTGAAGTCAGGCGATACGGCGAGGGTCCGCTCACTGCTGGAGAGCGCGCTGGCGTCGCTGAAGCCGGCGTGAGCGACGCTTAACTGCTCATCTACGGAGAGAGTCCCAGCGTGGTACCCCTCTCCCTACCCCTCCCCCACAAGGGGGGAGGGAACATACCTGTTCCTGTCGTGAATGATTCGACTCATGCAGTCGCTTGAAATGAGTCGCGTCATTGCCGCGCACTCCGCCGCGCTCCCTCCCCCCTTTTGGGGGAGGGCGGGGGAGAGGGGTGGCTCAGCAAATGGTGAGAGCGATCGGAACAGGCAGTTGCGCAAGTGAGCCACCTCACCTCGCCATCCCCTCCGTGAACGCCGTCTCGATCACCTCGCCGAACGGCTGCCACGAGCGCCCGTCGAACTGCACCAGCCGCATCTGTCTGATCGGCAGGTAGTTGTCCGGCGACGTGTTCATCCTGATGTTGGGCAGCGCCACACTCGGTTGGTAGTTCTTCAGCGAGGCCGCCTGCCGCATGATGTTCTCGCGCGAAAGATCGTCACCGCATTGCTTCAGCACCTTCGTCAGCGCCTCGGCAGCGGCATAGCCATAGACCGCGGCGCTGTTGTTGGTGCTTTCGACCTGATGGAAGCGATCCATGAAGGAGAACCAGTCCTTCATGCCGGCATCGTCCTTCCATGCGGGATCGCTCGGGTCCTTCAGGAAGGCGGCCGAGATCACGCCGGCCGAATTCTCCAGGCCGGCGGGCGCCATCGCATTGGCGATCGTGGCGGAGGCATCGTTGACGATGAAGACCGGGCGCCATTTGAGCGAAGCCGCGAGCTGGATCACCTTGGACGCGGTCGAGGGCACGCCGAGGAAGACGAAGATGTCGGCGCCCGCGCGCTTGAGGATCGAGACATGGCCTTCGAGGTGCTCGTCGTTGATGTCGAAGGCGATGTCGACGAGCACGTGGCGGTTCAGGTCGCCGAGGCCTTCCTGGATGCCCTTGTAGAGCATGCGCCCGAACTGGTCGTTCTGCCAGAGCACCACGATCTTCTTGCGCGGATAATAGGCCTGGATGTAGTTGGCATAGATGCGTCCTTCCGAACGGAACGACGGCTGCCAGCCCATCGTCCAGGGAAACGCCCTGGCCTGGCTCAGCTCCTCGTCGCCGGAGGCGACGAACAGTTGCGGGATCTTCTTCTCGTTCAGGTACCAGCGCGTGGCGATATTGCCGGGCGTGCCGAACGAGCCGAACATCACATGCACGTCGTCCTTCTCGACCAGGCTGCGGGTCAGCTCCAGCGCCGTCGAAGGATCGGAGTTGTCGTCACGCGAGATGAATCGGATCTTGCGGCCGTTGATTCCGCCGCGTGCGTTGATCATGTCGAAATAGGCGGCCTCCGCCTTGCCGATCGCGCCGAACTCGGACAGCGGTCCCGAATACGGCATGACGTTGCCGATGCGGATTTCCTTGTCGCTCGCGGGCTGCTCGGTGTGCTGTTGCGACATCGCCCCGAGCGAGGCGAAGGCGGCAATCGAAGCGAACAGCAGTCTGCCGGTGACGCGCATGCTCGACACCTTGTCGTTGGCCCCCGACGAGGTCGGCTCGTTCCGCTCCCAGGCGGGTTGATCTAGGTCAATCGTTTGGCAAAGCTGTGGCGTCGGAGCCCGCTTCAAGGCGACGCATGGCAGCTCAGATGAAAGCGGCAGTCGTGCTGACGGGCCGCCCGTATCTAGCTCCGTCATCCTGAGGTGCGAGTGGCGCGATGCGAAGCATCGCGCCGGGAGCCTCGAAGGATGCACGGTCACGGCTGCAGCAGCGTGGACAGAACCGGGCCGTCGTCCTTCGAGGGCCGCGAAGAAGCGGCCACCTCAGGATGACGGTGATAGGCTGATTTTCGCGATTGGGATTCGCGAACCCGTATGGGTCCAATAGCGGAAGGTCCGCCCCGCTACGGCAATCCCCGCGCCTCGAGCTGATGCATCAGCAGCAGCGTCGGCTCGGCGAGACTGTCGCCGGAGCCGTCGAGGCCGAATGCGGCGGCGATGCCGTCGCGATTGCGCAGCAGCGAGGCGCGCGGGCAGTGGCCGGCGCCGCACAGCGTCTTCTTCAGCGTCTCGCCCTGGGCGATCACGCCGGCTGCATCGTCCGCCGACCAGGCCAGCACGATCGGCACATCGACGTTGAGGATGCCGGGGAAGACCGAACGCTTGTCATATTGCGCGGCGTCGGCGCCGAGATAGGCCTTCACGCTGTCGCTCGCGTCCTTGCCGGCGCGGTAGAACCCGGACACCAGCACGACGCCCGCGACCTCGGCGCGGTCGGTCTGCAGCTCGGGATGCGCGAGCATGGTGGCGACGTGAAAAGCGCCGGCACCATAGCCGACCGCGATGATCTCGCGGGCGTCGCCGTTGAACAGGTCGATGTTGCCGTGCACCCAGGACAAGGCCGCAGCCACGTCGCTTGCGCCGGTCGGCCAGGTCACCGTCGGTGCCAGGCGATAATTGACGCGAACCCCGATCATCTCGTTGCGCGCGGCAAAGCACATCACCTGGTCCTGGATCTCGCGCGACATGTCCGGCGCAGCGCGGTCGCCGGTAAAGGTGTCGCCGGCCACGAACACCAGCACCGGCCGCGGCGTGCTTGCCTTGGTCGAACTGGCGGCGACGTCGAGCACATTGGCCTCGCTCTCGCCGTAACGCAGGCCTCGCGAGAAGGTGACATCCTCGCACAGCCGGGCAGTGCCCCCGGCGGTCGTATCGGAATCGGTCAGCCCCACCCGCACGAGATCGGCAGGCGCGCCCAACCGCGCCGGCATGAAGCCATGTGCGGATGCGGCCGTGATGGTCAGGCTTAAGAAAAATGCGAGATAATTCTTCATCTTGATGCCGGCCTAGCGTCTCCCGATAATGGCTCGCGGACCGGGCCTGTCTTTTCAATTCGCCTTATTAGTTAGTGCGTGTTCGGGCGATTTCACGGCACGCGCGAATTCACGCCGGTTCAACTTCCCGGCTGGAACGTGCAGTCCGCGCCGCTGCCGTCCTTCCGCCTGATCGCATTGGGGTCGATCGTGCAGCTGAGCTTGCTCAGGCTTTCGAAATTCGATCCCGCGGCGCCGTCGGGCGGAATGCCGGCGAGCGCTTCGGTCGCATAGATCTCGTTGGCGGTCGAGCCGTTCACGGTCCTGGTCGTCTTGCCGAAGGAGACTTCGCAATTGCGCACGGTGATGTCGACATTGCCGGTGCGGCAGACGATCTTGTCCGCGGTCACCACGATCGGCTTCTTGTAGGGAATGTCGCTGTTGGCGGCGAACAGCATCGCCACCGCTTTCTTCTCAGCGCCTGAGAGGGCCGGCGACAGCGGCGCGATCACGCCCGCGAGCGCCAGCGCCGTCGAGCCCGAGACCTTTGATGGGGCGGGGCCGGAGGCACCTGCCACCCCGGAGGCTGTAGCGGCGACAAGGGCGCAGGCGAGGATCAGGCGGACGGATTTCATGTTGGCCTCCACGGCGCCTGTGAACTCAGGTGGCTTTCCTGGTCTTGGCGGTTTTTTTGGCGGTTTTCTTGGTGGTCTTCTTGTTAGTCTTCTTGGCCTTTTTCTTCTTTGCCGCCTTCTGGGCGGCCAGATAGGCCTCGACCTTTCTCGAGGAATGGCCGGCGGCCGCAACGGCGGCCTTCAGCTTGGCCGGGGTGATCTTGAACTTCTTCGACCAGTAGCGGACTTCGTAGGCCTCGCTGAGCGCGATCCGGCTCTTGTCTGCGGCGCGGTGCTTCTGCAGCTTGATATAGGCCTCGACCTTCTTGGCGGAGTGGCCGACCTTCTTGACGGCGTATTTCAGCTTGGCCGGCGTCACCTTGAACTTCTTCGACCAGTAGGCGACCTCGTATTTTTCAGTGAGCGCGATTAGCGCCCGGTCGGCTCCGCCACGCTTTGCCTTGTTGTCGGCCATGCGTTCCTCCTGCCCTGGACAGGTCCGCAGTCTAGCATGCAACCGGATTTGGAAGGCAAGATGCCGCCCCTGCGGCGATTGCGCGGATCGGCCGTCTTGTGCCGGGCTGTCAAATGGTTGTCGCGTGCGAGCCCGCTTCAGGCTGGAAGCGGCGTCCTACTGTGCATGGGGTTGTTTTCGAACTTTTTGTTTTGGGGCGTGCCCGTCACGTCCGCTTCATGGTCCGGAAGGTGATGGAATAGCGGCGTGCCTCGACCGGCGGGATGCTGTGCTCCCATTGCGACCGCACCTCGCCGTCCATCAGATAGAGCGAGCGCGGCAGCGCCTCGAGCGTGTGACGCTCCCATCTGTCGCCGCTGCGGCGGCGGAAGCGGAATTTGCAGGCAGAGCCCAGCGATAGTCCGAGGACCTTGTCGAAATGCGGCTTGTCGCGATGCCAGCCGATGCCAACCCCGGCATCGTACTCGGTGCACAGCACCTGCTGCACGCTGCCCTCCGGCAGCCCCGCCCATGCCTCGACCTGATGCGCGACGGGGCGCACCCATGCGGGGATCGGTTCGGCCTTGGTCAGCTTTTGCTGGGAATAGTCGTACTGATAGCCGAACCACGCGACGCGGCGGTTGCCCTCGAACGCGCCGAACTGAAAGCGCTGGAGCGGCAATGCTGCGATGCGGCCGATCAGATCCTGCTCGGTGGCGGCATCGATAAAATTGTCGGTATGGCGGAGGCCGGCCGGACCAGCGTCCGGCTCGGCGAAGAAACCAAGCTGCGTCATTCCTCGCATTTCCGTGATGGAACCTAATGGCGGCTGATGCGACTTATCTATGACGCGGGGAGAAATGTGCGAGGCTGTCATGGCAGAGAAGCATACCGCCGATCCGGCAGAGATCATGCGGGCGACCGGTCATCCTGAGCTGGAATACGCCGCCGGCTGGACCATTGCTGGTCTGGTCACCATCGGCACCATCGTCGCCGCCTGGGTGTTTGCGATCTAGGGCATGATCCGGAAAAGTGTGAAGCGGTTTTCCGGTCAGATCATGCCCAAATGAAAAACTGAGGAGCGATGACCTCATCGCGCCTCAGGTCGTCGGGAATCGTAGCTCGAAGGCCACGCCGGCCTGGGTCGGCTTGAGCCTGACCGAGCCGCCATGGCTTGCCATCACCGCGCGCACGATGGCGAGGCCCATCCCGGTACCGCCCTGGTCCCGCCGCGTGGTGAAGAACGCATCGAATATCCTGTCGCGGTTCGGCGCCGAGATCGGTTCGCCGTCATTGCTCACCGTCACGAGCAGGGTCGTCCGCTCGTCCATCGCCTCCAGCCTGATCGTCCCGGCCTTGTGCCGCACCGCGTTGTCGGCGAGATGCGACAGCACGATCAGCGCCTTCTCCGAGGACATGCCGATCGCCCGGTCGAGGCTGCCACTGGCCTCGATCGCGCTTGCCGGAAACCGGCTCTTGAGATCGGCGACGACGGGCGCGAGCTCGGTCCGCTCGTTCTGCGGCAGGCTCTCGGCGCGCGCGAGCTCGCGCAGCCGCTGCGCCATCGCCTCCAGCCGCTGGGTGTCGGACAGGATGTTGGCGATGAAGGTCTTCTGCTCCGCCGGCGTCAGGCCCTCGGCTTTGCCCTGATAAGAATCCTGCAGCAGTTCGGCCGCGCCCTTGATCGAGGTCAGTGGCGATTTCAGCTCGTGGGTGAGGTGGGCGGAGAACGTCGCGATATAGTCGGAGCGCCTTGCGAGCTGCTCGGCCATGCCGAGGAAGCTGTGCGAGAGCTGGGCGAACTCGCGAGTGCCATAATGCCGTAGCGGCTGGAACGCCTCGCGGTCGCCGCGTCCGATTCTGGCGGCGCGGTCGATCAGCTCGCGCATCGGCAGCGTGATGGTGCGGGAGAATACGAGGCCGATCGCGATCGTGCCGAGGATGACGGCGAGCCCGGCCAGCACGAACTTGGCCCGCTCCTGGTAGAGGTGATCGAAGATGTTGCTCGGCGTCCGCGTCGTGTAGATCACGCCGGCGACGCGGTTGTTGACGATGACAGGCATGGCCGAGAACACATGCACGCCGAGGCCGCGGCTGAAGGAATAGATCGGCGGCGGCGGCTTGTCCGGCACGCGGTTGCGCAAGGTGGCGCGGTATTGCCCGTGCAGCGCGTCGGCGACTTCCTCGATATGGGCGAGCGACTGCCCGACCTCCTGCCGTCCCGCGATCACCACGCCCTGCGGGTCGAGGATGCGAAATCCCGCCAGCGTCACCTTCTGGGTCTCGCGGATGATCGGCGTCAGCCTGGCGCCGATCTCGACATAAGCGGGCTGCGCCGCCTGCGGCGCGGCCTGCGCATCGGGGCGACGTCGCAGCAGATCGTTAGCGGTGAGGTCGAGCGCGGGGCGGATCGGCGTGACCTGGTCGCCGGGATCGGGCAGCACGTTCGGCGGCACTTCGGCCCCGAGCGTCAAGCCGCTGTCGAGCCTGGCCGTGACCTCCTGCGCGTAGATTGTCGCGAGCACGCGACTCTGCGCGATCAGCTCCGCCTGGGTCTGGCGGATCAGCTGGTTGTCGTAGAGGCGGAAGAAGAACAGGCCGACCAGCGGCAGCACGCCGACGGTGGTCAGCACCGCGAAGATCACGAGCCCGAGCGACGGCCGCCATTTGTCGGGCGCCGCGCTCATGCCTCTTTCTCGCAGCGGCCAAGCTTGAAGCCGATGCCGTGAATGGTCTCGATGACGTTCTCGCAATTCTGCGCCGCCAGCTTGGCGCGGATGTTGCGGATGTGACTGTCGATGGTGCGGTCGGAGACCTGGATGTTGAGCTGGTAAGCCGCCCGCATCAATTGCTCGCGATTGAACACCGAGGTCGGTCGCGTCAGGAACGCGCGCAGGATGCCGAACTCGATCGCGGTCAGCTTCAGGGGCGTGCCGGCAAAGGTCGCGACGTGCTGGTCGGGATCGATCAGCAGGCCGCCCTGCGACAGCGCGGCGGGACCCGCCTTGGCTTCGCCATTGCGCGGGGCGAGGCGGCGCAGGATCACGTTGACCCGCGCCACCAGCTCGCGCGGGCTGAACGGCTTGGTCACGTAGTCGTCGCCGCCGATCTCAAGGCCGAGGATGCGGTCGATCTCCTCGTCGCGCGCCGACAGGAACAGGATCGGGACATCGGAGCTCTTGCGGATCTCGCGGCAGACGTCGAGGCCGTCGAACTCGGGCATGCCGATATCGAGCACGATCAGGTCTGGTTTGTCGGCGGCAAAGCGGACGAGCGCCTCCTTGCCGTCGCGCGCCTCGATCACGTCCATGCCGGCTTTCTTCAGGGTGACGCGGATGACCTCGCGGATGTGGCCCTCGTCGTCGACGATGAGAATGCGATGCGCCAAGAAACTCTCCGCTGCCCTGTCAGCCGGCCGGCTGGTTCGCCGTTTGCGTATCTAGCCTGTGCCGGAGCCGCCAGTTCCGAAGACCCCAACTGCGCCAGGCCAGATCCTGACGCTGCTGTTCTACAAGGTGATCGCGCTGTGACTCAAGACGGTAGCCCCGCGCAGAAAGATCGCTCCCGTTGGACTTGGCCAAAAATTCGATCGCCTTGTCGATCGCGGGCAGCGCCTGCGGTCCGAGTGACAGGAGATAGTTGACGTCGATTTGCGCGCCCTTGCCGGATGCCTCCCTGCTGTGGGTGACATTGTAGTCGGCGATGAAAGCATCGAAGTTCACCAGCGAGCAGCCGTAGAGCACGATCGCGAGCGCGATCAGATTGATACCGACGAGCCATTCGTTGGACCTGTCGAACACGATGCGGGCGACGATCAGGATCAGCCCCAGTGCCACCAGCCCCATCCAGATGAAGGCGGCGATACGCCAATAGGTCAGCATGTAGATGTCGACGTAGAGATCGAGGCGCAGGATGGAGGAGGCGACCAGCAACACGTTCTGTGCGACCCAGAGATAGACCGGCGGGCGGATCACGGTGGATTTTTCGGCCGGGCCACCAGACCGCATCGCTGCGAGTACGAAGGCCGCGGCGAGCAGCGCGGTCGCGATCAGCGGATAGGCGCCGCGATGGGCGTACGACGCATAGGTCAGATTATCGGGCAGCGCCACGTGACCCCAGAGATAGATGCCGTCGAGAACCGACTGCGCCGCGAACAGCAGGTTGAACAGGATCAGCGAACGCAGAATGGCGGAAGGGCCGAGGAATTCCGGTGCGATGAAGGGCGGAAGAGGGGGCGCTTCTACGCTATCGGTTTCCCGGGCGGCGGCAACCGTCTTGCGCCGCCAGCGGAGATGGATGAAGGGCCAGACCAAGGACAGCATCAGGGTCCAGAACAGCACGCGCCAGACGCTGACATATTCGAAGACGACTTTCGGATTGAGCAGCGACACCCATTGCTCGATCACCGGATTGGCGGCCGCGAACAGCGCGACGAAGACGGTACCGAGCACCACTGGCATCAGCCACAGCGCGACGCCGCGGGTGAAGGCGGACAAGTTGAAGACCTGGAGTGCGTCGAGAAAGAATCTGAAGGGGCCGAGAAGCAGGAAGTTTCGCAGCGCGCGGGCGCGTTCCGCAAGGCCGGTGGTCTCCGGATTGGTCGCGAGCAGGAGAGCGATCATCAATGCGGTGACGACAATGAAGCAGGAGAGCGTGTTGAGCTCATCGATAGCCGGCAGGAGACCGAGCGCGAAGATTACAGCGCCGGTCGCTCCGCGCCGAAAGTCCAGCGCGGCGTGGTTGGCGAGCACCGAGCCGCAGGCGATTGCGACGGCAAAGATCACCAGCGACAGTCCAACCCGCTGGCCATAGAACAGCCAGTCGGCAAGCGCGGCGAGCATCACGGCCATTGCAAGCCTGGTCGAGATGGCCGAAGGCCTGATCGGCTGGATGCCCGTCGTCGATGTTGTAGCCAGGCTCGTCATGTGCAGATGACCTCTCGCTGAGTTCGATGTCGTGCAATCTGCATGGCGCTTGCGCAGAAGACTGGGCCCTCGTCTGCATGGTTTCAGGAGTCTTTTGCAGTTTTCGTGCAGGTGCGCTTTTGCCCCTCGCGGAGCTTTAGTCGCACTGATAGGTGCGATGCGTTCATCATTTTGGACGTGACGCACCATGCAATTGCTCCATCGCTTCGGTCTCATCCTGCTCTGGCTTTTCGCGCCGCTCGCCGCATTCGCGGCTGCGAACAAGAACGATCCCTATCTGCTCGTGCTGCGCGGCGCCGGAAACATCGCGCTTGTCGTCGCAAGCCTCGTGATCGTCGTCGTGCTGCTGCGCAGCGGGCGCTGGCGCACGATCGCGGGCAAGGTGCTCGTCATGCTTTGGTGCACGCCGCCGGTCCTGGTGTCGGCCGCACATCTGACGTTCGAGCTGCGCAAGCACGATGTCCTCGGCGCAAGCATTGCTGAAACGCGCCAGCTCGGGCCTCACTTCATGGTCGGCTATTCCTCTTTCGCCGAAATCGCGCGTCTCGCCGAGCAGGGCCTGATCGGCGGCATCTACGTCACCCGGCACAACATCCGTGGGCGGAGCATCGAGGCGCTGCGCGCCGAGATCGCGGCGCTTCAGGACAAGCGGCGTATGTCAGGCCTGCCGCCGCTGGTCGTCGCGGCCGATCAGGAGGGCGGCATCGTCGGTCATCTCGCGCCGCCGCTGACCAAGGTGCCGGCGCTGGCAACGCTCACCGGCCTTGCACCCGATGAGCAGCAGGCCAGGGCGGAAGAGTTCGGCCGTATCCATGGCCGTGAGCTTTCAGGATTGGGCGTCAACCTTAACCTCGCGCCGGTGCTCGACCTCAAGCCGCCGCAGCGGCGCAACCGTCTCGATTTCCACACGCTGATCGGCCAACGCGCGATTGCCGCCGACCCCGCCGTCGTCAGCACGATCGCGAACGCTTATGTCCGCGGGCTCGAAGAGGCGGGTGTCGGCGCCACGCTCAAGCATTTCCCCGGCATTGGCCGCGTCCGCACCGACACGCATCACTTCAGCGCCAATCTCGATACGCCGGTGAAGGAGCTGGAGGCGACCGACTGGCTTCCGTTCCGCGAGGTGCTCTCCCATTCGCGCAGTGCCTTGATGGTCGGCCACATTACGTTGACCGCCGTCGATCCTGATCGTGCGGCGTCGCATTCGAAGCGTGTCGTCGACGGCATCATCCGCAACACCTGGGGTTATCAGGGCGTGGTGATGACCGACGACCTCGTGATGGGTGCGATCTACCAGAACGATGTCTGCAGGGCCGTGGTCGAAGCGATCAATGCCGGCGTCGACACGCTGCTGGTCGCCTATGACGGTGCGCAGTTCTATCGGGTCTTCGCCTGCGCGCTGGAGGCATCACGGCGCGGCGAGCTGGATACGGCAATGCTGCGCACGAGCGATGCCCGGTTGGCGCGGGGGTTCCCAACCGCGCAGGCACGAGCCGTCGCAAGCGCCAACGACAAGAACTAGCCTTTCATGAACTGGCGGTAGTCCGGCTCGCGGTGAAACCAGAATTCGTAACCGGTGACGGCCTTCTGCATCGCGACGTCGTGGATCGGCTGGTTGAGTGGCACGACCGGGACGTCGCGCATGCACAGCGCAACAAAGTCCTTCACCGCCTTGTCGTACTCGTCGGCATCGGTGGTGAAGCGCGCCTTGTCGATCAGCGCGTCCATCTCCTTGTTCTGGTAGGAGGAGATGTTGAAGATCGAATTGTTGCCGTGGAAATTCCAGTAGAAGTAATATTCGGGATAATCCAGCCAGCCACTGAAGCGGTTCAGAGCGAGCGGCAGCTCTTTCTTGTTCAGCGTTGTACGCCAGTTCGCGCCGGGTATTTTCTCGATCGATGCCTTGATGCCGATCTTGGCGAGGCTCTCCTGGATCAGGATCGCGGTCGGCTCGCCGACAGTCGCCGTGCCCGTGTCGAGCGACAGCGTCGTCTCCAGACCTGACTCGAAGCCGGCTTCTCTCATCAGGGCCTTTGCTTTGTCGAGATCGGTGACATAGGGGGAGGGCTGCGGCCAGACGGGTTTTGAAACCTCGGCCGTGCCGCCATACATCGGCACGGCGCGGCCGAAGAACGCGCTGCTCTGGATCTGCTCATACGGCATCGCCCAGGCGACGGCCTGGCGCAGCTTGACGTTATCGAACGGTGGCTTTGCGGTGTTCAGCGCGATGTACCAGAGCGCATTCGGGATCGGCACGCCCGAGACCCTGACCTTGCCCTCCCTGATGATCTGCTCGAAATCGCGCGGCGCAAAGCCGCTGGAGATGTCCGCATCGCCGCGCTCCAGCATGGCCCGCCTTGTGCCTGCGGAGGGCACGTCCCGCGCGATGACGCGCCGGATCTTCGGCAGCGGTCCGCTCTTCCAGTCGTCGAAGCGCGCCAGCACGGTCTCGCTGCCGGGCTTCCAGCTCTCGATCCGGTAGGCGCCGCCGCCGGCTTCGTTGGCTCGCAACCACGCCAGCGCCCAGGGATCCTCCGCTGTCGCGTTCTTTTTGGCCAGCTCCGAGTTGATGATGAAGGGCACCACGACCGCGACGTTGAACAGCAGCATCTTGTCTTTGCGGACATAGTCGATGCGGAAGGTATGGTCGTCGACCACGACGAATTGCTCCGGCTTCTCCAGCGATCCCGCCGACATCTGGAAGGTCGGAAAGCCGCCGACCGTCACGGCGCGGTCGAACGACCATTTGACGTCCTTGGCGGTCACAGGCGTGCCGTTGTGGAATTTCGCGTCCTTGCGCAGCTTGAAGGTGCAGGACATGCCGTCCGCGGCAACCTCCCAGCTCTCGGCAAGTTCAGGCGCGAGCTTCTCACGGTCGTAGGATAGCGTGCCGTCGGGCAGCGTTTTTGAAGCGTAAGAGAGCAGGCGGTCGTAGCAGTTCCAGGACAAGCCGTTGACGGTCTGGTTGGAGCCGACGCCCTGCATGTCCAGCGAGTTCGGCCCGAGTTCCTGCACCACCAGCAGCGTTTCGGCGCGCCCCTGCGCGGAGGCAAGGCGCGGCGCCAAGGCAGAGCCGGCAAGGCCGAGCATGACGCCACGGCGGCTCAGATCGAAAGACGATGCGCTCATCGCGGTCTCCCGGGGAAAGTCATCGGTGATCGAGAGGCAAGGCGTGTGCCATCGGCGTACGTCAACTTGTCGCAAGCGGTATCCGGCAGCCTATGCCAGCTCTTCAGCCAGGAAGTCGACCAGCGCACGTACCTTGGTCGAGGGGCGAGGGCCGGCCGGAAACACGGCGAAGACGTCGACCGGCGCAAGCTTGTAGCTCTTCAACAACGGCACCAGCGCGCCCGACGCGATTTCGGGCCCGGCCATCACCGGTGATGTCATGGCAATGCCGAGCCCGGCCAGGACGCTCGCAAAGATGCCGGGGCCGGAATCGGTGGTGATGCGGCCTTGGACATCGACCGAGGTCGCCGCGCCGTTGCGGGTGAAAGACCAGGTGGCGTGGCCGAACAGTCCGGGACCCAGGATGCAGTCATGTGAAGCGAGATCGGCGGGCGTCTTCGGGGTGCCGCGCTCCGCGAGATAGGACGGCGCGGCAACGAGAAAGCGCGGCACCGTCGCGAGTTTGCGCGCGCCGAAGCCGGAGTCGGCGAGCGGGCCGAGGCGGATCGCGACGTCGGTGCCTTCCGCGACGAGGTTATGCCGTTGGTCGGCGACCGACAGCTCGACCCGCAGCATGGGATGGGCGCGAAGGAATTTCGGCAGGCGCGGGATGATGAGCCGCGTGCCGTAGACGATGGGCATCGTGATGCGCAGGGTTCCGCGCAACGAGTCGACGCCACGCGCGGCGTCCTCGGCATCCTCGATGTCGGCCAGTACTTCGCGTGCGCGGGTCAGGAACAGCGCGCCGGCATCGGTGACGGTGATCCGTCGTGTGGTCCGCAGCAGCAGCTTGACGCCCAGCCGGGCCTCCAGCTCGCCGATGATCCGCGACACCGAGGGCTGCGACAGCCCGAGCTCGCGCGCAGCTTTCGAGAAGCTGCCGCTCTCCGCTGCCCGGACGAAAACAGCCAATTCCTGCAGCCGGTCACTCATTTGAAATCCAAATAAATGTTCTCTGTAATCGCCATATACCCCTTCGTTCTCAAATGACCCAGATGGAGCGGGCCAACAGCAAACGATGGAGTTTCCCATGGCCCTGCAAGACAAGCTCGATGCCTTCAAAACTGATTTCGAGGCCGGCCGCCTCCCGCTCAAGCCCAACAAGGAGGCGCTTGACACCATGCATCATGCCACCGCTGAGTTGATCGCGAGCGGCCAGGCGCAACGCGCGAAGAAGGCGGGCGATGTCGCCCCCGAGTTCATCCTGAAGGATTCCGACGGCAAGCCGATCGCTTCGCGTGACCTGCTCGCCAAGGGCCCGCTGATCGTGTCGTTCTATCGCGGCGTCTGGTGCCCTTATTGTAACTTCGAGCTGCAGGCGCTCCAGGACGCGTTGCCTGAGTTCGATGCGCGCGGCGCGAGCCTCGTTGCGATCTCGCCGCAGACCGCGCCGAACAGCCGCAAGTCGCAGCGCGACAACAAGCTGTCCTTCCCGATCCTGAGCGACGTCAGGAGCGAGGTGGCCGATGCCTTCGGCATCCGCTTCGCGCTGTCGGACGATCTCGTCGCGCTCTACAAATCGTTCAAGAACGATTTGCCGACCTTCAACGACAATCCGGCTTGGGTGCTGCCGATGCCCGCGCGCTATGTCATCGGTCGCGACGGCATCATCGCTTATGCGGAAGTGAATCCGGACTACACGCACCGTCCCGATCCGTCCGAGCTGTTGCCGGTGCTCGACCGGCTGCGCGCCGGCAAGGCGGCCTGATCGCAAACCGGCCGGCGCGGTTCGCCCGCCGGTCTCTCTCTTTTTCTTTCCTTCCATTCAACGGCGTGCCTGCGCCGAACGGTTGCGCACGCCAAAACGAGAGGTCCATGTCATGTCGAAACTTCAGGGAAAAACTGCCGTCATTACCGGCGGCTCCAGTGGTATCGGTCTTGCTGCCGCGAAGCGCTTCGTCGCCGAAGGCGCCCATGTCTTCATCGTCGGACGGCGCCAGAGCGAGCTCGACAAGGCCAAGGCCGAGATCGGGCGAAACGTCACGGCGGTCCAGGCGGACGTCGCAAATCTCGACGATCTCGGCAGGCTTTATGCGCGGGTGAAGGATGAGAAGGGCGGCCTCGACATTATCGTCGCCAGTGCAGGGATCGTTGAGCGCAAGCTCACGACGGATGTCACGCCCGAGCATTTCGACAAGACCCTCGGTATCAACGCGCGCGGTGCCTATTTCACTGTCCAGATGGCATTGCCGCTGATGCGTACGGGCGGCTCGATCGTGCTGGTGTCATCGGCCCTGCATCTGAAGGGCGTGCCGGAGTACGGCACCTATGCCGCCACCAAGGCCGCGCTGCGTTCGTTCTCCCGGACTTGGGCGATGGAGTTGAAAGATCGTGGCATCCGCGTGAATACGTTGTCATCCGGCGCCATCGACACGCCGATCATCGACAGCCAATTCAAGACACCGGACGAGGCCGACGACGGCCGTGCCTTCTTCGCCTCGATCACCCCGCTCGGCCGGATCGGCCGCTCGGAGGAGATGGCCGCGGCCATTCTGTTCCTGGCCTCGGACGATAGCAGCTACAGCACGGGGATCGATCTTGCCGCCGACGGTGGCATGATCCAGAGCTGAGGCCGCCGCCAACGCCGATTGCGCCGCACATACGCGCGTGGCGCGGTCCGCGACAATGATCGCCGGGTCCATATCGCGCCTGCGAAATGCAACCGAGCCATGACGGATCGCGCGGGCGCGCGCCCTTGCGCTGCCGCACGGGCAGGGGCACTCTGCGCAGGCGGCGCACGAGAACGCCGCCAATAAGATGGCGTGAGGAAGCTCCATGGCGGCGACGCGGATCGACTGCGATATCCACCCGGCTGTCGGTGGAACGCGCACGACGCTCCTTCCCTATCTCAGCGGTCACTGGAAAGAGCAGGTGGTCAGCCGCGCCATCGACGGGCTCGACCTCACCTCCTATCCGCCGAGCATGCCGCTGGCTGGCCGCGCCGACTGGCGGCCGAGCAATGGCGCCAGGCCCGGCTCCGATCTCGCCATGGTGCAGAAGGGCGCCTTCGACCAGCTCGGTTCCAGTCATGCCATCCTCAACGTGCTCTATGGCGCGCAAGCCGTGTTCGACGCCTATATGGCGGCCGATTTCTGCAAGGCGATCAACGACTGGATCGCGGCCGAATGGCTGTCGCGCGATCCGCGTCTGCGGGCGTCCATCGTGGTGCCGATGCAGGATCCTGATCTGGCGATCGAGGAAATCGAGCGCCGCGCCAACGACAATCGCTTCGTCTCGATCCTGGTGCTGGCGCAGGGCGAGACATTGCTCGGGCGGCGGCATTTCTGGCCGGTCTACCGGCTTGCCGAGAAGTACAAGCTGCCGCTCGCGATCCACGCCGGCACGCAATATCGGCAGGCGCCGAGCTCGGCCGGCTGGCCGTCGCATCGCTATGAATATTACTTCGTCGAGGCGCAGGCGTTTCAGGCGCAGATCCTGAGCCTGATCTACGAGGGCGTGTTCGGCAAGTTTCCGAACCTCAAGGTCGTCCTGATGGAGTCGGGCGTGAGCTGGCTGCCGGCCTTCATGTGGCGCGCCAACAAGACCTGGCGCGGCGTGCGCGTCGAGGTGCCCTGGGTCGAGCGCGAGCCGGCCGCGATCATTCGCGACAATTTCCGCGTCACCATGCAGCCGTTCGATGCGCCGACTGACGCGAAGAGCGTCGAGGAGATCATCGACCAGATCGGCTCCGAAAAGATGTTCCTGTTTGCGTCCGACTATCCGCACTGGCAGTTCGACGGCGACGATCCGATCCCGCCGAACCTGCCGAAGAGCATCATCGACAAGATGTGCGTCGACAATCCGCTGGAGACCTTTCCGCGGTTGTCGTTGGCCAACTGACGCATGATCCGGAAAAGTGGGCACCGGTTTTCCGATAAGATCATGCGCAAATAGAAAGTTTGGAGGTTCGCATGAGTGAAGTCATCGACCGTCCGCTACGCGACGACGAGAAGCCCGCCAGCTCGCGGTTGCGCATCGTCGATTGCGACGTGCATCCGAGCCTGAGATCGACGGACGATCTCAACGAGTTCCTGCCGAAGCGCTGGCAGCAGCATCTGAAGGAATATGGCAGCCATCTGCGCACGCCCTATCTCTTCACGACGCCCTATCCGCGATCCTCGCCGCTGATCGCGCGGCGCGACGCCTGGCCGCCGACAGGCGGGGTGCCGGGCTCCGATCTCGCCTTCATGCAGAAGCAGCATCTCGATCCGCTCGATGTCGAGTTCGGCATCCTGCAGGTGCTCGATCTCTTCATCTTCTCGCAGCAGAACCTCGAATTCGGCGCGGCGATCCAGCGTGCGATCAACGACTGGCAGCTGGCCTTCTGGTCGCATCGTGATCCCCGTCTGAAGGCTTCGATCCTGGTCGGGCAGGATGGCGTTGACCTTGCCATCGCCGAGATCGATCGCTGCGCCAGGACCGGCGAATACATTCAGATCAACGTCTCGCCGCGCGCCAACGAGCCGCTCGGCCGCCGCCGCTACTGGCCGATCTATGAACGTGCGCAGGCGCTGGATCTGCCGCTCGGCATCCATGTCGGCGGCTATGGCGGGCATGCGCCGACCGGCGGCGGCTGGCCGTCCTATTATGTCGAGGAGCACCAGTCCAACGCGCATACCATCGCGGCCCAGCTTGCGAGCCTCGTGATCGAGGGCGTGCCGGAGCGGTTTCCGAAGCTGAAGATCGTCTTCATCGAGGGCGGCTTCGGCTGGATCCCGTCGGCGGTCTGGCGCATGGACCAGCACTTCGAACGTTTCCGCAGCGAAGTGCCGCATCTCAAGCGCAAGCCGTCGGAATATGTGCGTGAAAACTTCTGGTTCACGACGCAGCCGATCGACGAACCGGACGAGGCGCGGCATCTGCGCTCGCTGATCGAATGGGTCGGCATCGACCGTCTGCTGTTCTCGTCGGACTATCCGCACTGGGATTTCGACGATCCGCGCTTCGCCTTCAAGACGCCGCTGACCGAGGCCGAGCGCAGGAAGATCTTCAGCACCAATGCCCGTGCGGTCTACAAGTTCTGAGCAGAGGCTTTCCGGAGACATGGCCCGTCACATCGTCGCGTCCACCTCGGAGATCCCGCCCGGCGGCAACAAGGTCGTCGATATCGCCGGGCGCGATATCGTCGTGTTCCACGTCAATGGCGAGTTCTTCGCGCTCCTGAACCGCTGTCCGCATGCGGGCGCGCCGCTGGAGAAGGCGGCCTGCGTGGCGCGGCTGACCTCGCCCGAGCCGGGTGTCTACGAGCGCTCGCGCGTCGGCGAGATGCTGCGCTGCCCCTGGCACGGCTGGGAGTTTGACATGCGCAACGGCCAGTCCTGGTTCGACCCGAAACGGGTCAAGATCCGGTCATATCCGGTCGCCGTGGAGCGCGGCGACGACCTCCAGAAGGGGCCGTATGTTGCGGAGACCTTTCCGGTGCATGTCGAGGACAGTTACGTGATCGTGGAAGTCTGACACGCCGCCGTCATTCCGGGTGCGATGCTGCGCATCGCCCCGGAATGACATCCCTGATTGCGCAATCGTCCAAGCTTCCGATTGAGATTCCGACGCAGGTGCGTTATGGCTCTCGCGCTTTCCAGAGGCGGAGATGAGCTTTGTCGAAACAATCCCTGCGTGAGGAGGCCGAGCGCCTGATCCGCGAATCGATGGAAAAGAAGACCATCGTCGTCAAGCAGGGCACGACCCGCATCGAGGCCGTCTGCGGCAAGTGCGGCGCGCCGAACCGGGTCCAGGCCGAAAAGGGCCAGAGCCGGGTGAAATTTTCCTGCAAGAATTGCGGGCACCAGCAAGAGACGCTGTAGGGCGTCTTTATCTCTCCTCACTCTGCGGAGGCAGCCCCTCACCCCGCCCTCTCCGCGTAAGGACGGGGCGAGGGAGTGAGAGAGCGGTGCAAGGTTACGCCCCGTCCACAAATCTCTTGAACGCGTCCGCATAGTCCGGATGCCAGCGCGACAGCGGCGGCCGGTTTTCGACGATATCCCCGGCTGCCCACAGCATGCGCTTCTCGTCGAGCGCGCGGGGCACGTCGTTATCCGGACACAGGATGTAGAAGTCACCGGCCTCCAGCCGCGCCAGCATGAAGTCCACCGTCTGCTCCGCCGTCCAGGCGCCGGCCGGCTTCTCGGTGCGTCCCTTTGCGGTCAGCCCGGTGAAGACGAAGCCGGGGATCAGCAGATGCGCGCTGATCTTGCAATCCTTCGTGTTGCGCAGTTCGTGCTGGAGCGCTTCCGTGAACGCCTTCACGCCGGCCTTGGAGACATTATAGGCGGGATCGCCGGGCGGCGTGGTGATGCCTTGCTTGGAGCCGGTGTTGATGATGAGACCGGCCCTGCCGCGCGCGATCATGTTGGCTGCGAAGATGCGCGAGCCGTTGATGATGCCCCACATGTTGACGCCGATGACGCGCTGCCAATTGTCGGGTTCGCCGAACAATGTGCTGCCCGGCTGGATGCCGGCATTGTTCATCAGGATGTCGGTGCCGCCGAAGCGCTCGCGCACGGCACGCTCCAGTTCCGCGACGCTCTCGGCCTTGCTGACGTCGACGGCGAACGTCATCACATGCGTGGCGGAGGCGACGGATGACAGTTGTGTTGCGGCCTCAGCCATCCGCGTCTGATCGACGTCGGCGATGCACACCTTCATGCCGGCGCGCGCGAAAGCCATCGCGGCGGCCAATCCGATGCCGGACGCGCCGCCCGTGATCACGGCAACATTGTCTTTGACGATGGCGGAATGTGGCATGATTGGTCTCCGGAGAAGGGGCTCTGTCGAGCTATAACATGGCGGCCATTCGACCCTGCACAAGTCGGCATGGGAGGTCTTCGTTCCGTGCCGACTTTACGCCCATCGGCGACCGCTGTATTCTATTTCGCCTAACGATCCCGCCCAGATCGAGCCAATCAATCATTTGACAGGGAGTGCAGCCATGGCTGTGTCGCAGGCTATTCCGATCACGCGCCATCCGTTCGCCAACGGGTCCTACAAGCAGATGCTGATCGACGGGAAGTGGGTGGATGCCGCTTCCGGCAAGCGCTTCGAGACCCACAACCCCGCCACCGGCGAACTGCTCGCCACCGTCGCGGAGGGCGACAAGGAAGACATTGACCGTGCGGTTGCGGCGGCCCGCCGCGCCTTCGAGGGACCCTGGAGCAAGGTCAAGCCGTTCGAGCGGCAGAACATGCTCCTGAAGCTCGCCGACCTCGTCGAGAAACATTTCGACGAATTGTCGCAGCTCGATACGCTCGACATGGGTGCGCCGCTCAGCCGCACCCGCAACTATCGCCTGCGCGCCGTCGGCATGCTGCGTTACTACGCGGGCCAGACCACCGCGATCCACGGCGAGACCATCGAGAACTCGCTGCCGGGCGAAATCTTCTCCTACACGCTGAAGGAGCCGATCGGCGTCGTCGGCGCCATCAT
>Ga0065165_1000917_pt1 | contig 37935 bp, 36 predicted proteins | sample AraplaMF_Cvi_mMF_FD_63813 | JGI IMG/M metagenome (GOLD analysis project Ga0065165, IMG submission 63813) | Arabidopsis root microbial communities from the University of North Carolina, USA - plate scrape MF_Cvi_mMF (version 2) (version 3) | ecosystem: Host-associated > Plants > Roots >... | reverse complement strand
CGCGGCAACAGCTGAACCCAGCTTCGCTAATTCTAGATAGGACTCATCGCCCATGAAGCGCTCCTGGATGGACCGCATCATCGACACGATCGAATGGATCGCGGCCGGCTTCGTCGGCATCGTCGCACTCGACATCTTCCTGTCGGTGCTGTTGCGCAACACGCTCAACTACGCGATCCCCGACAGTTTCGACATCGGCCGGATGCTGCTCGGCATCCTCATCTTTTGGGGCATCGCGGCGACGTCCTATCGCGGCACCCACATCACGGTCGACCTCGTCTGGGGCAATGTCGGGCCGCGCTACCAGCGCTGGATCGACGTGTTCGCGACGCTGGTGCTGCTGTTCGTCGTCACCGTGCAGACCTGGACATTGTTCGACAAGGTGCGCGGCACCTACAACGACAACGTCCAGACGTTTGACATGCACATGCCGACCTGGCCGTTCTTCGCGGTTGCCTGGATCGGTGACGCCTCGGCCGTGCTGTTGATCGCGATCCGCACCTACCGGCTGATCTTCCACCCCGAAGAGATGCACGATCCCAAATTGAAGGCGACGGAGTAATCATGAGCACCGATGCCGTCGCCTTAATCGGCTTTGTATCCCTGTTTGTCCTGATGCTGCTGCGCGTGCCCGTCGGCATGGCGATGGGCCTCGTCGGCGTGTCCGGCTTCGCCTACCTCGTCAACGGGACGGCGGCGCTGAAGCTGGTCGGCCAGACCTCGATGCGCACGGTCACCGACTACACCTTCGGCGTCATCCCGATGTTTCTGCTGATGGGCTCGTTCGTGTCCAATTCCGGCATGAGCCGCGAGCTGTTCCGCGCCGCCAACGGCTTTGTCGGGCATCTGCGCGGCGGGCTCGGCATCGCCACCGTCGGCGCCTGCGGCGGCTTCGCCGCGATCTGCGGCTCCTCGGTCGCAACCGCCGCAACCTTCTCTGCTGTCGCCTACCCGGAGATGCGCCGCTTCGGCTATCCGCAGTCGTTTGCGACCGGCGTGATCGCCGCCGGCGGCACGCTGGGCGCGATGCTGCCGCCTTCCACCGTGCTCGCGGTCTATGGCATCATCACCGAGCAGGACATCGGAAAGCTCTTCATCGCCGGCATCATTCCGGGCCTGCTGGCGATGACCATGTACATGATCACGATCTTCCTGATCGGCTATTTCCGCCCCGACTTCCTGCCCAAGGGCAAGGTGCTGCCGTGGCGCGAGCGCTTTGCCGGATTGAAGGAGATCTGGGCGCCGGTGCTGCTGTTCGTGTTCGTGATCGGCGGCCTCTACGGCCTGCCCTTCCTGCCGCGCTTCACGCCGACGGAAGCCGGCGGCGTCGGCGCTGCCGGCGCCTTCATCATCGGGGTCGTCACGGGGCGGCTCGACCGCGAGAAGATTCTGGCCTCGCTGCTCCAGGCAACCCGCACCGCGGCCGCGGTGTTCACCGTGCTGATCGGCGCCTTGATCTTCGGCTATTTCCTCACGGTGACGCAGACGCCGCAGAAGGTGACGGAATTCCTCACCGGCCTCGGCCTTGGTCCCTACGGCGTGCTGGCGTTGATCATGGTGATGTATCTGGTGCTCGGCTGCCTGATGGACGCCATGGCGATGATCATCCTGACCGTGCCGATTATCTTCCCGGTCATCATCCATCTCGGCTTCGACCCGATCTGGTTCGGCGTCATCATCGTGATGACCGTCGAGCTCGGCCTGATCCATCCGCCTGTCGGCATGAACGTCTTTGTCATCAAGAGCGTGGTGAAGGACGTTTCCTTCTCCACCATCTTCAAGGGCGTGATCCCGTTCGTGGCGACGGACCTCGTGCGCCTGGTGATCCTGATCGCCTTCCCGCTGCTGGCCACCTGGCTACCGACACGGATGATGGCGCATTGAGAGACGAAGCGATGACCACACCGACGCTCGAGACAAAATACGTCTTCACCATCACCGCCAAAATCGGCGACGTCGTCACCGCCGGCGAGACCGGCATCGGCGTCCGCCGCATCATCCCGATCCTCGGCGGCGAGGTGAAGGGCGCGATAACAGGAAAAGTGCTGCCATTCGGCGCCGACTTCCAGACCATCCGCCCCAACGAGCTGATCGACCTCGAAGCCAAATACGCCTTCGAGACGGACGACGGCGCCGTCGTCTATGTCGAGAACAAGGGCATGCGCTTCGGCCCGGTCGATCTCCTGCAAAAGCTCAAGCGCGGCGAGCCGGTCGATCCCAAGCTGATCTATTTCCGCACCGTGCCGAGATTCGAGACCGGGCACGAAAACTATCGCTGGCTGATGGAGCACATTTTCATCGGCTCCGCCGCGCGGCACGCTGATCGGGTGGTGATCGACGTGCATCAGGTGGTGTGACAAAGCCTCTCACCGCGCGAGCGCAGCGAAGCAATCCAGAATCTTTCCACGGAGACAGCCTGGATTGCTTCGTCGCAAGAGCTCCTCGCAATGACGGAGAGTGTGGCAACGACAGCGTATCAAAACGCCTCCAAAGCCCCTGGCCACCGGATCGAATGCCAAGGCAGCCTAATCCTCGCCCCGGTGGTGTCATCCCCTTCTTGACTCCCCCAGAATTCGTTATACAACATAACTATTCTGATAAGGACGCAAATGACACAGGGAAACGCCGAGACCGCTGACGCGGGCGCCTCCGGGCTTTTGAGGATCGAGCGGGCGGACCGGGTTCTGACCGTGGGCCTGAACCGGCCGGCCAAGCGCAATGCGCTCAATGACGGCATCATCCTGGAAATCGGCGAATGCTTCGCGTCCCTGCCCGAGGACGTCGGCGCGGTGGTCATCCACGGCATCGGCGATCATTTTTCCAGCGGTCTCGACCTCTCCGAGCTCCAGGACCACGACGCCACCGGCGGGCTTCTCCATTCCCAGATGTGGCACCGGGTGTTCGACCGCATCCAGTACAGCCGCGTGCCCGTGATCGCAGCACTGAAGGGCGCGGTGATCGGCGGCGGACTTGAGCTTGCCTGCGCGGCGCATATCCGCGTCGCCGAGCCCTCCACTTATTTTGCGCTGCCGGAGGGACAGCGCGGCATCTTCGTCGGCGGCGGCGGCTCGGTGCGGCTGCCGCGGTTGATCGGCGTCGCCCGGATGATGGACATGATGCTGACGGGGCGCGTCTATACCGCGACCGAAGGCGCCTCCTACGGCTTTGCGCAATATGTGACCGAGACCGGCAACGGGCTCGGCAAGGCGCTGGAGCTTGCGACCAAGGTCGCCGCCAACGCGCCGCTGACGAATTTCGCCGTGATCCAGGCGCTGCCGATGATCGCGGAGGCCAATCCGCAGACCGGCCTGCTGATGGAATCGCTGATGGCCACCGTCGCGCAGAGCGACAAGGAGGCAAAACGCAGGATCCGCGAATTCCTCGAGCACAAGACCGCAAAGGTGAAGCCGAAATCATGAGCGCGCAGCCGTCCTCTTCCAGCATGGAGCGCGGCGCGAGCACTTTCCCGCTGCGGCCCATTTCGTTCGGCGATCCCGTCGTCAACATCGAACGGCGCGACGACGGCACGATTTACCTGCGGCCGAAGCAGCCGCTCGGCGATTATCCCCTCCGCATCACCGACCGCCTGCATCATTGGGCGACGACGACGCCGGACCGGGTCTTCATGGCGGAGCGCGAGGGCGGGCGCGGCTGGCGCAAGATCACCTATGCCGAGTTGCTGACCGCGAGCCGGCACATCGCCTCAGGCTTGATCCGACGCGGCCTCTCGGCGGAGCGGCCGGTCGTGATCCTCTCCGGCAATTCGATCGACCACGCGCTGCTCGCGTTCGGTGCCTTCTATGCCGGCATTCCGTTCTGCCCGGTGTCGCCGGCCTATTCGCTGGTGTCGAAGGACTACGGCAAGCTCTCCTACCTGATGAAGCTGCTGACGCCCGGCCTCGTCTTCGTGGAGGACGCCGACAAATTCGCCGATGCGCTCGCCGCAAACGTCTCGCTCGGCACCGAGATCGCGGCGTCCTTCGGCCACGTGCCGGGTCGCGACGTCACCTTGCTCGCCGACCTCATGGCGACGCCGATCCGCGACGATCTCGACGCGGTGCACGGCAGGATCGGCCCTGATACGATTGCAAAGTTTTTGCTGACCTCGGGCTCGACCGGCAATCCCAAGGCCGTCATCAACACCCAGCGCATGATCTGCGCCAACCAGGTGATGCTGCGCGAGACGCTCGCCTTCCTCAAGGACGAGCCGCCCGTCATCATCGACTGGCTGCCCTGGAATCATACTTTTGGCGGCAACCACAATATCGGGCTGACGCTCTTCAATGGCGGCTCGATGTATCTGGACGCCGGCAAGCCGGTGCCCGGCGGGATCGAGGAGACCGTGCGCAATCTCCGGGAAATTTCGCCAACGGTCTACTTCAACGTCCCCAAGGGCTATGAATCGCTGCTGCCTTACTTGCGCGACGATCAGGGCCTGCGCGCGAAATTCTTCGACCGGCTGCATGCGATGTTCTTCTCGGGCGCGGCGCTCTCGCCGTTCGTCTGGGATAGCCTCGACGAGCTCGCCGTGAAGGAGAAGGGTTATCGCGTACCGATGCTGACGGGCTTGGGCGCGACCGAGACCGCGCCGTTCTTCATGTCGGTCAATCCGCGCACCAGCCGCTCCGGCCATGTCGGGCTTCCGGTGTCCGGCAACGATGCCAAGCTGGTGCCTAACAACGGCAAGATGGAGGTCCGCGCCAAGGGCCCGAACGTGATGCCCGGCTACTGGCGCCAGCCCGACATCACCGCAAAATCCTTCGATGAGGAAGGGTTCTACAAGCTTGGCGATGCGCTCAAGCCTGCGGACCCCGATGATCTCAACGCCGGCTTCGATTTCGACGGCCGCATCGGTGAGGATTTCAAGCTTGGCAGCGGCACCTGGGTCAGCGTGGGTCCCCTGCGCGCGCGCTTCGTCGCGGCCTGCGCGCCGCTGGTGCGCGACGTCGTCATCGCCGGCATCAATCGCGACGAAATCTCCGCGCTGGTGCTGCTCGATCTCGACGGCTGCCGCCTGATCAATCCCACGCTGCCGGCCGATAATCTCACCGTCACCGCGCGCGACCGGCTGGTGCGCGAAGCGTTTCGTGAACGCCTGACGCATTTCCTCGGTTCGGCCACCGGATCCTCGACGCGGATCACGCGCGCGATCCTACTGGATGTGCCGCTCTCGATCGACAAGGGCGAGGTCACCGACAAGGGCTCGATCAACCAGCGCGCGGTGCTGGAGCATCGCGCCGCGCTGATCGACGAGCTCTACGCTGCCAATCCGTCGGACCGTGTGATATCGGTCGGCTAGAAAATCATCGCACCAGGAGAACGCCATGTTGTTGAAGGATCAGGCAGCCATCGTCACCGGCGGCGCATCGGGACTGGGTGCCGCCACCGCGCGAAAGCTGGCGGCGCAGGGCGCCAAGGTCGCGGTGTGCGACCTCAATGCCAAGCTTGCCGAAACCGTCGCCGCCGAGATCAAGGGCGTTGCCGTGACCTGCGACGTCTCCGACGCCGCATCCGCTGAAGCCGCGATCGCACAGGCGACCAAGGCCCATGGCCCCGCGCGCGTGCTGGTCAATTGCGCCGGCATCGGCGTTGCCAAGCGCGTTGTCGGCCGCGACGGCCCGATGGCGCTCGCCGATTTCGACAAGGTGATCAAGGTCAATTTGATCGGCACCTTCAACATGCTGCGCCTTGCCGCGACGGAAATGTCCAAGCTCGAGCCGCAGGCGACCGGCGAGCGGGGCGTCATCATCAACACGGCGTCCGTCGCCGCCTATGACGGCCAGATCGGGCAATCAGCCTATTCGGCCTCGAAGGGCGGCATCGTCGGCATGACCTTGCCGATCGCGCGCGAGCTGGCGCAGTTCGGCGTCCGCGTGCTGACGATTGCGCCCGGCCTGTTCCTGACCCCGCTGCTCGCCAATTTGCCGCAGGAGGCGCAGGATTCGCTCGCCGCAGCGATCCCATTCCCGCGCCGCCTCGGTCACGCCGACGAGTTCGCCGCGCTGGCGCTGCACATGGTCGAGAATTCGTACCTGAACGGCGAAGTGGTGCGCCTCGACGGCTCGCTGCGCATGGCGCCCAAATAACCTTCATAGAGTAAGGCAACGATCGCATGTTCGTGAACCGGCGCGAGGTCCAGATCCAGTGGGGCGACTGCGACCCCGCCAATATCGTCTATTACCCGCGCTATTTCGCGATGTTCGACGATTCGACGTCGACCCTGTTCGAGGTCGCCGGGTTCTCCAAGCAGGATCTGGTCAAGAAATACGGCCTGGTCGGCATCCCCATGGTCGACACGCGGTCCAAATTCTACATCCCCTCGACCTATGGCGACTGGATCACCATCGAAACGAAGATCGAGAGCATCAAGCGCTCGAGCTTCGAGGTGAAGCACAACGTCTACAAGGGCGAGGCGCTGGCGATCGAGGGGTTTGAGACCCGCGTCCTGGTCGGCCGCGATCCTGACAACCCCGACAAGCTGAAATCGGCACCGTTTCCGGCAGAAATGGTCGCCAAACTCACGGGAAGCTAAAGCCGGAGCCAATCGCCACATCGCCAAAAGAGGGGGCTGAATTACCCCCCGATTTCTGCTTTCAAAGCAACACGTCAAGGGAGGAACAATAGATGAAACGCTTTTACCTGACCGCCGCCATTGCTGCTGCGACGCTTGCCCTGCCGGCCCTGCCCGCGCTGGCCCAGACCGCTGAAATCACCATCGGCATCACCACCACCACGACCGGCCCGGGCGCCGCGCTCGGCATTCCCGAGCGCAACGCGCTGGAGTTCGTGCCGAAGGAGATCGGCGGCGTGCCGCTGAAGGTGATCGTGCTCGACGACGGCGGCGATCCCACCACGGCGACCACCAACGCCCGCCGCTTCGTCACCGAATCCAAGGCCGATATCATCATGGGCTCGGCGCTGACCCCGCCGACCATCGCGGTCTCCAACGTCGCCAACGAAGCCGGCATTCCGCATTTCGGCCTGGCGCCGTTCCCGATCACGCCGGAGCGCATGAAGTGGTCGGTGGCGATGCCGCAGCCGATTCCGATCGTGGGCAAGGTGCTGTACGACCACATGAAGTCGAAGGGCGTGAAGACCGTCGGCTATATCGGCTATTCCGACAGCTACGGCGATCTCTGGTTCAACGACCTCAAGGCCCAGACCGGACCGATGGGCATCACCATCGCCGACGAGGAGCGCTTCGCCCGTCCCGATACGTCCGTGACCGGACAGGTGCTCAAGCTCGTCGCCGCCAATCCCGACGCGATCCTGGTCGGCGCCTCCGGCACCGCCGCCGCGCTGCCGCAGACCGAGCTGCGCGAACGGGGCTATCAGGGCCTGATCTACCAGACCCATGGTGCCGCTAGCATGGATTTCATCCGCATCGCTGGCAAGGCGGCGGAAGGCGTGCTGATGGCCTCAGGTCCCGTCATGGACCCCGAGGACCAGCCGGACGAGGCCGCGACCAAGAAGCCCGGCCTCGCGCTCAACTCGGCCTATGAGGCCAAGTACGGCCCGAACAGCCGCAGCCAGTTCGCCGGCCATTCCTACGACGCCTTCGAGCTCCTCAAGCGCATCATCCCGGCGGCGCTGAAGACCGCAAAACCCGGCACGCCGGAATTCCGCGAAGCGATCCGCCAGGCGCTGCTGTCCGAGAAGGAGCTTGCCGCGAGCCAGGGCGTCTACAACTTCACCGAAAAGGACCGCTACGGCCTCGACGAGCGCTCGCGCATTTTGCTGACCGTGAAGAACGGGAAGTACACGCTGGTGAAGTAGGCGCGGCGGAAGTACCGAGACGACGAGAGCCGGCCCGATGGGCCGGCTCTTTTCGCTTTGGCTTCGAGTTGTGGACCCGGCGATGGTGCGCCCCCTCTGCCGCCTGCGGGAGAGGTGCACCGAGCCTGTGGCGAGACCGAGCCTTAAGCCGCCTGTCGCAGCGGGGTCCAGGCGAACTCGGGATAGTAATCGTCCATCATCCGATCGACATAGGCCGTGAGATTCGCAAATCCCTCGGCGCGCTGGCGCAAGGCCGATTCGAAGAACGGCGTCAAAATTCCGGCGAGCGCGCCGAAGGCGGTGGCATCGACGCCGCAGGGCTTGTTACCCATCAAGTAGGCCTTGTCGCCGAGCTGTACCGACAGCGCGAACAGCGAGCGCACCGCGAGATCGACGTCGTCATCGGGGGCGTGGCGGCCGAGGCCGGAGAGCAGGTAGTTCTCGGCGACGCGGAATTGTGCGTCCTCGCGCAGTTTTTCGCGGGTGTGCTCCGGTGCGCCGTCGAAGAAATGCGCAGGCCCCTTGGCGAAATTGACGGGATCGACCCAGCGCGCCCCGACCAGCGCAAAATAAACGTGATGCTCGATCATGCGCTCGAACGCCCAGGCCTGCGCGCGTTCCTGCAAAGACAGACCGGCGTCGAAATCGAAGCCATAGCGGCGCTCGATATGGGCGCGGATGAAGGTGGAATCGGCCACCGCCTCACCGCCATCGTCGATGAACGGCAGCTGCCCCTTGGGGGACGCCGGCGGCATCGCACGCTCTTTCCGGTAGGGCAGTCCCGCCATCTTGAGCTGCACCTCCGTCTTGGTGACGAAGGGGCTGATTTCCGGGAGGCCAAAGCCGGTGCCAAAGCCGTAAAGCGTGATCATGCGATGTCTCCTGAACCTGCGGTTTGATGGAACCTAGTGCCGGGCTGCTGCCACCATGGTGGCAGCAGCCGTGATATCTTCTGCGAAACGGGCCCCTCGCCAGGCGCGGCTCATGACGCGACGGACCAGGGCGTCCGCGGCCTGGGTCAGCGAGCGTGCCAGCACGCTTGCGAGTGCAAATCGGAGATCCGCGGCCATGAGATCGAGCGAGACGAGGCGGCCGAACGCCCAAGCCCGCAGCATTTGGCCCTGCCAAAGCTGCATCCGCCACAGCGGACCGGGCAGGCCGGGATGGAGTGGAGTGATCATGGACAAACCCTCTTCAGTCGATGTGTTGTCCCGGTATAGAACCCCCCTGCTGCCAACATCCTGTCAGCAGCCGCGCGCCGATTTCTGATCCGTCGTTCGAGAAGAGAATTGTCATGAGACGCGCCGACCGGCTGTTTCAGATCATCCAGGTGCTGAGGCGCACGCGGAAGCCGCTGACCGCGGACGCGATCGCGGCCGAGCTCGAGACCTCGAAGCGCACCATCTATCGCGACATCGCAACCCTGATCGGCCAGCGCGTGCCGATCCGCGGCGAAGCCGGCATGGGCTACATCCTGGAAAAGGGATTTGACCTGCCGCCCTTGATGCTGACGCCCGACGAGATCGAGGCGGCGGTGCTGGGCGCACAATGGGTCGCGGGCCACGCCGATTCCACGCTGGCACGCGCGGCCGAAGATCTGATGGCCAAGATCGCCGACACCGTGCCGGAGCGGCTGCGCCCCTTCGTGCTGGAGCCCGCGAGCCGCGCGCGGCCGAGCTGGAACAGGGAGCCGGATCGGCTCGACATGGCGCGCACGCGCACCCAGATCCACGAGGGCAAGAAGATCATGCTGCGCTACCGCGACGAGCAGGGCCGCCCCAGCGAGCGCATGATCTGGCCGATCTCTGTCGGCTATCTCGAAGCCGTGCGCCTGCTCGCGGCCTGGTGCGAGCTGCGCGGCGACTTCCGCAGCTTCCGCACCGACCGCGTGGTGGATGCGACCTATCTCGACGAGAGATATCCTGAAAGGCGCGACGTGCTGCGCGCGAGATGGCGGCAGAGCCTGGTCTGGGGCCCGCCCAAGGATACGTGAAGGATACGTGACAAGGATACGTGAAGGACACATGGCGACGATGGAAGAGACCTCCCCCATCGACCTGTCGACCTGCTGCCAGAGCTGTGGGGCGTGCTGCGGCTATTCGGAGAACTGGCCGCGGTTCTCGATCGAGAGCGACGAGGAGCTTGCGGCGATCCCGGAAACGCTCGTCAACGCCCGCCAATCCGGCATGCGCTGCGAAGGCGATCGCTGTTCGGCGTTGCAGGGAGAGATCGGAAAGCAGACGGCCTGCGGCATCTATGAAGTGCGGCCGGAGGTGTGCCGCACCTGCATGCCGGGCGATTCCGAATGCGCGATGGCGCGACGGAAGTTCGGGCTGCCGGTAATCGAGGTCGCTTAAGCCGGAACGGCTTCGCTGATCTCGTCGTCGATCTCGTCGTCAATCGGTGCGAGCACCGAGAGCGGCTTGGTCGACAGCGTGATCGGCTTGCGGCCCCCCGACTGCGACGGCGACGATTTGGCCGAGCCTTCGCGCGACAGCGCGTAGAGCGTCGAGCCGACACGGCCGCCGTTCTCGATCAGGTCGCGCTCGCTACAGCTGGCTGCGATCGCGACCGCCAGCGAATGCAGATGGCTGCGGCGATAGCAGAACAGCGCCAGCCTGGCGCGCGCGTCAGGGGAAACACTCTCAACCAGCCTCGGCAGGCCGCTCTCGCTGGCGCGATACATCTCGCCAAGAAGCTCGTCCTGGACCGGGCAGAAATCGCTTTCAAATGCGTCACGGCTTGAAAACATTGCAGTTCTCCCTCGTCGTACGGAAGATGCAGTGCAATTGTCTAACGAAAGGTTAACCACCCTGGGCGGTAGTCATCCGGGGTCCTTGCGCGCGGGCCGCGAATCGGAGCTCCGGCGGGAGGGACGCACGGCGTCATGGCCGGCCTTGTCCCGGCCATCCACGGAAGGCCAGGTGGCACGAAGACCGTGGCTGCCCGGGACACGCCCGAGCATGATGACCTTTTGTGAATGTCGATAGGAGCGGCCCGAGCCGAGGCGGCCAGCCTCAGTTCGCCGCCATGAAGATGGAGAGACCGAAGCCGGTCAGATGATGCAGGGCCTGGTCGACACCGATCAGGGTCCAGAACCAGGGATGGTGAAGGTCGACACCGAAATTGGCGGAGACCAATCCCTTGGCGCGGTCGATGGTGATGTGAATCACGAAATCGACGAACGCCACGAACCAGAATTTCGGCGCAACGATCAGGATCAGCGGCAGCGCAACCGCAAGGTGAATCAGGCAATGCACCAGCAGCGGCAGGGCCCAGCCGTGCTTCTGGTCCTTGCCCTGCGCCATCCAGGCGGTCTGGAGAACGAAATCGGCGACGATGTGCTTGAAGGTAAGGAGCAACATCCAGCCAATGAGCGCTTCGACCGGAACCGCCGATGACAGGGGTGGAAACGACAAAGCTGACGCCCTCATTGACGTGGCAAGAAGAATTGGAGCGTTCAGCGCAACTTCTTCTTGGACCGGTCAAATCGCCGGGCCATCCGATTTATGACATCTCCCGCGGCGGAATGCAGCCGGGGGAACCGGAAAATCGCCAACTGTGGCTAACTGGTGATAGGATGACCAAACGACGCGGCCGGGTTGAGTAAGGTTACCCCCGGCTCGAAATTTGCTTTCCATGACCTTCGCGGTATCATTGGCGGCAGAGAATATCGTTCTTTTTTCAGGCGTTTGCGAATTAGGGGGCGTTTGCCGCGATCACATCCGGGAGCCGCCCGCCATCCAGGAATAAGGCCAAGAGTGCTGCCATGAGTACTGAAGGCCCGACCTTATCGCCGAGCGAGCCGCCGCCGCCGCGCCCCAAGGTGATCAAGACCAATCAGCAGCAGGTCTTTCTCTACGTCGTGCTGACCCTTCTATTGTCGCTTGCCACCGTCTGGGCCGGCCGCACCCTGCTGCACAATTCGGAGACGCTGACCTTTGCTGTCGGCGCACCCAACAGCGACGAGGCGCTGTTCGCCGCCAAGCTCGGCGCGGTGCTGAAGAACAATGCCTCGCGCTTCCGGATCAAGGTCGTCAACAACCCCGACAATGCCAAGGCGCTCGCGCAGTTCGACCGCAAGCAGGCTGATCTGGCCGTGCTGCGCACCGACGCCAAGGTGCCTCTCAAGGCGCGCGCGCTTGCGATCCTCGAGCACGATCTCGTGCTGCTGCTCGGTCCCGGCAACAAGAAGATCAAGTCGCTCGCCGAGCTCAAGAAGAAGAAAATCGCCGTGCTCGCCGAGAGCGATGCCTCGCTCGCCTTCGTGCGCAGCATCCTCGACATCCCCGACGGGCCAGATGCCGCAAAGATGGTCCAGATGGCGCCGCAGGGCACAACGCTCGACAAGCTGTTCGCCCCGGCGGCCGGCTTTGGCGCGGTGATCGCCATCGTCCACGCCTCGAAGGCGGTGCGCGACAAGACCTATGAGCAGGTCGCCAAGCGCGGCGGCTTCACCTTGAACGCGATCGACGAGACCAAGGCGCTGGCACGCAAATTCCCCGGCATTTCCGACGAGACGCTGACGGCAGGCACGCTGTCGGCCGCGCCTGAAATTCCCGATGACGACCTCGAGACCATCGGGCTCGAATGGCTGCTGGTCACGCAATCGAAGATGTCGGCGACCACCGCCGGGGAGCTCGCGCGCGTCGTCTACGAGAATAAATCCGCCCTCGGGCTCGACAACGGCTTCGCCACGAAGATCGAGCCGGCTTCCGTCGAGAAGGACGCCTTCGTGATGGCGCATCAGGGGGCTGCCGATTACATCAACGACGATACCAAGTCGTTCATGGATAAGTACAGCGACATGATGTATCTGGGCGCGGCGGCGCTCAGCGTGATCGGATCGATCTTCGCCGCGATCTACGCCAAGATCACGAGAATCGCGCCGGAGAAGGCCGGCGAGCTTTCCACCGCGGTCCTCGACATCGGCGAACGCATCGAGCACGCTCATTCGCTGGACCAGCTCGAATGTCTCCAGGACGAGCTGGAGAGCATTTTGCGCGGCGCCGTCATAGGCCTCAGAGACGGCACGATCAGCACCGACGGGCTCGATACGTTCAAGCTCGGCTACGAGTTCGTCCGCGACGAGATCGGCATGCGCCGCGACTATCTCAAACGCCATTGCAGCGAGGCCGAGACGATCCCCGCTCCTGCCGCTCTTCCACCCCCTGACGAAAGCAACGTCGTAGTGGTGAAGACAGCTCAGAGTGCCTGACCTATCGGCTCGTGCTTCGATCCTCGATACTGGGCTCGCGCACCGTTCGGGCGAGGCGAATCGCGGCCCGGACTGAGGGAACCGCTTCCCGCCCACAACCGTTGGTTTCTGCGGCACAACCGGAGAACGCGCCATGCGCATGCTCCTTCTCATCATCTTGCTGGGAATGCTGGTTGCAGTCGGTTACTTCGCCTACTCAGCCATGACGATCGAGGGCGGCCCGATCCCGACGGAAGGGTATGTGGCGCTGGCACTCGGGGCGGGGTTCTCCGTGGTCGTCGGCATCGGTTTGATGATGCTGCTGTTTTTGAGCAGCTGCCGAGGTTACGACGAGCCACCTCACTTCAAATAGCAGCCTTGCTCAAATAGCAGCGTTGCCCGTAGCGACATCAACCACCTGCATCGAGGGGGCGCACGTCGTTGACGGCCTCTCCCCGGACAGGCACTTTGGCGCGCAGTTCCCAGCCGGGACCGCAAAAGCCAAAACCGAGCCGCCCTCCCGCATGTCCCAGCCGCTGATCTCCGCTCTGGCCCAGTTCGTGGCCGCCACGGCCGGCCGCAACATGACCAAGGCGGCTTACGTGGCTGTGACCGTTGGCGTGCTTGGCATGGTGCTGCTGACGGACAACCGGGCCCATGACGCGCGCGGCTGGGTCAGCGGCCTGCTGTGGACCTGCCTCGCTTATTTCGTGTTCGAATGGCTGGTCCGGCTGCGCCATATGGCGCGACAGGGACGGCTGTCGCTCTACGTGTCCTCCTCCGCCGGGCTGGTCGATGCCGTGGGCGCCCTCGCCGTGCCGGCCGCGCTTCTTCTGGGCGCCGAGCCCCGGACGGCCTGGCTGCTCAGCGTGCTCTGGGTGCTGAAGGTGGTGCCGGGCATTCCCGGCCTGCGCCAGCTCCGCCGCGTGCTGGTGCTGGAATCGGGGCCGCTGGTCAGCGTGCTCGTGATCTTCCTGATGGTGGTCTTCCTCGCCTCCGTCGCCGAATATTTCCTGGAGCGGGACGTGCAGCCGCAGACCTTTGGCAGCGTCCCCGCCGCACTGTGGTGGGCGGTCGTCACGCTGACGACCACGGGTTATGGCGACGTCGTGCCGGTGACGCCGCTCGGCCGCATCGTCGCGGCGCTGGTGATGATCTCCGGCCTCGGCGTGTTCGGCCTCTGGACCGGTATTCTGGCGACCGGGTTCGCGGCAGAGACAAGACGCGACAATTTCCTGAAAACATGGGAATCCGTCAGCAAGGTGCCGTTCTTCGCCGCGCTGGGGCCTGCGGCCATCGCCGACGTCACCCATATGCTGCGGACCATGGAGCTGCCGGCGCGCACCATGATCATCCGCAAGGGGGCGCAGGGCGATTGCATGTATTTCATCGCCGCCGGCGCGGTCGAGGTCGACCTGCCCGGCAAGAAGGTGCAGCTCGGCGAAGGCGCCTTCTTCGGCGAGATGGCGCTGCTCGGCAACAACATGCGCGGCGCCAATGTCTCGACCACGAAGGTGTCGCGGCTGCTGGTGCTGGACCTCGTCGACTTCCGCGTGCTGATGGCACGGCATCCCGATCTCGCCGAGACCATCGACGCCGAGGCGAAACGGCGCGCGCTTGAAAACAAATAAGAGGAGACAAGAATGTCGGACACAGCCGACGCGGCATCCAGCCCCGTGCTCGAAATCACCGGCGCACGCGCCACCATCCGTCTCAACCGCCCCCAACACCTCAACCGGCTGCAAGCCGAAGACCTCGGCGAGCTGGTCAAGCTGTTCGATGCCGTCGAGGCTGATCCCGCCATCCGCGTGCTGGTGCTGACCGGCACCGGCCGCGCGTTCTCGGCAGGCTACGACCTCAACTCGGTGGCCGAGCGTGCGGTGAGCGCCAATGAGCAGCAGAGCGCTGGCTCCGCGTTCGAGGCGGTCGTCAACCGGCTGGAGGATCTCGGCGTGCCGACGATCTGCCGGCTCAACGGCGGCGTCTATGGCGGCTCGACCGACCTCGCGCTCGCCTGCGATTTCCGCATCGGTGTCGACACCGCCGAGATGTTCATGCCGGCGGCGCGGCTGGGGCTGCATTATTACCCGAGCGGCATCAAACGCTACGTGACGCGGCTCGGCCTCGACAATGCGAAGAAGCTGTTCTTGACCGCGCAGAAGATCAGCGCGCCGGAGATGCTGCGGATCGGCTATCTCACCGCCATGGTGCCGGTGGAGTTTCTGGACGAGGAGGTCGACAAGCTCGCAGGCATCCTCGCCGGCAACGCGCCGCGGGCGATGGCCGGCATGAAGCGCGCCATCAACGAATTCGCCCGCGGCGAGCTGGATGAAGCGGCTGCCGACCAGCGTCACCGCGACAGCATGCGCGGCGACGAGATCAAGGAAGGCATCAAGGCGTTTGGGGAGAAGAGAGCGCCGCGGTTTTGAGGCCGTAGTGGAGCGCGAGGGTACGCGGCAAACTCAATTGTCGTCCCGGACAAGCGAAGCGCAGATCCGGGACCCATAACCACAGGGGGTGGTTACGCTGTAAAGCTGACAACTCCGAGGCTTCGCAAAATACCTGCCTGTGGCTATGGGTCCCGGGTTCGTGCTTTGCGCGCCCCGGGACGACAGTGGAGATTGGGCGCGCTCAGGCCCCAACCGCCTTGGCATGCTGCGCGGCCATCTCGGCATCCGCCGCGTTGATCCGCTGGAACGCCGGCCGCGCGGTCATGCGTTTGGCGTAGCGGACGAAGACGTCCTTCTTCGGCACGATGCCGAACATCATGGTCCAGTTGAACGCGACGCCCCACAGCACATCGGCGGCCGTCATGCGCTCGCCGAGCAGATACGGTCCCTTCGAGAGCTGCGTCTCCAGCGCGCCCAGCATGGTATCGTAATCGGCATAGGGCGACTGCGTGATCGGCGCCGGCTCGCGCTGCATGAACTTGTCGATCAGGGCCGGCTCGAAGGATGCGCCGTAATAGGCGATCCAGCGCAGATAGGGCCCGCGCAGCGGATCGTTCAGCGCGGGCGTGAGACCTGCCTGCGGGAACAGGTCGGCAAGATAGATGGTGATCGCGACCTGCTCGGTCACGAGCTCTCCGCGATGGTGGATCGCCGGCACCTTGCCGAGCGGATTGATGGCGAGGTAGGCGGGCTGGCGCTGCTCGCTCGCCTTCATGTTGAGGACATGGAGATCGTAGGGAGCGCCGAGCTCCTCCAGCAGCACCCGCGTGCCGGTGGCGCGGCTTTGCGGCGAATAATACAGGGTGACGCGGTTCGGATCGGTCATGGCAAATCTCCATCTGGCCGGCTGGCGATGGCGTTGTAGCGGACCATACCTGACATCCTGTGTCAGGTATGGTTTAAGGGATCATGCGCGCGAGCCGGATGATGTCGATCCTCACCACCCTCCAGGCCAGGGGGCAGGTCACAGCGCCCGAGCTCGCGGAGGCCTGCGAGGTCTCGGTCCGCACCATCTATCGCGATATCGACGCGCTCGCGGCCTCCGGTGTCCCCGTCTATGCCGACCGCGGCGCGGAGGGCGGCTACCGCCTGCTCGACGGCTATCGCGTGCGGCTGAACGGCCTGTCGCGGAACGAGGCGGAAGCACTCTTCCTCGCCGGGCTCCCGGGTCCTGCGGCCGCGCTCGGGCTCGATGCGGCGATGATCGCCGCGCAGAACAAGCTGATGGCCGCGCTGCCGGTGAATCTGCGCGAGGACGCCGGGCGGATGCAGGAGCGCTTTCACCTGGACGCTCCGGGCTGGTTCGGCGAGGCGGAGGAGCCAAGACATCTGCGCGCCATTGCCGGCGCCGCCCTGCGCGGGACGCTCATCAAAATCCGCTACCAGAGCTGGCGTGCCGAAAAGCAGCGCCGACTCGCACCGCTCGGCCTCGTGCTGAAGGGCGGCAGCTGGTATCTTGCCGGCCAGGTCGACGGCAGCGTGCGCACCTATCGCGTCGCGCGCGTGCTCGATTGCACCGCGCTCGACGAGCGCTTCGATCGCCCCGCCGATTTCGACCTCGCCGCCTATTGGCGCGACGCAACGCTGCGGCTCGAAGCGGAGATGCATCCCAATGTCGCTATCGTGCGGCTGTCGCCGTTCGGGGTGAAACTGCTCGACGCGCTGAGCCAGCCTTACGTCAAGGCACGCACGCAGATCGAAGACGTGGCCGATGCGGACGGCTGGCGCATCGCCAGGGTCCCGACCGGCAAGACCTCATGGCACGCCGCGTCCGAATTGCTGCGGCTCGGATCCGAGGCTGAAGTGCTGGAGCCCGCCGATCTCCGCGACAAGATGGCGGAAATGACGCAGGCAATGGCGGCGCGTTATCGCGCATCGTCACATGCCGCGAAGCGGATGGCGCGGAAAGCATGATATCGGCGCACCTCGCCGAGGCCCACGAAACAATCCTGAAACACGATTCTCCCCTTGCCGTGTGAACGCAGTCACGCTTCGGCCCGACCGAGAAGCAGGGACACAACAACGGCCTTTGCGCCACACTGGAGAATGAAGATGTTTCGTAAGCTTGCCCTTGGTCTGATCGCCGCCGGTTCGCTCGGCGTTGCCGCCCTCGCGCCCACCGCCGCTTCGGCTCACGGCTTCCACCATGGCTGGGGTCACGGCTGGGGCTTTGGCTATGGCGGCCTCTACGTCAACACCGGCGTCAGCAACTGCTACCAGGAGCGCGTCGTCCAGACCCGCCACGGCCTGCGCGTCCGCGTCGTGAACGTCTGCGCCTACGGGATCTACTGAGCACGCCTGCCTTGCTGGCGCAATCCCGGCCGCTTCGCGGCCGGGATTCGTCGTCTCAGCTCGCCAGCGCCGTCGCCGCTCCGGACGCGGCCTGTTCGTCCGCGCTGGAATTGCGCTCCGATATCCATCGTTCGGCGCGCGAACGGCGCAGCGAAGGCGCAAAGAAGAAGCCCTGCGCGACATCGCAACCGATCCGGCGGATGATCTCGAGCGTCTCCGGACTTTCGACGCCCTCGGCCACCACCTTCATGTTGAAGGCCTTCGCCAGCGCGACGGATGCATCGACGATCTTCATCATGTCGTCGTCGGATTCGCAGCCCCTGATGAAGGACTGGTCGATCTTCAGTTCGCTGAACGGCAGCCGCGCCAGCGCCGCAAGCGACGAATAGCCGGTGCCGAAATCGTCGATTGCCGTACCGATCTTCTTGATCCGCAGCCGCACCAGGATGTCGTTGGCGCGATCGACGTCCGCCATCGCCGTGGTCTCGGTGATCTCCACCGTCAGCGCCGACGGCGGCACATTCTCGCGGCGCAGGATCTCCTCGATCCGTTCGGGCAAGGTCAGGTCCGACATCAGCGAGGCCGAGATGTTGACGGCGATGGTGAAGCCCGGATTACGCTCGATAAGCTTGCGCCCCTGCGACATCGCCAGCGACAGGACCAGGTCGGTCACCTCGCGCATGAGGCCGGCTTGCTCGGCGATCGGAATGAACACCGCCGGCGAGACCATGCCGAACTCGGCGGTACGCCAGCGTGCAAGCGCCTCGGCGCCGATGACCTTTCCGGTCTGGAGCGCGATCTTCGGCTGGAATTCGACGAAGAACTCACCGTCGGCGAGACCGCGCGCGATTCTGTCCGGCGTGATCTGGAGCGAGGGCGAGGCAGACGTTGTGGCGCGCTGCGACCGCTGCGGCAATTCGAGCGCACCGCGCAGGCGGTTGAGATCGAGCGGCTTGGTCAGGCATCCGCCGATCTGCAACTTCAGGCCGTTCGCGACCCTGCGCGTTGCCTTCAGGATGCGATCATCACAGCCGCTGATGATGACGATCGACATCGCCAGCAGGTTTCGCTCGGCGACGAAGCGCAACAGCTCCACACCATCCCGCTCGCCGAGCGAAAGATCGAGCGCCATGACCTCGAAAGTCTCGCGCGTCAGAAGCTCGGTAGCGGCCTCGAACGACGGAGCGACGACGGTGTCGTAGCCGAGCTTCGCTCCGATCTTGCTGATCAGCACCCGCTGCACCAGATCGTCGTCGACCACCAGAAGGCGGCTTCTCGTCGTGCTCATTGCCCATCTCTCCCGGCGTCTGCGGCGTTGATGTGCAGGACGCTAGAGCGGCGGGCTCACCTCGACGTGAATACAAGACCGCTAAAAGTTTCACGATCCGGAAGAACTTGTTAGTCACGTTTTGGCGGCAGACAAATCGTTGATTTCAATCGAGATTTGCACGCCTTGCAAAACCGTGCTGCAGGCAGGTATCGGGGTGGGCTGCGCAATCGGCAAGCGCGATGAACACGCAGTAAAGCTCCGTATCGGAAGCCGGCAGACGAGCGACGATCTCCAAAATCGCCGCTACCGCAGCACCTCTCGCTAGCCGGTCTGCCGGTGCCGGCGAAACCAGGCCCAGGTCTCACGCGTCGTCCGGAGGTAGCCGCGGCCGCGATAGACGATCTCGCCGTCGACGATCTCGTTCAGTTTCGGCAATGCGTGAAACGGGATCGAGGGATAGGCGTGATGCTCGACGTGATAGGGCATGTTCCACGTGAACCATTTGACGATCGCACCGGTGTAGGTGGTGCGGGTGTTCTGGAACGCACTGCGGGTGCGGTCGCAGCCGGTGTGCTCGGCATAGAGATAGGGCCGCAGAAAGGACTGCCCGATCATCAGCGGAACGATCCAGACCCAGAGCAGCAGCGCCGAGGAGAACCACAGCGAGAGCGCGAACAGCAGCGCATAGAGCACGGCATAGACCCGCGCCTCGCGCACGATGATGGCGCGCTTGTTCTCGGGAATCCAGGGCACGACGACCTTGCCGGTGACGGCATGGCGGAGCATGAACCGGAGGCGGCCCGCGACCTGGAGCAGTCCGCTATAGGCAAGCGCGAGCTGCGCATCTGATTGGGGCCTCACGCCGACCACCAGCTCGGGGTCCTTCTCCGGATCCTGGGTGTAGCGATGATGATCCCAGTGGAACAGGCAGTAATATTCGTAGGGCGATCCGATGATGAAGCCCGAGAGATAACCGACCGCGAGGTTGAGGCCGCGGCTTCTGAACGCGGTCTTGTGCGCCGTCTCGTGCAGCGCCATGAACAGGAAGGCGACGAAATAGCCCTGCACGACCATCAGCGGCAGAGCCCAGAGGACGCCGTAGGTCGCAGTCACTTTCCAGATCAGCGCGCCGACCAGCACGACCAGGCCGTAATGGCAAAGGCTGCGCGCGGCGCCCTGGACGTTGGAGCGGGCCGACAATTCGCGCAGCATGGCCGGTGTCAGCGGCTTCAGGCGATGGCCGGGCTCTGAAACGGTGGCGTCAGTCATGATCGGTGCCTGCCTTACCTGTTGAGGAGCTTTGCGATCTCGGCCTTGAGGAAGGCCTGGTCGCGCGGATTGTTGACGGGATTGCCGGCGCGATGGCCGTGCAGCGACGGGATCGGATGCAGCGCGGCGGATCTGGCGTTGACCAGCTTGCCGAGTTCGTCCTCGTTGTCGCGGAGGTCGAAATAGCGGTCGGTCGCGCCCGGCATCAGCAGCATATGCGCCTTGATCGCGGCGAGCGCGCGGTCGAGATCGCCGCCGAACGCGGCACAGCGACTGATGTCGCCGTTCTGCCAGATGCCGACCTGCGCCAGCAGATCGTTGGCGTCACGCCGCGCGAAGGTCGCGTCCCAGGCGCGCACGAGGTAATCCTCGAGCGATGTGAATCCGGCCTCGCGCCAGAGCTCGTCGCGATAGAAACCGTGCGACATCGCCCAGCCGGCATAGACGCGCCCCATGGCGCGATAGCCGGCGACGGGCTTGTCGGCGAAGCGGCCGTCGCGAAAGGCAGGATCGCCTGTGAGAGCCGCCTTCACGCTCTCCAGGAAGACGTAATTATAAGGCGCGCAGCGCGCACTGCCACAGACCACCGCGGCGCGTTCGACCATGTCGGGGTGCAGCGCGGCCCAGTGATAGGCCTGCATGCCGCCCATCGACCAGCCATAGACCAGCGCGAGCTTCGAGATGCCGAGTCGCTCGGTGAGCAACCGGTGCTGGAGCGCGATGGCGTCGTGATAGTTGACTTCAGGGAATGGCACCGCCGTGTTCGACGGCGAGGACGACAGGCCGTTGCCGAGCAGGTTCGGGATGATGATGAAGTAGCGCGTGGGATCGAGCACGCCGTCGGGCCCGATCAGCCATTCGGTGTCCGAATGCTGGGCGCTGAACGAGGTCGGATAGAGAATGACGTTGTCCTTGGCGGGGCTGAGCGTACCGTAGGTCTTGTAAGCGAGCTTCATCGCGGGGAAAGCGGCGCCCGACTGAAGCGTGACGTCGCCGGCCTCAAAGATCTCGTAGTCGCGCGGCGCCGTCATGGACCCAATTCCCGCTCACGCGGCCGCAGAATGCGGCCGCCGAAACGACGATGCATCGATCGTGCCGGACCAGCAAACGCCTCGTTGCGCCGCGCCTATTAAGTGTACATATAGTACAGTTATTAAGGGCCGGCAACTGGATTTTGCCGCCGCCCCGCGTCAAGCGATGGCCGCGATGTATCGCTCGACCGACGCAGCAAAAGCGGCCTTGGCGCCTGAAGCAATGTTGCGGCCCCACCAGGCGCCGTAGATGCGGTCGAAGGCAAGCGGCTCGACCGCGGCCGCGATTCGCCGTACCGCGGCGGCATTGAGCGGCATGTAGTTCGGATAGGAGTACATGAAGCTGACGAAGCGGCGGTCCATCGTCACCTGCGCGATATCGCCGGTGAGCAGCACACCCTTGCCCTCCGCGCCGCGCGACCAATGCATCATCGTGGCGCCTGCGAAATGACCGCCGGTGCGCAACAACGTCACGTCATCGGAGATGCGCTGGTGATCGCCGGTCCAATGCACGATCGAGGAGTGCTTCCGCGTCACCCATTGGCGATCATCTTCATGCAGATAGACCGGCACGCCGCCGAACGCCTCGCTCCAGTCGGCGAGCGCGCCATAATAATGCGGATGCGAAATCGCAATCGCCTTCAGCCCGCCGAGCGAGCGCACATGCGCGATCGCCTCAGAGGTCGCAAACGGCACGCAATCCCACATCACGCAGCCATTGCCAAGCGGCACCAGCAGCGCGCGCTGGCCGATCGCAAAGCTTGGCTCGGAGCCGATTCCGCTCAGGCCGAGATCGTCGCGCCAGACCAGGCGGTGACGTTCGGCCAGCGCCTCACGCGTGAGAAACGTCTGGCCCTTCCAGTTCACGAACTGCCGCTCGTCCTCGCAGATCGGACAGGACGTGGGGGGCTTGTCGTTGTCAGGGAATTGTGCGCCGCAGGTTTCGCAGGTCCAGAGAGGCATGGCCGTGATCCAGCTATCGTGAGTACGATCGGAACCAACAGGAAGAGCACAGGTTACGTTCTGGTCAGGACCGGCACAATGGGCCGGCCAGCTCCGCCTGCACCAGGTTCATTCGATCGGCAGCATCACGTTCAGCGTCACGATGACATCGCGCTCCCACTCCCGAATCTGGCCCCTCTACGCAGTCAACTTCTTCATGGCCGACATGCAGTCGGGCATCGGGCCGTTCGTCGGCGTCTTTCTTCAGGAGCGCGGTTGGGCGACCGGATTGATCGGGACCGCTCTGACGATCGGCAATGTCGCGGGCATGCTGGTGACGACGCCGATCGGCGGCTTCATCGATTCCAGCCGCAACAAGCGGTTGTGGGTCGTCATCCCCGGCATCTGCGTGGTGCTGGCCTCCGCGATCATCCTGATCTCGCAGAATTTCTGGGCGGTGACGGTCTCGCAAGTCGCACAATCGCTGGCGAGCGCCGCGATCGTGCCGGCGGTCACCGGCATCACCCTCGGCATCGCCAAGCAGAAAGGCTTCAATGCGCTGAACGGACGCAACCAGGCCTTCAACCACGCCGGCAACATGGTCGGGGCGGCACTGTCGGGCTATCTCGGCTACAGATACGGCTATGTCTCGGTGTTCCTGCTGGCGGCCGTGTTCGGCGCCATCGCAATCGCCTGCGTGCTGATGATCCCGGCCAACTCGATCGACGATCGCCAAGCCCGCGGCAGCAAGGAAGACGAGAGCAAGAACCCGCCGGATGCGATGTCCGTGCTCCTGAAGCACAAGCCGCTTTTGGTGCTGGCGCTTGCGCTTGCCATCTTCCATCTCGGCAATGCGGCGATCGTCCCGCTCTATGGCCTCGCGGCGGTGGCTGAGGGACAGGCCAATGGTCCGAGCTTCGTTGCGACGACCGTCGTCATTGCGCAAGGGGTGATGGTCGCGACGTCTCTGGTCGCCATGCAGGTCGCGGGAAAGCGCAATTACTGGCCGGTGATCCTGGCGTCCTTCGTGTTCTTGCCCGTCCGCGGGGTGCTCGCATTCTTCGTCACGGGATGGTGGGGCGTGGTCCCGATGCAGGTGCTCGATGGTATCGGCACCGGACTTCAGACGGTCGCCGTGCCCGGCATGGTCGCCCGCTCGCTCGACGGCACCGGCCGCATCAATCTCGGCCAGGGCGCCGTCATCACCGTACAGGGCGTCGGCGCAAGCCTCAGCCCCGCGCTCGGCGGCTGGATCGCGCAATGGATCGGCTACGGCCCGACCTTCCTGCTGCTCGGCAGCTTCGGCGTCGCCTCGGTCGCGCTGTGGCTCGCGCTTGGGTCGCACGTGAAGAAGTATTGAAGCGCGATCTCTTCTCCTCCCCGCAAGTGGGGGAAAGCATCACGTCCCAAAACTCTTCTGGACCGCCTTGTCGAGCGTCTCGCCGCCGACGAAGCGCTGGCGCAGCTCGCGCTTGAGCAGCTTTCCGCTCGGGTTCTTCGGCAGGCTGTCCACGAAGATGACGCGCTTGGGCACCTTGAAATGCGCCATCTGGCCGGCGCAGTGTTTCACCACGGCGTCCTCGTCGAGCGTCTCGCCGGTCTTGACCACGACGATCGCGGTCACCGCCTCGATCCAGCGCGGATCGGGCAGGCCGACCACGGCAACCTCCGAGACCGCGGGGATGCGATAGACCATCTCCTCGACCTCGCGGCTGGCCACATTCTCGCCGCCGGTCTTGATCATGTCCTTGACGCGGTCGACCACGGTGATGTGGCCCTCGTCGTCGACGGTGGCGAGATCGCCGGAATGAAACCAGCCGCCGGTGAACGCCGCCGCCGTCTTGACCGGATCGTTGTAATAGCCGGAGAGCAGATGCGGCGAGCGGTGCACGATCTCGCCGACCTCGCCGACCTTGACGTCCTCCATCGCTGTGTTGACCACGCGCGTCTCGACATTGAGCACGGGCTTGCCGGCCGAGCCGGCCTTGCGCAGCTGGTCTTCCGGCCGCAGCACGGTCGCGAGCGGCGCGATCTCGGTCTGGCCGTAGAAATTCCAGAATTTTACATTCGGCAAACGGCGCTGAAGTTCAAGCAGGACCTCCACCGGCATGATCGAGGCGCCGTAATAGCCCTTCTGGAGCGTGGACAGGTCGGACTTGTCAAAGTTCGACGAGCGCAGCATTGCGATCCAGATCGTCGGCGGCGCAAAGAACGACGTGATCTTGTGCGCCTGGATCAGCGCCAGGATGTTGTCGGCGGTCGGCTTGCCCGTGATCACGCCGGAGGCGCCGAGATATACTTGCGGGCCCAGAAACACGTCGAGCTGGGCGCAGTGATAGAGCGGCAGTGCATGCAGGAACTTGTCGTCCACGCTCATGCCGCCATCGATGACGCAGCTGACATATTGCCACATCACCGCTTCATGGGTCAGCATCGCGCCCTTGGGCAGCGATTCCGTGCCGCTGGTGTAGACGATCTGCGCGAGATCGCGGCTGTCGACGGACGCCTCGAGGTACGAGCCATCGGCATCGAGCAGATCGTCGAACGTGGTGAGGCCGGCCGGCGACGTGGCAGGGTCCTCGCCCGGCAGCCAGATCAGCTTTTCGACCGCGCTGTCCCTGGCCGAAGCGGCGCGGGCGGGCTCGACGAAATCAGGACCTGTCGCAAGCAGCTTCGCGCCGGAGCTCTTCAGGATGAAATTGATCTCGTCCGGATTGAGCATGAAGTTGATCGGCACCAGCACCGCGCCGATCCGCGCCAGTGCGAAGCGCAGCGCGGCGAAGGCGTGCGAGTTGCGCGAGAGCACGGCGAGACGGTCGCCCTTCTTCACGCCAAGCCCGCGCAGGCCGCGGCCGAGCCGGTTGCAGATCGCGTCCATCTCGGCAAAGGTCCAGCTGACATTGCCGCAGCTCACCGCAAGCTTGTTCGGCTCGCGGCCCGCGGAGCGGCGCAAGAGATCGCCGATGGAATGCTCGCGCGCTTTCGCGATGGTGGCTGCGGTGTCGCCGGTCATGTGTCCCTCCGTGTGATGTTTTTATCTGCTGGATTTCTTGTTTGAAATCTTGCGTCTTGTTCGTTCGCGCTATCTTCGACGAGCCGCCTGGGCGTGCTCCATGTACATGTGCTCGACCGACCGATCGAGCGAGGCGATTTTTTCAAAGCCGCGCCGCCAGTCCTGCAAATGTCGGCGGGTCCAGAGCACGCCGGCCTCGCGATCGCGGCGGCGGATCGCGTCGATGAGATGGCGATGCGCCGCGACGAGGCGCGGGCCGCCTTCGGCAACGCCGGTCACGATCATCTCGGTGGTCGGATAGAACAGCTGGGCCGCCGGCTCGCGCGCCAGCTGGAGCACGCGGTTCTGCGAGGCCTTTGCGACCAGCACGTGGAATTCGGCATCGCATTCCGCGAGCGCCGCGGGATCTCCGACCACGGCCTCGCTGCGCGCGAGATTGTCGGTGAGCTCGGCGAGGTTCTCCTCCGTCGCGCGCTCCACCGCGCCCTCGATGCTCGCCACCTCCAACGTCATCGACGCCTCGTAGAGCTCGCGGAACGTGACCTCGTGCAGCACCAGCGCGCGGCTGAGGCGGCTTGCGAGCTTGGTGTAGCGCGGCAGGCAGGCATGCAGCCGACGCGACGAATCGCGGCTGATCAATCCGCCCTCCTCCAGCACGCGAATGCCTTCGCGGATGGTCGAGCGGTTGACGCCGAACTGCCGTACGAGGTCGTGCTCGGTGCCGATGGGATCGCCCGGCTTGATGCGGCCATTGACGATCTCGCGCTCGATGGCGTCGGCGACCTTCTGATAGGCGGGCGCGACATCGATTGGACGGAACAGCGGCGCGAGGGGCAAATTCAGCTCCAATGGCGATTGTCGGACAAACTATAGGAGCGGTCCTAGGTGGCGTCAAACTGCATCATTTCTGCCGCAGATGCAGCAAATTGACTCCTGCGGAACCTCGCTCTAGCTTTGTCGGACAAAGGGACAGCATAGTCCCAAACGAGAGGAAACGTATCCATGAGACCTATCGCAGCCCTCGTGTCTGCGGCCGGCTTGCTGTCGGCTGCCCTGATCACTCCCGCCTCCGCCCAGCAGACCCCGCTCAAGATCGGCGTGCTCTCCGACTTCTCCTCGGTCTATTCGGACATCGGCGGCCAGGGGAATGTCGAGGCGACCAGGATGGCCATCGAGGATTTCGGCGGGCAGATGTTCGGCAAGCCGATCGACATGGTCTCGGCCGACGTGCTCAACAAGCCCGACGTCGCCTCCACCATCGCCCGTAAATGGTGGGAGACCGAAGGCGTCGACATGATCATCGACCTGCCGACCTCGGCCACCGCGCTCGCGGTGATGGAGCTGTCGAAGCAGTACGAGAAGATCATGATCGTGACGGACGCAGCGAGCTCCGACATCACCGGCAAATCCTGCTCGCCCTACACCGCGCACTGGACCTACGACACCTATTCCAATGCCCACACCGTCGGCAGCGCCATCGTCAAGAACGGCGGCGACAGCTGGTTTTTCCTGACCGCGGATTATGTGTTCGGCCATTCGATCGAGCGCGACACCGGCGATGTCGTGAAGGCCGCCGGCGGCAAGGTGCTCGGCAGCGTCAAGCATCCGCTCAACACGGCGGATTTCTCCTCGTTCCTGCTCCAGGCTCAGGCCTCCAAGGCCAAGATCATCGGACTGGCCAATGGCGGCGGCGACACCATCAACGCGATCAAGCAGGCCGGCGAGTTCGGCATCGTCGCCGGCGGCCAGAACCTCGCGGCGATCGTGATGTTCATCTCCGATGTGCACAGCCTGGGGCTGAAGCTCGCGCAGGGCCTGATCATCACCGAGGCCTATTACTGGGACCTCAACGACAAGACCCGCGCCTTCGGCAAACGCTTTCAGGAGCGCATCAAGCGGATGCCGACGATGAACCAGGCCGCCACCTACAGCGCGACGCTGCATTATCTGAGAGCCGTGCAGGCGGCCGGCACCAAGGACACCAGGACGGTGATGGCGAAGATGCGCGAGATGCCGGTGAGGGATGCCTTCACCGACAACGGCACCCTCCGCGAGGACGGCCGCATGGTGCACAGCATGTTCCTGTTCCAGGTGAAGAAGCCCGAAGAATCGAAAGGACCGTGGGACTATTACAAGCTGCTCGCCGAAGTGCCCGCCGACCAGGCGTTTCGTCCGCTGAAGGACGGCGGCTGCCCGTTGATAAAGTAAGGCTACCAAGCGGGACCTGCATTGCCTGTCGCGGCGCAGGTCCGCCTGGCCGGGCCGCAAATCCGACGGGCTGTGTCCGAATTTTTGGGAAACACCGTCTGATGAACGTCGCTTGTGCATCGCACAAGATGGCCCGGCATCGAGTTTCGAGACTGGCGCCGTCTACACGCAAGACCGGTTTGCGCGGAGAAGCAAAAGCTTTGCGCTCCGGAGCAAGCCTCGTTACGGCATGTGGCCTATGAAGAACAAAAAACGGTCAATGTGATAGGCGGAAAGCGTTCGCTTGCACCAGCTCAGAGCAGTCGCTGCGCCATACGCCGCGTCACCCGAATGGTGGCGCCGGTGAGCAATGCGCCGTCATTGCCTGCCGGCGAGGCGCCCATTCTCGTCGTGGTCGCGTCGCCCGGACAGACCATCGAGCTTGCACAGTCGCGCGAGCCTCTCGACACGCTCGTCCGCATCTCGATCGATTCTAACGACCGGGATCGGGTCCGGGCACTGACCGAGAGCTTGACACCGCTTGCAGAGACCTATCGCATCTAGACCCGATCGTCAGAACGGCCCTGCAGAGGCCGGCGTCGAAGAAAGGCAACACTGGGATGAAGCGCATTCGGCTCAATCAGCAGGAAATCGTCTTCGCCGTCTTTGCCCTGCTGTTCCTGCTATTCTCGATTTTTCTGCGCGGTTTTCTCACGCCGGAGAACATGCTGACGCTGCTGCAGAACGTCTCCGTGCTCGGCATTCTCGGCCTCGCGATGGCGATCGTCGTGATCGGGCGCGGCATCGACATCTCGCTGATCGCAGCGCTCGCGGTGCCGCCGGGACTGGTCTTGCAGATGGTGCAGAACGGCCATTCGCTGCCGGCCTCGCTGCTGACCGCCGTGCTGCTTGCAATCGCCTTCGGTCTCGTCAACGGCTGGCTGATCGCCTACGCCGAGGTGCCATCACTGTTCGCGACGCTCGCAACGGGCCTGCTGCTCGCCGGCCTCGGGCAGGCCGCGTTATTCCAGCTCGACGTCGTGCAATGGAGCCCGGGCATGGACGGTTTCGAGCGGCTCGGACAGGGCACCTTTCTCGGCATTCCGACGTCGATCTGGATGTTCGCGATCGCCTGCGTCGTGGTCGCCTTCCTGCTGCGGAAGACACGCTGGGGCGCCTATATCTACGCGATTGGCGACAATCCCTACGCCGCGCGCGTGACCGGCATTCCCTCCCGCCCCATCATCGTCCTGCAATACGTCATCACCGCCCTGATCGGCTGCTTCGCCGGCCTGGTGATGGCGGCATCGGTCAACTCGATGCCGACCCGCATCTTCAATTCGACGCTGATCTACGACGTCATCCTGGTCGTGGTGCTCGGCGGCATCGGCCTGTCGGGCGGACGCGGCGGCGTGCTGAACGTCGTCATCGGCACGCTCGTGATCGGCACCATGCTCAACGGCATGACCATCATGGATATCTCTTATGCCGGCCAGAATCTCATCAAGGGCGTGGTCCTGCTGCTCGCCGTCATCACGGACTCCTTCCTGAATCCGCGCAACGAAGAAACGGCACAACAGGGCGACATCTGAACCACCGACGACAACGATAATCACAACCAAGGAGGAAGCAATGAAGCATCTTGGCAGCCCGACAAAGGCCCTGTTGGCCGCACTGGGCCTTGTGGCCCTGACAGCACCCGCCCTGGCCCAGCAGGGTCTGGACGAGCCGTTTCAGAAGCCGTTCAAGGACGCGCTGGCCGGGAAGACCGTGGCCTACGTCCCGGTCGCCATGAATTTCGACCTCACAGAAGGCTGGTACGCCGGCCTGAAGAAGGAGCTCGAGCCGTTCGGCGTCAAGTTCGTGATCCGCGACGCCAACTGGAACACCAATGCCGGCGCGCAGGCCGTGACGTCGCTGATCTCCGAGAAGCCTGCAGTGATCGTGGTCCATAATCCGGACGTGCAGACTTACGCCAAACTGCTGCAACGCGCCGAGAACGAAGGCATCTACGTCATCCAGATCAACATGGGATCGGCCTACCGCAGCTCCGCCTTCGTCGGCGCCAATTGGGTCGAGATTGGCGAGCGCCAGACCGAAGCCGTGGTCAAGGCCTGCGCGGGCAAGTCGAACAAGATCGCGATCATTCAGGGCGCGCTGTCGGCGGCCGCCAGCGCCTATACGCTGAAGGGCGTCGAGAACGTTCTTGCCAAGCACCCTGAAGTCAAGGTGGTGTCCAGCCAGGCCGCGGATTGGGACGCAGCCAAGGCCAAGGCGATCACGCAGACCGTGCTGAAGCAGAACCCCGATCTCTGTGGCATCGTCGGCTTCTGGGACGGCATGGACATCGGCACCGCTGCCGCCGTCAAGGAAGCCGGGCTCACCGGCAAGGTATTCCTGGCGACCTCGGGTGGCGGCGAGCGCAAGGGCGCGTGCGAGCTGGTCAAGTCCGGCGCGTTCGATCTCAACATGAGCTACGACGTGCCGACCCAGGCGGCGCAGATGGCGGGCACCATCAAGTGGCTGCTGTCGTCGGGCGTCAAGCCGGGCTCGGTCAAGGGCTCGGAATACACCACGCTGATTCCGATCACCAAGGAGAACGCCGACAGCCAGATGTCGTGCTGGAATCTCAGCGATCTCAAGAAGTAGCTCGACGCTCACGCAAGACCCTGGTGTCCCGGACGATCTCACGTCCGGGCCGCGATCCTGAAACTTGCAAGGTTCTGGAATGCCGATGCGCGATACCCTGACGAGCCTGCGTTACCGCTACTGGCCAGATCATCTCCTCGGCGAAATCCTGTCCAAGCGATGGACCGAGACGGCCATTCCGGTGATCCTTCTCCTGATCGTCGGCCTCGCGCTCAGCCGATCCATCGACAACTTCCTGTCACCGGCCAGCCTCGCCGACACCGCGCGGCAGGCCGGAGAGATCGGCTTCATCGCCCTCGGGCTCGCCCTGGTCGTCATCGTCGGCGGCATTGACCTGTCCGTCGGCTCGATCTTCGCGCTGACGGATTTCTGCGCTCTCTATCTGCTCGACGTGCTGGGCTGGCCGGTGCCGGCGGTCGTCGCCGCCACCCTGCTCTGTGGCGCCCTGCTCGGCGCCGTCAACGGCGTTCTAATCGGGTATCTGCGGCTGCGCGCCTTCATCACCACGCTGATCACCCTGATCATCTACCGTTCGGCGTACGATCTCCTGATCCAGCGCTATTCCAACGCGATCGCGTCGGCCTTCCCCGACATTCCGTCCTGGGACTTCATCGGCGGCGGAAGCGTGTTCGGCATTCCGACCGTCGCGCTCGTCTATATCGTCATCGCCATCTTCGGCCATATCTTCCTGACCCGGCTTCGGCCCGGCTGGCACATCACCGCGATAGGGGGCTCGCGCCGCTCGGCATACAATTCCGGCATTCCAGTGCGCCGCACCATCGCGCTCTGCTACGTCGCGAGCGGGGTGCTGACCAGTCTCGGTGCGCTGTTCTTCGCATCCCGGCTCGGCACAGTCGGCGGCGACATCGGCGTCGGCCTCGAAGTGATCGTGCTGACCGCGACGGTGCTGGGCGGCATCACACTCGGCGGCGGCAAGGGCTCGGTCGCCAAATCGGCCGTGGGCGTGCTGATCGTGCTGCTGGTGACCAACGGCCTGACCACCATGAACGCGCGCGGCGGCGTCAATCGCATGGCACTCGCCAGCATCTTGCTGGTCGCCGCGATGGTCGACATCCGCTGGCAGAAGAACCGCACCCGCATCATCAGCAAAGTCTACGTCGCGCCGACCTATCATTCGCTGCCGCCGCCGCCTCCCACGGAGATCGGGCAAGGCGGACCGTTCGAGCAAAACGACAAGCTGCGTCACGTCGAGTCGATTGGCCTCGGCCGCATCGAGGCGCCGGAGGACGTCATCCTCGACCGCCACGACAATCTCTATGCGGGCTCGCGCCACGGCGACATCATGCGCTTCCTGGCCCCCGACTATCAGAAGATGGAGGTGTTCGCTCATATCGGCGGCCAGCCGCTCGGCATGGCCTTCGACCGCGAGGACAATCTTTATGTCTGCATCGGCGGCATGGGGCTATATCGGATCAAGCCCGATGGCACCGTCGAAAAGGCGACCGACGAGACCAACCGCAGCATGCGCTCGGTCAACGACGACAGCCGCCTGCGGCTGGCTGACGACCTCGACATCACAGACGACGGGCTGATCTTCTTCTCCGAGGCGACCGTGCGTTACGAGATGGACGAGTGGCCGATCGACGGCCTTGAAGCCCGCGGCAACGGCCGTATCATCTCCTACGACACCAAAACCGGCACAACACGCACCGAACTGCGCGGCCTCAAATTCCCGAACGGCATCTGCGTGGCGTCCGACGGACAGTCGATCCTGTTCGCCGAGACCTTCGGCTGCTCGATCAAACGCTACTGGTTTGCGGGGCCGAAGAAGGGAGAGGTCGAGATCGTCATGGACAATCTGCCGGGCTACCCCGACAACATCAATCTTGCTTCCGACGGCAATTACTGGCTGGCGTTGGTCGGCATGCGAAGCCCGTCACTCGACCTTGCCTGGAAGATGCCGGGTTTCCGGCGCCGCATGGCCAAGCGCGTGCCCGTCGACGAATGGCTGTTCCCCAACATCAACACCGGTTGCGTGGTCAAGTTCAACGAGCAGGGCAAGATCGTCGAATCCTTCTGGGACCTGCGCGGCGAGAACCATCCGATGATCACGTCGATGCGCGAGCACCGCGGCTATCTCTATCTGGGCGGCATCCTCAACAACCGGATCGGCCGTTACAAGCTCGACAACGCCGATCCGGACTTTGTCCAGTATGACAAGAGGTGGGGGAGGCAGTCGTGATCGCGGCCGTCAGGGAATTTGCCAATCACATCCTCGGGCGCGGCGACGCCACCATCACCGTGCCGTCCTTCGACGGGGCGCTGAAACCCAACCAGAAGCTGGAAACGGCCGAAACCCTACTCACATGCGAGGCGCCCGAAGACCTCGTCACCGATGGCAGCAGCCTTTTCATCGCTGATGGCCGACGGCTGTCGCGTCTGGAAGGCGGCATGGCTTCGGAGGTCCGCAGCTTCGAGCGGCCGATCTCGGCACTGTGTGCCCTGCCGGACGGGGGACTTGCGATCGCGCTCGGGGGACGCGAGGTGCGTCTCTACGCAAATCCCTCGGCCGAGCAACCCAGTGTCACGTTTGCTGATGCCGCTTTCAACGCAGTCAACGCACTGACCCTGGCGAGCGACAACACGCTGATCGCAACGGATGGCTCAGCGACGTGCGGCGTCGATGATTGGGCGCGCGACCTGATGGAGCTCAACCGGACCGGCCGCGTGTTCAAGCTGGATCCTGGCAGCAGGACGGTGACGCCGCTGGCCCAGGGGCTCGGCTATGCCTTCGGCGCTTGCGCGCATGGCAATGGCGTGCTGGTCAGCGAGAGCTGGCGCCATCGCCTGGTGTTGGTGGCGCCGGGCGCATCGCCGCGGCCCGTTCTGGCCCACCTGCCCGTCTACCCGTCACGACTCTCGAAAGCCGCGGGCGGCGGCTATTGGCTCACGGCGTTCACCGCACGGACCCAGCTCGTCGAGTTCGTGTTGCGCGAGCCGGCCTATCGGCGTCGGATGATGGCCGAGATCGATCCGGCATATTGGGTCGCGCCGCGCCTGCGCTCCGGCATCTCGTTCAAGGAGCCGATGCAGGGCGCGCACATCAAGACCATGGGCGTCATCAAGCCATGGGCGCCGCCGCGTTCCTACGGCCTCGTCATCCGCCTCGATGCCGAAGGACAGCCGCTCTATTCGCTGCACAGCCGCGTCGATGGCGTCAATCACGGCGTCGTCGCGGCCGTCGAGATCGGCGGCGACCTCGTCCTGATCGCCAAGGGGCCGGGCCGCATATTGCGTCTGCCGCTCGCCAGCCTGGCCAAGGAGTTCTGCTCATGAGCGACATAGCACTCTCGCTGCGCAAGGCGACAAAACTCTACGCCGGCGTGCCCGCCATCGACGGAGTCGACTTCGAACTGCGCCGCGGCGAGATCCACGCGCTGGTCGGTGAGAACGGCGCCGGCAAGTCAACCTTGACCAAGGTCATGGCAGGCGTGGTGACGCTGACCTCGGGCACCATGACTGTCGACGGCGCCGAGGTCGCGCCCAGGACGCCGCTGGAGGCGCGCAATCTCGGTATCGCCATGGTGTTCCAGGAGAACAGCCTGGTGCCGACCATGACGGTCGCCCAGAACCTGTTTCTCGGGCAGGAAAAATTCTACAACCGCCTGCGCGGCATTTACATCGCGGCGCAGCAGTTCTTGCAATCGCTCAATTTCGACGTCACGCCGACCGCGACCGTCGGCGTCCTCGGGGCTGCCAAGAAGCAGATGGTGGAGATCGCGCGCGCGGTCCTGCACCGCGCCAAGGTCATCATCTTCGACGAGCCGACTGCATCGCTGACGCCGGAGGAGAAGAAGTATTTCTTCGATCTCGTCCGCGATCTCAGAAAGCGCGGCGTCTCCATCGTCTTCATCTCGCACGCGCTGGAGGAGGCCCTTCTGCTGGCCGACCGCATCACCGTCCTCCGCGACGGCAAACATGTCGTGACCGACGACGCCGCCCAGTTCGATCGCGCCGCGATCGTTCAGGCCATGGTCGGGCGCGACCTCTCCAACACGCTCTATGGCGCACGAAAGAGCACCGTGCGGCCGGCCGGCGCGCGCGTGCTGACCGTGCAGAACCTGAAGATGGCGCCGATGGTGAAGAACAATTCGCTGTCGGTGTTCGCAGGGCAGATCACCGGCGTGTTCGGCCTCGTCGGCGCCGGCCGCACTGAGACGTTCAAGATCGTCTCCGGTGTGCTCAAGCGTGACTTCTTCCACGGCGGCGAAATTCTGCTGCACGACAAGCCGGTGCGTTACCGGGTGCCGGCCCCAGCGGTTAAGGCCGGCATCGCTTATGTCACCGAAGATCGCAAGGTCGAGGGCTTCTTCGAGACCTCTTCGATCGCGCGCAACATTTACCTCGGCCTGCTGTCGAAATTTCCCAAGGGACGGATGATCCTGTCGCGGCGGGAAACCGATGCGGTCGGAAAGACCTGGATCCAGAAGCTCCGGATCCGCGCCATTGGCGATCACGGCAAGGTGGTCGAGCTCTCCGGCGGCAATCAACAAAAGGTCGTGATCGCCAAATCGCTCATACAGGAGCCGGACCTGATCATCTTCGACGAGCCGACCCGCGGCGTCGACGTGGGCGCCATCGTCGAGATTCACGAGCTGATCAACCAGCTCGCCGACGAGGGCAAGGCGGTCGTGGTGATATCCTCCTACCTGCCCGAGATCATGGCCCTCTCCGACCGTATCCTGGTCTCGCGACAGGGCAAGGTGGTGGAGGAATTCTCCGCGCTGGACGCGACGGAGGAGAGAATTATGTACGCGGCCATTCACTAGGCCCCGGTAGCTCTCCACATGGCCGATTGCCGGAACCTCGAGCTGAGGCGCCGGCCACGCCGGTCTGATCTGCATCAAGTTGCGGTGCAGAAATCGCTGCAATGTTGAACTGCTCGTCCGCGCAAGTCGCAGCCGGGCGTTTGTGTCTCAACATGTGGGCGCCGCGGCGCGGCGTTAGGAACAGATGAACTTCACTCCGGGTCGCGTCGTCGCCGCGATCGCCATCCTCCTCGCGGGCGGCGGCTATTACTATTGGCAGCACCGCGATTCCAACGCGCTGCCTGCGGGCTTCGCCCGCGGCAACGGCCGCATCGAGGCAGTCGAGATCGACATCGCGACCAAGACGCCGGGCCGCATTCGCGAGATCCTGGTCAACGAAGGTGATTTCGTCAGCGCAGGCCAGGTCCTGGCGCGGATGGACACCGAGCAATTGCAGGCGCAGCGCCGTCAGGCCGAGGCGCAGCTTCAGCGCGCATCCATCAACGTCGAGACCGCGAAAAGCCTGGTGAACCAGCGCGAAGCCGAACGAAGGGCTGCGGAGGCCGTCGTCGACCAGCGCGTCGCCCAGCTCGACACCACGAGCCGCAAGCTCGATCGCTCCGAGCAACTGATCAGGACGAACGCGGTGTCGCAGCAGGTGCTCGACGACGACCGCTCGGCCAACGCCACGGCGAAGGCGGCGCTGGCGGCAGCCCAGGCCCAGGTCGCGGCCTCGGAGGCTGCGATCAGCTCCTCGCGCGCCATGGTGATCGATGCCGGCGCCTCGGTCGACGCCGCCAAGGCCGCGATCGAAAGCATCAACGCCGACCTCAACGACAGCGTGCTGAAGGCGCCGCGCGAGGGCCGTGTGCAGTATCGCGTCTCGCAGCCGGGCGAGGTGCTCGCGGCCGGCGGCCGCGTCCTCAACATGGTCGACCTCGGTGACGTCTACATGACGTTCTTCCTGCCGACGGCGCAGGCCGGCCGCGTCGCAATCGGCGCCGAGGTCCGCCTCGTGCTCGACGCCATCCCGCAATACGTGATCCCGGCCAAGGCCACCTTCGTCGCCGACGTCGCCCAGTTCACGCCCAAGACGGTCGAGACCGAGGAGGAGCGCCAGAAGCTGATGTTCCGCATCAAGGCGCATATCGCGCCCGAGCTGCTGCGCCAGCACATCGAGCACGTGAAGACCGGCCTGCCCGGCATGGCCTATGTGCAGCTAGATCCGGCCGCGCAATGGCCCGACAATCTCAAGATCAAGCTGACCCGATGAGCGCGACTGCCGCACCCGACGCACCGGGCCGGTCCGCCAGCGTGGTGCATCTCGAAGGCGTGGGCCTCAGCTACGGCAAGACCCGCGCGCTGGATGGCATCACCCTCGACCTGCCATCCGGCGGCATGATCGGGCTGATCGGCCCCGACGGTGTCGGCAAGTCGAGCCTGCTCTCGCTGATCGCCGGCGCCCGCGCGATCCAGCAGGGGCGCGTCCACGTGCTCGGCGGCGACATGGCGAGCTCGCGCCATCGCCGCGACGTGTGTCCCGACATCGCCTATATGCCGCAAGGACTCGGCAAGAATCTGTATCCGACGCTGTCGGTGTTCGAGAACGTCGATTTCTTCGGTCGTCTGTTCGGACACGACAAGGCGGAACGAAACAGGCGCATCGCCGGCCTGCTGCGCGACACCGGCCTCGCGCCCTTCGCCGACCGCCCGGCCGCAAAGCTGTCCGGCGGCATGAAGCAGAAGGTCGGCCTGTGCTGCGCCCTGATCCACGATCCCGAGCTCCTGATCCTGGACGAGCCGACCACCGGCGTCGATCCGTTGTCGCGGCGCCAGTTCTGGGAGCTGATAGCTTCGATCCGGAGCAGCCGGCCCGGCATGAGCGTGATCGTCTCGACCGCCTATATGGAAGAGGCCGCGCAGTTCGACTTTCTCGTCGCGATGAATGCCGGTCGCGTGCTGGCGACAGGAGCGCCCGCCGCGCTCCTCCAGCAGACCGGCGCCACGACCCTCGACGAGGCCTTCATTCGTCTCCTGCCAGAGGAGGAGCGCAGCAAGCACGCCAGCGTCGTCATTCCCCCGCGCAGCGGCGACCACGACGATATCGCGATCGAGGCCGAGCATCTCACGCGGCGCTTCAAAGACTTCGTCGCCGTCGACGACGTGAGCTTCCGCATCAGGAAAGGCGAGATCTTCGGCTTCCTCGGCTCGAACGGCTGCGGCAAGACCACGACGATGAAGATGCTCACGGGTCTTCTGCCCGTGAGTGAAGGCTCCGCCCGCTTGTTCGGCAAGGCAATCGACGCCGGCGACATGTCCGTGCGCCGGCGCATCGGCTACATGTCGCAGGGCTTCTCGCTCTATTCGGAGCTGACCGTCGCCCAGAATCTCGACCTGCACGCGCGGCTGTTCGAGCTGCCGGCGGAAACCATCGCCGCACGCATCGACGAGATGATCACCCGGTTCGATCTGGCCGACGTGGCCGATGCCCTGCCGGATGCGCTGCCGCTCGGCTTGCGGCAGCGGCTGTCGCTGGCGGTCGCGATGATCCACGCACCCGATATCCTCATCCTCGACGAGCCGACCTCCGGCGTCGATCCCATCGCACGCGACCGCTTCTGGCAGATTCTCGCCGAACTCTCCCGCAAGGACAACGTCACCATCTTCGTCTCCACTCATTTCATGAACGAAGCCGAGCGTTGCGACCGGATCTCGCTGATGCACGCGGGCAAGGTGCTGACGTCGGACACGCCCGCCGCCATCGTGTCGGCGCGCGGCACCGCCACGCTCGAGCAGGCCTTCATTTCCTGCCTGGAGGAGGCGATCGCGGATACGACGGATGCAGCCGGCCAGCCGCCAGCCGCGTCGCGCGAGCCGGCTGCGACGACGGCGTCGCCGCGCAAACGCAGCACGCGGTTCAATCCAACCCGAATGATCGCCTATTCCCGGCGCGAGGCGCTCGAGCTGTTCCGCGATCCGATCCGCGCCACGCTCGCGATCCTCGGCAGCGTGCTGCTGCTGTTCGTGCTCGGCTACGGCATCAGCATGGACGTCGAGAACCTGACCTTCGCCGTGCTCGACCGCGACGAC
>Ga0065165_1000916_pt1 | contig 38030 bp, 25 predicted proteins | sample AraplaMF_Cvi_mMF_FD_63813 | JGI IMG/M metagenome (GOLD analysis project Ga0065165, IMG submission 63813) | Arabidopsis root microbial communities from the University of North Carolina, USA - plate scrape MF_Cvi_mMF (version 2) (version 3) | ecosystem: Host-associated > Plants > Roots >... | reverse complement strand
CTCGGTGCTCCTGCACCATCCTCACCGCACGCTCACGCACCTCGGGTGAGAACTTGTTCGACTTGCTCATGGCTCAATCCTCTCAGAGTGTTGAGCCTCCTCAAAATCCGGGGCGATTCACCTGCATGGTCGTAGGAGAAGCTGTAGGTGGCCCCTCCAAGATCCATCCGGTTCTGCAACCTGCCAAAGTAGTCATAGGACCACGTGGAGGCGGCGCCGTTTTGGTCAATCTCCGCGGTCTTGCGACCTTGGATGTCATAAACGGAGCGAGTGGTGAAGACGGATCCACCTGGCTGCACCGTCTCTATGACGTGTCCGGCCAAGTCATATTGATAGGTCGTCGTCTCGCCCGCGCTGACCGAAGAAATCCCGACGGTCTGAGAAATCCGTCGCCCCGCCTGGTCGTAGACATTCTTGTCTGTCAACGTTGACGTCGTGACTTGCACTTCCATGCGTTGGTTGGGATCGCTACTTTCGCTCACTTGGGCGACATTGACGAACGCGTGGTGCGTTTCCACCAAGCGATCCATCTTGTCGTAGACGAACGTGGTAGTGCCAGCTTCCCGCGCCCTTACCATTGCATCAGGATCTTCCGGTCGTGGCCGGTTACCCTCAGCGTCCACGGTTCGGATCTTGTTCCCGAACGCGTCGAAGCCATTGGTAATCACACCACCGTCTGCGTGATGTTCCGCCAGCACGTTGCCGGCGGCGTCAAGGGCCTGACTGTTCAAGTTCCCATTGGCATCGCGAGTGGCGACCTGGCGGCCAAGCGCGTCGTAGTAGACCTGCGTCCTCGCGCCCTCCGTCTGGGTGACCGGTTTCTGCTCGACGATGATGTGGTTGTCTGCGTCGTACTCATAAGTGGTCACCCACTCGGCGGAACGAGGATCGGTGACCGACAGTACGTTGCCCCAGCGATCCACCGTTTTGACAACAGTCGGCCGGTGGCTGCTATCGCCGCCAGCGTAGTACGTTTCGCTGGAACCATCGCCGTGGATCACGCCTGAGTTCACCACGACGGGATTAGCGCCGTCCGCAGCACTTGTCACCCGATACTCATAGTCGACGGCCTCTAGCCCGCTCAGATCGTATCGAAGCGCCTGCGTGTAACGCACTGGAGTTTGCGGGAGGTCCTCCCAAGCACCGTTGCTCCCTGCTTTTCGGATTTGCAGCTTTGTGGTGGTGGCCGCTTCTGCCGGAAGCGCGACATCCATTACCCGCTTTGACGATTCCGCACCGCCGTCTTGGAGCAACTGCCAATTTCCTTCCGGATCGCGCTTGTAGACCCGTACGCCGACGATGCTGGAGATGCCACCCGGGTAGGTCGCATCGTTGATGGTTCCTGGCATTGGCCCGGCCGCCGGTCCGTCGTCAGCCCAGCTCAGGACTGCGCCTGTCCGCGCCTCTTCGGCGGTAAAGACTCCAGCGTGGGTCCGGTACTCGAGCGGATGATCAACGCCTCCGACCGAAGGCACCGTCAGGTAGGCCAACTCGACCTTGACATCACCGGAACCCAGTTCCCCCAGGTCAGACCAGTTCAAGCTCACGGTATTGGCCCCGAGCCAATAGGTGTAATTGCCCTCACTGTAGCCTTCCGGAAGGGCGGTTCCGGTGACGACCGCCGCAACGTGCTGGTTCTTCCCTGTAGCCCCCAGTTGCTCTTCTCCGCGAGCCGCTTCGCGCGTTTCAATCACGCGGCCAAGCGCGTCATAGATGGTGTCGCTGCGGCGTACTGCAGTTCCCAGACGCGCAGCCTCTTCGGCCGACGAAACGGTATGCAGGTCGACGTTCTTGCCTCCCGACCCGTCACTGCTCAATTCAGAAACCGTACGCCCGAGCTGGTCGTACAAGTACACCTTGTCGACGCCGTCGCCGGAGTTGGTGCGCCACAAACGCCCTGCCTTGTCGTAGTCGAAGTACTCCTGGGCGCCGCCGTTCAGTCCCTTCGAGATGAGTTCGCCGTAAGCGTTATAAGTGAGGTCAGTCTTCACCAGTTGGACTGGCGCTGCCTCGACTTTGTAGCCGTTGGGCGACTCATTGGGAGTATCGGCGGTCGCCGACTCCCAAACTGTCGCCCACTGACCGTTGACGCGCTGCTGCAGCCGGACATTCCTGATCGAGGAAATGCCAAATGGCAGCTTGGAATCCCGATCCACCCACTGCAAGCGAGCTTCGCCACCTGCGTTGGTCGGAGACACCTCCTGCGCATAGGTGCTCTGCATTGGCGGCGAGTCGCCACCTAGGGTCATGTACTCGAGTTCCACTCGAACACTGCCAGCTGCCGGATCGGTAAGGCCGACCCACCCAATGGTGACAACGTTGGTTGCGAAGAAAACGCTGCCCAGTCCGGAGCCGCCGGCCCTGCTCGCCGACTTCTGGATGGTCTGGTCATACAAGCCCCCGCTCACCGCGGGCTTGCCGCTGTTGGCGAGTTGGGTGGCAGGCCCCGGGTCGTAGGTGCGCACCAGTTGACCCACCTTGTCATACTCGAACAGCTTGAACTTGGTGCTGTCCTCCACCAGGGTGTTGTGCCAGGCGCCAGCTGTATCCTTCACGGTCTGGACGTTTGCATCTCCAGACGTGACGCCCTCCCAGGTCTTGGCCACCAGGCCACGCTCGTTGTAGGAATTGAAGACACTATGGCGCGCCGCGTCGGTGGTTTGAGTCACGTGCCCGTGCAGATCGTAGGCCGAGAAGCTGTGCCGATCGGCATCGCTGAAGCTGCCCACCATGCCAGCCAGCTGGCGACCGTCGGAGACGCCCTTGAACTCCTCGATCACTCCGGTTCCGCCATTGGCCAACTCCACCGTCACCACCACGTTGCCGTAGGCGTCGCGCCGGTAAAGCGTGAGCGGGGTCAGCACAGACGCACTACCCTCAGCCACCGCCCGTGACGGCGCTGCAATGGCCGTCACCCGGCCCAATGCGTCGTAGTAGCTGTAAGTCTTGCCACCCAAGGCGTCGATAGTGACAGTAAGGTTGCCGACAGCGTCATACCCATAGGTCGTGACCTGGTCACCGCGATGGCTGGTGCCGTTCAATGCCTCAAGGGCAGTGCTCCACACGGCGTTCTTGCGTACCTCGCTGACCTTACGGTTCAAGGCGTCGTAGGCGAACTCGACACGCCGGTCGTTCAGGCTGGTGGCAACCGTACCAGCGTCCAGCCGACTCCAGCTTCCGGCCGCCTGTGCGGTGGCAAATTCAGTCGTCGCGCGGACATTTCCAAAGGCGTCATATGCGGTGCTGGTCCGGTATCCCAGCGCGTCGATCTTGTCGACCAAACGCCCCAGAACGTCGTAGTACTGATAGGTGTCGACCCACGTCCCGTTCGCCTCGCCCCCGGACAGCAGCGAGCCCGTCTGCACGATCGAGCCGAAGCTGTCGTACACGTTCCTAGTCACCTTTCCGGCCTGCCCGGACCCACCGCTCTCCACATCCAACACGAATCCAGCCGGCTCACGGACGATCACCGCCCGGCCGAGCGCGTCGTACTCGGTGTACACCGTTCTGGCATCGCTTTGTGCCAACAGGCCCTGCGCGATCGAGCGCATCTGCTCCATCGTCACCGGCAGCCCTTGAGCGGGGCCAAACGCATAAGACGGAATGCCGTCGGCGTAGCGAGTCAGCGCAACGACGTCACCGAAGCCGTCGCGTTCATAGTGAGTGGCATATCCCATCGCATCGATGTCATAAACGACTCGGTTGGACAGGTCATAAACCTTGTAGCTCAGGTTGCCGGACACATCGACGTTGACCACCGCATTGCCGAAGGCGTCATAGGTGGTCGAAGTCCACAAGTTGCGGACCTCCTCTACTCGATCGGCGACGCCATTGCGGCCGTTGTAGGCCGCGGCACTGGCGCTTTCTGCATAGACGCTGACGGCGGGATAGCCCACGCGTGTCTGCCGACCGAGAGCGTCGTATTCGTATAGGGTCGTCCGCTCTTCCTGCCGACCTGCGGCTTCGATGCGCTTCTTCAGATTGCCGAGGGCGTCGTACTCCATGCGCGTTTCGATGCGCTGAGTCGTCGTGGTGCTTTCCACCAAGTCGCCCATGTAGTCGCGGATCACAGCTGTCAGCGTCACTGCCGGGCCCAGTTCGCTGACCAAGCGCCCGGCCGCGTCGTACCCGTAAGTCCAGGTACTGCCCTTCTTGTTAGTGAAGCTGGTCTTGTCGCCGAACGCGTTGTAGGTGTAGGACTCCGTGTTCCCCTGTGCATCCGTCGTGGTGAGCAGGCGTCCGGCAACGTCGTAGGTATAGGAGGTGGTCTGGTCCACCCCCGGCGTGGCGGGTGCGGGCTCGCCCTGCACGGCCGGCTTGGCGGCCCACCGGGTGGTTGACAAGACATGCCCGACAGCGTCGTAGTCGGTCGTGGTCACGAAGCCGGCGGCATCGGTCACATAGACCGCGCGATTGGCCGCGTCGTAACGCATCAAAGTCGTTCGGTCCCGGTTTGCGTCCGTCACCAGCGCGTCAAGGCTCGCGTTCTTGGGCAGAGCGTTGGCGTAACGGGTCTGGGAGATCAGATTACCGTTCTGGTCGTAGGAGTTTCCGGTCACCGCGCCGGTGGCGTCGATGGTCGCGCTGACCCGACCCGCGTTGTCGTAAACAAAACGGGTGCTGCGATCCTGCTCGGAGGACACCGGCGGCAAGTCGGCACCATCATTCAGGGCCGTCGCGTAGGCGGTTTGCTGGACCACCCGACCCGATGCGTCATAGGCGTTGTAGGTGACATACCCCAACGCGTCGGTCACGTACGTGGCCCGATTCAGCGCGTCATAAGTCGTCTTGACGTGCTGATCCAGCAACGGGTCCACTACCACCGCTGGAGCACTCGACCCGTCCCAGCGGGCCAGATCGATCGGGCGCGCGAAAGCAATGCGCTCAGCTACGTTCCCTCGCGAGTCGTACCGCAGCTGCACCACGGCACCCGTAGCGTCCACCGTGAATGCCAGGCGACCATCCCTGTCGTAGACATTCGTCGTGACACGGTCAGCGCCAGGAGTACGCAGCGCATTGACCAGTTCGACAATCGACCCGTGCGCAGTCTGCGGCGGATCGGTCACGTCCAGGGCACGAGCCAGCTTGGTCGTGCGCAGCACTCGGCCATCGGCGTCGTACTCAATGTAGGTGAGCGCACCCGTGGCGTCAGTCAGCAGAACCGGCCGATTCAGCGCGTCATAGCGTGTACTGACTTTGTGGACCTGCCCCGTGCCAGCGTCAGTGACGATGGTAGCCGTCACGTTGCCATGGGCATCGTAGTCGTAATTCCGCTGCAGGTGGAGCCCATCGGGATCCCGGAGTTCCGAAGTCCGGCGGCCAAGCGCGTCATAACCGTAAACGGTCTTGATGCCCAGCGCGTCGACGGCCGTCAAAACGCGACCTGCGGCGTCATAGATGAAGCTGGTCTGGAGGTTCAAACCGCCGGGATCGGCGGTCTGCGTGAGGACCCGACCCAGAGGGTCATAGTCGGAGACCACCACCGTGCCGTTAGGGTCTGTCACGGTGAGACTCTGGCCCTTTGCGTCGTAGGTGTAAGACGTCTTGATGGCCAGGCCATCAGGATCGGTCGTACGGGTCAGCACTCGGTTGGCCGCATCGTAGGTGAACAACGTGGTGACGCCGTTCTTGTCTACTGTCGTGCGCAAGCGGCCACCTGCATCGTATGTATTGGTCACCTGATGCGACAACGCGTCGGTGGTCGACTTCAGGCGGCCATCGTGGTCGTATTGATACTCCGTGCGATTGCCCAGGGCGTCAACGACCGCTGCAGTCTCGCCAAAGACGTTGCGGACTGTCTCCACACTCACCCCTTCCGGGGTGGTGACCTTGAACGACCGGTCAGCATCCGAGTAACTGTAGGTCGTCGTATTGCCCAGCGCATCGGTCTGGGTCAACGTGCGGTCGAACGCGTCCCAGGTTGTGGACCGCGACGCAGCGTTGGCATCCATCGTCTGGATAACCCGACCAAGACGGTCGAACACCTGCTGGCTGACACCGCCGTTGCCGTCCACGCTCCGGACCACACGGCCAAAGGCATCGTATTGCGTGGAGGTAGTGACGGCCTTTCCAGCTGGATCGGTCACCGTACTGGTCACTTCTCCGCGGCGGTCACGCTCAATGCTGGTTTCCAGCCCGTCAAAAGCGGTGGAATGATTGACTTCGCCGAAGGCGTTGTAGTCCACCGTGGAGCGATGCGCGAGCGCGTCCGTCGTGCTCGCCAGCTGCCCGCGCACGGTGTAGGTGTAGCCAGTCACAGTATCGCGAGCCAGGTCGTACTGGCCCTCGACCAGCTGTTCCATGGCGCTGGTGACCAGCCCGCCCTTGAGGGAAGCCAATGCGTCGCCCGAGAGCCGGTTGGCCAGAATCACGGTGCTGGCCAGTTGGTTCAGCTCGTTGTAGCGCTGCTCCTGCACCTCGCCCAGTGCATTGACGGTGTAGCGTAGCTGACCATCGCTGTTGTAGAAGAACAGGGACTTGTTGCCGTTCGCATCCGTCGAGCTGGTGCGGCGACCGGCAGCGTCGTATGTGTGGGTGACACCGTATTGATCCCAGATCGCCTGGATCTGCTGTTCGGTCAACGACGCGTCAGCGTCGATCAGCGCCGAGCCCTCTCCCGCCAGCTCACCAATGACCCGTCCTTGAATGTCATAGCGCACACGTCCTGCACGCAGCTCATCAGCGGCACCTGCGCGGCGTGTGGTGACCAGATGCCCCACAGCGTCATACGTGTAGGTCGTGATCAACCCGTCTGCGTTGGTCTGTTCGCGCACCCGTCCCAACTCGTCGTAAAGCCAGGTAGAGACGCGGGCCGCTACATCGGACCCGGGCCGGATATCGATCAGGCTGTCCGTCGCTGACACTTCTACTGTCAACGGCCGGCTGTAGCGGATGGAGCTGACGCGCTGCCCGGCAGCGTTGTAGCTGTATTCGGTGAGGTAGTTCTCGGCATCCACCTCTCCCACCAGCCGCCCCACGGCGTCATGAATCAGGCGGGTCGTCTGGTCACGCCCTTGCAACGCAGATGCGGAAGCTTCCGCCGAGACCGGCGTGGTCAGCAGCGACGCACCGTTCTCAACGAACTGCTCCACGTGCGTGCCGTTGCCCTCATACCAGTGATTGATGCGAGTGGAACTGGCGCTCGCCGTGTTGACGATCTCCAGCGACGCTCCCACTTGCCGGAACACGAGTTCGGTGCTTCCGCTGGTCGGAACCAGTACCTGATCGGGATCGACCAATGGCCCGGCGCCGGCTCCAGTGTTGGCCGCGGGCTGGGTATCCAGCTCCCAGGCTCCACGGTTGGCCATCTCGTCGGCCATGGCAGCGCGATCCCAGACGGTCCCATCCGCGAAGTGCACTTCGTCCGGCAGGCTGTCGCCGAAATCGATCCGATCGCCGCTGCCCAGTAGGCGCACTTCGTAGTGACCGTTCCAGTTTTGGAAGATCGCCACCTCCGTTGGCTTGATACCAGCGGCAATCTCGACGACCTCATGCCCGGACGCCCCGGAGCTACGGTCCACAAGATCCCGGCCCGACCCGCGCCCGAGGCGGTAGATGTCATTCCCGCTGCTGGCGATATAAACGTCGTCACCGACGCCACCGTCCAGCGTGTCATTGCCCGCACCGCCGTTGATGACATCGTCGCCGTTACCGCCGAGGATCAGATCGTCGCCGGCGAAGCCGCTCAGCGTGTCGTCCTGGAAGGTCCCCTCCAGCGCGTCATCAAAGTCGAAACCTTCACTGGGCGCCTTGCCAGCTGCACTGGTGGCGAGCGAGATGATCGTGGCCTGATTCCAGGTCACGCCGTTTTTGAACTTGAAGGCCTGGACCTGGATAGGCCCCTGGGTACCGTCCGGGAGCCGAGACTCGATGCGCAGGGAATCTCCGGTGCCCTTGATCGACACCACGATGGCGCGATCCTTGACGGTCAGGATGAGGTCCGCCGGCAGTACATCGTCGCCGAACTCCACCACATCGAAATCGCCTGACGCGGCACCACCCGCTGCGATCGTGTCATTGCCGGCGCCGCGCCCGAACTGATACACGTCGTCGCCTGCACGTCCGTCGAGAAGATCGTCGTCTCCACCACCGACAATGGTGTCGGCGCCAGCAGAGCCGACGATTGTGTCGTTCCCAACACCCGTCGAAATAAGCTCACCCGCGGACGCGCTCGATGCATAGAGGTCGTCGCCGGTGCTGCCCAAGGGTCCTACCGCCACCGGCGGCGTGTTGGACAGCTTCTGAGTGACGTCGGCCACACTCCAAGTCGTCCCGTCGCTGAACTGGATGCCGCTCAGCCGAACGTCCGTCTGGCCCGATTGGTAGGCGAAGTAGTCACGAAGCGTGACACTGTCGTCCGTTCCGGTCAGGAGCAGCACTAGGTCATCCCCGCTACGTCCGAAGCTCACGTCCGTGGGGAGGATGCCGGTGCCAAAGACGAGCATGTCGCCTGTCTTGTTGCCCAGGGTACTGGCTTCCCAAGCGTGATTGTCGATGACATCAGCGCCGTCACCGCGGGAGAACCGGTAAATGTCCGCGCCGTCGCCCCCCACGAGGAGGTCACGACCCACGCCACCTGATAGATCGTCGTCGCCGCCCGACCCAGAAAGGGTGTCGCGCCCCGAACCGCCAATTAGGGTATCCGCATAGGAAGCGCTCCCAGTGATGCTGTCAGAGCCGCCCTTGCCGTCAATGACGTTGCTCTGATAGCTATACAGGGCATTGGCGTTGTCCGACTGCTCTGAACCGTACTGGGTGTGTGCCATCCAGACACCACGGTCCCACACCACGCCGTCGGAGAACTCAATGAATTCGATCTCGCTGCTGCGGATCGTCACCACATCCCGGGTGGAGAGGCGCACCATCAAGTCATCGCCCTGCTTCAGCAGCGATAGCTGACTCCAGTCGCTAGGCACCGAAAGCCTGAGCGTGTCGCCGTAGCCGCCCCAGCCGTTGGTGATGTAGTCCTCGCCGTCACCCAAGCCGAACTCGTACACATCGGTGCCGCCGCCGCCGGCCATGGTGTCGTCACCAGCGCCGCCCCGGAGGGTGTCGTCGCCACTGCGGCCGAGCAGAATGTCGGAACCATCAGTGCCCACGAGGTCGTCGTTCACATTGGCGGTGCCGGCCACAATATGGGGGTCCATCCGACTTTGGATGTCCGTCGCCTCCCACAGCGTCCCATCGGCGAACTCAATGTACTCCAGCCCCTTCGCGTAGCCGCCGTACCAGTCGTCTTCGCTTTCAAGGTCGGTGAAGTAGTCTTCCACCGTGATGGAGTCTGCGCTGTTGCGCAGGTGGATAACCAGGCCGTTCTCACTATTGCGGCTGAGGATCAGATCGTCTGGAGTGACGCCTTCCTTCATGCGGATCGTGTCCGCATTCTCAAAGCGGTCCTGCATGATGGACTGGACTTTAGTGATCACGTCGTGTCCGGAGCCGTAGCCGAACACATAGACGTCATTGCCAAATCCACCGTTGAGGACGTCATCGCCGGTGCCGCCGTCCAGGGTGTCGTTCTCACCGTAGGGGGAACCCCACATGTTCCCGTCGCCTCCGGACAGCGTGTCATCCCCATCGCCACCCAGGATCAGGTCGGCGCCGGTGTTGCCGACCAGTGCGTCCTCTCCACGCCCCCCCACCAAAACATCATCGGCCGCACTGCCGCTGAGGTCGTCGTTTCCATCTTGCCCACGGACGACGTTGTTGCCGTAGGCGTCATAGGCGCCACCGTAATAGTCGCTACCGGGGCTACCCAAGGACAGGCGGTTGTTGATGTCCTGCGCCTTCCAAACGGTACCATCCGCAAAGCGGATCTCGTTGATGCCGCCGAACAGGCTCAAGGTCTCACCCGTGCGAATCAGCGTCAGCGTCGCTGATTGGAAGCTCCCGCTGAGTACGACGTCCTTAACGGTGATGGCAGCGCCGAGTTGCACGATGTCGTTGGGCTGCCAGTTGCTGTCGTTACCGCCTTGCGCCTCGACGTTGCCATCGCCATAGCCGAACAAATAGACGTCCTGTCCATCACCGCCGTCGAGACGATCAGCGCCTCCAAGGGTGTCATTCCCCGCGCCGCCTTGCAGAAACTGCGTCGACAGGCCTCCGACCAGAAGATCGTTGCCGTCGCCTCCGCTAACAGTGGAAGGCGCCACGTCGCCAAATCCAAGGACGATTGCGTCGGCGGTGCCAGCCGGAACATCGCTGACGTTGGCGTAGACGTCCAGGGAGGCCAGCGTGGCCTGCAGCGGCGAGCCCTGGGGGATTTGGCTCACCCACTGCTTGAGCAGGCCCACGCCGTTGAACCCGGCCGTCAGGAGCGTGACGTGAGCTTCACGGACCAGACGCACCAGGTCCTTCAATGCACCTTCCGGATCAGCCGCCTTGAAGGCTTGAAGGCGCGCAAGCAGCGACTGTGCGTCCACAACACCTGTCGAGCCATTTCCTGCGCTGGACGGCAAGGCCGTCGATGCAGTGGCGCGCTTGCGGACGTAGGCCGTCACAGGTGCCGCCGCGTTTTCTGCAATCAGTTGCGGAGGAGTCCTGTCGTCGACCAAGGCGCCCACCATGGGGGACGCATAACGGGTCTTGGACACCTGCCGCCCAGCGGCATCGTACTCGTAATGTGTGTAGTACCGCTCGGCGTCCAGCTCACCAATGACGCGGCCATCCGCATCATAGAAGCTGCGGGTCACCCGGTCCGCTGCGGGATTCGCGGCGACCGCCACGGGCGACGTGATCGCCGACAGGCCGAGCGCCTGCACATTGATATGCGTGGCGTAGCGGGTGACCGCGATTACTCGCGATGCCCCGTCATAGGTCGTCTGCGTGACGTAGCCAAGACCGTCGATGACCTGCAGCAGTCGATTGGCCTGGTCATACACGCGCCACTCCCGCTGGTCCGCGGCCGACGCAGCAGGACGCACCGACGCCAGCGTCGGCGCCAGAGGCTTGCCAGCGCCGTTGGCGAGTAGGGAGACATCCACACGCCTGGCGTGCAGGATCGTACCGGCCAGCAGGCTGTTGGCGTGGTACACGTACTCGGTCATGGTGCCGTCCGAATCGATGTCGGCGACCTTGCGCCCGGCATCGTCATACAGCACCCACTTGGACACACCCGTGGGATCGGTGCTCATCAGCAGACGACCGTCGGCGTCATACTGGTAGCGGGTCTCCCCCAGCATCGATGCGGCGTCGCTGCTCTGCATGACAGACACAAGGCGGCCCGCCACATCGTAGGTACTGGTGGTGATCAGGCCGGACGCCAAAGTAACGGAGCTTCGGCGTTGAGCATCGTCGTAACGGTTTACCGTCGTGATATTCGCGGCATCCGTGGCGGTGAGCACACGGCCCAACCCATCGTAGGTGTAGTTCGAGATACCGCCGTTGGCAGCAATACTTGTAATCAACCGTCCTTCGGTGTCATAAACGTAGTGGACAGTGACTGACGGCGCATCCTCAACACCGTTCTGGTCGGGCATTCCAAAGGACCGCTCCCGCGCGACCTGTCCGCGGAAGTCGAAGCTCCGCAGCAGGTGCCCCGTGCGTGACGGATCCTGGAGACGAGCCCAGTACTCCATGTCGGTCTCGCTGGGCACGCTTGAAACGTCCATTCCGCTGACGTCATACGGTGCGCCACCGTACTGCAGGGTTTCGGTCTGATTGCCTTGTGCGTCATAGCGGTACTCCGTCACGTCACCCTGAGCAGTGATGGAGAAGCGGAGCTGGTTGCGACCGGCTGCGTCGTAGACGAATCGCGTGGTCATCGGCGCCGACGGCAGCGCAGGACCTTCCCCGTCGCTGTCCGCCACGGCGAAGTACGTCTCCGTCGTCAGCTGATTACGCCCGTCGTAGGTACGGGTCACGGTATTGCCCGCACTGTCCCGTTGGGTCGTCTGGTTGCCGCGCGTGTCGTAGCCCATCTCCACCTTCCGCCCCGCTGGGTCGGTAACGGAGGTGAGGTTGCCGTCTGCATCGTAGGTATAGCGGGTCACCTGCGCCACGCCGTCTACCGACGGTGCGGTGACACTCTGCAGTTGGCCTTTGGCGTCATACGCGTAGACTGACTGCAGACCCAGCGGATCTTTGACGGTCGTGCGGTTGTTGACCGTGTCGTAAGAGAAAGCGGTTACCTCCCCCAGCGCGTTCGTCAACGATTCGACGCGATATTGGCCGTTTACCTGAACATACGTGATGCCCAAGGTCGTCCCATCACTCTGCGAGATAGAAGAAACGCGCTCGCTCTCCCCCTCATAGGTGTAGCTGGTGACATAAACGTTGCCATCGCTGACCGAGCTGTCCTCCGGCGACAGGTCCACGATCACGCTGGCCAGCCGGTTGCGCGCGTCGTAGGTATAACGGGTCGTCGTGAGCGTCTCGGTGCCGGATGCGGTGAATCGCTCAACCCGCAGCTGACTGATGTTATTGCCGCTGTAGTCGAGATGAATGATCTCGCCACCGGCAGTGGTCATATTGGAGAGGCGGCCCTGGGCGTCATAGCCATAGATCAGCTTGTTACCGCTGGTGTCCATGGCAGACACAAGCCTGCCCGTGGGAGCATCGTAATGCTCCGTCTCCCCGGTCGTTCCGTCAGTCCACGCGAACTGGTCATTGGCGGCGTCGTAGGCGATGGTGTCGAACGCACCAGAGCCCTCCGTGGACACATAGTGACCAGCGTCCGCATCAAAAAAGTAGGTGGATTGGGCACCGTCACGATCGGTCCGCACCAGCGTACTGCCCATGGCGTTGACCACACCAGTGAGCTTGAGCTGCTGCAGGAAAATGCCGTTTGACCAGTTGTCGCCGTTGTCGTCAGTGAGTTGGCCTTGGCTGTTATAGGTACGAAGCCCGGTCGCGTCTCGGCCGAGCCCTGCAAGAAGCTCGTCGCGGCTTTGCAGCACCAAATTTCCATTCGCCGCGTTGACGAAAACGAGACTTCCGCCTTTTCCGAGGCCGGCAGATCCAAATGAGCCCTGCTGACCGAGGGTAGCCAGTGAAGTGAGACTCAGGCCGATGGAATTGCCACTGACGATCGCGACCATGTCGAGGTGTCCTTTTGCGACCCCCTCCGCGAAGGCCGCTTGGTTTCTGTCTGATATGTCGAAGCCGGCGCGCGGCCTCCTCGTGCAGGACATCCCCGGCGTGCGAAGGCTGTTTAGCCAAAGCCCCCAGCTTTCAGTCGGACAATCTCAACAGGTTGACCCTCTGGCGGATGTACTCAGTACCGGGCGATCGCGCCAATCCAGCCGGCCGGTCTAGTCCCGCATGTCAGCTAACCTTCCGCCGACGGGAGGTTGGCTTCGTCGCTTTTTGAACTGCCAGGAGGGTGTGCGCACGCAAGCGCGCGGCAACAAGCCTCAGTTCCAATACGACCGCCGACAGATCAGTTCACTCGAGTCACTTCATGAACAGCACCTCCCCCTTCAGCCCACGCATGCAGCAAGCGATGGCTGCGAGCGCCTCAGGCGATCAGCAGGCCGCGATTTCATTGTTCCGCGCGGCCGTGCAAGAGGAGCCGACCTCTCCCCTGCCCTCGTTTTTGCTTGGGGCGGAATTGGCGCAAGCAGGTCGTTTCGACGAGGCCATTCAGGCGTACGCGGCCGCCACGCTGATCGCGCCGGAGTTCCATATGGCTCGTTACCAACTTGGGCTGTTGCAATTCACGTCTGGCCAAGCCGCACTGGCGCTGGTGACGTGGGAGCCACTCCTAGCCCTCCCGGCTAAGGATCCGATTCCGGCCTTCGTCAAGGGCTTCGCTGAGATGGCCAACGACCGCTTCGTTGAAGCCGTGGCGCATTTCCGGTCTGGCCAGGCACTCAACACGCAGAATGCACCGCTGAATGCAGACATCCAGATGGTGATCGATCGAATTGAAGCCCTTCCACACCGTCAGGGCGCTGCCCAGTCACCTACCGTTGACCCGCAAAGCGAGCCCTCCAGTGACGCATCGCATGTGTTGCTCTCGAATTACCGCGGTGGCTCAGTTCACTGAACAAGCAGGCGCTCACTATGACGTCCGTCAAAGCAGCCGGTGCCGTCGCGCTCTTCATCCGGCAGCAGGGCATCGGGCGCCGACAGTCGGAAGGCGCAGAGAATCACGTCAGGGACAAAGCACCAGAAAAAAAGGATTTGGCGTCAACCCGTCGGGACGTGGCCTCTCTGGTATTCAAGCGCATCAAGTTCATCGAACCGACCGATCCAGACCGAAGACGCAAAGCGTTCCGCATCTTCATTGAGTCTGTACTCCTGCTAGAACTGGGTGACGAGTTGATCAACGACCCAAAATTCTACGAGTTGGTGGCTGAAGTCGAGCACCGCATGCGTGGCGAAGCCGCTCTGACGCAGTCGATCGAAGATGCGGCTGAGATCCTTTTAAAAGCGCCGAACATCGCTGCTTCGCGCTGATGCCAGCACCCCAGTCCCGCTCCAAGGCGTACCCGTTGCCGGCAGGCTTTTCCTCAAGGCCCCGCCTCCAGACCTGCGCCGATCGCGCCCGGCTTTGGCCCTCCGCTGCCTGACGCAGACGCCCGCGCACTATGGAAAGCCTCAAAGGAGAACTGACGGAGGTATGGGATGGTAGGCCGTGCTGGACTTGAACCAGCGACCAAAGGATTATGAGTCCTCTGCTCTAACCAACTGAGCTAACGGCCCCCTGAGAGATCAGCGAGAGCCGGCGATTCTACTCAAGCGGGAAGGCGCTCCCGCACCTTCCGCCCGGTTCAGCCTGCCGGCCCACCTTGTTTCTGCGAAAGCGCATTGCTCACCATGCGCGAGGTGATGTCCACGATCTGGATCATGCGGTCGTACGCCATGCGCGTCGGCCCGATCACCCCCAGCGTCCCCACCACGGCGCCGTCGACCTCATACGGCGCGGACACCACCGACAGCTCCTCATACGGAACCACCTGGCTTTCCCCACCGATGTAGATGCGCACCCCCTCCGCCCGGCTCGACACATCCAGCAGGCGCATCAGCTGCGTCTTCTGCTCAAAAAGATCGAACATCCGCCGCAGGCTGCCCATGTCGTGGCTGAAGTCCTGCACCGTCAGCAGGTTGCGCTCGCCGGAGATGATCACCGGCTCATGCTCCTGGAAGCTCTGCGTGCCCACATCCACCGCCGCGCTCATCAGAGAGGCAATCTCCCCGCGCAGCGCATCCACCTCATGGCGCAGCCGGTCCCGCACCACATCCAGGCTCAGGCCCGAATAATGGGCGTTCAGGCGGTTGCTCGCCTCGGTCAGCTCCGACTGCGTCAAGTCCTGCGCGGTAAACACCAGGCGGTTCTGCACATCCCCCTCCGGGGACACCATGATCACCAGCACCCGGCGCTCGCCCAGCCGCAAAAATTCGATGTGGTGAAAGACGCTGCTCTTGCGCGGCGCCGTGATCACCCCAACGAAGCTGGACAAACTGGAGAGCAGTTGCGCCGCGTTGGCAATCACCCGCTGCGGCTGGTCCGGCAGCAATTGCGACTCCAGTGACGGCACCTCCGCCGCGGTAGAGGCCTTGGCCGTCAGCAAGGTGTCCACGAACAGGCGGTAGCCGCGCGCCGTCGGGATCCGGCCGGCGCTGGTGTGCGGGCTGGCGATCAGGCCCAGTTCTTCCAGGTCGGCCATCACGTTGCGGATGGTCGCCGGGCTCAGTTCCAGGCCGGACGCCTTGGAAAGCGTGCGCGAGCCCACCGGTTGACCATCCGCGATGTAGCGTTCAACCAGGGTCTTCAGCAGAGTTTTGGCGCGCTCGTCGAGCATGATTTCATTGTATTGAACTCCCAAGGCTCCGCCCGGCAGCGCCATGGCGCTGTGGTGTAATTCTGCGCATATGTCCAAGCGCTTCCGTCATGTGGCCATCGTCGGCAAGCCCCAGGCTCGGGGAATCCGCCCGCTCCTGGAGGAGATTGCCGACTTTGTCGCCGGCCAGGGATTGGATGTTTCCCTGGATCAGGAAACAGCCCAGAGCACCGGTATTGCCGCCTTCCCCGCCCTCTCCCACGCGCAGATGGGCGAGCAATGCGATCTGGCCGTGGTGGTCGGGGGCGACGGCACCATGCTGGGCTTCGCCCGCGAGGTCGCCCGCTACGGCATGCCCCTGGTGGGCATCAACCAGGGCCGCCTGGGCTTCATCACCGACATTTCCGCCGAACAGTACAAGGAATCGCTGGCCCCCATCTTCGCCGGCGACTATGAAAGCGAACACCGCTCCATGCTGGAAGGCGCCGTGCTGCGGGACGGCCAGCAGATCTTCTCCGGCGTGGCCCTGAACGACGTGGTGGTCAGCCGCGGCGCCACCGCGTCGATGGTGGAACTGCGCGTGGACGTGGGCGACGAGTTCGTGGCCAACATGCGGGCGGACGGCGTGATCGTCGGCACGCCCACCGGTTCCACCGCCTATGCGCTCTCTGCTGGTGGCCCCATCCTGCACCCGGGCATCGCCGGCTGGGTGGTGCTGCCCATCGCCTCGCATGCCCTCTCCAACCGCCCCATCGTGCTGCCTGATGCCGGCGAAGTACGCCTGACCATCGTGGCCGGACGCGACGCCAGCGTGAACTTCGACATGCAAAGCCTGGCAAGCCTGCTGCACGGCGATTGCATCACCGTGCGGCGCTCCCAGCACCGCGCGCAGTTCCTGCATCCGCGGGGCTGGAGTTACTACGCCACCCTGCGCCGCAAGCTGCGCTGGTATGAAGGCGTAAATTGAACACCACCGATACGAGCGGCCCGACCGAGCGCACACGCTGAGCGCCCGCCGAGCCGCCTTGAGCCATTAGAGGACTCACCGACATGCTGCGCCGCCTGAGCCTGCGAGATTTCGTGATCGTGCCGGAGCTGGAGCTGGACTTCGCTGCCGGCTTTTCCGCCCTCACCGGGGAAACCGGCGCGGGCAAGTCCATCCTGATCGACGCCCTGCAACTGGCGCTGGGCAGCCGCGGCGATGCCGCTGTGGTGCGCGAAGGCGCCGCCAGGGCCGAAATCACGGCCGAGTTTGACAGGCCTGAAGCGGTGCTCGCGTGGCTGGAAGACGGCGGCTTCGCCACCGATGACGAACATGCCAGCTTGCTGCTGCGCCGTGTCATCGACGCACAAGGCAAGAGCCGCGCGTGGATCAACGGCAGCGCAGCCACCGTGGCGCAGCTGCGTGAGCTGGCCGAACACCTGCTGGACATCCACGGCCAGCATGCCTGGCAAGGCCTGACCCGCCCGGCCAGCGTGCGCCAGTTGCTGGATGAATTCGGCCAGATCGACAGCCGGCCACTGGCGGCCAGCCATGCGCAGTGGCGCCAGGCCACCGAAGCGCTGGCCAGCGCGACCGCCCGGCAGGCGGATCTGGCCCGGGAGCATGAACGCCTGAGCTGGCAGATCGGCGAGCTTGACCGCCTGGCGCCCGCAGCGGCCGAGTGGGAGGAGCTCAATGCCGAGCATCAGCGTCTCTCTCACGCCCAGTCCCTCATGGACGCGGCGCGGCTCGCGCTGGATCGCATCGGCGAAGCCGAGATCAATGCGCAGGCCCTGACCGACGAAGCCCTTTCCGGCCTGCAGGATGTGCTGGGCTTTGATGCCGGCTTGCAGGACACCGTCAACGCCCTGCTCGGCGCGCAGGCGCAGTTGCAGGATGCGGCCCACAGTCTCGCCAGCTACCTCAATGCCGCGGACCTGGATCCGGACCGGCTGCAGCAACTGGACGAACGCGTCTCGGCCTGGGTGACGCTGGCGCGTCGCTATCGGCGCCCGCCTGCGGAGCTGCCGCAACTGCTGGAAGAGTGGAAGGCCGAACTGGCCCAGCTGAACGCAGCGACCGACCTGGAATCACTAGAGGCCCGACAGGCGCAGGCGCTCAAGGCCTACCAGCGTGAAGCGAAGCTGGTGAGCGCAGCGCGCGCCAAGGCCGCACCAGCCCTCTCCACCGCAGTCTCCCAGGCCATGCAGCAACTGGGCATGGCAGGCGGACGCTTCGAAGTGGCCCTGCAGCCGCAGGAAGAGCCTCAGAGCTTCGGTCTTGAATCGGCCGAGTTTCTCGTCGCAGGCCATGCCGGCAGCACCCCACGCCCGCTGGGCAAAGTGGCCTCCGGTGGTGAGTTGTCCCGCATCGCACTGGCCATCGCCGTGACGACCAGCCAGCAAAACAGCGGCGCCGGCACGCTGATCTTCGACGAGATCGATTCCGGCGTGGGCGGCGCTGTCGCCGAAACCGTCGGCCGCCTGATGAAGCAGCTGGGCCAGCGGGTACAGGTGCTCGCCGTGACACACCTGCCGCAGGTGGCCGCGTGCGCGGACCATCACTTCCTCGTGGCCAAGGCCGCCCGGGGCGGTGTCACCAGCTCGGATGTGCAGCCCATCCATGGCGAGGCCCGCACCGCCGAAATCGCCCGCATGCTCGGGGGTGAACGCCTGTCTTCCACGAGCCTCGCCCATGCGCAGGAGATGCTGGCCCATTCCGCCCGCGCCGTCCCGCCTGCCATCGAGCCGCCCGCCAAGGGCAGGAAGGTCAAGCCATGATCCCTCCTCAAGCCAACACCCTGGCGGAGCAGGCGTCCCACACCACGGACCTGGTGCTGGTCACCGGCATGTCCGGCGGCGGCAAGTCCATCGCCATGCATGCGCTGGAAGACGCCGGTTTCTTCTGCGTGGACAACCTGCCCCCCGAGCTGCTGCCCCACTTCCTGAAGCTGGAAAAGGAAAGCGGCTCCAAGCGCCGCGTCGCCATTGCGGTGGACGTTCGCAGCGCGGGCTCGCTGCCGCAACTGCTCCTGCACATCAAGGAGTTGCGGGTGAACAGCGTGGCCCTGCGCAGCATCTTTTTGGACGCCAACAACGACACGCTGCTGCGCCGCTTCTCCGAAACGCGCCGCCCGCACCCGCTACGCGCCGGTGGCGAGGACAGCGACACGCATCGCGCCCTGCAGGAAGCCATTGCCCTGGAGCGGGAACTGCTGACGCCGCTGCGCATGGAATCCACGGTGATCGACAGCAGCCAGCTCCGTCCGGCGCAGCTGCGAGCCTGGGTGCGGGATCTGGTGCGGGTCAGCGGTTCGTCATTGACGCTGGTGTTCCAGTCCTTCGCCTTCAAGCACGGCGTACCCAGCGATGCGGACTTCGTCTTTGACGTGCGCGTACTGCCCAACCCCTATTACGACCGCGAACTCCGGCCTCTGACGGGCCGCGACCAGCCGGTGGCGGACTACCTGGAGCAACAGCCCGAGGTGCGGCTGATGATGAGCCAGATCGGCGCCTTCATTGCCCAGTGGCTGCCCAACTTCGCCGCGGACCAGCGCAGCTACCTCACGGTGGCCATCGGCTGCACCGGCGGGCAACATCGGTCGGTGTACCTGGTGGAGACACTGGCCAAGCAGTTTGCCTATCACGGGCAGGTGCTCAAGCGGCATCGCGAACTGGACGCACGCTGACGCCAAGCCGACGCCGCCGCGGTCATCAAGCCGCGCGAGCGTTGCCCTCCTCGGCCTGGCTCATCAGCAGAACGCCCAGGATCACGGAGGCGATGGGGAAGGTCAGCACCAACAGCAGCATCCACAGCCACACGCGCCGTCCGGCGCGTTTCACCGCGATGCCCATGTAGGCCCAGTGCGCCAACAGGCCCGCCAGCATGCCCAGCGAGAAGAGCACCGCGCGACCGGCCGCAATGTCCCCCGCCTGCGTCTCGGAGATCAGGAACCACAGGCAGGCGCCCCACACGATGATGGCGACCAGCGCCGATTCGAGCGCACTCTTGACCGGTGCGCTCTTGACCGGTGTCTGGACCGGCGAGTCGTTGGGCGAGTTGTCCGGGGGTGGGACGATGGAGGACATGGTGCAGGTGATGACGCCTAAGGCGCGGCAAGCATAGCGCAGCGGCCAGCCGGCGCACCTCGGGTCAATCCAGCAGCTTCTTCAGCGGCGCCGGCAAGGCGTACTGCGCCAGCTGCTCGCGCGCCACCCATTGCCCAGGCGTGGCGCCCTGCGCCGCACCGGCCAGCACGCCGCGCCGCGGATGCAGCAGCCAGTCGAAATGGGTCAGCGCATGCTGCACGCGAGGCAGCGTCTCCAGCTGCGTCACGCCAAGCGAGCGGCTGTGGGCATCCAGGGCCTCTTCGCTGTCAAACATGGGCAAGGTCCACAACCCGCCCCACAACCCTTCGCTGGGCCGCTGCTGCAGCCAGATGCGCCCTTCATGCTCCAGCCACAGCCACCAGTTTTCCCGCTGGCCGCGCTTGAGCTTGCGTGTCTTGACCGGATAACGCGTCGGGTCGCCCTCGGCCCTGCCGTGGCACAGGCCCGCCACCGGGCACAGCAGGCACTGCGGCTGGCGGGAGGCACAGTGGCTGGCGCCCAGGTCCATCATTCCCTGCGTATAGGCCGGCATGTCCGCCTCGCTCGGCGGCAGCAGCAGCTCGGCCTGGCGCCAGAGCCGCTTTTCCTGGGCTTGCTGGGCCAGGTCGCCGTCGAAGGCCAGCAGGCGGCCGAGTACCCGCTTCACGTTGCCGTCGAGGATGGCAACGCGCTCGCCGAAGCAGAAGGAGGAAATCGCCGCGGCGGTGGACCGGCCAATGCCCGGCAGTTCGGCCAGGGCTGCCGCCGTGCTTGGGAAGGCGCCGCCATGGCGTTCCATCACCGCCTGGGCGCAGCGGTGCAAGTTGCGGGCACGGCTGTAGTAGCCCAGCCCTGCCCAGGCCGCCAGCACATCGTCCTGCGGAGCGGCCGCCAGGGCTGCCACGTCAGGAAAACGGTCAAGGAAACGCTTGTAGTAGCCCAGCACGGTGGCCACCTGCGTCTGCTGCAGCATGATTTCGGACAGCCACACGCGGTAGGGGTCGCGGGTGTTCTGCCAAGGCAGGTCGTGGCGCCCATCCCGGCGCTGCCAGGCCAGCAGCAGCGGCGCAAAATCGCCTTGCAGGGCCTGCACGCGGGAAGAAAGATCGTCGTCGGTCATCAGGGGCCAGAGTATCGCGCGGGCCGCACCACACGGTGTCAGCAGCAGGATGCAGGGCGGCGCGTACTCACCGCTTCTGGCACACGGGGCAGAAGAAGGTCGAGCGCTGGCCTTGCACGATGCGGCGGATGGGGGTGCCGCATTGCCGGCAGGGCTGCTTCTCCCGCCCGTAAACGCGCGCCTGCATCTGGAAGCTGCCGGCCACCCCGTGCGCATCCTTGAAGTCTCGCAGGGTGCTGCCTCCGGCCTCCAGCGCCTCGCCAAGGACCTGCGTCAGCGCCTGCGCCAAGCGCTGTGCCCGCGGCCGGCTCAGCTTGCCGGCACTCAAGCGTGGATCGATGCCGGCCAGGAACAGCGCCTCACAGGCGTAGATGTTGCCGGCGCCCACCACCACGTCGCCGGCCAGGATCGCCTGCTTGATGGCAACACGACGCCCCTGGAAACCGCGGTGCAGGTGCGCGCCGTCAAACGCCTCGTCAAACGGCTCCAACCCCATGCCGCCCAGCAACTTGGCGGCCGGTGCCACATCCAGGCCCTCGGACCAGACCACCGCACCAAATCGGCGCGGGTCGGTCAGTCGGAGCACGCCGCGGTCGGTCACCAGGTCGAAATGGTCATGGGAGCCGGCGCTGGGCGGCTGCTCCCGAAAGGCCAGCGAACCGGACATGCCCAGGTGCAGCAGCAGCCCGCCGTCTGCCGGCAGCGGGTGAGCGGGGTCCTGGAGGTCGATGACGTCCGTGGGCGCCCTCAGCGGCAGCCAGAGATATTTGCCGCGCCGGATCACCGCGCCCACGCGCCGCCCCACCAGGCGCGCGACATCCACGCCCAGCGGCCATCGCAGCGGTTTTCCCAGCCTGACGTCCAGCACTCGGGCCCCCTCGATGGCTGAGGCAAAGCTCAGACGCGTAACTTCAACTTCTGGCAACTCAGGCATGGCTCAATGATAGGGGTCATGTCTATTCAGCGACGGGAGGGCGTCATCAAGCCGGCCCCGGCCCTGGCTGGGCCAGGGAAGCTGTACACAATTCGTGCGAACCGACGTGGCGTCCATTCCAAGTGGGCCGCAAGGCGCAAACCACCGCCTTGGCAGATGCTGCGGCGAGGTTTTGCAACGACGCGGACCGCCCGAGGCGGGGCCAGATCGCGCCGTGCAGGGTTGTGCAGAGGTTCCCTAGAATGGGCTGGAGTGCCCTTTGCCTCATCTGCGTCAGTTCAGGAGTTTTCTCATGCCCGCCTCCGTGCGCCACCCCTGGTGGATTCCCGCCGCCCTCGCCCTGAGCTGCGCTGCCCATGCCCAGACCGCCCCCGCGGCGTCACCGGCCGCCTCCGCGCCGCATCAGCCAGCTCCTGCGGAGATCACGCCGACATCGCCAGCCAAGCCTGGCGCAAAGCCAGCCAAGCCGTCAAAGCCAGCGATGCCGTCGGCGCCCGCCCCGGCCGCCGCGCCGGCATCCACCCCGGCCCCCTCCGCGCCAGTCGCGCCGCAGGCCGCCGCTTCGGCGGCCTCGACCCCGGAGCCGATCCGCAATTCCGAGCTGGATGCGCCCATGTTCTACCAGCTGCTCATCGGTGAGCTGGAGCTGCAGAACAATCAGCCAGGCGTCGCCTTCCAGGTGCTGCTGGACGCGGCCCGCCGCTCTGAAGATGAGGAGCTTTTCCGCCGTGTGGTGGCCGTGGCGCTGCAAGCCAGGTCCGGCGACCAGGCCGTGATCGCCGCCAGGGCGTGGCGTGACACCTTGCCAACGTCGCAAGAAGCCCACCGCACGCTGATCCAGTTGCTTGCCCTGCTGAACCGCCCCGCCGAAGTGGCGCCGCCGCTGCGCGCGCTGCTCGCCCTGAACGCGCCGGACACCCGCGCCAACCTGCTGGCGGGCATCCCGCAGCTGTTCCAGCGCAGCCCGGAACCAAAGAAGGTCCAGGAAGCGCTGGAGCCCTTGCTGCGCGAGACGGCGGCACGCCCCGAAACGCGCTTTGTCTCGCTCATGGTGATGGCGCGCCTGGCCCAGATGGCGGGCAATGCGGAAAACTCATTGATGCACGTGCGCACGGCAGCTCGCGAGTTCCCGGACCGCGACGAACCGCTGGTGCTTGCCATGGAGTTGCTGCCGCAGCGCCCCGAAGCGGAAGCCCTGGTGACGGCCGAACTGGAGGCCCATCCCGACAAGCAGGCATTGCGCCTGGCCTATGCGCGGGCCCTCGCCCGCGCCCAGCGTCCGGCCGATGCGGCACGAGAATTCCGTGTACTGACCAAGACCTCGCCAGAGAACCTGACCTCCTGGCTGGCGCTGGGATCGCTGGAGCTGGACCTCCAGCACCCCGAAGCGGCCGAGACAGCCCTGCAGCGCTACATGCGCCTGCTCGACGAACAACCCGCCCAGCGTGAACGCCTTGAGCTGAGCGAGCGCGAAGCCCGGCAGCAGGGCCTGCTGTTGCTGGCACAGGCTGCCGAGATGCGTGGGGACCTGCGGGCTGCTGAGACCCGCCTGGGCCAGATCGACGCGGCCCCCGGCAACCTGGACATCGCCTACCGGCGCGCCTCCTTGATGGCACGCCAGGGCAAGCTGGAGCAGGCCCGCAAGCTGCTACAGGCACTGCCGGCCGAGCAGGCGCAGGAACGGCGAGCGAAGGTGCTGGCTGAATCCCAGCTGCTGCGCGAGAACCGACAGTGGCAGGCCGCCTACGATCTGCTCGGTGGGGCCGCGGCCGCCAGTGGCGACGACCCGGATCTGCTCTACGAGCAATCCATGATGGCCGAGAAGCTGGGCAAGATGACCGAGATGGAAACGCTGCTGCAAAAGGTCATCCAGATCAAGCCGCAGCACTATCACGCCTACAACGCGCTGGGGTACGCCCTTGCCGATCGCAATGTGCGCCTGGAGGAAGCCCGCGACCTGATTTCCAAGGCGCTGAGCTTTGCGCCCGGTGAGCCTTTCATCGTGGACAGCATGGGCTGGGTGGAGTTCCGCCTCGGCCGCATGGGCGAGGCGGAGCGCCTGCTGCGCCAGGCCTATGGCTCGCGCCCAGATCCGGAAATCGCCGCCCATCTGGGCGAGGTGTTGTGGGCGGGTGGCCAGCAAGACGAAGCGCGCCGCGTTTTCGCCGAGGCCATCAAGCGCGATCCAGAGAACGAAGCAGTCAAGAGCGCACTGCAACGCCTGCAGGTCCGCCCCTGATGAATCGCCGCGCCACATTGGCGGCAGTAGCCGCCGCTGCGCTCTGGCTGAGCGCTTGCAGCACAGTACCCAAAGCCGGCGTGCAGGAAACGGCTGCCTTGTCCGAGGCCCCGCGCCTGACCGGCCGATTCGGCCTCGTCGTGCCTGCCGGCGCGGGCGGGCAGCCTCGCGGCCAGAGCGTCAATGCCAATTTCGAGTTGCTGGGAGACCCGACGCGCGGTCGCCTGGAGATGAGTACGCCCATGGGCAGCCTGGTGGCGCGGGTATCGTGGCAGCCGGGCGCCGCCACGGTGCGAACGCCGGATGAGGAACGCAGCTACGACACCCTGGATGCATTGACCCAGGAGTTGCTCGGCGAGGCCCTGCCGGTGCAGGCCCTGTTCGACTGGCTCAAGGGCCGGCCCTGGCCCAACACGCCATTCCGGAGCCTGGGCGAGCAGGGTTTTGAACAACTGGGATGGCAGGTGGACTTGCGCCGTTACCCGAGTGGGTTGATCGTGGCCCAGCGGCTCAATCCTGGTGGCCCGGATCCCCTGGCCACGCTGAGGCTCAAGCTTGATGAGGCTCAATGAGCCGCACTTGCCGGCACTGTCCTCCCGACTGACTTCCCCGTCCCGTCCGTTCTCTTTCCTGGCCCGCCAATGACTGCCCGCCCCTTGCAAGCCCTCTATGACGTGCCGGCTCCGGCCAAGCTCAACCTGTTTTTGCATGTGGTGGGCAAGCGGCCGGACGGCTATCACCTGCTGCAGTCCGTCTTTGTCCTGATCGATTGGGCCGATACGCTGCATTTCGAGCGCCGCGCCGATGGGGTGCTTCGTCGTCACGATCAAGGCGACGCCCTTCCCGCCGACGATCTTTGCCTGCGCGCGGCACGGGCGCTGCAGGCGGCCAGCGGCTGCAGCTACGGCGCGGAGATCCACATCGAGAAGCGGCTGCCTTCTGGCGCCGGCATGGGCGGCGGCTCGTCGGATGCGGCCAGCACGCTGCTGGCCTTGAACCGGCTCTGGGGCCTGAACTGGCCGCGTTCCCGGCTGCAGCCCATCGCCCTGCAACTGGGCGCGGACGTGCCTTTCTTCGTCGGTGGACGCAACGCGTTTGTGGAGGGCATCGGCGAGGTGCTGCACCCCATCGCGGTACCCGCCACCCGACTGGCCGTGATCAAGCCGGCGGTCAGTATTGGCACGAAGGAAATTTTTTCGAGCCCCCTGTTGCAAAGGTCAGAAAGCGTGGCTATAGTAGCGGGCTTTCCTGCAGTGAACGGCGGGCGCGACGCGATAGAAAACAGTACTTCGGTACGATTCTTGAGCGCAGCGAATACTGTTCATGCTGGAGCTGAAAATCTGAATGCAGATTCAGGTGAGGCAAGTAAGGCAGAGCACGCGAAGAAAAACGCATTGGAAGATGCGAATTTCACAAACCTGGCTGGCAGCGCACAATCGCCGCAAGCAATCAGGCTTGAGAAACTCTCCGAGCTTGCAGTTTCCGGTTGGGGCAGAAATGATCTGCAACCTCCCGCGGAAGCTGCCAGCGCAGAAGTTTCAAGCGCGTTGCACTGGTTGCACACTCGCTACGGCAATAGTCGAATGACGGGTTCAGGCAGCGCGGTGTTTGCTATACTCCCGGCTTCGCAGCAGGATGCCGATGACACAAATGCCAGCTTGGGAAGTAATTCCAAGGCGACATCGGAGTCAAATGCAAATGGTTCACTAAATATTAGTATTCCATTTGATTTACCTCCGAAATGGGCTGGTAGAATGTGTCGCAGTCTTGAGGTTCACCCGTTACTGGGCTGGGCAGCAGACTGAAGGTTAAAGGGTGTTGTGCCACGCACAATGTCCTGTGTAGGGGAGTCGCCAAGTTGGTTAAGGCATCGGATTTTGATTCCGACATGCGAGGGTTCGAGTCCTTCCTCCCCTGCCAAATTTCTTAGTTTCAATCCGGGACCCGCTGGGTTGGCCACCGGGCCACAAATTTTTGGATGGCCCGCTGTGCTGCTCAATACCGTCCTCTTCACGGGTAACGCTAACCCGTCCCTCTCCAAAGAAATCGCCACCCACCTGGGCCTGGAGCTCGGCAAGGCAGTGGTCGGCCGTTTCTCCGACGGTGAGGTGACTGTCGAGATCCAGCAGAACGTCCGCGCCCGCGACGTCTTCGTGATCCAGCCCACCTGCGCGCCGACCAACGAAAACCTGATGGAACTGCTCATCATGGTGGATGCGCTCAAGCGTGCCAGTGCACGTCGCATCACCGCGGTGATCCCCTACTTCGGCTATGCCCGCCAGGACCGTCGTCCTCGCAGCACCCGGGTGCCCATCTCGGCCAAGGTCGTGGCCAACCTGCTGGAAACCGTCGGCGTCGAACGCGTGCTGACCATGGACCTGCACGCTGACCAGATCCAGGGCTTCTTCGACATCCCGGTGGACAATATCTACGCCTCGCCGGTGCTGCTGTCCGATCTCAAGGCCCGCAATTACGAAAACCTGGTGGTGGTGAGCCCCGACGTGGGCGGCGTGGTGCGCGCCCGTGCGCTGGCCAAGCAGCTGGGCTGCGACCTGGCCATCATCGACAAGCGCCGTCCTGCCGCCAACGTCTCCGAAGTCATGCACGTGATCGGCGACATCGACGGCCGCAACTGCGTGATCATGGACGACATGATCGACACAGCCGGCACGCTGGTGAAGGCCGCTGAAGTCCTGAAGGACCGTGGCGCCAAGCGCGTGTTTGCCTATTGCACCCATCCCATCCTGTCCGGCCCGGCCATCGAGCGCATCTCGAGCTCGCAGCTGGACGAGGTGGTGATCAGCAACACCATTCCCCTGTCGGAGGCCGCCAAGGCCTGCGGCAAGATCCGTCAGCTGTCTGTTGCCTTCCTGTTCGCCGAGACCATCCGCCGTATTTCGGACGGTGAGTCGGTGACCTCGCTGTTCTCCGAGCAGAACAACAACTTCTGATACGTACAAGGTTCTGGTGGCGGCCCCAAGGGCGGCCACCAAGCATGAAGGCGCCTGGTCGCGGGCCCTTCACCCGAAACGCCATGGGGGCGTTTCGTCACACTGGAGTCAGATATGAAATTCGTCGCTTTTGAGCGCAAGCTGCAGGGGACCGGAGCGAGCCGCCGCCTGCGTCACGCCGGCAAGGTGCCCGGTATCGTTTATGGCGCTGGCGAGCCGTCCGTCATCGAACTGGACCACAACGCCCTGTACCACGCCCTGAAGAAGGAAGCTTTCCACAGCTCCCTGCTGGACATGGAACTGAACGGCGCCACCACCAAGGTGCTGCTGCGTGACTACCAGATGCACCCGTACAAGCAGCAAGTCCTGCACGTGGACTTCCAGCGCGTGGATGCCACCACCAAGATCACCAAGAAGGTGCCGCTGCACTTCGTGGGCGAAGCCGAATCGCCGGCCGTGAAGACCGACAAGTGCACCGTGAACCACGTGGTGACCGAGCTGGAAATCACTTGCCTGGCCCAGCAGCTGCCCGAGTTCATCGAAGTGGACCTGAGCGGCCTGACCATGGGTCACTCGGTGCACGTGAACGACATCAAGCTGGCCGATCACATCAAGATCGTGACCCACGGCAAGCCGAACCCGGTCGTTGCCACCCCGGTGCCCCCGGTGGTGGAAGAGATCGTGGTGGCCGCCGCTCCGGCCCCCGAAGCCAAGGGCAAGAAGGGCAAGAAGTAATCTTCTGCCCCTCCCCCTCTGGGATGCCCTCTTCAAGGGCAGCGAAGGCCCCGCTCAGCGGGGCCTTTTTCATGGGCGCGCCACTTGATAATCCCATCCATGATTCGACTCTTTGTTGGCCTGGGCAACCCCGGCACTGAATACGAGGACACCCGCCACAACGCCGGGTTCTGGTGGATCGATGCCTTCGCGCGCGGCCTGGGCGCCACATTGCAGGCGGACCGCAACTATCACGGCCTGGTGGCCCGCGTGAACAACGCACCTGGCACCAATGGCCCGATCTGGCTGTTGCAGCCCATGACCTACATGAACCTCTCGGGCAAGTCGGTCGCCGCGCTGGCGCGCTTCTTCAAGATTGCGCCGGAAGAAATCCTGGCCATCCATGACGAGCTGGATATCGCGCCCGGCGAGATGAAGTTCAAGCAAGGCGGCGGCAACGGCGGCCATAACGGCCTGAAGGACATGCAGGCCCAGCTCGGCTCGCCGAATTTCTGGCGTCTGCGCCTGGGCATCGGCCATCCGGGCCACAAGGCGGAAGTTGCCAACTATGTGCTGCGCAAGCCGCCGCTCGCGGAGCGGCAACTGATCGAGGACTGCATCGCCAAGTCCATGGACGCCGTGCCGCAGATGCTGCAAGGGGACCTGGCCAAGGCGCTCACCAAGATCCACGCCAAACCGCCGCGGCCCAAGCCGCCGCGGCAAGATCCTCCCGCCAAGAACAATGCGAGCGGTGCCAGCAGCGCCAGCAGCGCCAGCGGTGCCAGCAGCGTGGGCGCTGGGGCCAGCACGCCTTCGGGCGGTACCGTCCCGGCCGCCAACGCCGCTGCGCCCGCCCGCACCGCTACGCCAATGGCCTCAACCGCCCCGGCCGAGGCGCCCACGACAGCGGCTCCAACCACCCGAAGCGGCGACGCGACCGAATAGCCCCGGGCCAGGACGCAGCAGCCAGGGAGGTACCAAATGCTCACCACGCTCCTCCTGGCAACCACCCACGCCGCTGTAGCTGCGCTGGTGGCCCACTCCGCTGATACGGCTGGCGGCTGGAAGCTGCCCAGCATCGGCACGGCGTCGTCACAGTATGGCGCTGGAGGCCCCGCCTCATCTGCGACACCGGGCCCGGCTCGTCGTCCGGTATCCGCCGGCCCGAAGTCGCGACCGTCGTCGCAGTACTACCGCTGCGGTCCCAAGGGCCAGGACCTGCGGGATTCGCCCTGCCCGGCGGATGTCGCCGGCAGCGCCGTGGAACTACCCCAAGACATCGTCACGCCGGACCAGCAACGCGCCGCGCGCCAACGCGACCTGCAGGAGGCGCGCGCGCTCAAGGCACAGCGGCGCCAGCGCGAGCAAGCCGAGACGGCGCGTGGTGCCGGCCCGTCAGGCATCGATGGCCTCAGCACGCTGAGGCCCCCTGACAACGCAAGAACGCAACCGCCGCCGTCGCAGTCGGCCGCCAAGAGCCCAAGGACCTTGAAGTCCGCTCCACCATCCAAGGCCACGCCCGCGTCCAAGCCAGAAAAGCGGTCCGGCGAAGGAAAGCCGGCCAAGCCCGAAAAAGCGCCCAAGCCCAAAGCCAAACGCTCCCCGGCTTCCAGCGCCGCCCACCCGTAAACGCGGCTCGTGAACAACACTGCCGGCACCCATTCAGGCTGCACGTAGGCCGTTCGCTAGAATGCGCCCCGTTGGTGCTCGTGCAGGCATTGCGCCTGTGCAGTTAAACGGGAATCAGGAAGTGGACGATCCACCGGAACGTCAGCCAACCTGAGCTGTCCCCGCAACGGTAAGTGGCCGCCGGGCCCGCCGATCACACCTGCGTACTGCTCACGTCTCGGCCTTGCGCCGCAGCACGCAGGGCAGCATGCAGTTTGCTGTGATGGCCACCGGCATTGCCTGTCCTCATGTCCACTGGTGCTGCGCACTGGGAAGGACGCAGGCATCGCGCCACCAGCCCGGATACCGGCCAACGGGTGGCCAGACGCGCAAGCGGCTGGCCGTTTCAAGGACGCCTGCGGGGAAGCTGGCGTCCGGATCGTCCGTTGATTGCCCACATGTCCCGCTCCCCCTCGCGCGCCCGGCCTCGCGCCCGCTCGCTGCTGTCTCTCGCCCTGATCAGCCCCGCAGCCCTGGCCTCCCTTGGTGCCACCTCCCCTGTGCAGGCACAAGCCGTCACCGACCCTGCCGCCGCTGCTGCCACTGCCGCCGGACGAAAGCTCGACGACGTCATCGTGACAGGCACCCGCAGCCCCATGCGCCTGGCCGATGCGCTGGGCGACCTCACCCTGATCACCCGCGACGACATCGAGAAGCAGGGCTACGGCAGCCTGCCCGACCTGCTGCGCAACGTGGCGGGCCTTGAGATGACCCGCAACGGCAGCGCCGGCGCCAACACCAGCCTCTATCTGCGCGGTGCGGAAACACGCCACACCGTGGTGCTGCTCGACGGCGTTCGCATCGACTCCCAGTCCACCGGCGGTGCGGACTGGCAGAACATTCCGCTGTCGCAGATCGACCGGGTGGAAGTGCTCAAGGGCCCGGCCAGCGCGCTGTATGGCTCCGACGCCATTGGCGGCGTCGTCCAGATCTTCACCCGTCGTGGCAATGGCCGCACGCAGGTGGAGTTGGGCGTGGGCGGCGGCAACCTGGGCCGCACCCGCGCCGATGCCAGCATCACCGGCGGCAACCGGCGGTTCGACTACGCCGCGACGCTCGCGGTAGACCGCGGCACCGGCTTCAACAGCTATGTGAGGCCCGCCACCAGCACCTCCAACCCCGACAAGGATGGCTGGCGCAACTACAGCGGCAGCCTGCGCCTCGGAGGCCAGCTGTCGGACGCGCACCGGCTGGAAGCCGTGGCCTTCAAGAGCCGCACTGACAGCGGCTACGACGCCAGCAAAGCGGCCGACGACCGCAACATCACCGTGACCGAGGCGGGCCGGCTCGCCTGGACGGGCCAATGGTCGGACGCCCTCTCCACCGAGCTGAGCCTGGCGGAATCCCGCTCGGACATGGAGACCCTGCCCACCTCGCTCTACGTCACCAAGACCCGGCTGCGCACAGCCGCCCTGCAGGCTTTCTACAAGCTGGATGCTCACCAGCAGATCAACGCCCTGCTTGAACGCCGGCAAGACCACCTGGTCAACAGCAGCCTCGTCACCAACGGCTCGGACACCCGCGACGAAAACGCCGTGGGCCTGAGCTACCTGCTCACCGCCGGTGCCGCCAGCCTTCAGCTGCACGGCCGGCACGACGATGACGAGCAGTTCGGCAGTGCCAACACCGGCACCATCGCCGCCGGATACCGTCTCGGCGGCGGATGGCGGGTGACCGCCTCGGCTGGCAATGCCTTCCGGGCGCCCACGCTCTACCAGCGCGGCAGCCTCTATGGCCCCGACCTGGATCAGGCCGGTGTGCAGGCGCTTCGCCCCGAACGCGCCCACAGCGGTGAACTGGGTGTGCAGTGGGCCAGCGGCAACTATGAGCTGGGCATCACCACCTACCGCAACAAGGTGAGCGACCTGATTGCCTTCAGCGCGCCCGGCACCTGCCCCGCGACGCTGGGTTGTTATGCCAATGTGGCGCGTGCCACGCTGCGCGGCACCAGCCTCAAGGCCGGTGCTCAGCTGGGCCCCGTGCACCTGGCCGCCTCGCTGGATTTCAGCGATCCGACCGATGACAGCACCGGCAAGACGCTGATGCGCCGAGCCAGGCGCTTTGGCAGCCTGCGTGCGGACACCCAGTTGTCGGCATGGACCCTGGGCGCCTCGCTGCAAGCCTCCGGCGAACGCTGGAACGATGCAGCGAACAAGACCCGGCTCGGCGGCTACGGCCTGCTGAACCTGGATGCCGCCTATGCCCTCAACCCGGCATGGCGCATTCAGATGAACATCGACAATCTCTTCAACCGCACCTACCAGACGGCGACCTACTACGCCCAGGCCCCACGCACCTGGATGCTGAGCCTGCGTTACGCACCGTCGTTCTGAGCAGTTCGGCCGGCACCCGTCATGCGGTCTTTGCCGCCATGACAGCCGGATTCATGTCCACGTCGTTCTCCACGGCGGCCCCTTGGGCCGGCCGTGAACGCCAGGAGGCTTTTCATGGTGGCCCATCAGCTCATCGTCGGCGGCCAGCGCAGCGGCAAATCGCGCCAGGCGGAACGGCTCGCGCAGCGCTGGCTGTCCACACCTGGACATCAGGTCAGCGTCATCGCGACGGCCGAGGCGCATGACGAGGAGATGCGCGAGCGCATCGCCCGTCATCGTCAGGAGCGGCCGGACGGCTTCGACACGGTGGAGTCGCCCCTGCACCTGTGCCAGGCGCTGCGGGCCCACAGCTCGCCCCAGCGCTTGCTGGTCGTGGATTGCCTGACGCTCTGGCTGACCAACTGGCTGATGCCGATGCAGGGACCGCCCCGGCTGGAGGAATGGCGCGGCGAGTGCGCCGCCTTGCAGCAACTGCTGCCCACGCTCACCTCGCCAGTCGTGTTTGTCTCCAATGAAGTGGGCTGGGGCGTCATGCCCTTGGGACGCGAAGTGCGCATGTATGTAGATGAACTGGGCCGGCTGAACCAGCTGGTGGCCCGGCAATGCGAGCAACTCACCCTGATGGTGGCCGGCCAGGCCTGGACCCAACCAGTGTTGAAGGACAACGAATGAGCTTGACCACAGGCACTTTTGCGCAACGCCTTCGCGGCTCCGTCCATCGGCGGGCCGCACTGCCGGCGCGCATGGCGGCGTTCGCGCTCTTGCTTGCCGCCTCCTGCATCGCCTCCGCTGCTCCCATTTCGCTCAAGGATGACCGGGGCGTTACGGTGCAGTTGCCTGACACTCCCCGCCGCATCGTGAGCCTCTTGCCCTCGCTCACCGAGACCGTCTGCGAGCTGGGGGATTGCGAGAAGCTGGTGGGGGTGGACCGCTACTCCAACTATCCGGCGCGCACGCAGGCGCTTCCAAAGCTGGGCGGCCTGGACGACACGGGCATCGAGATGCTGGTGGCGCTCAAGCCGGACGTGGTGCTGCTGGGCATTTCGGCGCGTGTCATCGACCGGCTGGAATCGCTAGGCCTGAAGGTGGTGGCCCTCGAGCCCAAAAGCATGAACGACGTGCAGCGGGTGCTGGGCAAGGTGGGGCAGATTCTGAACCGGCCTGAAGAGGCGCGCAGGCTCTGGAACCGCATTGACGGGCACATCTCGCAAAGTGCGGCCTCGCTGCCGGCCGCAGCCAGGGGCCTGAGCGTGTATTACGAAGTGGATGCCGGCCCTTATGGTGCGGGAAGCAGCTCCTTCATCGGCGAGATCCTCACGCGCCTGGGCGCACGCAACATCCTGCCGCCCGAGCTCGGGCCCTTCCCCAAGCTCAACCCGGAGTACATCGTGCGGGCCGACCCACAGGTGATCATGGTGGGCCAGCGCAATGCGCCGGGGCTCCCACAACGACCGGGCTGGGCCGCCGTCCGGGCAGTGAAGCAGCAGCGCATCTGCGTCTGGGTGCCCGTGGAGTCGGATGTACTGGTGCGCCCCGGCCCGCGCATGTCCGAGGCGGCGGCGCTCATGGCCCGCTGCCTACGCGAGGCGGCCGCCGGTCCGGTGGCCTGGCCCAGTGCACCCTTCAACGCCCCGCCTGGAGGCATGCGCTGATGCCGTCGATGAGCACAAGGACGCTGGTCCAGCTGCTCGCCCTGCTGGTGCTTGGCGCCTTGCTGCTGGGGCTGGGCCTGGCGGTGGGCAGCACGGGCTGGAGCCCGTGGTTCGGTGCACAAGCCTGGCCCGCGGACGCAATGCACCAGATTCTGTGGGAGATCCGCGCGCCCCGATCCATCGGCGCCTGGCTGGCCGGCGCACTGCTTGCACTGGCGGGCGCCATGGCGCAGGGCCTGTTCCGCAACCCACTCGCGGACCCGTATCTGCTGGGCTGCTCGGCCGGCGCCTCGCTCGGCGTGGCGGCGCTGCTGTTTGCGATTGGCCTTTCGCCGGCTGCCACGGCGCTGGCGCTGCGCATCGGCATGACCGGCGCCGCCTTTGCCGGCGCGGTGCTTGCCGTGCTGCTGTCGCTGGTCCTGGCGCGCGGGGTGGAACATGGGCTTCGGCTGTTGCTGGCCGGCGTGGTGGTCGGCGTGGTGCTGGGCTCCGGCGCCGCACTGCTCACGCTCATCAACCCCGATGCCTTGCGGGCCATGCAGGCGTTCATGCTGGGAAGCACCGGCTACGTCGGCTGGAGCGCCGTACAGGTGATGGCGATGTCGCTGGCGGTATGCCTGCTGGTGGGCCTGGGCTGCAGCCGCGCGCTCGACGCCCTCACCCTGGGCGAGGACACCGCACGGTCGCTGGGCCAGCGGCTCACGCTCATCCGCCTGCTGCTGATCGCCGCCCTGTCGCTGGCCACCGGCGCAGCGGTGGCCCAGTGCGGCCTCATCGCGTTCGTGGGCCTCATCGCGCCGCACCTGGTGCGCAGCTGGGGCCCCGTCACGCACGGTGCCCTGCTGCTGCTCTCGCCGCTGACGGGTGGCGCGCTGCTGCTGGCCGCCGACATTGGCGCGCGCTGGGTGATCGCCCCGCAGGAGCTGCCGGTGGGCATCATCACTGCGCTGCTCGGCGGCGGTTATTTGCTGTGGCTGATGCACAGGCGCGGCAGCGCACTGGGAGCCGTGCGATGAGCCACTCCGCTGCCGCATCGGCGGCCACCCTCGCCCGCGTGCCGTCGCTGCGTATCGACCTGCAGGCCTTGTCCCTGGGCGGGGAGCCCGTCTTGCACCCGCTGAGCCTGGCGCCGACGCCGCGCGCCTGGACGGCAGTGGTGGGCCCGAACGGGGCGGGCAAGTCCACGCTCCTGCGCGCCATGGCGGGGCTGCTGCCCTTTGTTGGCAGCCTGACCCTGGACGGCCGCCCCTGGTCCTCCTGGCCCTCGCGCGAGCGCGCCCGCCACATCGCCTGGCTGGGCCAGAACGAAACCACGGCCGAAGACCTCACCGCCTTCGACGTGGTGATGCTGGGCCGTTTGCCCCATCAGCCCTGGTTGGCGCCGGCCAGCGCGGCGGACCATGTCGCCGTGCAGCTGGCCATGCGGCAGACCCAGAGCTGGGACTGGCGTCATCGTCCCCTTGGTCGCCTGTCCGGCGGCGAGCGTCAGCGCGTGCTGCTGGCCCGGGCACTGGCGGTGCATGCCGGCTTGACCTTGATGGATGAGCCGCTGGCCCACCTGGACCCGCCGCACCAGAGCGACTGGGTGCAACTGGTCCGTGAGCGGGTGAGCGACGGCGGGGCCATTGTGAGCGTGCTGCACGAACTCAACATCGCCATGCAGGCCGATCGCCTTGTCGTCATGGCCGATGGGCGCATCGTTCATCAGGGCGTGCCCCACGACCCGGCCACCCACGCGGCGCTGCAGCAAGTCTTCCAGCACCGCCTGCTGATCCTGCAGGTGCAGGGCCGGTGGATTGCGATCAATGCGTAAGGACGCTGCCATGACTGGCTGCAAGGCCCTCTTCATCAGCGCACCGGCCTCCGGCCAGGGCAAGACCAGCGTCACCGCCGGCATTGCGAGGGCCGCGGTGCGACGTGGGCAACGTGTGCGGGTGTTCAAGACCGGGCCTGACTATCTCGACCCGATGGTGCTTGAGCGCGCCAGCGGGCACCCGGTGTATCAGCTTGACCTCTTCATGGGCGGCGACGCCCACTGCCGCGACCTGCTGGCCCGCGCCGCGGCCGAGGCCGACCTCGTGCTCGTCGAAGGCGTGATGGGCCTGTTCGACGGCAGCCCGAGCAGCGCGGACCTTGCGGCCCGCTTTGGCCTGCCAGTGCTCGTGGTAGTGGATGCCTCAGGCATGGCGCAGACCTTCGCCGCCGTGGCCAGCGGCATGGCGCGTTACCGCGACGATGTCCGCGTGGCGGGTGTCGTGGCCAACCGCGTAGGCAGCGAGCACCATGCACGCATGGTGGCGGAAGGACTGCCCGCCGACCTGCCTCTGGTGGCGGCGCTGCAGCGGCAGGCCGCCTTGAGCTTGCCCGAGCGGCACCTGGGGCTGGTGCAGGCGCTGGAGCTGCCGGACATCGACGCACGGCTTGAGGCCTGGGCGGATGCGTGGGAGGCGGGTGAAGCACTGGGCACCGGCTTGGCTCGGGCGCTCGGTCATGTCGACCTGTCGCACCTTGCCAGCGACGATGCCATGAGCGGTCGCCAGGCCTCGGCGGCGCCGCTGGCGGGTCGTCGCATTGCAATTGCCAAAGACGCCTGCTTCTCCTTCATCTATCCCGCCAATCTGGACGAGCTGCGCCGTCTCGGCGCCGAGGTGCTGTGTTTCTCACCGCTGGCGGGAGAGGCCCTGCCGGACTGCGATGGCTTGTGGCTGCCGGGCGGTTATCCGGAACTGCATGCACAGGCGTTGCGGGAGCACCCCTCGCTCTTCAGCAGCCTTGAGGGGCATCTGGCGGCCGGCAAGCCGCTCCTGGCCGAATGCGGCGGCATGCTGGTGCTGCTGGACGCCCTCACCGATGCGCAAGGCCAGACGCACCCGATGGCGGGCCTCATGCCTGGCAGCGCGCGGCTGCAGCAGCGCCTGGCCGCTCTGGGCTTGCAGGCCGTGGAGTGGCCGGAAGGGCCCGTGCGTGGCCACAGCTTTCACTACTCGACGATGGAGACGCCGCTGACCCCGGTGGCCCGGGCCAGCAATCCCAACGGCGGGCGCACCTCCGAGGCGCTGTATGTCCAGGGCTCGCTGCGCGCCAGCTACCTCCACCACTACTTTCCTTCCAATCCCCGCGCCGTCGCGGCCTTCTTCCACCCCACTGCCTGAGACCCCATGCTTGAAACCGGATTCGCCCACATCGCCCAGGCGCTGCTCTGGCCCGTGCTCATCCTTGTTGCGCTCGGCTTCGTTTACGCCTTGTGGATCGCCGGTGCCACCTTGATGGAGGCCGTGCAGCGCCGTCGCCCTGGTTTCCGGTTGCTCAATGCCTCCGCCGACAGTCTGGAAGGCCTGGAACTGCAGATCGTTCGCCAGCTTGAAACCCAGCGCCTGCTGGGTCGCGTAGCGCCGCTGCTGGGCCTGATCGCCACCATGGTGCCGCTGGGACCCGCGCTGCAGAGCGTGGCGGCCGGCCAGGGCCAGCAGGCGCTGGCCGTCTTCAGCTCCGCCTTTTCCGGCGTGGTGCTTGCGCTGGCGGCGGCTGCCATTGCACTGGTTGTGTATTCCATCCGCCGGCGCTGGATGCTGGCGGAACTGCTGGACATCAAGCGTGAGCGAGGCTGGCTGTGAGCGCGCTGCCCAAGGCGCCGGAAGACGCCGACGCAGCGGTCCGTGCCCGCGCCGCCAGTCACCATGGGCGGCTGTCCATCCTGGCGGAGGAAGATGACGACCCGATGCTCTCCGCCGTCAACCTGGTGGATGTGTTTCTGGTGCTGGTCGTGGCCCTGTTGACCGCCGTGGCCCTGCAGCAGCAGTCCCAGTCGGACGAGACGGTGATCCGGCGCGCCGGGCAGCCGGACATGGAGATCGTGGTCCGCAAGAACGGGCAGGAGATCAAGTACCGCGGCAACGGCGGCAGCGCCGAGGGTCAGGGCGAGCGGGCCGGGGTGGCCTACCGTCTCAAGGACGGCAGCATGATCTATGTGCCCGAAGCCGAGGCCGCTGCTTCGGCGGCTGCACGGCCATGAGCCGGATGCTTGACTGGCAGCATCGCGGCATGGCCGCCATGCTGGGCTTCCTCCTGTCCTGTCTGCCTCTTACGGTGTCGGCCGCCGACCGCACGTCCAGGAGCACGCCGGCAGGCCCGACCGACAGCGCACCTGCTGCGGCGCGCGAGGCGGCGCCTGCTGCAGCGTCCCACCACCTGCTGTTCATCAGCGTGGACATTACCCCCGCCGCCCGTCACGTGCTGCTGGCGCGCGAAGCCGAGGCCGCGGGCATCGCGCTGCAGCAGTTTGAATATCCCCTGCGCGGCGGCCCACTGCCTGCCAATGACGCGCTGCTGCAGGCCCTGCCACAAGCCGACGCTGTGTGGATCGACACACCGCATCCCACCGCCGAAGTGCGCTTGCATCAGTTGCTGGACGAAGCGCTCAAGCGCCTGCGGCCTGGCACCCCGGTGCTGTGGATACCGGCCGGCGAACCGGCCACCACCGACCGCGACCTGCGTGCGTACCTGCAGGCCGGCGGGCCGGCCAACACTCGAAGCGCCTTTGCCCTGCTCAAGGCGCAGCTGACGGGAACCCCGGTGGGCGCGTTGGAGCCGCCTCACCTGGTTCCGCAGCGGGGCCTTTACCTG